>Ga0074046_10002616_pt1 | contig 15447 bp, 15 predicted proteins | sample BogForMeECP23OM3_FD_94441 | JGI IMG/M metagenome (GOLD analysis project Ga0074046, IMG submission 94441) | Bog forest soil microbial communities from Calvert Island, British Columbia, Canada - Bog Forest MetaG ECP23OM3 | ecosystem: Environmental > Terrestrial > Soil > Wetlands ...
GCTCGTATCCTTTTGGCGTCCCTACCCAGACGTGCGCCCCTAGCTGCGCTCCGGCAAACATCAGCGAGTGGGCGACGTTATTGCCGTCTCCGACATAGGCGACTTTCAGACCTTCAAGCTTTCCTTTAACTTCCCATATGGTCATGTAGTCGGCGAGAGCCTGGCAGGGATGGCTGAAGTCGGTTAGGCCGTTGATGATCGGGATGCTGGCGTACTCGGCCATCTGCTCGACGATCTCGTGCGCGAAGGTGCGAATCATGATTCCTTGCACCATGCGCTCGAGATTCTTGGCCACGTCATATACGGACTCGCGCTTGCCGAGATTGATTTCGGCGGGTGACAAGTAAATGGAGAAGCCGCCGAGCTGCTGAATGCCGACGTCGAAGCTGACACGCGTGCGGAGCGAGGGCTTTTCGAAGATCAGCGCCAGCGTCTTACGCTTCAGCGTTTCACTGTACGTCGTTGGGTGTGCTTTTACCTGGCGGCCCAGAGTAAGCAGGTATTGAATGTCGGAGGGAGAGAAATCTTTGATGGAGAGGAAATCTGTCGCGTTCATTGTTTACCTTTTTCGTAAAATCTGTTAGCGCGAATGCCGCGGCTGGAGGGGCGAGCGCGCCCGCCCCTCCACCAACTTACGCTAGCGCGTGTTCGGGCTTGTGCTTCAGGTTGGCTAACTTTTCAGCCAGCACCGGTTTGGTCAGTTCTTCCACCTCGTAGCTGACGCGCAGGGCTGGTTTGTCGATTTTGACCACTCGCGCTAGATCGATGGGCGTGGCGACGACGACGAGATCGCACGGAGTACAACGAATGGTCTCTTCAAGTTCGTGCCGCTGCATCGCACTGTATCCCATCGCGGGCAGCAGGTTGTTCAAGTGACCGTAACGCTCATAGGTGGTGCGAATGGATCCAACGGCGAACGGCCGCGGGTCCACCAGTTCCAGCGCTCCACATTGCCGGGCCGCGACGACTCCTGCCCCGTAGGGCATCTCGCCGTGGGTGAGGGTTGGGCCATCTTCAACGACCAGAACGCGCTTGCCTTTGATCTGCTCGGGGGATGGCACCGATACGCGGCACGCCGTCTCCACGACCGTCGCTTTCGCGTTTGCCAGCTTAATGTTCTGGCGCACAGTCTCGATGTCGTGCTGGGCGGCGGTATCGACTTTGTTAATGATGATGACATCGGCACGGCGCAGGTTCACTTCACCGGGGAAGTAGGCCAATTCGTGACCGGGGCGGTGCGGGTCGACAACAACGATCTCAAGGTCGGAGGCATAAAAAGGAGTGTCATTGTTGCCGCCGTCCCAAAGGATGACATCGGCTTCCTTCTCCGCTTGGCGGAGGATCTTTTCGTAGTCCACGCCAGCATAGACCACCGTGCCGAGCCGAATGTGCGGTTCATACTCTTCGCACTCCTCGATGGTGCACTGCTGCAGATCGAGATCCTTAAGCGTGGCAAAACGCTGGACGGCCTGCTCAGCAAGGTTTCCGTAGGGCATGGGATGGCGAATGACCACCGGCTTGCGGCCCTGCTCGCGCAGTCTGGCGGCCACGAAGCGCGAAACCGGACTCTTGCCGCAACCGGTGCGCGTGGCGCATACCGAGACGACTGGAGCTGTCGATTTGATCTGCGTGTGTTCGGTTCCCAGCAACCAGAAGTCTGCTCCGGCAGCCACCGACCGCGAGGCCAGGTGCATCAGCGTGGGATAAGAGACATCGCTGTAAGAAAAAACCACAGTATCGATTTTTTCATCGGCAATCAGCCGCTCCAAATCCTTCTCCTCGAAGATTGGAATCCCTTCCGGGTATAAGCGGCCCGCGAGTTCGCGGGGATACTGCCGGCCGGCAATATCGGGAATCTGGGTGGCCGTGAAGGCAACTACTTGGTAGTCCAGATTGTCGCGAAATACGACGTTAAAGTTGTGGAAGTCGCGGCCTGCGGCTCCCAGGATCAGAACTTTCTTCATGAATCCCCCAGTTGCGGTTACGACCTATCTTCAACCAACGAGCCGATAATGGGCTGTGCCCGATGTCACAAGGACGTGTGAGCCGCACAACGGATGCAACTAAAGTATATAAAACAAAGCGGAAAACCTGCTCTTAGGGGTGGGGGAATCATCGGGCAGAATACCGGGCAGAAGAACACATGGGTCTAACCCGGATGGTGGAATTGCCAAAAAAAGGGGAGGTGATATGCCTCCCCGAAAGGGTTGTGTGTGTGTTTGTGTTTTGCGCTACTTCACGCTCTCAGTGCCGTGCCAACTCATTCCTTGCTGGGCTTTTTCGGCGTGAGGTCGCAAGCTTCTTTGACACGTCCGAAATCGAGACCGGCGGGCGAAAACTCGGCGATCTGCCGTCCGCTGCGGGTCGGCAAGGATATTTTGAATACCTGCGCACCTAGCAAGCCGCGGGTCGTTTCCTTGTCCATGGAGAGGAAATGGCCGCGTTCCCAATTCCAGCCTTTAAAGTAGTGTGTACCATCCACTCGCACCTCCACTTCGAGCTGTGGCTGTCCCCAGAAGCCGGGACGATTGGGAGGAGGCAGCCTGACGCCCGGGTTGAAGTCGGCGAGCTTGAGCTTCCCGTTGTAGCAAATCAGATTGACCCGCGGCTTGTAGTCGGAGTCCTCGCGGAAGTAGTTGTCCGACTGAAGCTCAAACCTGACCTTCTTGGCACCGGTCATTTTGTCTTCAGAGTGAAATTCGAGCCATTTGCCGCCGGCGATCACGCCATCGGATTCACCCTGGTTTGGACTCATGGCCCCGGTCTGGGCGGAGGCGAGTACCCCCCACGTCACGGACATCAGGAACAAGAAAACAACTTTTGCCACGAAACTGGAACAAGGCGCTTGAAAAGAAAACTGGGTCGCTTGCAAGGTGTCCTCCCGACAATTCTTCCTAACTATATGGAACCCGAGAAGCGCTGAAAAGTTGCTTGCAGGGAACGCCAACGGGAGGAAATTGCTCTTCTCCTCTACTCGCATGGGTTTTACGGGTCGCTGGCTTTCCCGCTCGGGAGGGCACGTCGAAACTGATACACTTTTTTCGAGGTTCTCACTGCCCGCCCGGATGGCGAAACTGGCAGACGCACGGGACTTAAAATCCCGGGTCCGTAACAGGACGTGTCGGTTCGATTCCGACTCCGGGCACCACCCAACCGAATCACGATTCAAATCGGTGCCTGTTTTCTGCTCGTTGTCTTCACTTGGCATTTGCAGGCTCTAGGGAGCCTTTGCCTTTTTCGCGGAATTCCTCACTCTTGGCTTTGGAGTCTTGTCCGGCAAGGTCTCAGGATGGGCCTTCTCGTGGGCGGTCAGCAGGCGATTGATCTGGTCAAGAATTGCCTGGAATTCGTCGACATCTTTCGCTGTTCGCAGCCTGGCGCACACCGCACGCCAGCCAGGTGGCTCGTCCTCAAGGCGAGTCATAGCATGACCTCTCTTGAGGACGAAGACTACTCTACTGTCCGTGCGATTGCTAGTCCCGTTGGTGCAGACAGGGTGGACCCGTGGCACCGATGTGCGAGGAGCTTTGGTGGTATTCCTACGGCGCAATTTTTCTGCGAATCTTCCTTCGGTGTCAGCCGAGGGACAAATCCGTGATCTTGTGCGAAGGTATCGTCCTTCCCGGAAGGTTCACAACAGTTCTGGCGAGCTCTCGCCGAGCTGCGCGATGCCTTGGAGAAACACACGTTACAACTGCGGAAAAATCGTGTCGGTCGGGCGCGGAAGAAATCCCCCCAAAAGCCTACCTAGGGCGAGCTAAAAACATCTCCCATGCTCGTTTGCGATTTGTTCAAGCGTCGCGCTGCACGCCTGGCTGCGAGCGCACCCGCCGTCTGCAAAACGCCTCCAGTTGAAGTCCGCACAACGTCATGTGACGCACGTCACTGCGGGACGTATCGGGCCGGATGAGAATCGGCAGCATTCTGCCGGCTTGTATCGGCACATCGTTGTGCCAAGGAGGTCCGCATGAGCGCTCGCACCGCCTCGAAGCAGCCTTCCTTGTGTGTTTGCGGGGCGTCCCGATTGAAAATCTAGCTGTAAGCGTGAATAGGAGAAGATAATGAGCCTGATTAATCCAATAGTGCAAAAGTGGGTCGATGAAGGCAAGCAAGACCCGGACGCTTTTTGGGGGCGCGCGGCGGACCAGTTGCCCTGGTTTCGTAAGTGGGACAAGGTGTTGGACTGGACCCCGCCGACATTCCAGTGGTTCGTCGGCGCGCAGACGAACCTCGCCTACAATGCCCTTGACTATCACGTTAAGCGCGGTTGGGGCGGGCACACGGCTCTGATCTATCTCAACGAACGCGGCGAGCGGCGCATCTTCACGTATGCCCAGCTGCTTTACGAAGTAGAGCGGGTGGCGGCAGCACTGCGCGGCATGGGCATCAAGAAAGGCGACCGCCTTACGGTCTACATGCCGACCTGCCCCGAAGCCATCATTCTGATGCTGGCCACGGTTCGCATTGGCGCCATTCATTCCGTGGTCTTCGCAGGTTTTGGCGCGAAGGCGCTGGGCGACCGCATCCGGGCCAGCGGCTCGCGGCTGGTTTTCACCGCCGACGTGACCTACCGCAAGGGCAAGAACACGGATCTCAAATGGATCGTGGATGAAGCGCTGCAAGGGACAAGTGACGTAGAGCACGTCATCGTGCTGAAGCGGGTAGCCGCGAAAACCCCCTGGGTTCCGGGACGCGACGTGTCTTGGGGAGACTTCCTCGGCCGCGGCGCTGGCCAGAGCAGCGCCTACGTTCCCATGGAGGCCAATGAACCGGCGTTTATTCTTGCCACTTCCGGCACCACCGCAACTCCAAAGCTGGCCGTCCACACCCACGGTGGCTATCAGGTTCATATCCATGCCATGGGTCAATGGCTCTTTGCCCTCAAGCCCACCGATGTGTGGTGGTCAACTTCCGATATCGGCTGGATCGTTGGTCATAGCTACATTGTCTACGCTCCGTTAATCGTCGGCGCCACCACGGTTGCCTTCGAGGGCGCGCTCGATTACCCGGCTCCGGAATCGAATTGGAGAACGCTGATGGAGGAGTTCCGGGTCACCGGCATCTTTACTTCGCCCACCGCCGTGCGCCTGTTGATGCGCTACGGCGATGCGCCCATGCTCAAGACCAACCACGATTACCTGGAACGCGTGTTTTGCGCCGGCGAAGTCCTCAACGCGCCCGCCTGGGAGTGGCTGCAGAGGAAGATCTTCAAGGACAGGATTCCGGTCATCGACCACATGTGGCAGACCGAAACCAGCGGTCCCATGTTCGGCAATCCCTATGGGCTGGGCCTGCTACCAATCAAACCCGGTTCGGCGACCATCCCCATGCCGGGGATCGACGCTGCCGTGGTGCAGATGGACGGCAAGCCCTTAGGCGCGAATGAGAAGGGCATTATGGTAATCAGGCGGCCCTTCCCCGGCTTGACGCCTGCGCTCTGGGGAGAAAAGGAACGCTATGGCCGCGATTACTGGAACATCATTCCCGGCCTTTATTACAGCGGCGATTCGGCGCATATCGACGAAGACGGCTACGTCTGGTTTGCGGGCCGCGCCGACGAGATCATTAAGATTGCCGGCCACCGCATCGGCACCATCGAAGTGGAGACCGCGCTTCTCACCCATCCTGCCGTCGCCGAGTCGGGCGTGGTCGGCCGCGCCGACGACCTCCGTGGCGAAGTGATCTCAGCCTTTGTGGTGCTCAAGCAAGGGTTCGCCCCGTCGGAGGAAATGAAAAAAGCGCTGCTGGAACAAGTGCGCCATGAACTTGGGCCGATTGCCGTAATCGGCGATTTGAACTTCGTCGAGATGCTGCCCAAGACGCGCAGTGGCAAAATCATGCGCCGCGTGTTGAAGGCCGTCACTCAGGACCGCGCTGCCGGTGACATTACCACCATCGAGGACGAGGGTTCAGTGGAAGAAGCAAAGCACGCGTGGCACCAGATGAAAGAAGCACTCGATGGCAAGCTGGCGTCGGTTGGTCCCGCAGCCAAAGGCGTCAAGTGAGTTGGGACGGCTCTAGGGGCCAGGCCGCCGTCAAGATTCTGCGGCGATTCCTGAAAGCAAAAGAAATGGGAATCGACGCGGGCGATGTTTCGACCATGGAGGGCTAGTCAATCAACCGCCGAGACGCGGAGAGCGCAGAGGCAAGGCAATTTCTGAGAGAGGTTCGGGACCGTTCATACTCTTTCTTGCCGGCCGCGCTTCAGAACCTGTTCGTACTCTGCGTTCTCTGGGTCTGCGGCGGTTGATTTTTGCTCACTCGCGCGCAGTCACCGCGGCTTGACGCCATAGGCAGTCGAAAGGCTCATACCTCGCTTCTTGCGGCGCGCGTCATCAATTCCTCAATCGCCGTCTGCGGCGCTTTCCCTTGTTCGAGGATGGCAAACATCTGTTCGGTAATCGGCATCTCGACATTTTTCTTGCGAGCCAGACCGACCGCGGCCTTGGTGGTAAAAACGCCTTCGGCGACCGCTCCGTGCATGCCCGCGATGATTTCGGGCAGCTTGTGCCCTTTGCCAAGTTCAACCCCGACACTGCGGTTGCGCGAGAGATCGCCGGTGCAAGTGAGCACCAGGTCGCCGAGACCGGCCAATCCTGCCATGGTGTCAAGACGGCCACCGCAAGCGACCACCAGGCGCGCGATCTCGGCGAGTCCTCTCGTGATGAGCGCGGCAACCGAGTTGTGGCCGAGTTCCAGCCCGTCGCATACGCCCGCCGCAATCGCGATGATGTTCTTCAGCGCTCCGCCAAGTTCCACGCCAATGACGTCGTCGTTCGTATAGACGCGAAACCGGGAACTGTTAAATGCGTGCTGCACGGCTCGCGCGAGTTCGCTGTCGCAAGACGCTATTGTGACCGCAGTGGGATCACCGCGCGCGACTTCCTTGGCAAACGACGGACCGCTCAGCGCTCCGATGCGCGGTGTCCAGTTGTGCTTGCGGCCCACATCCGTGATCACCTCGGTCATGCGGAGAAGAGTCGTGTTCTCGATCCCCTTGGTGCAACTGACCACGAGAGCTTCCCGATGAAAGGCAGGCGCCATCCGTTCAAAGAGCGTCCGGCAATGCTGCGACGGCATGACGCTAACCACGATTTCAGCGCCTTCCAGCGCGGCTTCGAGGTCATCGGTCGGGTGAACGGAGTCGGGCAACTCGAAGCCCGGCAGGAACTTTTCGTTGACCCGCTTCTTGGCGATGCCCTCGACCAGGTCTCTCTCGCGCGCCCACAGGTGAACCGAATGCGTGCCCTTGCGCGCGAGCGTGATCGCCAGTGCCGTGCCCCAGGCGCCAGCGCCGATAACGGCCATGCGGCTCATTGCTCGTTCGCCCCTGCTCTTTTCCCGCGCTCCATTTTAGCTACTCTTTTCCCCGAATTTTGATTCCGTTCCCGCCGCCAGGCGGCCCAGGTTTTGCCGGTGCTTCCAGATTACGAGCGCTGAAACCACGGCGATAATCGCGACTTCCATGGGCTCGTGATATTCGTGGAGCGCCCACGTCAGCACCGGAAACGCCGCTGCCACAGCGACTGAGCCGAGTGAGACATAGCGAAAGGCCACAGCCAGCAAAAGAAACAATCCCACCAGGCACAGGATTGTCTTGGGCGTGAGCAGGGCGAACGCTCCCAGGCTGGTGGCCACTCCCTTGCCCCCGCGAAATTTCAGCCAGACGGGAAACAAGTGGCCCAGCACCGCGAACAGTGCGGCTACGGCCATGTAGAGGTGCCGGTGTGGCCCGATGAATATCAGCCAGGCAAAAAACGTAGCCGCAAACCCTTTTGCTGCGTCCAGAATGAGCGTAGCGATCCCAAGCACTCGCGACTTGCGCGCCACATTGGTTGCGCCAATGTTGCCACTTCCACTGCTACGCACATCTTCGCCGGTGACGATCCGCACCAGCAGATAGCCGAACGGAATCGACCCTAACAGGTAGCTTACGGCTGCGGTGCCCAGAAACGAAGTTGCGCTCATGGCTGCTCTGGTGCTCCGCCGGGTGGCATCGGGAAGCGCTCCAGCTTTGTGTATTTCGATCCTGCCGGTGAAAGCTGACTCTGGTAGAGAATAAACTTGTCGGCGGTCATATTACCGAAATTCAGCGGACCGGAATCTGGTTCGCCCATGGCCGCGAGCCGCTTCTGCAGCACCGCAAAAACAGAATTCGCGCCGTCGCCCTTGCGCCACTTGGGATCGCCCGAGCTTCTTTTGCCGTGGGCGCCGGCGCGCGCCAGCGTCAGGTGCGGACTAAATTCCCGCTCTTCGCGCGGAACTCCAAGTTCACCAACCGCATCGTCGATCTGTTTGGCGAGCGCTCCTAGCGCAGGACCAGCCTGAATGCCGATCCAAAACACGCGCGGCGCCTTCGGGGTAGGGAAGAACCCGTAGCCAGCCATCCGGATTTCGATCGGCTCGCTCCGAACAAGGCGCAGGCGCTCGGCGATTGCGGCCACCTTTTCTTCTTTCTCTTCGCCGATAAATTTCAGCGTGATGTGCAGCGATTCCGGACGCACCCAGCGCGCCTCCGGCGCAAACCCGCTGACGCCCTCAAGAAAGCGGGCGATCTTGCCGCGGACTACGTCGTTGAGATCGATGCCGACGAATATTCGCATATTCAGAAGTGTGGCGCGGGCGCCCCCGCCCGCGTGCCCGACGCCCCACCCACATCGATGGGAACACCTCCGCCGCTCATAGCAGCGCCCTTCGAATCATCTCCAGCGCCTGCTCCGTGGCAAACTGCCGAATGCGCGCGCGGTCGCCAGGGAAGTTGCGTTCGACAACCTGCGTCCCTTCTTCGCCCGCCAGCGCAATGTAAAGCAATCCCACCGGCTTCTGCTCAGTTCCGCCCGTAGGCCCGGCAACGCCGGTAATGCCGACTCCATAGCTCGAAAGGCAGCGTTTGCGGATGCCTTCGGCAAGCGCCTGCGCCACTTCACGGCTCACTGCTCCGTGCTTGTCGATCAACGCCTTCGGCACGCCCGCAAATTGCGTCTTCAACTCATTCGAATAAACCACCGCGCCGCCCAGAAAATATCGCGAGCTCCCGCTGAGCGACGTAATGCGCTGGGCCAGCAGCCCGCCCGTGCACGACTCCGCTGTGGCCAGCGTCATGCCGCGCATCTGCAGCAGATAACTTACGATCTGCTCGATCGTTTCCCCCTTGCGCGAGAAGATCGTGTCGCCCATTTCCTCTTCGATCTTCTCGGCGAGTTCTTCCACCCGCGCCTCGGCTTCGGTCTCTGAATCTTTGCGGCAGCGCAGCTGGAGTTGGATCTCTCCGCCACCAGCCAGAATCGTGGTCTCCACATCGCTGTAGGTCTTATAAATAGGAGCCACGCGAGCATCGACTTGCGATTCCGGGACCATCGCCATCTTCAGCGTACGCGTTGCGATGTGTTGCACAGGAACTTTCGTGCGCAGCCGAGGAATGCATTCTCCTTCAAACAGCGCCTTGAGTTCGTACGGCACTCCGGGCAGCAGAATCAGGATGCGGTCATGTTGATCGTATTTGCCGCTGATCCACTGGCCCGGCGCGCTGCCCAAGCTGTTCGTGAGCACCGCGGCGTTCGCGATCACGTCCGCCTGCTTGGCATTGTTAAGTGAGAATTTGTAGCCGCGCTTGGCGAAGCGCTCTTCGAGCTTGGCCAGGATCTGCGGATCGCGATTGAGCGTCAGCCCGAGCGCTTCGGCCACCGCCTCCCGAGTCAGGTCGTCTTCGGTCGGACCCAGGCCTCCAGAAAAGATGATTATGTCCGACCGCCGCATGGCCAGCTTGGTCGCGCCGACCAGGCTCTCGCGGTCATCTCCCACAATCGACTTAAAGCGCACCTCCACGCCCAGGTCGTTCAACTTCTCGGTGAGGTAGAGCGAGTTGGTGTCCTGCCGGTGGGGAGTAAGCAACTCCGATCCCACGGCAATAATCTCAGCGTTCACGGGAAGAGTGTAAATGAAAGAGCCGGCAGAGAGCAGTCAGCGGAATCGCGGACCCGGTTCCCAAGCAGCGCAATGGAGAACGGGGATCCAAGACCCGCTCTTGCAGCTTTCATTTCCTGCTTGGGACGCGTCTGCTCTTCGCACGTTCCGGCCGCTATGCGCTGGCGACGATCCCTAACCAGAAAAATATGGAAAGTACGGTTAGCATGCCGCCGCTGCAAAGGATGACCTGCCGAGCCGGAGAACGCAGTGACGTACTTATGATCGTTGCCAACAAGGCGGAAGTGAACCACACAAGTCCCAAGATCGATTCGAGCGAGTCGTGCCCACTCTTCAGAGGATTGGAGGACGCCAGAGTCTTCGAAATGTGTAGTACGAACACGAGCAGGCTGACGACGGCCACCCCAAGCAAGCAGGCAGCGAACGTTGTCTTCGCCGCGCGCCGGCGCCTCCTGGAGAGAGTCTTAGCATCTGGTGGGTTGGCCACGCTGTCATTCCTCGCTTCCGTCCGCCGGTCAGAAATTGCAGTTGGCAGCCCTTGGGCAGCCCCCCAGACCAGTGCCAGGCTCCCGGCTCTTTTTAGCGGCGAGCCATTCTAGACGCAATGCTCGTCAGTTGTCAGCACCGCATTTGGCCTACTCCGCCTGGCTAGCCGGTTCCTGCTGCGTCATGCAGTGCAGCGCGCCGAAGCCCCAGATCAAATCGCCAGAATAGATCGGCACGACCTCGCGGCCGGGGAATAGTTCGGCCAGCGCGTTCAGCGCGATCCGGTCGTTGGGATCGTTGAAGGCCGGGGCCAGCACGCATCCATTCGCAATATAGAAATTCGCGTAGCTGGCGGGCAAGCGGCGGCCTTCGAACACAACCGGACGCGGCATGGGAATCTCGACTACGTTGAACCGCTGGCCATCCTGGTCGCGTGCAGCCCGCAGGCGTCCCAAATTGTGGTGCAGGGCCGCATAATTCGCATCCTGCGCATTCGGTTCAACCATCGTGACCACTGTGTCGGGCGCGACGAAGCGGGTCAGATCGTCGACGTGGCCGTGCGTGTCGTCTCCCTCGATGCCGTCGCCGAGCCAGATGACCGACTGGATTCCAAAGTAATCGGCAAACATCTGCTCGTAGGCGTCGCGATTCATGGAGGGATTGCGCTGCTGCGAAGCTGAGAGCAGGCACTCCTCAGTGGTAAGCAGCGTGCCGCGCCCGTTGACGTCGATCGACCCGCCCTCAAGCACAATGGGGAACTCTGTCTTGTATCCGAACCTGGGCCTCACTACCTGCGCTCCTGCGGCCTTTGCCATACGCGCTCCGATTTTCGCGTCGAGCTTGTAGTTGTCGTACTTTGCCCAGGCATTGAAGTTGAAGTGCAGGGCAAGCAGAGAGGCTGCGTCCTTGCCCGCTGGAGGCGCGAGGAAGATGCAACCCGAATCTCTCGTCCAAACTCGATCCGTGCGCCAGCGATGAAGCACGATGTTGTCGGAAAGCGCGTCTGCCTTTTCCAGGATCGCCCGCACGTTTTTCTCCGCGCGCTCGCTGTTGACGATCAAATCGACCCGCTCATGCCGCGCCAGGTTGCGGACAATCTCGGCATACACCCACGGAATCGGCTCAAATTTCCCCGGCCAGTCCCCGCGCAAATGCGGCCAAGCAAGCCAAGTCGAGGCGTGCTCCTCCCACTCTGCAGGCAGGCGGTAGCCACGCGCCGCAGGAAGTTTGGCTTGTCGCGATAGACTCATTTTCCATCCAACAGGCGGCTCGTAATTGGAGCATAACTGTCAATCCGCCGATCGCGCAGGAAGGGCCAGTTGCGCCGCGTATCTTCCATCAGCTTCAAGTCGACTTCACCCAGCAGAATCTCTTCCTTGTCGTGCGACGCCTCGGCCAGCACGCGCCCGAACGGATCGGCCAGGAACGATCCGCCCCAGAATTCCAGTCCTTTGCCCGGAGCAGAATTGCCGCGAATGTTACCGGTTTCAAAACCGACGCGGTTTACGGCGCCGACATAAACGCCATTAGCAATGGCATGCGAGCGCTGAATCGTGCGCCACGCATCGTGTTGCGCCGCGCCGAACTCGGCCTTCTCGTCTGGATGCCAGCCAATTGCAGTCGGATAAAGCAGAATGCTCGCGCCCTGCAACGCAGTCAGGCGCGCTCCTTCGGGATACCACTGGTCCCAGCAGATCAGCGTGCCGATCTTGCCGGCATTGGTATCGAGAGCCTTGTAGCCGAGGTCTCCGGGCGTGAAATAGAACTTTTCGTAGTAGAGCGGATCGTCCGGAATATGCATCTTGCGGTAGATGCCGCGCAGCGCGCCATCGGAATCGAAGATCGCGGCCGTATTGTGATAGACGCCTGGTGCGCGCTTTTCGAACAGCGAAGCGACGAGCACGACTTTGTTCGCGCGCGCGGCCGCGGCAAGTTTCTCCGTGCCCGGTCCGGGAATCGGCTCGGCCAGATCGAACAGAGCCGCGTCTTCCCGCTGGCAGAAGTACTGTGTCTGGAAAAGTTCGGGCAGGCAGACGACGTGAGCGCCCTGGCGGGCGGCCTCGGCTACGCGGTCGATCGCTTTGGCCATGTTGTCAGCGGGCTCAGGCCCGCACGACATTTGCACCAGCGCGACGGTGAATTTATCGGGCAAATCCTTGCTCCATTCGGGAGACGCGGGCGAGCCGCGCCTCTACGAAATGACAATTCAACTATAAGCCGAGACTCAATGCAACGCGGGCAATCACTCTGGACTGCATCTACCCTGACCGAGTGTCACCTGCGCGTAACAAAGCCGTTCGCCGCGCTGCCAGCACTTCTAGTAAATTGTTCCTTCGGCAAGTCGGCATTATTTCGGAGGTCATCTTGAAGAAGAACAAGCCAAAGCAAGGCCATGATCAGGAAGGCGCGCATCATGAAGGCCCAGGCCACGAAGGCGCGGGGATAGATCGCAAACTGCACGATCCCGTCGAGGACCGGCTGATTCCGCTCGCTCCGCTGGATCTTGGGAAGATCGACTCGATCGACGATCTGGTGCGGGCGATGTCCAAGACCGCGTTCACCGGCCGCCAGCTAGGCGAAGCGGCTGACGTGCTTGAAGCGATGGCGCGCGACAAAGACGCGTTCGTCGTGATGACGCTTGCGGGTGCGATGACCGTCGCCAAGCAGGGCCTGATCATCGCCGAGCTGATCGAGCGCGGCATCGTCAACGCCATCGTTTCGACCGGAGCGCTCATGGCTCACGGGCTGGTCGAAGCGACGGGCCGCGCGCACTTCCGCCACAATCCCGACCTCAGCGACGAGGAGCTTTACGAAGCTGGCTACAACCGCGTTTACGACACGCTTGAGCCCGAGCAGAATCTCGACGACGTGGAACGCGTGATGCACGCCGTGTTCTCGGCCTGGGATGCGAAGGAAGTCATGTGCTCCTACAAACTAAACCGCGCCATTGGAGCGCATCTCTCAAAGACGGCCAAGGGGCAACGAGGCATTCTTAAATCGGCTTATGAGAATAACGTCCCCGTGTTCGTCCCCGCTTTCTCCGATTCCGAACTCGGCCTAGACTTCGCGCTCACCAACCGCGAGCGCGGCAAACAAGGCAAGCCCCGCTTCCGCTTCGATCCCTTCGAAGATCTGGAACACTTTGCCGCCACACTGCTCGCCCAAAAGCGCCTCGGCATCTTCACCATCGGCGGAGGCGTGCCGCGCAACTGGTCGCAGCAATTCGGCCCATTCATCGAGTTGCGCCATCGGCGGGGCGGGGAAGACTTGCCTCTAAAGCGCTACCACTACGGCCTGCGCATCTGCCCCGAACCGGTCTATTGGGGCGGACTTTCGGGCAGTCCGTACAGCGAAGCCGTTTCATGGGGCAAGTTCGTGCCTCCAGCAGAAGGCGGCAAGTTCGGCGAGGTCTTTGTGGACGCGACGGTAGGGCTGCCGCTCATTGTAGCGGCCGTGCTTGAGCGGTTGAAGAAGAAGCCGGCGGGGAAGAAGGCACTGGCGAAGGCAGAATAAATCGGAGGAGCAATGAGGCGCGAATTTACGTTGCGGGTGTTCATTTTCCTGGCGCTATTGTGCGCAACGTGCGTGGGCCAGGGAAGAGGCAGCGTGCATGGAACCGTCTTCCGCGAAGCGGCTATGGGACTGACCTACGAGTTTCCGCAGAAGTTCAGCCCAAAGGTGGAGAGCGAAATACCTTCCCGCGATCAGACAGGCCGCGAACATATGATCTTGGCTTTGTGGGATACGCCAGCGCGGAGCGGTCAACCGAGAATGTCGTTTCTTTACGACACAAAGTAACGGAGTAGCGACAAGACGCACGACACTATTGCTCTGGCCTACATTGGAGAGGTTAAGGGCATGTGGCTAGGCGCGAAAGGCGCCAAGATTGTTGGTCCAACTAAGGTTTCCGAGCCAAGCTATGACTATTGGCGGCTGGATTTGTCCGCTCCGGATCAAGTGCCGCGCTACAACTCAGTCATTGTGATTACCCTGTCCGATCGGCGAGTCCTTTTGATTCAAGCCAATGCGCCGTCGCAAAGTGAGCTTGATGGGGAGGTCGACTCGCTAGCACGGATGCGCTTTGATAAAAGCCAGAAGTAGCCGGTCCGTTTTGCTCATCAGCGGAGCAGCTTCATCCCCACCGTGCTGGCCGCATTCTGATCGAAGGTGACGGTGTGTTGACATTCGGACGCGTGGCCGCAGCGCTCAATCAGGCAGTCGGCAAAATCGGCGCGACTGGCGCTGAACTTTCGCAATGCCTGCGCGACGATTTCGGCTCGCTCAATCACCAGTTCTTTACTGCGCAGCAGAGTGTCCAGCACCTGCTCGATTTCGTTCTTCTTGAAACGATAGGAAACTTCCAGCACCCAAACCAGCTCCGCGATGACGATCAGGGAAAGAAATCCAGGCGAATCGGGGGAGAGCGCGTCTATGACCTTGACCGCCGCGGCGGTTTGGGCGGGATCGTCGTGAGTGAGGTAACGGACGACGATGTTTGTGTCGAGGCCGATCATCTTAGTTCGATCTCGATCCGCAAGACCATCATCGGGACCCGGATGCGCGCCGCGCGATGGCCGCGTTCATCTCTTCAATCGAGACAGGCTTGCTTCGCTTGCGTTGAAACATCCCTTTCAGTTCCTGTACCGAGCGTGTGGCCGCGACGATGGCGAATTGCCCCTTTCCCTGCTCAACAAATTCCACCCGATCTCCCTTCGCCAGCCCGAGCGCTTCGCGGACACGAGAGGGTATCGTGATTTGACCTTTGGAAGTGAGGGTTGCGACAGCCATAGTGGTTTCAATACTCCTTACATCATAGTAAGGAATAGAGACGGAGTCAAGGAGGAAGGGGGCCTATGGAAGAGAGCGGATAATCGGAATCGGCGCTAAGGGCATCACCCATTAGCGGGTGTTGGCAGTCTTTTCCAATCGAAGGATGAGCCTGAAGGGAGCGAGGGTCGGGCGAACTGGGGAAGGCTCCTTTCGGGCTTTAAATGTTTTGTCAGATTAGACTAGCAGGCGCAGTCGGGGCTGAGGGAA
>Ga0074046_10002618_pt1 | contig 15445 bp, 8 predicted proteins | sample BogForMeECP23OM3_FD_94441 | JGI IMG/M metagenome (GOLD analysis project Ga0074046, IMG submission 94441) | Bog forest soil microbial communities from Calvert Island, British Columbia, Canada - Bog Forest MetaG ECP23OM3 | ecosystem: Environmental > Terrestrial > Soil > Wetlands ...
GTCTGCCGAAAATGTCACCGGAAATTGCTGAACAGGTCATGGGATTGATCCCTTCAAACCCAGTGAGTACCTGTTGCATTTCCCGTGATGAAGGTTGTGGGACAGGCTACCCGGTTTATGAATCCTGGCGGTTCGCACCACGAGGGCGTGAGAACACCGGAACCGTTTTTCCTCCTGTCCTTGTTCTCCCGGCTGATATGCGCGTCCGGATAAAGTACCGGAAAAACCGTCAGGGATCGGGTGCATTCTTTTCCTGCCCGGTGGGATCATTAAATAAAATTCCCAAAAATAGTAAAAAGTTAATGAAAAATGTTTACACCCGATCTATTTCCGGCCTGGCTGAACCGGGAAATCAGGTATGAACCGGCGAACAATTCGAAAATTATTAATAACGACCTATACGAGTTCTTCAATAACCTATACGATGTGTGCTTGGTTTTGTTCCGGTATAGGCGAAATGGTATGAGGTGTGTAAAGAATGGTGTTTCATCCTCCGGTAGCAATTATTGCAAAAGCTGGTGATGCCGGCAAGTACAAGGTCGGACTCCCGGCGTGGAATATGCTGCTTCGCGGGTTCATGGCCGGCGCCTTTATCGCAATGGGCGGTGCGCTTGCAACAATATGCAGTACAAATATAGCTGCAAGTGCAGCGGCGATCAAGGACGTGCCCGGCCTGGCATTCGGTGCGTCGAGTGCCGGGTTCGCCCAGCTGATCCTGGGAGCGACTTTCCCCGTTGGGCTTATTATCATCGTGTTGACCGGCGCAGAACTCTTCACCGGTGACGCAATGCTTGCCCCGGTGGCTGCGTTTGTCCACAAGGTGAGCTGGGCCCAGGTCGTAAACCTGTGGATATGGGTCTATATCGGCAACTTAATCGGATCGATTGTCTGGGCATACATCATGGCAAACGGGCCGTTTGTATCCTTTGATTCAACCGGTGCCGCTACGGTTACTGCATTTGGTTCGCGGGCCATAGCGATAGCTGCGGCGAAAACGAGTTACGTGGGAATGATGGGGATGTGGTCTGCATTCCTCAAGGCGGTTGCCTGTAACTGGCTCGTCAACCTGGCCATCCTCCTCGGCATCTGTGCTGATGACCTGGTCGGCAAGTTCTTTGGCATCTGGTTCCCGATCATGGCTTTCGTCTCGAGCGGTTTCGAGCACTCTGTCGCAAACATGTATTTCATTCCTGCCGGCATCATGACCCAGGCTTATGTGACTGATCCCACGAAGATCATCGCAAGCGTCAACTGGGTTTCGATGTGGACGAACAACCTAATTATCGTCACTATCGGTAACATCGTCGGCGGGATGTTCTTTGTAGGTATTCTCTACTGGGTTGCGTTCCGAAAAGAGATCGCAGCACTGAAGTAGATTTACTTTCATACTCTCTTTTTCATGAGAATCGGACACGTCAATGTAAGGGTCTCGATCATCGCCATTGCGGTCTTTGTCTTTTTTGCCATTTTACTCGCAATCGCAGCTCTCTACAGCCAGGACGTACGATCGCAGCTGATCTGGCTTGTCCCGGGACTTTTCATGCTGCTCGTGATCCCGATTGCCCTCAACTACATGAGCCAGAGCCAGTACGCCGATCTCGTGCCGCTCTACGAGCGGCAGGCACGCCCGGTCCGGGTACGGATGATCAACGAGAGCATGATGGGGAAAATTGTCAGGATTGAAGGCGTGGTGGAGCAGGTCCGTTTCCAGTTCCTGAACCGGCCCCAGTATATTGTGGCGGACCGGTCAGGAGGAATTTCGGTGAAGATGTTCACGAACCCGACCGAAGACATCCAGAAGGACGATATTGTTGAGGTTCTCGGGTCGGTTATCCGGCGGTACATGGTCACCGGCGATCCGGTCATCAACTGCGTTTCTATCAGGAAAAAATTCCGGGCTGAAAAAAAAGATGAAAAGTCATAACCCGGGCTGCACCGGGCCGGGTTGTCCTCTCCCGGTTCAGGTATCGTTCCCCTCCCTACAGGATTTCGTACCATGAGCGGAACCGGTGAGAGATCAGCGGTCTTTCTGGCTGTCATGGAACTTGCGGTCCCCCTCCTCTCTTTTGGAGGGACCGCCACCGGTGTGCTGGTGTGGGACCTGGGGCTCCTGCGGGATTTCCAGTATGCTGCCGGGGGCTGTATCCTCGGGTCAGTCATGCTCGCTTACTTAGCGTGGATACGGCCCAGGAAAGATATTGTTGCCCTGAGCACGCCCGTGTATGCGGTCGTTTTCTTCCTCGCACCGACAGATTTCCTGCCGGGCCTCACCCTCCAGCTGCTCTTTTCCGCCGGCCTGACGGTGCTTTTGATCCGGTTGAAATACCGGTTCGGCGATCCGGATACCGGTGTGGATGAGGGTTCTTTCCTTGCCGAACCCCTCAGCACCTATGTCGGGCGGACGGGGACTTCTTTTACCGGTCTTGTTCCTGAAGCAGGACACCGTGCCGCCGTAACCTTTGTCCGCTTCGCGGAAGGGGAGTACAGGGTGGCTGCGGATATGGCCCGCGATGCGGGTAGTCACGGGGAATATCCTGCCCCGTTACTCCGGGCGTTTGGTATTCTCCGGGAACATGCGGAGCTGCTCGACAAGAACCTCCCCAGCCCGGCGACATACCTGACATTTTTACCGGTCGATTCCCCCCTGCTGGCACGATCCCTCGCCCCGTCAGCCGGCAGGGATACAGCAGTTGACACTACTCTCGATAACGCCCTGCTCATGGTGTACAGCGCTGCATGGGAGGCGTCCGTTGCTGACCGTCCCCACCTGCTCGCCTGCCAGAAATTTGCAAAAAAGCTGCTGGTCTCGTAGGTCTGCTACAAACACCGGGAGGGTTTTTCCGGTGCGGGTATCAGAAGCCTGCGCCGACCTTGAGACCCTTCTTGGCAAATCCTCGGGGATATCCCATTACAATTTCATTTTCACCATAGGCCCATTATTTTAATAAGATTTAATCACGAGAACTCCCCATCGATTAGATACAGAGTAAATTCTCCCGGTGCATCTCCATGGATACTCCTCCTTTCGAACATCTCGGCAGATTTTTAGAACGAATAAAAAACATCGGTTTTTTCGAGCGACTCTTTTCGTGGAAAACAACCGTCTCCCTCGGATATGACGCATATGGGGACTACCAGCAGATCCAGAATACCCTGCGGAAAAAGGATCAGGATATTATCGATCTGACTGCAAAGGTCCGGGATCTCTCAAAGGATCTCGAACTCCAAAAGCAGACCCTTGGGCAGGCGCAGAACGATCTGATAAAAGAACAGAATCGGACGCAATCATTGAGCGATAAGGTCAGCGAGAAGGAAAGTGCGAGGGCAAAACTGGAAGCCACGCTTTTTGAGACAATAACAAATACGGACGAGACTATCCTTCGGCTCAAGGAAGATCTGGTCGGCCTCAAATCGAAAAATGAGGATCTCGTGCATAAGATTGGCGAAAAGGAGAACGAGGCTGGGGGACTTAGAGAATCTGATAAAAAAAATACAGAATATATCCAAAATCTGAACGAGAACATCTCGTCATTGACAACAAAGATTGAGCTGCTCAACAACCAGTACACCGAGGCTAAGGAGACGATAGCAAAGCTTCACGAAAACGAGGAGGAACGTGTCCATCTGTATGATGCACGGGTCACCGAACTGATGGCACTTAAAAAGCAGCTTGAAGAGGATCGGATACGGGTGCAGGCCGAGCGGGACGCCGAGATTCACCGGCAGTACGAGATAATGGAGCAGACCTGGAAGAAGCATGAGGAAGTGGTTGAACAATCGCTGCGATCCATCTGCCAGCGACACACCCTTGAATATTGCGATAAAGAACAATTCCCGATTGCCGGGAAAAAACCGGATAATGCCATTCTAATCTGCGACCAGTACGTTATTTTCGATGCCAAGAGTCCGAAGAATTCTGAGGATCTCACCAATTTTCCGTTATACATTAAAAACCAGGCCGAGGCAGTGAAAAAGTACGCAAAAGAAGAGAATGTCAAAAAGGATATTTTCCTCGTTGTCCCTGCAAATACTGTCGAATACCTGGACGAATTCCATATGGACATGGCAGATTACCAAGTCTATATTGTCACTTACGACTCTCTTGAACCGATTGTCCTTGCACTCAAAAAGATCGAGGATTATCAGTTTGTGGATCAGCTGAGCCCGGAGGAGAGGGAGAATATCTGCCGTGTGATCGGTAAATTTGCCCATGCGACAAAACGCCGCATTCAGATTGACAATTACTTCTCTAACGAGTTCATCAGCCTTCTACAGAGCTGCAGTTCCCTTCCGGATGATATCATCAAAAAAGTCGTGGACTATGAGAAAGCTGAGAAGATGAATCCCCCGATGGAGAAGCGCAAGAAGCTCATTCCGATCAAAGAGCTTGAGCATGATGTCAAAGTAAGTACCAAAGAAGCAGAAGCCCGGGAGATCGATGTTACTGCCGTGACCAAAGAAAAGATCGAGACCATCCCTCTCGATAAATATCTGGAGTGACCATCGCGTCATTTTTCTTCCGGTAGATTGATCACCTATCTATGGAATATTCCCCGGACCTGGAACGGAAAACTATCTCTCGCGGACTCCCCGGGGAACAACTGGATGATGTCATCAACCGTTTTTTGTCAGCTGAACAGGGAGATCCGTTCACCAGCTGGCTTCTTCTTCCCACGGAACGACTCGTCAGGTTCGTCACGGATTGCCTGATTCAACGTTCTCTCCCTTTCATCCCCACACGCATCTCTACCATCGAAGGGTTCTGCAGGGTCCTGTTTGAAGAAAACCGGACGACAGAACGGCTCCTGTCAAAAAGCGAGGCAAAACTGTTGCTCACGCACGTTCTTGAGGAGCACGCAACAGAGGTTTCGTTCTTCATCACCCGGGATCACCCGTCACCGGGCACGATCGATGACCTCATGACGTTCATGAATGTCACGCTGACAAGGAAGGTGCCGTTCCCTGAATGTCTCGTGAACCTCCAGAGCGAGAAAAGCCGGCAGCTTGACACGATCATTACAGAATACCGGAACTGCCTGAGGGGACTGGATCTTGTCGATGGCGATACGATTCTTGAATGGACAATCGATTACCTGAACCGTTCAACATCCCCGCCTCTCGGGAAGGTCTTTGTGTACGGGTTCCATGAGCCACTACCTCTGGAAGAAGATCTTTTCGAGGCAGTACGCGAGCGTGCAGGGCAAGCCCACTTCTTCGTTCCCGATGGCATCGATCAGAATATCTTCCGGAGCCATGCATCAGGAGGATCTACCGGTATACAACCATCGTGGGATCCTTCATCGGTTCCAGCGCGGATGACCGGTTTGTTCTCGGAACCCGGATCGCTTGCTGACGCGGAGTTATTCCGGGTTCAGACATTTTCCACACGCTATGCTGAAGTGTACGGCATCGCTGCAGAGATTGCCCGGCTGAATGCGCAAGGGACTCCCCTTTCCGATATCGCCGTGGTTTTTCCGGATCTTCGCGGTGATCTCGGGCTCATTGAAGAGGTATTTGCGGAGTCCGGAATTCCATGGAACGCCGCAGTCGGCCATAAATTATTCAGGGCACCGGTTGTCCAGTTTCTGACGGGAATTACCGGGCTCATGGCGAACGGTTACGTCCGCGAGGATATGGTCAGGCTGATCGGCAGCCCGTATTTCCGGAAAAATGTCGTACCGGGAGGAACAGTCCACCTTGACGCGTCCGAAGTCGACCTCGTTTCCCGGTATGCACAGATAGATGGTCCCCATCCTTCCTGGAAGGATCGTCTGGACTGGCTCCATAGCCAGGTGCAGGATCCGGAAAAAGCGAAGAATTACCCAGGCATCTCGGTCCAGACTGTTGAACGTGTGCAGGAAGGGATCCTGATACTTACGCACGATCTGGATACTCTCGCCGGAAAGAAAAATCTCCGGGAGCATATCCACGGATTCAAAGACTTCCTCAAGACCTGGAACATCCCCGTTCTCTACAATGCACCTGATGAAAGTATTAAAGAAAGGGAGATGAAGACCTGCAAAAAATTCATTTCCCGTCTTGAGGCTCTTGCAACTGCTGCCTGGATCAGGGCTGACGAGCCCATTGCGCATGATGCATTTTCCCGGTTGATCTCTGCCATTGCTGAAGAGCCAGATGAGAGCGGCTTTCAGGATAACGCGGGCGTGAACCTTCTGGGTCTCCGTGAATGCCCGCACATGAAGTTCCCGATAGTTTTTATCGGAGGTCTCGTTGAAGGCACATTTCCGCGGCTGACGACGCGTCTCCCGTTTACCAACTCCTTGGAAAACACGCGCATGGGAACCCGTACACTTTCTGAAATTCTCAGGGAGGAACAGTATTATTTCATCGCGGCCCTTCTCTCTGCAAGGAAAACCATTTACCTGAGCGCACCGCTCGCCGATGGCGAGAAAACACTCCTCACATCAGCATTTTTCGAACGGGTCCGTATGCGGACCGGGGAGTGCCCGTGGCCAGATACTTCAGGTATCATGCCCCCTGCATCGAGGCGCACGGCGGCCATTCTGGCCGGGGGCGGTATCCGTGATGGGAACTCCTGTACAGTATGTGACCTGATCCCGGGTTCACTGGGCGTGAATGATCTCGTGGAACGGATCAACATGGAACGGTATTACCGACGGGGAGTGTGCGATTCATCATATGACGGCATACTTTCCGGGGACGAAGCGGTACGGTCTATCCTTGCCGGGCAGTACGGTCCCGATCACGTGTATTCGCCGACAAGCCTTGAGACTTACGCGAGCTGCCCGTTCGAATATTTCCTGAACCGTGTGATCGGCCTTGACGCGCTGCCAGAGGTGGAGCCGAATCTCTCGGCGGGTGATCGCGGGACAGCGATCCACGATATCCTGAGTACATTCTACCGGCAGTGGCGTTTAGGAGGACAGACAAAAGTAACTCCTGCCACACTCACGGATGCAACGGACCTGATCCTCCGTATTGCGACAGAGGGACTTGGCCGGTATACCTTCTCAAGTCCGCTTTGGGATGCCACCCGGATCCTGATGCTCGGGGACCGGCATACCGGCCCTGGGTACTTCGAACGGTTCCTGGCAAGCGAGACCGAGGAATCTGACTCGCCACTCGTTCCCTCCCGGTTCGAGTTTGCCTTTGGCATGGGGACCGATCTATCAGATGATCCGACATCCGTCCCGGAACCGGTTGAACTTTCTTCCCCGGACGGTACGCGAAAGATGTTCATCCGGGGCCGGATCGACCGGATCGATCTCACCTCTGAAGGGTACTTCCTGATCTACGATTACAAGTCCGGTGCGCAACACCCAAAAGCAAAGGATATCGAGGCGGGAACTGCCCTACAGTTGCCACTCTACCTGCTTGCATTCGAGAAGATCTCCGGCAATCGCGGGATTGGCGGGGGATATTACATGATCCGGCGAGAGGTGGACCGGAGTATTGTGCTTGCGGATTCAGCCGCAAGTGACCTTATGATCTCACGGCCCCGTGCCTCAGCAGATTTCTCTGGCATGATCCAACGCTCGCGGGACTGCGCCTTTGAGTATATCAATGGGATCCGGAACGGACAGTTCCCGCTCCCGCGTGAAGAGGAATGCACGAACAAGTATTGCGAGTTCAGGCGGATCTGCCGATTCGATCCCTACCGTATCTTCCAGACCGGGGAGGAGACCTGACATGGCAGCGACACCGCGGCAGGGTGAGGCGATCACGAAGCATGACCGGAGCATGGTGGTCACTGCCGGCGCCGGGACTGGTAAGACCTACGTGCTTGTCCAGAAATATATCGACCTCTTGAAAACCCGCGGTGTTACCGTGCCGCAGATCCTTGCCCTGACATTCACCGACAAAGCAGCGGCAGAGATGAAGGAAAGGATCAGGAAAGAAATCCTCCGTCATGAAGGCCCGCAGTGGGAGAAGGCGGCCGAGGATTTCATGATCGCGCCGGTCCAGACCTTCCATTCGTTCTGCGCGCAGGTGCTCAGGGAATTCCCGATCGATGCGGGTCTTGAACCCGGCTTTGTTGTGCTGGACGAGCAACAGGTCTCCCGGATTCACAACAGGGCGTACGAGGAATTGATCCATACTCAGGGCCCGGCAAGTGACGCGCTGGTCCATGTCCTTTCCATCACCGACCAGTACACCTTGAAGACGATGCTCTCTGCAATGTACGGAAAGCGGGAGCAGTATGCCCGGTTTTTTGCCGCATTAAACGAGGATGAGGAGCGGGTGATTGCAGAATGGAAAAAGGAAGTGGATGTACTCCGGGACGTGGGGATCGCTGAACTGCGGCGCGATCCCTCGTTCTCATCCTGCGTTGAAACTTTACTCAGGCTCGCACATGCATACGAAGGTGTTGATGACAAGGCTGCGATCTTCCTGCAGGAGATCTGTCCCCTGCTGTCCCGGATTGCTGAGCCGGCTGACACTGCGGAGTTCTGCTCCGTTGCCCTTGAACTTGAGAGAAAGAGACCCGGCAATATCGGGAGTAAGAAGAACTGGAACGGTACGGATCTCGATGCATTCAAAAAAGCCCGGAAAGACGTAAACGAGATCCTTGTCCGGAAAACTTCGCTCTTCCGGATGAACGTGGATCCTTCGGGCCCGGTCATTACCGGTTCGACCCGGTTCCTGCGCGATCTCTCATCGGTTTTCTCCCGGTACGCAGATCTTGTCGGGAACGGGAAGGCGTCTCTTGGCGGCCTTGACTTCTCGGACCTGATCCTCCATGCCCGGCAGCTCTTCACTGAGCAGCGGGAACTCGTCTCGACGCATTTCATGCCGAGGTTCCGGTATATCCTTGTCGATGAATTCCAGGACACGGACCTGACCCAGTTCGATATTATCCTCGCCATTATCGGGACACCGTCCCCGGAAACGGACTGCCTCTTCATTGTCGGGGACCCCAAGCAATCGATCTATCTCTTCCGCGATGCCGATGTAACGCGGTTCAAGGAAGCGCAGGAGATTATTTCCGATACCTGCAAGGGCCGCGTGCTGAATCTCGACACCAGTTTCCGGAGCACAAAAGAGGTGATCGGCCTGTCGAACCTCCTCTTTTCCCGGCTGCTTGCATCGGCGGATAAGCCGTGGGAGTTCGGGTACGAGCCGGTCCGGATTGCCGAAAGCCGCGCCGATCATGTGGGATCGGTGGAACTGCTCCTCCCCCCGCAGGGGAATGATGCCGGCGAGACAAAAAGGAACGAGGCCGAGATGCTCGCGCGAAAGATCCACAGTGTCGTCAATGCGCAGCCGCTTTCAGTGTATGAGGAGCAGCCGGACCATGCGTTTGTCCGGCGCCCGGCCCGGTACGGGGATATCGCTATCCTCTTGGAACAGCGGACCAACCTCTCGTATTACCTCGCGGCACTGGGCGAGTACGGGATCCCCTTCTATGTCCACGGCGGGACCGGGTTCTACCACCGGCAGGAAGTGTACGATCTCTGCAATATCTTATCATTCCTCGAACACCGCCACGACAGCGTGAGCCTTGCCGGTGTCCTCCGGTCCCCATACTTCGGGCTTTCCGATACCGATCTCTTCTGCATTGCACAGGGGAACGGGAGAACGCTCTGGGACAAGCTCGGGAAGTACGCGAAAGAGGAAGGGCCGGCATCCCATGCCCGCGATCTGCTCGCATCATGGCAGCAGTATGCCGGCCGGTCCGGGCTGGTCCCGCTGCTTCGCCGGATCCTGGCCGAGTCCGGGGTTTACACGGTATACGCAGCACTGCCGGCCGGGGAACAGATCCTGGCAAATATCGAGAAGCTGGTTGCGATGGCCCGGACCCGGGAGGAGGCCGGGAATTATTCGCTTGCCGATTTCACCGCCGATCTCCGGATGGCGATGAACGAGGACGAGCGCGAGGGCGAGGCACCGCTCGATGCCCTTGCGGAAAATGCCGTCAACATCATGACCGTCCATGCGGCAAAGGGGTTAGAGTTCCCCATTGTTTTTGTGCCGGACATGGGCACCTCCTTCCGCGAACGCTATCCTCCGATCATGATCGGCGATAACCCGCTGATGGTGGGAGTGAAGGTCCCCAACCCCGAGGACAATTACGAGATGACCGAGAGCGCCGTGCTCCTCGCCCTCCAGGATTTGCAGCGCCAGAAGGAGCGTGCGGAGAGGCGGCGGCTCCTCTACGTCGCACTCACCCGGGCCCGGGACCACCTGTTTATGTGCGGGACGGCACCGGAGGATGCCGGGCTCTCGTACGATCTTGGCCGGTCCCGGATCGAGTGGGTGTTCACCGCGCTTGGCGTGACCGGGGATGCGATTGCTGCCGGTGGCCTCGCGCTGCCGGACGGCATCCGGCTCTCGATTGTTTCTAACCCGGTGGCGATCCCGGCCGAGACCGGGCGGGTCGAGCCATCTTTACTGGTTGTCCCGGAGGAATGTGCGGGAAAGGCCGGGACCCGGGCGGAGTCGGTGTATGTGACCAAGCCGGCGCGGGAGAAACCGAAGTCGGTTTCGGATCTTGAAAGGGAACCGGGATCGGTGCCGGCCCGGGAAACGGTGCCATCGAAGTACCTGCCGGATGTTGAAGGCACAACCAAGGGCACGATTATCCATGAAGTCCTGCGGGGCCGGGATGCTGCGACTGTGCTGAAGGAGTACGGCGAATTTTCAGAAGAGCATGTCCGGCAGTGTGAAGAGATCTGCGCTGCGTTTTTCTCATCCGCTCTGATGAAGCGGGTGAAACGGTCGTATTGTGAGGTGCCGTTCGTGGTGACAATTGACGGGAAGCCGGTGACCGGGAAGATTGACCGGTTGTGTGAGATGGAGGATGGGAGTTGGGTTGTGATTGATTACAAGTCGGAGCCTGTGTCTTCTGATGATTGTGTTTTGAATGTAGAGGAATACACAAAATCAATGACAATATATGTCGGGGCGGTACGGCAGATTGTGGGTCCGGACGTTGTTGGACACATATACTTCACGGAGACAGGTATGTTTTGGGAAATGAAAATGATAAAATAAAAACCGTTTTTTAAGATACCGTATCAAAACAGCATTAATAATATTATAACTCATATGAACCTTTGACAGTACATGAGATCAATTCGACTTGTTGAAGTTGCTTATAAAAAATTTAAGCAATATGCATACCACGAACAACTTGATCTTTTTCAAAGAAAAAAAATTGCAGAGTTTGAATGTGATCCACAATTTTATGATAACCTATCCCGTTTTTCAAAAAATATTGACCTTATAAAAAAAGGATCAATCGATATTGACGATATCAATAATCTTCTAAAAGAGGTAAACTATAATTTGATTCCGAAATCAATTGGACCGATTCCTTGTGGTAAAAAAAAGATTTCAAAAAAACAAGATGAGAAAGAAATTCATTTTATAACCAATACTAAAACATCTGACGAATATTGCCTCGAAGGAATTAACTACTTTATTGATGTTCCGGTTGAACTACAACTTCTATGTGTAATTTGGGTAATGAAAGCTGGAATTCATATCGACTCAGAATTATCCAATAGTTGCTATTGGTTTAGACTCAATGAGAGACTCAAAAAACCCAATGAACAAAGTAGTCATATTTTCAAACTCTATAATACTCAATATAACGAGTGGCGAAATAAAGCGATAGAAAAATCTGAATATACGTTAAAAGAAGAAAAAAAGGACATTGCAATTATTAGTCTAGATTTAAAACATTGTTTTTATTGCATTCATCCAGATTTTTCGAAACTAATCGAATGTCTAAATGAAAAAATTGAAAACGAAGAAGACAGGCTTTTTGCCGTTACACTAACGAAATTAATTGAGAAAATTCATGCTGCTTATCAAGATGCAATTAACCAAGGACATTTTTGCTATACCCATAGCCACATCGAAGTTGAACCAGGGAAATATGTTGTCCCTATTGGCCTAGTCTCCTCCGGGGTAATATGCAATTGGCATTTGAGTCAGTTCGATGATCAGATATTGAAAGAATTAAATCCCGCTTATTATGGTAGATATGCTGATGATATTCTAATTGTTATAAGTAATCCGGATATTAAAATTCAAAAACAGAGTAATAAGGAAATTGTTGAAGACTTTATAGCAAAATATTTTGAAAAACTAAAAATATTCACGCATCCAATTGATGGAAAATATTGCTTGAATTTTGATCAAAAACTTTGTATCCAGAGCGATAAATTACTTTTACATTTCTATTCTGCTGATGATTCATTGGCAATGTTAGATGTTTTTAAACAAAAACTTAATGAGAATTCCTGTGCATTCTCTCAGTTACCTGAAAAAGAACTGGAGTTTTACATAAACAACGCAGCATATAATCTACTCTTCGAAGGGTCTACAAACAAATTCCGAAATATTACGGGAATCGCAGAAAATGTGACAGAATTATCAATAAAATTGTCAAAGATAAATCAAATCATTAGTCAAAGTAAAGTACAAACTAAAACGCTTGAAACAATCTCTGATCAAATTTTTAAATTTTATAAAGGATCAAATTTTATTACCTTTTGCCGAACTTGGGAAAAATATTTTACATTTACTGTAATTTCTAATCAATATCGCCAAGGTGCAAATTTCTATTTTAGAATTCAAGATACGATAAAAAAAATATCTGAATTCAAACCAGAGAACGACAAAAAATTTGATCTTTCCCAATCAAATGATCTTCTCGATCGACAAAGAGAAGATTTACAAAAATATCTTGACCTCTCAATATCTATGTCTGTTTCGTTGCTTGGTTCAAGTATCGGGACCTATTTTAATCATTACAAGGAGGTAGGAAAACAAAATTACAAAACCGAAAAATGCCTTAGAAATGCAAAAGATACGATTAGTCTCATCTCAAATTTATTAAGAAAATCAAACTTAATCCGTCATCATAATATCGCGTATCCTTTAATTAATTATACAGGTTATGAAGATTCATTAATTGACTTGGACAAAATTGAGAGATATCTTTCAAAAGAAAAAATTTTGTTTTCGAAAAAAAGCAGAGAGATTAAGTTTTCACCAAGGTTTATCCATTTTGATGAATTCTATTTGTTCTGGTTTATGCAAAAAATTTATGGAAAAAATTTATTGGAAATTACAAATATCATCCCTTATTACGTAGATTTAGTAAATATTGATAAAAACGAATTTCAAATTACAATCGAGGAAATGTTATGCATACCGAATTTTCCTAAAATTGAAGATGGATGCAATGATAAAAATCCGAAAATATTCGCCCGTCATATTCATATTCCCAAGAAACTCTCCTCGATTAAAGCCGAAAATAAATCCTTAAAGATTGGCATTGCTAACATTAAGGTAAAACAAGAATATTTAGAGGCGAGTTATAAGCCTCGGAAAACTCCAATTTTGTCATTTGAAAGACAGGAAGATCTTAACAAGGTCCTAAATTTTGCGAAAAATGAAGAGTGTGATCTATTAGTTTTACCCGAATTATCCGTTCCCCCACGATGGTTACCATCTATGGTGAACTATGCCAGACATCATCAAATCGGATTAATTTTCGGAATGGAATACTGGATCGATGAAAAAACTAAAACGGCATATAATTTTGTTGTTGCAGCTCTGCCAATAATTAATGAGGATAAATACAAAACATGTTGTCCGATAATTAGATGTAAAAATCATTATTCCCCTCGTGAAAAAAACGAATTAATTCGGGCTCATCTGAAAATCCCTAAAATTAATCCATATGAGTATGATTTAATTAACTGGAGAAACAGCCAGTTTTCTATCTACAACTGTTATGAGTTAGCTGATATCACCCATCGCTCCATTTTCAAATCCGATCTAGATTTCCTTGTTGCATGTGTATTAAATCGGGATATATCATACTTCTCATCAATTGTTGAATCTGTAGTCAAAGACCTGCATTGTTACGTAATTCAAGTTAATTGTTCAGAATATGGAGATTCCCGAGTCGTTCAACCAACAAATAAAGAGCGAATGAATATTATTAGAGTGAGTGGGGGAGAGAATAGTACAATTTTAACAACAGATCTTAATATCAATAAATTACGTGATTTCCAAAGTTTGGGGTATTCTGAAACTGATAAAAGTTTCAAACCCACGCCTCCAGGATTTGATCATGCAAAACCAAGAAATCGATGACATTATGATCCTCTTCATCGACACCGAAACCACCGGCCTCCCCAAATACGCCGCAACCGACCCTATCGAAAAATGGCCGCGGGTCGTCCAGTTGGCATGGTCGTTGTACGACAGCGATGGCAACCGTGAAAGCCGGAACAGTTTTATTATTTACCCGACGGACTTTTCCATCCCCATGGACTCTGCAAGGATTCATGGGATCACGACCGAGAGGGCGAAAGCCGAGGGCGTGTCGCTCTTTAAGGTACTTCCGCAGTTCAATGCCGATGTGGAGAAAGCGGAAACGGTCGTTGCCCATAATCTTGATTTTGACCTGCCGATCGTCACGACTGAGTTTTTGCGGTGCAGTCTTGAGACCGGTCTTGCGGAAAAACAGAAATTCTGCACCATGAAAACTCCGAAGATTGTCTCCTGGTGCAAAATTCCCAAATCCTCCGGATACGGATACAAATGGCCGACATTAAATGAGCTGCACCTGCAGGTGTTCCAAGAAGAATTTACCGACAGCCATAATGCCGGCGCCGATGTGGAAGCCTGTGCGAAATGCTATTTTGAATTGAGACGGCGGGGAATCATCACGTGAAGTAATTTAAGAGGATTATCAATTCATACGTTTTTTTTGATTGCTGCCTCCGGACAAACTTCCGCAAACTTACAACTCATACACTCCCGCTGTGAAGGCCGGGCCGGGAAATCCCCAAACTCATACGACGCATTCATCGCCGCAAACTCTTCTGCGATCTTCCCGCTCGTATTCTGTAACTGCTCCTCAAAGAACGCATACGGTTTTGTCGCGCCGGTTTTGAGGAAGACAAGCTCGGTGCCGATCTCATCGGCACTCCTGCTGTAGAATTCCGTTGCCCAGAGCACATAGGCCGCCATCTGGAGTTCGGTCTCGTACTCGTCATCGTCCCTGCCGGTCTTCCAGTCGGAGAGGACGATTGTGCCATCCGGCATCTTTGCCGCAAAATCCACCTTAACCGTCACGCCCACATCGCGGATAAAGAAATGATCGAATTGCTCGTGCCGCAGGCATTCCCGTTGGGCATACTCCGGCCATTTGGCAAAGAAGGTGTGGAGGCAGATCTTCCCGTTCTCTTCGATGTAGGTAAAAAACGAATCCGGGATCTTCTCGCCGTTGTGGTACTCGGTGAAGGTCTCGCCGCCCACGCCCCGGTAGAGCGAGACTTTTTTCATGAATACATTCAGCGCCTCGAAAAGGTCCATGGGTTTCTTGTCGCAGGCAAACTGGATCTGCTGGTCGATGATATCGTGAATGAGCTGGCCCTGGACGACATATTTTGAAGTGAAGTTCTTGAGATACCGGATCTTTCCCGGATCAACA
>Ga0074046_10002619_pt1 | contig 15444 bp, 13 predicted proteins | sample BogForMeECP23OM3_FD_94441 | JGI IMG/M metagenome (GOLD analysis project Ga0074046, IMG submission 94441) | Bog forest soil microbial communities from Calvert Island, British Columbia, Canada - Bog Forest MetaG ECP23OM3 | ecosystem: Environmental > Terrestrial > Soil > Wetlands ...
AGATATTCCGGCCCCTTCATCGAATGGCCGAACTCCAGGATTCTTGCTTCATAGGGCGCGCCTACCTCCTCCAGCATCCAGCGCACGATCCGTGCGCGCGACATCGGGTGGGTATAGAAAACAAGTTCGTCGCTCATCCCTGATCTCCGTCTTCTGCCCGATTCGCTTCGCCCGCCGGACGTGATACATCCGTCCGCTGGCCGACTTCCTCCCGCTGGAGCCGCGATGCGCATCGAAACCGACGTCAAGCTCGATTTCAAGGACGTTCTCATTCGGCCGAAGCGTTCCACGCTCAATACGCGCAGCGCCGTAGACGTCAACCGGTCGTTCCGTTTTCTGCACACAGGCTCGGAGTGGAAGGGCTTTCCGCTCATCGCCGCCAACATGGATGTGACCGGCACGATGGCTATGGCGCGCGCGCTGGGGAAACACGGCGCGCTGACCGCCTTGCACAAACATTACCCGGAGGCCGAGCTCGCGAAATTTTTCGCCGGACCGGACGGCGCGCACGCCTTCCATTCGCTCGGCACCACCGCGGCCGACATCAAGAAACTAGCGGCCGTCGCCAAAGCCGCCCCGATCCGGCTCATTTGCCTCGACGTCGCCAACGGTTACGCCGAGAGGTTTCTGGAAATCGTCAAGCGCGTGCGCGACGACCATCCCGAGGCCGTAATCATGGCCGGCAACGTCGTCACTGGAGACATGACAGAGGCTCTGATCTTGGCCGGCGCCGACATCGTGAAGATCGGCATTGGCCCCGGCTCGGTCTGCACGACCCGGCGGGTCACCGGAGTGGGCTATCCGCAGCTCTCCGCGATCATCGAATGCGCCGACGCGGCGCACGGCCTCAAGGGCCAGGTCTGCGCCGACGGCGGTTGCACGGCGCCCGGAGACGTCGCCAAAGCTTTCGGCGCCGGGGCGGATTTTGTCATGCTCGGCGGCATGCTCGCTGGCCACGACGAATGCGACGGGGACATCCGGTACGAGGAGCGGAACGGCGAGAAGGTGGCGGTCCGCATGACGTTCTACGGCATGTCGTCGGAGACCGCGATGAAGAAGCATTCCGGCGGCGTCGCCCATTATCGGGCAGCCGAAGGCAAGTCGGTCGAAACCCCCTACCGCGGGCCGGTCGATGGAACGATGGGCGAGATCATGGGCGGCGTGCGGTCGATGATGACCTACATCGGCGCGGCCCACCTCAAGGAGGTGTCGAAGCGCACGACGTTCGTGCGCGTATCCGCACAGACGAACGATGTATTCGGCGTCTGAGCGCTCTCGGGGCCCGCTAAGGCCCCGAGAGCCTGTCGGCGAAATCGGCTATTGTCTTGGCGTAGACCGGGGCGCTGTTCCATTCGAGAAGCGCGGCGAAATTCGGCTGACCTTCGTCCCACTTCGCCCCGCGCTGCCAGCCGTGCGCATGCAGGAAATTCGCGGTCGACGCGAGCGCGTCGGCGGAATTGCCGATCAGATCGCCCCCTCGCCCTCCGTTCGCAGAGACCCCGTATTTCAGGTAGGCAGACGGCATGAACTGGGTCTGGCCAAGCTCGCCCGCCCAGGCGCCTCGCATCCGCCCCGGCTCGAGGAGCCCCCGTTGCACGATCATGAGCGCGTCGATGAGCTCGGCGCGGTACAGATTCCCGCGGCGGCAATCGTACGCCAGGGTCGCGAGCGCGCTGAATGTCGGATATTGCCCGAGGCCTGCGCCAAAGTCGGTCTCCAGGCCCCAGATCGCCACCAGGACCGGTCCGGGCACTCCATACCGCTGTTCAATTCTCTCCAGCGGCTCCGCGTAGGCAAGCAGCATCGTCCTGCCGCGCTTGACCCGCCCCGGGGTGATGTGCCGCGCTGCGAAAGCGGCGTAGTTGCCTTGGAGTGCTCCCTGCCCATGGTCGTGCGCAAGGACGGACCGGTCGAAAGTCGCGGTCGCCAGCGCGCTGTCAACCACGTCCGGGGAGATGCCGTCGTTGATCGCCACCTGTTTGAAGTCCTCCAGCCAAGTCTGGAAACCCTGGGGGCTGTCGCCGCACTCAGCGGCTGCGGCGGCGCCGGCGGTCAGCGCCGCCGCAACAAAGGAAAGCAATGCCCTCAAGATGCTGCTTCGCATCACATGCTCCACTTCAGCGAAAGCGACTCGGAAAAACGCTAGCCGTGAATCGCGGCCTAAACTAGACATTCCTCGGCCCTTTCCCCGACGGCTTGCTGACGCATGCGACAATTCGAGTTGGAGGCGCGGCAGACCCCATGGTAGAAACCCGCGCCATGACCCCCTCCATTCCTCTTGCTGAGGGCGGCGTGCCGGAGCGCCTCGCAGGCGCAACGCGCGCCGAAATCGCCCGCGCCCTGGCCGATCTCGGCGTCGCCGAACGCGATCGCAATATGCGAGTCTCGCAGCTTTGGCACTGGATCTATCATCGCGGGGTGCGTGACTTTTCGGTGATAGGAAATATCTCAAGGCCTCTGCTCGAAAAGTTAGCGGAGCGTTACAACCTCGCCCGCCCGGAGGTCGTGGCCGAGCAGCTCTCGGCCGATGGCACGCGCAAGTGGCTTCTCAAGATGCCGGCGGCGCACCCGCGCGACAAAGGCGCCGAAATCGAGTGCGTCTACATCCCCGAAACGGATCGGGGAACCCTTTGCGTCTCGAGCCAGGTCGGCTGCACCCTCAATTGCTCCTTCTGCCATACCGGCACGATGCCGCTCGTGCGCAATCTGACTACGGCGGAAATCGTCGGACAGGTGTTGGTCGCTCGGGACCGCCTGGGCGATTTTCCAGGCGGCGCTGCGCCGCGCGACGGGCTGACGCCCTCCGGCGAGGGCGTGCGCGCGGTTTCGAACATTGTGTTCATGGGAATGGGCGAGCCGCTTTACAATTTCGCCGCCGTGCGGGACGCGATCGCCGTGCTGACCGACGGGGATGGCCTTTCGCTGTCCAGGCGGCGGATTACGGTGTCCACTTCCGGCGTCGTGCCGGAGATGGCGCGGCTGGGGGAATGCGGCGCGATGCTCGCAGTCTCGCTGCACGCGACCAACAATCCGCTGCGCGACAAGCTCGTGCCGCTGAACCGCAAGTATCCGGTCGAGCAACTTCTGCAAGCCTGCCGCGACTATCCTGGCGCGTCGAACGCGCGACGAATTACCTTCGAATACGTGATGCTGAAAGGCGTCAACGACACGCCGGCCGACGCGAGGGCGCTCGTGCGCCTGCTCAAGGGCCTGCCGGCCAAGATCAACCTCATTCCTTTCAATCCCTGGCCAGGCAGCTCCTATGAATGCTCAGACTGGCCGACGATCGAGCGGTTCTCCGAGATTGTTTTCAATGCAGGCTACGCGAGCCCGGTGCGCACGCCGCGCGGCCGCGACATTCTCGCCGCCTGCGGCCAGCTGAAGAGCGAGAGCGAGAAATTGCGGGCGCGGGCGCGGATGTTGCTCGAGGAGAGCCTGGTCGTTGGACAAGATTGACGCGCGCGAGACCCCGCCGACGATGGACGACGATGCAGCCCCGGCGACGCTCGAGGTCTGGGGCATCGCCAGGGCGAGCCTCCGCGATATTTTCCGCACGCCCCGACTCGACCGGCGCGGCGCCGCCGCGCTCATCGGCATTGTGATCGTCGCATGGCTCTCGACAGCGTTTTACCGAGTCCAGCCGGACGAAAAGGGCGTCGTCCTGCGCTTTGGCAAATGGGTTGAGACGACGGACCCCGGTCTCCATGTCCACCTGCCCTATCCGATCGATACGGTGCTCCTGCCCAAAGTCACGCAGGTCAATCAGATCCAGCTCGGCGTCGGCGCATCGGCCGCGACCGCAGACGGTCAATCGAATCGCGGCAGGCAGATGCTGACCGGGGACGAAAACATCGTAGAGGCGGACTGCACCGTGTTTTGGAAGATCCGCGAGCCGGGCCAATTCCTCTTCAAGGTCGACAACCCGGAGCTCGCCGTCAGGATCGCGGCGGAAGGCGCATTACGCGACGTCATCAGCCGCACGCCGATCCAAGCGGCGATGTCGGACAAGCGCCAACAAATCGCGGATGAGACCCTCGCGTTGTTGCAGAAACTTCTCGACAAGGAGCACGCGGGCGTCGAGATCACCCAGGTACAACTGCAGCGCGTCGAGCCTCCGCTCGCCGTCATCGACGCCTTCAACGATGTGCAGCGCGCCCGCGCGGATCAGGAGCGCGCCCGCAACGAGGCCGAGGCCTACGCGAACGATATTCTGCCTCGGGCCCGCGGCGACGCCGAGCGAATCCGCCAGGATGCCGAAGCTTACAAGGTCCAGGTGGTGAATCTCGCGCACGGCGAGGCCGACGCGTTCCTGCCGCTGCTCAAGAGTTACGAGTCGGCGAAAGACGTGACCGCCTGGCGTCTCTATCTCGACAGCGTCGACGAGGTCCTGAAGAAGGCGTCAAAAGTCGTCGTCGACACGTCAGGCAAGGGCATATCGAGCATCGTGCCCTATATGCCGGTCACCGAATTCAAACCGCTCGCGCCGCCGGTCGCCCCGACCGCCGCGGCGCCAGTCGCTCCGACGCAGGGCGCCGCGAAATGAGAAGCCGTTGGTTGGCGGCAATCGCCGTCGTCGCACTCGCGCTCAATTTGATCGTCTCCTCAATCTACGTCGTCGGCGAAGGCGAGCAGGCGCTTGTCGTCCGGCTCGGCGCGCCTGTCCGCGTCGTCGACCAGCCGGGCCTGAAGGTGAAGGCGCCGTTCATCGACACGGTCTATGTGACGTCGACGCGTTCGCTGCTGCTCGAGCCCCCGGTCGAGCAGGCGATCATGCGCGATCAGAAGCGGCTCGAGCTGCAGCCTTATGCACGCTATCGCATTGTCGATCCGTTGCGGTTTTATCAGGCTCTGCGGACGCTGGAAGCGGCGAACGCGCAACTCGCCCAACTCGTCAGCTCCTCCGCAAGACGGGAGCTCGGCCAAATCCCCTTGCGCGCCCTGCTGACCGAAGAGCGCGGCCATGTCCTCGACGTCATCAAGAGCGAGGTCGCGGCGAAAGCAAGCCCGCTTGGAATCTCGGTCGACGAGGTGCGTTTCCATCGCGCCGACCTGCCGTTCGAGACGAGCCAAGCGATCTACGACCGTATGAAATCCGAGCGGCAGCGAGAAGCAAAGGAATTGCGGGCCCAGGGCTTCGAATGGGCCCAGCAGATTCAGGCTCGCGCCGATCGAGAACGCACCGTCATCCTGTCTGAGGCCCAGCGCGTGGCGACGCTCGCCCGGGGCGAGGGGGACGCGGAAGCGAACAAAACGCTCGCAGACGCCTTTTCGAAGGATCAGCAATTCTATTCCATGTATCGGTCTCTCCAGACCTACAAGGGCGCGCTTGCGAATTCCGCTCCGACGATGATCGTCAGCCCGGACGCGGGCTTCATGCAGCTCCTCAAATCCGGTCCTCGGGCGCCTTCGCCGGACAGCCCGAAACCTTGAGGTTGTCGAATGGAGCTTGGGGAGCCCGAACCAGGCGGGTTTGAGCCTTTGGACCGACGGACATGATCGACGCCGCCGGCTGGCTCTTCCTCCTCCTGCAGATCTTCTTCGTCGACCTGCTGCTTGGCGCGGACAACGCGATCGTCATCGCCCTCGCCTGCCGGCGGCTGCCGCCCGACAACACGCGCCGCGCGGTCCTTCTCGGCGCGATCGGCGCGATCGTGCTCAGGCTCGTCATGATCCTGTTCGCCGGCGCCCTGCTCGACGTGCCGCTGGTCAAGCTCGTCGGCGCATGGATGCTCGTCGTCGTCGCGCTCAACGTGCGCGGTCAGAGGGGCGATGACGACGCCGGGGCGGCCACGAGCGTCGGAACCGCGCACGATTTCCTTTCCGCCGCCGCCGTCATCATGCTCGCCGACGCGACGATGAGCGTCGACAACGTGGTCGCGCTCGCGGCAATCGCCGGCGGCAACTTCTGGCTGCTCGCGCTCGGCGTTCTCATCAGCATCCCGATCATCGCCTATGGCGCCCTCATCCTGACCGCGCTCATCCGTCGCGCCCCCGAAATCATTGCCGTCGGCGCGGCGTTCGTCGGGTGGATTGCCGGAGGAATGGCCGTGTCAGACCCGCTTGTCGCGGGCTGGGTCCAGACGGACGCGCCCGCGCTCGGGGTTTTCGCCCCCGCCCTCGTCGCCCTCTTCGTGCTGTTCGCGGGCGGAACAAGCCCGAAGCAGGCTCGCCCGACGGTCGGAGCAAAGGCGTCTGCGGCTCGCGCCCCGACGCGCCCGCCGTCGCCGCAACGTCATTCGATTGCGATCCCCCAGACGGCGCCTCAGGCGACGCCTGCGGATCGCGCGCTTCCATCGCCAACCGTCCCCCAACCGGCAGCGCCGGTCGAAGACCATCCGCCGGTTTTTGCGACCAGTGGCCCTGCCACATACGTGCGCGGGTGGACTGAGGAGCGTGTCGTCGTCGCAGGATTCGTCCTGCTGGCGGTTCTCGCGGGCCTCATCATCTTCGTCGCTTCATTCTTCGACAGCCTCACGTGAGACAGCCGGCGCTTTTCCAGGCCGGAGGGAGATCATGACTCAAGAGCATCCCCTCGCCGAGCCGTCGCGAGCGCCAAGGCGCAGCGAGCGCCTGCGCCAACGCGCCGCCTGGATGTATTTCGTCGAGGAGATGACGCAGAGCGCCATCGCCGACGCGCTCGGCGTCGGGCGGGTGACCGTCGTCCGTATGCTCGCGGAAGCCAAGGCGCTGGGCGAGGTGCGCATCGCGCTTTCACGCGGGCATGCGGAACTCGGCGGACTGGAGGCGGCGCTGTGCAAGGCGCACGGATTTGAGGAAACGTTGGTCGCCCCGCTGTCAGCGGAGGCGGCTGACCCGACCGGGCCGATCGGCGCGGCGCTTGGCGACTATGTCTCGTCGATCTTGCGCAACGACATGAAGATCGGCCTCGGCTGGGGCCGGACGCTGAACCGTTCTCTGGAGCACTTGCGCGAGCGCTCCTTGCGCGGCCTCAGCGTCGTCTCGCTCGTCGGCGGCGTGACCCATTTCGCGCACGACAACCCGGCCGAGTTCCCGTCCGCCTTCGCGCGCGCCTTCAACGCCGACTGCTATCTCATTCCGGCGCCCGCGCTTGTCGACAGCCCCGAAACCAAGGCCGCGCTGATCGAACGCTGCGGGCTCGGGGCGGTGTATGCGTTCGCCGCGGCGCTCGACGCCGTCGTCGTCAGCGTCGGCTCGCTCGGCGGAGAGGCGACGATCGCGCGCTTCGAGCTCATCGGCGAGGCCGACCGGCGGCTCATGCGCGAATTCGGCGGTGTCGGCGAACTCTTGTGCAACGTGTATGAGCATGACGGCCGGATCATCGACCATCCGCTGAACCAGCGGGTGATGTCGGTTCCGATGGACGCCGTCCGCGCCGCCCCAATCCGGGTTCTCGCCGCCGGCGGCCCTCACAAGGTCGAGGCCATCGAAGGAGGAATCAAACTCCTCAAGCCGACCGCACTGGTGACGGACGAGGCAACGGCGCGGAAGCTGACGGGCGGGTTGGCGTAAAGTCCGGCTCGCTTCGGGGCGTTGAGGCGGGAGCGCGAATCCGAGGGCCCCGCTCTGGGTCCGGGCAAAACTGGACGCGCGCGGGCCATTTCAAAGGCTAAGGCGCCAGAAACTGTCCCTCGCGCCGTGCCGTGTCTTGAGGCTCTCGAGCCGCAGGGCAATTAATCCACGCATCAGTGCAGTAAATATGGAGTAAGTCAAAGCCGATTCTCGCGCCGCCTCCAGAAGACCGCACCTATCGCATCATTGCTATTTCCGAACATCGAGGAATTGATTTGCGGATTCCTTTTTCGAGCCGGGTGACAAACCACAAGCTTGCGTGCAATGTGAGCAATGTCAGGGAGGATACGCCGATGACTGAAGTCGTCAGTAAATCGCTATTGCTTGGATCGATTTGCGTCGCCGCATTCGCTTGGGCCTCGGCGTCGGGCGCGCAGGAAGTCAAACAAAACCCGGCCGCGATGGCGCCCCAAACGGCGACCGTGACGCCGGTCTCGCAAGGGGAACTCAGCAACGCGGCCCACGACGGCTCGAACTTCCTTCATACCAACGGCAATTACGAACAGACCCGCTTCTACCCGAACGCCCAGATCAACCGCGGCAACGTCGGCCGCCTGCATCCGGCCTGGATCTTCCAGACGCAGGTGAAGGAGTCACTTGAGACGTCGCCGCTCGTGGTCAACGGCGTGATGTACATCACCACGTCGTACAGTCATGTCTACGCGCTCGACGCCAAGACCGGCGTTGAAATCTGGCATTTCAAGCCCAAGCTCGGCCCAGTGACGACCTTCTGCTGCGGACCGAACAACCGCGGCGTCGCGGTCTACAATGACCGGGTCTATGTCGGCACGCTCGACGCGAAGCTGGTCGCTCTCGACGCCAAGACTGGTTCGGTCGTCTGGGAGCAGCAGGTCGGCGATCCAGAAAAGGGCTATAGCGAAACGATGGCCCCGACCGCCGTCGACGGCAAGATTCTGATCGGCACCAACGGCGGCGAGTACGGCATCCGCGGCTTCGTCAAGGCCTACGACGCCAAGGACGGCAAGTTGCTCTGGACTTTCGACACGATCCCGGAAAACTCCGTCGGCGTCTGGGCGACCAAGGACGCGACCGGCCGCGACGAGCACCGCGACATCGAGGCCGAGAAGGCGGCGCTGGCCAAGAACGGCGACCCCTACAAGACGCTCGGCGGCGGCGTGTGGCAGAATCCGTCGGTCGACCTCGCCAACAAGCGCATCTATTTCGTGGTCGGCAATCCTTCTCCGGACCTCGACGGCGCGATCCGTCCCGGCGACAATCTCTATACCGACTCGCTCGTCTCGGTTGATCTGGACACCGGCAAGTATGTCTGCCACTTCCAGTACATTCCGCACGACGTGTGGGATCTCGACGCAGTCAGCCCGACGGTGCTGGTCAACGCCGCCGACAAGTCCGGCAAGATGATCCCCGCCGTCATGCACGCCGGCAAGATCGGCTACGTGTTTGTGCACGACCGCAAGGACTGCAGCCTGATTCGCTTCTCCGAGCCCATGGTGTCGCAGGAGGACCGGTGGACGCTGCCGACTCCGACCCAACCGCTCGACCCCAAATCGGCGCGCATGTTCCCGGGTGCGAACGGCGGCGTCGAATGGTCGCCGATCGCGACCGACCCCGGTCAGCATCTCGCCTATGCGATCAATCTCGAGCAGGAGATGACCTATACGGTCGCGAGCTCGCCCTATCCGGACGGCAAGCTGTGGCTCGGCGGCGCTTTCACCAATGTTCCGAACGGGGTCCAGACCGGCAACGTCACGGCGGTCGACTACGACACCGGCAAGATCGCGTGGCAGATCAAGACGCCCCAGCCGATGATCGGCGGCATTCTGGCGACATCGGGCGGCCTGGTGTTCGCCGGGGAGGGCAACGGCTGGTTCAGGGCCTATAACTCGACCAACGGCAAGATGCTGTGGCAGTTCCAGGCGGGAGCAGGCGTCAACGCCCCGCCGTCCTCCTACGCGGTCGGCGGCAAGCAGTATGTCGTCGTCGGCGCGGGCGGAAACACCCAGATCGACTTCCCGCGCGGCGACGCCATCATCGCCTTCACGATCGAGTGAGAGCACGCCTCGAACAGCTTGCTTCGCCTTGTAGCCGCGGTCATCGACCGCGGCTACAGGGACGAGGCGGCCTTTTTCATTTGGCCGACGCTCGGCGCGGCGGCCATTGAGTGTTGGCGCGAGGCCAAGTACGAGAGGATTTTGGATGTTGCGCATCGCACTCGCGGCGGCGCTGCTCGCCACGCCGGCGGCGGCTTATGCCCAATCGGTCGAGGAAAGGGCGGCGATCTGCGGCGCCTGCCACGGCCCCAAAGGTGTTCCGGAAGACAAGTCCTCGCCGATTATCTGGGGCCAGAACGCCGGTTACCTCTATCTGCAGTTCCGCGATTTCCAGAAAGGGGCGCGCACGGCCGAGCCGATGGCCACGGTGGCGAAGCTTGTCGTCAAGGAGGACGCTCTAGCGCTCGCCGAATATTTTGCCGCGAAGCCGTGGCCCAATATCGGCGCCCCGGCGGCTTCGAAGGCGGATGCCGATATCGCCAAGGCGGCAATCAAGTCGGTCGTCTGCACCAGCTGTCATCTCGAACAATTCCAGGGCGACTCGTCCGTTCCCCGTCTAGCGGGCCAGGAGCGCGAGTATCTTTACAAGACGATGATCGACTTCCGAGATCGCATCCGCAACAACAACCCTGGGATGCACGATCTGATGAACACCATTACCCCAGAGCAGATCGCGGCGATCGCGGGCTATATCGCGGGACTGTGAGGCGAGCCTGTAGCCGGCTCGCCGAGCGCGGGACGCGGCCAGCGGCCGCGTCTACAGCGGCGACTTTCCTTCCAGCATCTTCGCCTCGCGCTCGCGCCCGAGGGAACGGGCGATGTCGGCGGCGGTCTCGCCGCGGTCGTCCTTGAGATTGCGCTCAGCCCCCCACTCAAGGAGCAGCTTCAGCGTGGCGTCGACGTCCTCGACGCCCGCGCCGGCGTCGTGGCCGGCGGCCCACATGAGGGCGGTGAGGCCATGGCCGTAGCGGCGGTTGACGTCGACGCCCGCGTCGATCAACACGCCGACAATCGGAGCATAAGCGCGGCCGGCCGCATAGACCGTCGCGCCCTTGCCGTCGTCGTCGAGCGCATTCGGGTCGGCGCCGCGCTCGAGGAGCCGGTCGACGCTCTCCGCCGCGCCGTTGTAGGCCGCGGCGGCGAGCGGCCGGTCGCCGCTGCGGCCGGGAATGTTCGGGTCGGCGCCATACTCGAGGAGCAGGCGGACGGCCTCGGCCCGGTCCGCTTCCGCCGCATAGAAGAGCGGCGTCGAGCCATCGACCGAGCGCGCGTCGACCTTGGCGCCCTTGTCGATAAGCAGCCGCATGATCTTGATCTTGCCGGCCTGGGCGGACTTGGCGAGCGCGGTCATCCCCTCGCGATCCCTGGCGTCCACGGATACGCTGCTATCAAGGAGGGCGCGCGCCTCGCGCTCGCAGCCGAGGCGCGCTGCGGCGAAGAGCTGCGTCGCCGCCTGGAATGCGTCGTCCGGTTTCAGCGCGGCGACGGCGCGCGCGACGTCCGCGCATGGATCCTTCGCGCAAGCCGCGCCCGGCGCGACGAGAACCGCAAGGACCGCGAACGCTGCGAGCCGCATAATTCTCCTCCGCCTACTGCCGACTGCCTATATACGCCAGCGGTCCGGACGGACGGAGCGCGCCGACTTCGAGGCCGCTCCAGTTGAAGAGCCGAGGCGTGGCAAAGGGCGTGAGCCTTCGGCTCAACGCCTCGTCGAAACCGCCGAAGCGGCGAAGCAGAGCGGCGACCATCGCCTGCGCCGCGCGTCCTCCCCCGTCGTCGGCCTTGACCGCAAGCCCGAGGCCGAGCTCGGGCAGCGCCGCGCAGTACGCGCCTTCAGCGCCCGTTTTGGTGAAGGCGCGCGGGCCCAGAATCGTCATCACTTCGGTGTCGAACCGGCCCGCCCCGGCGACGACCGACGGATGCGCCGCGACCGCGGCGCGAATCCGCGCCGCGGCCTTCGCGCGTCCGGGCGAGAGCCCCTGCCCCGTCGCGAAGCGGGCGAACCCGTGCGCCAGCGCGCGCAAGGGAATCGCATAGGTCGGGATCGAGCATCCGTCGACGCCGCGCGTCTCTCCGTCGAGCCGCGCCTGCGTCACCTCCGCCAACGCCGCCGTGACCTCGCGCTGCACGGGATGATCCCACGCGACATAGCCCGTCGGCTCGATCCCGGAGGCGCAGGCGACGCACACGAAGCCCGCGTGCTTGCCCGAGCAGTTGTTGTGCAGCGCGCCGGGACTGCGGCCGGAGCGGGCGAGCGCCCGGGCGGCCGCTTCGCCGAGCGGCCAGTGCGCGCCGCATTCGAGCACGCTTTCGTCGCGGCCCGCTCTTGCGAGCATCGCGCTCGCCAATGCGACGTGTTCGTCTTCCCCCGAGTGCGAGGCGCAGGCGAGCGCGATCTCCCTCTCGGCGAGGCCGAGGCGGTCGGCGGCGCCGCTCTCGATCAGCGGCACGGCCTGCAGCGCCTTTACCGCCGAGCGCGGGTAGACGGGCCGGGCGACGTCGCCGAAGGCGAAGGCGACCCGACCGTCCGCGTCGACGACGGCGCCCGCCCCGCGATGGGCCGATTCGACCCGCTCGCCGCGCAAAACTTCGACGACGACGGGGTTCGTCATTGTTCGCTCCGCGGGGGATAGGCAGTCGGCGGTAGGCAGCGGGCGACAGGTATTTGCGGGGCGAGCGCCGCCGGGCTAGGCAAGTCGAGTGATCCGGCCTCTCTGCCGGCCGCGCCGCCCGACTGCCGACTGCCGACTGCCGACTGCCTACAACGAGGCTCCCAATGCGTGTCCGAGACGTGATGACCTATGGCGCGATCGGCGTGTCCGAGACGGCGACGCTCGCCGAAGCGATCGAGACCATGCTGCGGGCGCGCGTCAGCGCCCTGTTCGTCTTCGACGCCGACCACGCGCTCATCGGCGTCCTCAGCGAAGGCGACCTTCTGCGCCGGGCGGAGCTCGGCGCAGACCGGAAGCGCCCCCGCTGGGTCGAGCTTCTTCTCAGCGGCGGCCGGCTCGCAGAATCCTACGCCCATTCGCATGGGCGCAAGGTCGGCGAGATCATGACCGCCGAAGTGTTCACCATCTCCGAGGACGCCGATCTCAGCGAAGCGGTCGATCTGATGCTGCATCGCCACGTCAAGCGGCTGCCGGTGCTGCGCGGCGACGCGGTGGTCGGCGTCGTCTCGCGCTCCGACCTGCTTAAGGCCCTCTTCGCCGCGCTGCCGAAGGCCGAGGCCGGCCATCCCGACGCCGGGATCAAGGCCGCCATCCAGGCCGAGCTCGACAAACTCGGCTGGGCCCCGCGGGCGAGCGTGCGCGTCGAAGTCGAGAACGGCGCGGTAACCTACGAGGGCGCGATCACCGACGAGCGCCTCCGCTCCGGCCTCAAGGTGATCGCCGAGAACACTCCGGGCGTGACCGAGGTGCACGACCACATGTGCTGGATCGAGCCAAATTCGGGCTTCTATGTTCCCTCGGAGGAGGAGCCGCCAAGCCGCTGACCGCACGGCTTAGGTCGCGCCCGTAGGCGAAAGGCTCGGCAAGGCGTCCGCTCGGCGCATCTTGATGCACGAACGAGATTCCCGCGGCGTCATCCCCTTCTCCCGCCGGAAGTTTCGATTGAAATTCGAAATGTTCTGAAATCCGCACTCAAAGCAGATATCCGTTATGCCGAGGGCGTCGCTCTCGAGCAACGTGCACGCCCGCGCGATCCGAATCTTGCGAACGCAGTCGACAAAATTGTTGCCGGTCATTCTCCTGAAGTGCCGCGAGAAGGTCGACTCGTTCATTCCGACGATCGCGGCCGCGGCCGACATTCTGACGTCGTGAATGTTCCCGAAGATGTATTCGATGACCGCGCCGATTTTCGCGCCTCCTCCGACCGTCGGTTCCGGCTGATAGGCTTCGCCCGCCAGAAGACGCTTCTCCGTCGCCGTGATCATGCGCTGAACGAGGCTGACGAACAGGGCGATCCGCGCCAGACCGTCCGATGCGCCAATCTTCAGCAAGAGCTCTCCGCACGCGTGAGCGTCATGTCCGTGAAACTCGATCCCGCGGCGGGACTCCGTCAGGAGCGCGGACATTTTCCCGAATTCGGGAAAGATGGTCTGGGCTTCCTCGATGAATTTTCCAGTGAATTGGAGGACCACGTCTCGGCCCTGGATCAGTTGTCCCGGGCGGATGTCGCTCACCCAGTGGTGAGGAAGGTTGGGGCCGATCAGCAGGATGTTGCCGGGTCCGAATGGCCCGATATGGTCGCCGACGAACATCTTGCCGGTGCTCTCGGCAATCATGTGGATTTCGTATTCCGGATGATAGTTCCAGCGCGCGAGCGGACTGGGGTAGTCGTGCCGATGCCAGCGGAAGGATGCCAGGGGATCGCTGACGATCAGCTCGAAGTCCGGATCGGCGAGCATGTCCTCTACGCCTTCGGCGCGAGTTCCGACACGTTCGGCGCGGCGCTGCCGGCGGCTCGAGCGGCCGTGAGCCTCGAGCGACATGTTGGAATTTGCAACATACCGCATTTTGGCTGGAACCCTCTTTTTGGCCGGACCCGCGGAAATATCATGAGACGCGGGCGCTTTCGAGTCTTCGAAATTTATTCTTCCGGGGTGCGTCACCATGGCGCCTGCAAATTCATATCGGATCGTTGCAAGCGCACCGCTATTCGGCGATCCTTTGCCTCGTCTAGACTTCGACCAGGCTTCCCGGAGAGGGAGTCCGGAGCATAACAAGGCAAAGAGGAACGTCCATGACGAACTCGAATGGACTGGCTGCGTCCGTCGGCGCGGCGGTGTGTCTGATTTCCGGAGTCTTCGCGACGCCGGCGCTTGCAGACGCGATATGCAGCAAAGATGTCGCCGTCCTGGCTCAGCCGCGCGACGGATTGACGATTCTCGAGAAATACAAGGATGAATTCAAGAACCTGAGCGGGGCCTCGTTCAACATCGACTATCTGAACGAGAACGATCGGCGGGCGAAATCACGCGCCGACGCGTCGACGGTCGGCAAGTATAACGTCTATTACATCGACGAGGCCAATGTCGCTTTGTTCGCCTCCTCGAAGTGGGTGGTCCCGCTGCTGGACTTTTATCCGAAGGAATTCGATTACGCGGACTTCGATCCTGGCCGCCGGAAGGTGGCGACCTACGACGGCGTCACATGGTTCGCGCCTCTCACCGGCGGCACCGACCTCATGGTCTACCGCAAGGACCTTCTCGAAAAGGCCGGATTGACGCCGCCGAAAACGCTCGATGAATTCGAGGCCGCGGTAAAGAAGCTCAACGATCCGGACAATGGAATCTACGGAATAGCGCTGCGCGGCCAGCGCGGATCGGGCGCGAACGTCTGGCGGTGGATGCCCTATTTCCGGGGATTCGGCGGTCAATGGTTCGACGGCAACAAACCGATCTTCGACTCGGAGCCGTTCGTCAAGGCGACGCAGACCTATCTCGATCTCTTCAAATATTCTCCGCCCGGCACCAAGACCGGCAGCTGGGACGAGTCGACGGGCGCGTTCCTCTCCGGGCACGTCGCCCTCCTTGTCGAGTCGAGCCCGCTCGCCGGCTGGGCGATCGATCCCACGATGTCGAAAGTCCTCGGCAAGGTCGGCTATACCGCGCCGCCCTCCCCGCTGACCGGCGGCGGCTACGCGCACGGTTTCGCCATCGGCGCCAAAGCCAACAAGGACGACGCCGCAAAGAAGTGCGCAGGGCTGTTCATCGCTTGGGCGACATCGAAGGAGAACGAGAAGCGACGCCTCGACGAAGGCAAGTTCGGCGAGCTGAACCGCACCAGCATCATGACCAGCGACGAATTCAATCAGAAGTTCGGCGCCGATCTCGGTCAGGCGCTGGTCGACGCCG
>Ga0074046_10002620_pt1 | contig 15442 bp, 13 predicted proteins | sample BogForMeECP23OM3_FD_94441 | JGI IMG/M metagenome (GOLD analysis project Ga0074046, IMG submission 94441) | Bog forest soil microbial communities from Calvert Island, British Columbia, Canada - Bog Forest MetaG ECP23OM3 | ecosystem: Environmental > Terrestrial > Soil > Wetlands ...
GACACGTGAGGACAACGGCTTGACTCGCTTACCCTGCCATCGTGAATAGGTGGCTATAAGATCACCCTTGTGGGGGAGTAGCGCCTCCTGCCGAGAGAGAACGTGCATCCGGCAATGCGGCAGAGCGCGGGAAATTATGCCACGAGATACAATGCTTCAATCAAACATCGAAGCTCCCATGGGGCCAATCTGTCATTTTTTCGCCACACGCTCGGAAGGTTCACCAAGGTTCGGGACTAACCGGCCCGGCGGCCCGTTATTCGATTGTTCCAGGGAGGCGGCGACGTGATGAGCGACCCTCGCCTCCAAATTGTGGACTTTCTGCCGCGCCTGCGCCGTTTCTCTTACGCTTTGACAGGAGATTCCGACAAGGGTGACGACCTCGTACAAGAAACCTGCGCGCGAGCATTATCGCGGATCAATCAGTGGGAACCAGGGACAAGGCTCGATAGCTGGATGTTTCGTATCGCCCAGAACATATGGCTCGATCAGCGGCGCGCTCACAAAGTACGTGGCGATTCCGTCGATCTCGATCAGGCCTATGACATCGCCGGCACCGATGGCCGCGAACTGGCGGAGAACCGGCTGACGTTGCAAGAGGTATCGAAAGGTATCGCTAAACTTCCTGGCGATCAGCAAGTTCTGATTGCTCTCGTTTGCGTGGACGGTCTCTCCTACAAGGAGGCGGCAGAGGTCTTGGACATCCCGATTGGTACCGTGATGAGTCGCCTCGCCCGCGCGCGGCGCGCTCTTTTCGACTTCGCCAATCCGGAAAATGAAAACGCGCCGATTAAGCTGGAGACCCGCCGTGGCCAAAGTAACCGATGAAATGTTGATGGCATACGCCGATGGCGCGCTTAGCCCCCTCGCGCGCGCCAAGGTCGAGGCCTTCCTGAAAGCCCACCCCGAAGCCGGTGGGCGCGTCGGAATCTTTCGTGCAACCGGAGCGCCCCTTTCGACGCTTTACGAACGGCCGATGGCGGAGCCGGTCCCCGCCCACCTCAGGGATTTCGTTTTAAATTTTCAGCTGGATGCAAAGACTTCCAAAGCGCGGTCACGAAAAGAACACCTCGCGAGATGGCTTGAAGGGCTCGAGGACGGGACGCGCCGCTTCACAGCGAACCTCGCTCAGTGGCTGGAAAAGCCGGCCGTGGGCTGGCAGCTCGCGGCCGCCTCGGCGGTGTGTGTGGCCCTCGGCGTGGGCGTCAGCGCTTTTCTTCACAGTAACAGCGGTTCAAACGATCTCGTCGCTTTTCATGATGGCCACATTTACGCAAGCGGGCCTCTGGGCGATGTCCTTGAGAAGGAGTTGAGCGGGCGCGAGATTAGAATCGCGGGCGTGAGGGGTGGCGAAGCTGTTACGATGCGGGCCAGCCTGACCTTCAAAAGCAAGCAAAATACCTACTGCCGGGAATATGAGGTCGTAAGCACGAGCGATGGCGGTTTCGTGGGCCTCGGATGCCGTGGCCGCGATGGGAAATGGGCTCTTGAAGTTCACCTTCCCGCGAACAGCTCGGGCAAGGGTGGGGTGAAGACCGCTGCGGCCGCCGATAATGCCGCGCTCGACGCGATTGTGGATCGCATGATTGACGGCGATGCGTTCGGCAACGCGCAAGAGGCCGCAGCCATCAGCGGCGGCTGGAAGTAGGTCTAAAGTCGCCGGCCTACTCGGCCGCGCTGGCAACAGTGGTCTCGGAAGTTTCCTCTGGCGGCGTGCATTCCGACGGCGCCAAGAGGAGGCCTCGACCGTAGATTGCGTCGCGGCCTTCCGGGCCTAAATCCATCATCGCCAGGTTATCGAGCAGATCGGCCTTCCCCTGCCTGAGGGCTTCAGGAGGCTCCACAGCGAGCACCGCCGTCACGTGGGGCGCGGCGAAGGATGTGCCGGAGTGATATCCCGCGCGGCCACCCGGAGCTGCTGTCCAGATATCCACCCCGGGGGCCGAGACGTCGATGTGGTCTCCCCGATTGGCATAGCGGTAATTGTGCAGATCTTTCGTGACAGCTGTCACGGCAACCACTTGGGGGTAGGCCGCCGGGTAGCTCGGTTCCGCCGTTGGGCCGTCGTTTCCGGCCGCAGCGACGAAGACCGCGCCTTCTTCGCTCATGCGCCCGATCGCCTCGCCCACAAGGCCATCGCGCGGGCCGGAAAAACTCATGTTGATGAGCTTCACATCGAAGTGCTTCATCCAATCGAGCGCCTTCAACAGGCTGATCGTGTCGGCCGTCATTTCGCCGCTGTCGTCGGAATAGAAGATATTGGCGGCGAAGAATTCCGCGTCCGGAATGAGGCCCGGCGTATTCGTGAGAGAACTTCCAGCCAGCAACGACAGGACCGCCGTCCCATGCCAGTTCGGGGCAGGAAAACGGCCATCGGGAGCGAAATCAAGGCGGTGAATATGACGGCCCTCGAAAGCAGGGTGCGCCTCATCGATGTCGGTGTCGATCACGCCAACTTTGAGCCCTTTGGCGCATGGCGCGAGCGTGTCTTTCCACCCGATCGCCTGTCTTGCGAAACAGCGGTTCGCGGCACACGTCGCAGTATCGCCCGGCACCGTCGCCGGAAGGCTCTTGTCGAGCGTCACCGGCTCCTCGCGAGCTGACGCACGGTAGAGACGGTAAACTCTGTTAAGCTCGAACCGCTGCCCCGGCAGTTCCCTGCTGAGAAGATCCTGGCCGCGAACCGCGTCAAGCCCGGAAGGCACGGTTAAACGGACGATCGTGTGATCGCCCGCCTCGGAGTTGATGAGCGGATCGGCCTTGAACCCCAAGGCTTTGGCGCGCTCGATGGAGGCCGGTTCCGCTCCGACCGCAAGCACCTCGTTCGGCAGGAACGACCGTCCCTTGATCGGAACACTCGACTTGACCATGATCGTCGTCGCGTCGCTTCGCTCGAACATCGAGCTTTGATAGCGTGTGGCCACCGGGGTGACGGACTTGTCCAGAGCCAGGACCGTCTGGCCCTCTTTGTCTTTGTCCCCGACGATGTTGCGAATGTATGTGTCGGTCGCGACTTTCCCCTGAGGATCGGCAAGGTGGTCGCCTACGTTCATTGCCATAATTCCGGGCTGACTCGCATGAAGCACGGAATGGAGCTCGTGGTGCCCACCAATTGGGACATGCAGCTTCACCATATTTCGGCTGGCATCGTAACTGACGGACGCCTGGTGAGTTCCCAACGGGATGCCATCGCTATGAAACGGCGTGTGATGCCTGCCCTCCCCGCCTCCGGCGTGACTGCCGCCAGTCCCGCCGCTGTGCGGTTTATCACCGCTGTGGGAGCCGGTTTCCTTGCTGCCGTGGTCCACGCTGGCAGGCTTTGAATGGTGGCCTTCGTCGTCCTCGCCGGCCAAAGCAGCAGCGAAAAACTTGAAGCCCGATTGTCCGCCTGAAAGTTTCACGCAAAAAGTGCTGTCGCCTGCCAATACAATCACACCAGCCAAGCACAGGGCGGCTGCATTTTGGAAGCATTCACGAGAAGGAAAGGCTCGGCGGCGGGGCATTTGCTGCGTCCATGACAAGTTAGAATCACGGTTATTCAATAACGCACACGGCTCGTCCCTATTCCGCCTCGGTGTGTTTAAATTAAGGACTGGCTGAAATCGAAGAGAGAGCCGTCTATTTAATTCTCTGTGCGCTCGTTCATGGTCTGCGCTCCGCCGTGCGCCTTGAGATGCGCCACGATTTCAGCCGTCGGCCAGCATGTTTGCGGTAAGCCGACGCGCTTCTGATAAGCTCCAACCGCAGCTCGCGTGCGACCACCAGCCTTGCCGTCGACGGTATCGCTGTAGAGGCTTAGGCTAGTGAGCTTTTTCTGCATGAATTCGACATCGGAGGTCGGCACCTGCACGATCCGCTGCCAAGGCCGCGAGAAACCGCCGCCGCCGCGGATACGATCGGCCAGATTGCCTACGAAAAGCGCGTAGAGATCGGATTTGTTATAGTCCCGGATCACCTGAAAATTATCGAAGGTGAGGAAAGCTGGCCCGAATATCCCGGCAGGCTGTAGCAGAGACGCCTCCCAGTTCAGCACTTCGCGCGGGAATTCTCCGCCCTTCACCGGCGCAATTCCCATCGCCGCCCACTCGCTGACGGGTTTGCGGATGTCGAGATAGCCGAGCGAGCAATCGACCTTCGCCAGTGACTGGACCTCGAAGCCCCATGGATGCTCATGATTCCAGTTGATGCCCTGGAGGTTTTTTGCGAGCGACGCGAGCGCATCCGGCACTGAATGCCAGATATCCTTCTTGCCATCGCCATCCTGGTCCACTGCATATTTGAAGTAATCTTCCGGCATGAACTGCACGAGGCCCATCGCGCCTGCCCAGGAGCTTTTCATATCCTGCGGAGCGATCACGCCCTCCTGAACCATGCGCAGGGCGTCGATGAACTGGCGTTCGAACAACTCCTTGCGGCGGCCCGCATAGGCTTCGGTCGCCAGCACCTCAAGCGCATTATAGCGTGAATCGTGCGCGTAGGTTCCGAACGCGGTCTCCCTGCCCCAAACGGCAAGAAGGACATAAGTGTCGATTTGGTAGGTCTTTTCGATAGCGATCAGCGTGTCTTTGTACTGGGCAAAGAGCCGCCGGCCCTGCTCGGCCAGATTTGCCAGAGTTTTCTCGTTCAGATACTGATCCGGGGTGCGAACGAACTCCGGCTGCTCGGGCTGCTTTTTGGAAGCTATGTCGAGGTCCGGAAGCGAAAAATCCGGTGTAAGCCCCTTCGTGACGGAATCGTAAACGCTCGCGCGGATGCCTTTTTCCAATGCTGTCGCCCTAAATGATGCGATCCAAGCGCGGAACCCATCCGCCGAGGGAGCCCCGGCGAAGGCGGCCTGAGCGAATGAAACATAGCAAAGCAGGCTGAAAATGGCGGCCTTTGACAATAATCGTTTGCCTTGTTTCATCTCGTCAAAACCTTCTGGAATGAGCGCCGCGCAGGCGATTTGCCGATCCGCCCGGGCTGTTTACACGAGGCAGCGCTCACTGGCCTCGGCTGCACATTCTACGAGGCAGGATGCGGCCTTGAAGCCCTCCATCATTACGCATATCCTCAGAGTTGGGCGGGAATGCGAACAGCGCCTTTCAAGACTTGAATTTGCTCGCAGCGATCAAAGCGTGAGGATGGTTTGCCTTGTCCGGAGCATACATCAATCAGATCGCAACCGCGGTCCCGCCCCATCAAGTCCACAATGCCTTCGTCCAGTTTCAGCGGCAGATGCTGAACGATCACCGCAAACGAACCATCTTCGATCGACTGGTAGAGAAAGGCCAGATCGAAAAGCGGTGGTCCTGCGTGGTTCCGGCGGAGGATTGCTCAAGCGCCACGATCAATGGGGAGCTTTTTTACGCTGCGGGCGGCTTTCCCTCCACAGGCGAACGCATGCGGCAATACGAGATCGAGGCTCCGGTTCTTGCCCAGCGCGCCATCAACAAGCTGGACCTCGGCGACCGCACGAACGAAATCACGCATCTTATCGTGACCTCCTGCACGGGATTTTCCGCGCCTGGGATCGATCTGGAGATGGTCAAGCGCATCGGCCTCAATCCTTCCATAGAGCGCACGATAATCGGGTTCATGGGCTGCTATGCGGCTGTGAACGCCTTGAAAGTGGCGCGCCACATTGTGCGCTCCGAGCCTCGCGCCAAAGTCCTTGTCCTCAGCATCGAGCTTTGCACGTTGCATTTTCAGCAGACTTTCGAGCTTGAAGAAATGATGCCCTTCCTGCTCTTCGCGGATGGCTGCGCGGCGGCGCTCATCAGCTCCGAGCCGAGGGGGCTTTCCATCGAGCGGTTCTATGCCACGGTTCATCCCGAAGCAGCCAGCCAGATGGCGTGGCACATCCGCGATCTTGGCTTCGACATGGTTCTGTCGAGCCGCATTCCGGCTTCCGTCGGCGAAGCTATCCAACGCGCCTCCGACGCCATCCTCGCAGGCCTGAAGCCGAAAGATATAGAGCTTTGGGCCGTTCATCCGGGGGGACGAGCCATTCTCGATGCGGTCGAGGCCGCGTTCCGGCTCCCGATATCGGCGCTCAACGCCTCGCGGCGAGTCCTGCGCGACTTCGGCAATATGTCTTCGGCGACCGTGCTCTTCGTACTGAAATCGCTTCTGGAGGAAAACAAGTCCGGAGCGCGCGGCTGCGCCATGTCCTTCGGTCCCGGCCTCACAGCGGAGACGATGCTCTTCAAGGCCGTCTAAGGAGCGCTATGCCCGATTTCTCGAAACGGGACACGACGCCGGAGCTGATGGACACCGAGGTTGTCAGCTACGAGGAACTTCGCGGCGTCCTTCAGGAACTCACCCAGGCGAACGAGCTATCCTTCGCTTATCGCCCGACGCTCTCCTTTTTCAAGCGGCTGGCCCAGGAAGGCCGCCTCGCCGAGGATCGGCCCATCCTCGTCATCGACGCAGCGTGCGGCTATGGCGACATGGCGCGAAAGATCGATCGCTGGGCAGCCAAAAACGGCATAAACCTCGAGATCATTGGCGTCGACATGAATCCATGGGCGGCGCGCTCGGCGGCAGAAGCGACCGCGCCCGACCGTCCCCTGCAATGGGTGACGGCCGATCTCTTCGACTTTCGCCCCGAGGGCGGCGCCGACATCATTATGAGCTCTCTGTTCACACATCATCTACCCGATCCGATGCTCGTTCGCTTTATTCGCTGGATGGAGGAGAACGCCCGCATCGGCTGGTTCATCAACGATCTCGAACGCCATCCCCTGCCCTATTACTTTCTCAAATTCGCGTTCTGGGCCACGCGGCGGCACCGCTTCATGCGCTATGACGGTCCGGTGTCGATCGCGAGCGCCTTCAAGAAAGAAGACTGGGCGCGCCTACTGAAAGAGGCCGGTCTGCCGGAAGGCGCCGCAAGGGTCGAGTCATGGACGCCGTTTAGACTTTGCGTCTCAAGAGTAAAGGAGACCGCATGAAACCTTATGATGCCGCCGTTATCGGCGGAGGCGTGGCAGGGCCCGCGCTGGCCACGGAGCTCGCGCGTGCGGGACGCTCCGTCATTCTGTTCGAGAAGGAAAAAGAAGCCCACGATAAGGTCTGCGGCGAATTTATCAGCCACGAAGGCGTGCGCTATCTCCGCGATCTTGGCGTTTCGGTTGAGGGTCTTGGAAGCGTTCCCATCCGGCATGTGCGGCTTGCCCGGCACGCAGGCGCCGTCACATCCGACCTTCCGTTCGAGGCCCAGAGCTTATCCCGTCGCGTTCTCGATGAGACCCTTTTGCAACTCGCGTCCGAGGGCGGGACCGAAATCCGGCGCGGCATTCGCGTCAAGGACATAGAGAGAGAGGGCGATGCCTGGGCGGTCAACCTCGAAGGCGCCGATGGTGTTACGGCGAAGCAAGTTTTCCTCGCAACCGGCAAGCACGACCTCAAAGATTGGAAGCGGACGCGCGGCCAGCATCCCGAGTGCATCGCGTTCAAGGCGTACTGGCGTTTGAAGGCGGACCAGGCCGCCGAACTGGCCCGCCATGTGGAGCTGATCTTGTTTCCAGGCGGCTATGCCGGCTTGCAGGAGGTTGAAGGCGGCCGCACAAATCTCTGCCTCATCATCCGCAAGGATGCATACGCTGCCCAGTATGGATCCTGGGACAGTCTGCTGAGCGGCATGCAGGAGCGCTGCTCGCATCTCAAGAATCGCCTCGATGGCGCCGTCTGCCTTATGGACAAGCCTCTCGCAATCTCCGGCCTGCCTTATGGACACGTCGCTTGGGAAAGCGGCGGCGTTTGGCGCCTTGGCGATCAGGCGGCGACGATCCCATCGTTCTCCGGCGATGGCATGTCGATCGCGCTCCACAGCGCCCGGCGAGCGGCGCGAAGCTACCTGAGGGGCGAAAGCGCGGAAATTTACCAGCAATCCCTTGCGCGGCAACTTTCAGCGCAGCTTCACAGAGCCACCATCATCTCGCGCCTTCTGGTCAGCGAAGCAGGTCAAGGCCTGGCGATGACGGGTGCCGGCATTTTTCCCTTTGTCCTTCCTGTCAGTGCCGGGCTGACGCGAATCCCCGCCCGCGCGCTTGGCGAACTCGGCAAGGAAAGCGCTGGCACAGATACGTGATGGCGTCATGCGCGGTGGCCGGGCTGGGGCCACCGGCATCTGACGCTTCTGACCGTTCAATTTATCGTTGCGCCATCAAATCCATTTTTCCGACCGGAAGCGCAGTCCCGCGTTGCCATTTCACAATTTCTCTTGTTGAAAGAATGCTCTGTTCTTTCACGAGCGTAGTCTTTGGAGTGCGCAAGGGCTATAGCAGATCTTTATTGCGTGACTTGGTCTTGCCCATGATACCGATTTTCGAAACGAAGCGGCTGACGTTGCGTCCAATCACGTTGGATGACGCGCCCGCTGCCCAGCGGCTTTTTCCGCATTGGGAGATCGTCCGCTTTCTCGGGCGAAACGTTCCGTGGCCCTACCCGGAAGACGGTGCCCTCCAATTTTACCGCGATGTGGCTTTGCCGGCCATGGAACGCGGCGAACAGTGGTTGTGGGCGATCCGCCTCAAAGGCGGGCCATCCCATATGATCGGCTGCATCGGTCTCAGCATTCAGCGCGACGATAATAGAGGCTTCTGGCTTGGCACGCCCTGGCACGGGATGGGCATCATGCAGGAGGCTTGCGAAGTCGTGACGGACTTCTGGTTCAATGGCCTCAACCGCGAAAAGCTTAGGGTGGCGAAGGCCGTGGAAAACATCGCCTCGCGGCGCATCTCAGAGAAGGAAGGTGCGCGCCTCGTCGCCATCGTGGACCGCGTTCTCTGCATGGGCTGCACCAAAGCGCAGATCTGGGAAATGACGAAGGAAGAGTGGAACGCGCGGCGGCGAAGCCTGGCGGACCTGCAACTCAGCATGCCGGCCTGAGACAACGCCGCCACTCTGGCCGGCGGATGCGCTTCCGGGCCACATTGCGAAAAGGGGGTAGCGCTCGACCGCGCCGACCGCCGGCGCGTTCGCCTGAAATCGCCATGAGAGCTTTCTCCACTTGCCTGCAATGCAACGCACGGAAGATATCTCAGCCCCTTGGTGACTCTGGCGTCCGATATCCAATCTCGTTGCATTCTCCCGCCGAACGGGTTTTGAATCCGGCAAATCGAGGAGATGCCCATGACCGACGCACCCGCCCCAGGCTTCAACACGCTTGCCATCCATGCCGGCGCTCAGCCCGACCCCGCGACGGGCGCCCGGGTCACGCCGATCTATCAGACGACCTCCTATGTGTTCGACAATGTGGAGCACGCCGCGTCGCTGTTCAGCCTGGAGGCGTTCGGCAACATCTACACGCGCATCATGAACCCCACGCAGGCCGTCCTCGAGGCTCGCGTCGCGGCGCTGGAAGGGGGAACGGCTGCGCTCGCGGCAGCGTCGGGCCACGCGGCACAGTTGCTCGTGTTCCACGTGCTGCTCGATCCGGGCGACGAGTTCATCGCCGCGCGCCAGCTCTATGGCGGCTCAATCAACCAGTTCAATCACGCCTTCAAGAAGTTCGGTTGGAACGTGGTGTGGGCCGACGGCAACGACCCGGCGAGTTTCGAGGCCGCGATTACGCCGAAGTCGAAGCTCATTTTCATCGAGTCCATCGCCAATCCGGGCGGCATCCTGATCGACGTCCCGGCCATCGCGGCGGTTGCCAAAAAGGCCGGCATTCCGCTCGTGGTCGATAACACGCTCGCCACGCCCTATCTGTTCCGGCCGAAGGAGCACGGCGCGGATATCGTGGTGCATTCGCTGACGAAATTTCTCGGCGGACAGGGCAATTCCATCGGCGGCATCCTGGTCGATTGCGGCACCTTCGATTGGCTCAAGAGCGGCCGTTATCCTATGCTTTCACAGCCGAACCCGTCCTACCAGGGCATGGTCATCGCCGAGACTTTCGGCAATTTTGCTTTCGCCATCGCGGCGCGGGTCCTTTCCCTGCGCGATCTTGGACCGGCTATCGCGCCGCTGAACGCGTTTCTCTTCATCAACGGCATCGAGACGCTGCCTTTGCGCATCGCTCGCCACTGCGAAAATACGCTTGCGGTGGCGAGTTGGCTGGAGAAGCATCCGAAAGTGGCCTGGGTGAACTACGCGGGCCTTCCCGGCAACCGCTACTATGAGCTCGCGAAAAGGCTCGTCCCCAAGGGCGCCGGCGCGGTGTTCACCTTCGGCCTGAAGGGCGGCTACGACGCGGGCGTGAAGCTCGTCTCCAACGTGAAGCTGTTTTCCCACCTCGCCAATATCGGCGATGTCCGCAGCCTCATCATTCACCCGGCCTCCACGACGCACAGCCAGCTCACGCCCGAGCAGCGCGCGCTCGCAGGCGCAGGCGACGATGTTGTGCGGCTTTCGGTCGGCATCGAGGACAGCGCCGACATCATCGGGGATCTCGATCAGGCTCTCGCCGCGGTTTAGGCCATGCCGCCATGCGCGGCCGGGACAGAAAGCAGCCCAAATTTGGCCCTCATTGCGCGCACACCTAGCGTTGGTGCTGCGTACGGAGACTCATCTTCAACATTATGACGGCTGGCTCGATGCGGCCTGAAACCGGAAATCACGATGACCCGCCACCGCATGCTGCTTTTGACACTGGCCTTCCTGCCCATATCGGCACTGGCTCAGCTCTTCGCCCCGCCCTTCGCAAAGGCTCAATCGCAAGACTACCTTCCCCCGCAACAGCCTGAGCCCCCGCGATCCATCAGGCCGCCCCAGGCAGGCGGAACCGCACCTTCGGATACGCGCAGCGGCAACGACAATCCTGGCTACGGCCAACCCTACAGCGCGCCGCCGCCTGCGAATGCGCCCGAAAATAATGCTCCGCCTCCGGGTACCGCCGTTTGGGGCGCACCGCCCCCGCGGCCGGGCACATATTCATCCGATGAAATCCTGAATGCCGGGCGTGGATTCTTTGGTGGGGCCTCGGAAGGGCTCGCGAAGGTCGTCGAGCATTCCTTTGAGCGTAACGGACGGCCCAATGGCTATATCCTCGGCGAGGAGGGAAGCGGGGCCATTGTCGCAGGCTTAAGGTATGGCGAGGGAACGCTCTATGCAAAAGGGTTCCCCCCGCAGAAGGTCTATTGGCAGGGTCCGTCCCTCGGCTACGACTTTGGCGCGAATGGCTCGAAGTCGTTTACGCTTGTATACAATATCCAATACCCATCACAAATCTATGAGCGCTTCGCGGGTATCGACGGTTCCGCTTACCTTGTCGGAGGTGTCGGAATAACGTATCAACAACACGACGATGTCATTCTCGCGCCCATTCGTGCGGGGTTGGGGTTGCGCTTGGGAGCCAATGTCGGGTATCTCAAATATACGTCCTCGCCTACTTGGAACCCTTTTTAGGGTCCCTTGTGTCGCGATCGGTTGAACGGATGCTGGTCCGGCGGGTTGGCAAGACTATGCCGGACGCCTTTCGGCGGATGAAACGCAACGGAAAGTTTGCAGTGGCTGTCGTCAGCCCCGTTCTTTCTAGTGCGGCGGGAATGCGCATGATTGGCAGGAGTTAAGGGAGCCCAGTTCAATGATCCAAGCGATTATGCTGATCGCACTGGGATTTTTGATCGCGAGCTTGATCGGAGTGCTTCTCGCTCCCTCACTTTGGAGCCGCGCGTCCCGTCTCTCCAAGAAAAGGCTCGAGAGAACGCTGCCTCTCACGCTTGCCGAGATTGAAGCGACGCAAGACCAGTTGCGGGCAACCTATGCAGTTCGCGTAAGGCGTCTCGAAAGCGTGCTTGCAAGTGCGAAGCAGAAGGCCGCGAATCAACTTGTGGACAACAGCCGCCTGCAAATGCAGATTGTGGCCATGAAGGACCAGATTGCCGACATCGATTTACAGCTTGCCGAAAGGCGCAACGCGGCCACAGTCCTCGAACAAACCATAACAAAACGCTTTCCTGAGCTTGACCGCGAAATTACCGCCGCAAAGGCGCAACTTCAGGAGCGGTCCTACGAACTCCAGGATCTGACGAGCAAGCTGGCCCGCCGCGAGGAGGAGCTTGCCGCCACGCAGGAAGCCGCCGCCAGCTATCAGGAAGAGCTTCTGCGCCTGCATCAGGTGCTTGAAAAGAGCGCCGCCGATCGAAGCGGAAGACGTGTTCGCCGGGCCTCTCAGTGGGATTTGGAAGATTACCGGGCCGAGTATGACCGTCTGAATCTTGAGCTGTCGAAGCTGCGCCAGCAGCTCGCGCTGTTCCAAGAGCGCGATTCGCAACAGGTTGGCGTTATCAAAGGTGAGTTGCAGAAGCTTTCCGAGTTGATCCTTGCGTCGGCGCAACCAAGGAGTGAACCGGCGCAGCCGGAGCGCATCGAGCCATCCGCAAAACGTTTCGGCGGGCAGGACGCGCGCCGGGAAAGGCCGGCGCCATGGCGGCAAGCGCAACCGCCCATGCCGCTGGCCGCAAGATTGAAGCTCAAGGCGGAAACACCGGCGGCGGAGCAGATCCCCGCACCAACGCTGCGCCTGACTTCCAGGGAACCGGATGATCTTCCGGGACCGGCGACAGCCCCAGGAGCGGCAACCCTCTCATCCCCCGTGCTGACAATCCTCCCCGAGGAAACGGTTCTTACCTCCGCGCCGAGAAATGGGCATGGAGAAGGAGACGACCGGCCAAAGATTTTGCAAGAGGTGGTGACGGCGAACAGCGTGCCCCAAAAGGAGGACGTGGCGAAGCCCGCAGAGAGCAAAACAAAAGAAGATGCTCAGCAGAAGCCGCCCGTTCAGCCTACCACGAATGGAGCCTGCGTTGGAGAAGAGCACGGTTCTGCTTCTCTAAGCGGCACGGGCGTGGCAAAGGCGCCTTCCACCGGGCCGCAAGAGGCAGGCGCAGCAACGCAGGCCGCGCGCGGACGTGCCAGGTCTGACGGCCCCAAGGCGGTTCCCGGCTCCGGACCTGCCGAAGGGTCAGGCGGAAATGGCGTGAACCATGCTTCCTACCAAAATGGTGAAGCGGCTGAGGCGAACCTGGCGGACGTCATAAACCTCGATTCCCTGAACTCCGCAGATGACGAAAAAATTGGCCCCCATCTCCCAACACTCCTTGAAAGGTTACGGAGCATTGGCGAAGATCATGGAGATGGCGAAAAGCCGTCGCCTCCATCGCGAGGCTTAGGTTGACAGAAACCAGCGCCGGGAACCCTCGAAACCGGCTGCCGTAAGCTTGCCGGTGCGAACTGCGAAGGTGTCCAATCCTATCCTGTTGCGAAGGTCTTGAGGGTCGCGGGTGGGCGTGTGGCCATGGACGACGACCGCCCCGAAGTCTTCCGTCGAGTTCAGAAATTCCTTCCTGATCCAGAGCAGATCATGTTCACTTTGTTGATCGAGCGGAACCTTGGGCCTGACCCCAGCGTGGGTAAAGAAGTAGTCCCCGATGCGGTAAGACAGTCTCAATCCTTCATAGAAATGAAGATGAGCCTCTGGCAGCGCAGCACGGAATTTCTCAACCGCCTCGGCCAGCCCTTCCGGACCGCCCCATGCCGCAAGTTGAACAGTCTCGAGTTCGATACCGTAAGACAAAAGTGCAGCGTTTCCGCCATTGTAAAGCCAATGCGGGCCAGTAACGGGATCGTTGAGGAAAGAGAGAAGCAAATCCTCGTGGTTTCCTTTGAGAAACACTGGCGCGTATGGCGGCGAAAAACCCCCGATCAACCGCTCGACGACGCCCTTCGAATCAGGCCCGCGATCAACGTAGTCTCCGAGAAAGATGAGAATGACCGGCAGGTCAGCGCGGCCTTCCTGGTCCCGTTCGATGAGGCTCAACAAAGCCTCAAGCAGATCGAGGCGCCCATGAATGTCTCCAATGGCATAAAGCCGGACCCCGTCCGGCGCGCTTGCCTGTTTTCGATCGTTATTCCTGAATTTCAAAAGAATTTCTCTCCCGTGGCTCCGCTTCGATTTGCCGGTCAGGTCGCTCGGCGGGCCAACGCCTACTGGCACAGTTTCGCCGCTTTCTTCACTCAGTCATCAGAGGTAGAGGCGGTTCTTCTTTTTGGTAGTCCGCTCGTTTCGAATCTTTTGCCTTCGATGGTATCTTATCCCTGCGGCCATTCGGTTTGGCGTCTATCATCGATTAGAGGGTGATGAATAGTGGTCAGGCTTCTCGCCATAAGCCTTCTTATCCTATTTTCGACGATCGGCGGCACGATGGCCCAAGGCCCAGCCCGACCCGCTGGCCCGCCTAGGGGAGCAAAGGCGCCCCCGGCTCCGGCGGTCGGAACCGTAGGCATGCTTGCCGGTGACGTCGACAGCACCGGATTACGAATCGCCAGTGATCTCGCTCGCGTTCTGGACAACGGAAACGAGCTGCGGATCATTCCAATGGCCGGAAAAGGGTCCATACAAAACATCAACGACCTTTTCACCCTCAAACCGGTGGATATCGCGATCGTCCAATCCGATGTCCTGACGCGCTTTGCCAGGATAAGCAGGCAGCCCGGCCTCCAATCGCACTTGCAATATGTGGCGAAACTTTACTCCGAAGAGTTTCACGTCCTGTCGCGGATGCAGTTTTTGTGCCTGCAAGACCTGTCGGGACGCCGGGTAAGCTTCGGCCCGAAGGACAGCGGGATGGCGATTACAGCCGAGACCGTTTTCGAGGCCAACGGCATCGCGGTCAATCCGCTTTATCTCGACCATGACGACGCCATCGGGCGGCTCAGCCGCGGCGAACTCGATGCGCTCGTCTATGTCGGCGGCAAGCCATCGCCGGCTTTCGACAAGATCACCCATAAGGACAAGGTTCATTTTCTGGACGTCGAATATTTGGCCGCCCTTCAAGCCAATTATCTGCCCGCGATCATTACGGCCGAAGATTATCCGGGTCTCGTAGCGCCGAATGAAAGCGTGGGGACCATAGCCGTCTCCACCGTCATGGCGGTCCACAGCCTGCCCCCTCAATCCGAACGATTTCGTATTCTATCCCGATTTACGGAGAGATTCTTCGCCAGCATCGATAAATTCAAAACGGGCAACTACAGCCCGAAGTGGCGCGAGATCGATATCCGGGCTCCGCTAAGGGGCTGGCAGCGCTTTCAGCCCGCCGAGAGATGGCTGCTGGCGAATGCCGAGCCACCAAGGACGGAGCCGGTGGCCGCGCCCGGCGGCCAAAAGCTGAAAACGATGCTCCAAAAATTTGTCAAGAGTCAGCGCGGGAGCTCCGCCAACCAGGAGGAGCTCTTCAACAGATTCATCCGCTGGTATCAGCAGCAGAACAAGCCGCAGCAGCATTAGCATTCGGTTGGTTCAGCGATGCAAGATGCCCGACAGGAGTAGAAAATGCCGGAGACAGCCAAGGTTAGTGGGCGCGAAGTAGCTCCTTCCAAGACGGAAGAACCGGGCATTGGCGCAACAAAAATAGTCAAGCATTCGATAGAGAGCTCCTCCCTCGAGGTGCAGGCGGTGTCTCCGGAGCCCGAAGGAGGTCCTCAAGAGCCCGAAGGCTCCCATGAGCCTGAA
>Ga0074046_10002625_pt1 | contig 15427 bp, 13 predicted proteins | sample BogForMeECP23OM3_FD_94441 | JGI IMG/M metagenome (GOLD analysis project Ga0074046, IMG submission 94441) | Bog forest soil microbial communities from Calvert Island, British Columbia, Canada - Bog Forest MetaG ECP23OM3 | ecosystem: Environmental > Terrestrial > Soil > Wetlands ...
CGCGACCGGCATGCCCGACGGGACCTACGTGCTCGGCGGCCTCGAAGTTCAGGTGCATGATGGACGCTGCGAGTTCAACGGGAGACTAGCTGGCAGCGTGCTGACTCTCGATCGCGCGCTTCGCAATACCATGACGTTCGCCCACATCAGCCTGCAAGACGCGATTCGCATGGCGACCACCAATCCGGCGAGAGTACTTGGTCTCGAAAAGCGAAAGGGCACTCTTTCCGCCGGAGCCGACGCCGACATTACGGTCTTTACTCCTACGGGCGAAGTGGTGCGAGCCATTGTGGGTGGAATCCTACGCTGACGCGATCCAACGCCTTTCCCTTATTGTCACCGGTATTGTCACCGGCCAATACGTTGCTGAATCACCTCTGCAAGTGACTCGAATCACTGCTCTTCCCGGCAAGAAGCGCGAAGGTCTAAAGGGAGAGCTACATGTGGCAATCGCGGAAAGAAGGGCCTTGGCCTTCGTACGCCCTTACGCAGAGCGCGATGACTTTCCTTATCTGTGTGGCCGTTTTCCTGGAGGCGAACTCAGCGCCAGCGTACGCAGCCACCGCGAACAACCACTTGTCTCCACTCGGCGACTTCTTCGCCGGTGTTGCAGTCGGAGTTTTTCTTCTGATCCTTGTTGCCATCCTCGTTCGCAAGCGCCTGAAGGTCGCCCGCCAGGAGCTGCAGCGAGCGAGGGAACTCGCCGACCACCGCGAGTACGAGCGCAATCTTGCACAACAGGAACTGGTGCGACGCCTGGAAGAAGAGCGTGAACTGGCGAAGGAGAAGCTTCAATTCGAGGCGCAGTTGGCCGAGTACGAAAAGTACGCTTCGCTGGCGCAACTCGCTCTGGGCGCGGCCCACGAGATCAACAACCCGTTGCTGGGCATCATGTCGCACCTCGAATTGGAGTGTAAGCACACTACCGGCGAGCAGCGCATGGAGGTCGAGCAGTGTATTGAAGGCACCAAGCGCATCTCCTCGGCGGTACGAGGGCTGTTGGATTACGCGCGCCCTGGGCCGCTTTTGCTGGGCAAAGTCAGTTTGTTCAAGTTGGTGGCCGAGACGCTGAAGTTTGTCGAGCACCAGCCGTTGTTTCGCCATCTCACGCTTACCAACCGTGTTCCGCTCGACCTCCCTCCGATTACCGCTGACGTGAACCAGTTATCGCAGATCCTGATGAACCTCTTGCTGAACGCAGCCCAGGCCACTTCCGCCGGCGGCAGCATCACGATCGCGGCCGGGTTGGAGCAGTCCGCTGATATCGTCGAACTGCGGATTAGCGATTCCGGAAGCGGAATCCCCGCCGACATCCTGCCGCACATCTTTGAGCCATTCTTCACCACCAAGCGCGGCAAGGGCACGGGCTTGGGACTCAGCATCAGCCAAAGCTACATTCGCAGCCATGGAGGCGACATTCAGGTAGAGAGCACCGAGGGAGCAGGCACCACGGTTCGCGTCACCTTGCCCACGCACCAGCCGGGCAAACCGGCCGCTGAGTATGAGGAGGTCATTGCCTAGTCATGCCGTATTCCGTATTGCTCGTGGATGACGAAGCACTGACTCTGCGGACCCTCGGCCGCGCCCTCGGCGACGAAGGCTTCGAGGTCTTTCTGGCCATGAGCGGCGAAGAGGCGTTGAAGATCCTCTCCGAGGAAAGGCCCGACTTCGCGCTGCTGGATGTCGTTTTGCCGGGCATCAACGGAATTGAAGTTCTTCGCCAGGCCAAGTTCGTTTCTCCCTCAACCATATTTCTGATGATGAGTGCCTACCACATGGTCGATCGTGCCGTGGAGGCGATGAAGCTAGGCGCCCATGACTACCTCATCAAGCCCTTCCACATCGACGACATGGTGAGCACGTTACGGCGCGCTGCCGAAATGCACGCTCTGCGCGTGCGTGTGCACGACACCGTGCAAAGCGCCAAGGGGCAGTATGACTTCGGCCGCGTAGTCACGCAGAGCCCGGCCATGCGCGAGGTGCTGGAGATGGCCCGCCGCGCCGCCGAAAGCGAGCGCACCACCATCCTGATCCAGGGTGAAAGCGGCACTGGCAAGGAGGTCCTTGCCAAGGCGATCCACTACAACAGTCCGCGGGCGCAGATGCCGCTCATCAGCTTGAACTGTGCCGCCCTGCCCGACACCTTGCTCGAAAGCGAGCTGTTCGGTTACGAACCAGGCGCCTTCACCGACGCCCGTCGGCGCAAAGAGGGCCTGATCGAGAAAGCCAGCGGCGGCACGCTCTTTCTCGACGAGATTGGAAATACCTCGCCCAGCCTGCAAGCCAAACTGTTGCGTGTGCTGGAAGAGGGCACCTTCATGCGACTAGGGGGGACGAAGGTCATTCACGCCGATGTCCGCATCATCGCCGCCACCAACAGGCTTCTTAAGGAAGCCGTGACCAAGAGCGAATTCCGCGAAGACCTGTATTACCGCCTCAACGTACTGCCGCTTTTCATTCCGCCGCTGCGCGAACGCAAGGAGGACATCGTCCCGCTGGCTCTCGACGTCATGGGCCAGTTCAATAAGGAGCTGAAAAAGAACTTTGTAGGATTCACCCCGGCGGCGGCTGACCTGCTGAAAGATTACCCGTGGCCGGGCAACATTCGCGAACTTCGAAACGTGGTCGAGCGCACCATGATCCTGTGCAAGGAATCGGAAATCGATGAGGCCGACCTTCCCGAAGAGCTTCGCGATCACAAGGCAGCGCCGCCGCAGGACGAACCACTCTCGATTTACGACCTGTCGCCCACCGGCGACCAGTTCGTCACCTTGGGAGAACTGGAAGACCGCTACATCCAGGACGTGCTCAACGCCACTGGACAAAACAAGACGCACGCCGCGCGCATTCTGGGCATTCATCCTACTTCGCTCATGCGCCGCTTGAAAAAACTGCAGGAAACTCACTGAGGCCCCACTACTCTCGTCTTGCAGCCGCAACAAAGTTTGGTTACAGCCACATTAACGACGTGACAAAATTGCGGCTTTTTCATCGCGCGCTCTTGTTGACTCTTCCTCGCGTCTCTTACGATGAAAGCCACCAAGCATCCGGGCGATCTCGGAAGACCGTTAATGATGTTACTGTGCCGGGTGTCCTGGTTATGTCAGTACTCGATTCCAAATGAGAGATTGCCAGCCATGCCGGAACAAATGCCCTCGCAACCGACCATAGTCACCGAAGACGATCGCACCGGAACCAGCGTCGAGACCCTCAAGCGTGCCATTCTCGACAATCTCTACTACATAGCGGCAAAGACGCCTGAGATCGCGACCGAAGTCGACTACTTTACCGCCGTAGCCTACACCGTCCGCGACCGCATACTCGCGCAATGGATCGCCACGCTCGAGAGCTACTCACACAAGGAGCTGCGTGTTGTTTGCTATCTTTCCGCCGAATTCCTGATGGGGCCCTATCTCGCCAACAACGTTCTGAACCTTGGGCTGGAGGGTCCATTTCGCCAGGCAGTGAAGGAACTCGGCCTCGACTTCGACCAAATCATCGCCCAGGAAAGTGAGCCCGGGCTGGGAAACGGCGGACTAGGCCGGCTCGCGGCGTGCTATCTCGATTCCCTCGCCACGCTGGACGTAGCGGCGATTGGCTATGGAATCCGCTACGAATTCGGCATGTTTCACCAGCAGATTCGCGATGGCTGGCAGGTCGAGATGACCGATTACTGGCTGCGCTACGGAAACCCCTGGGAGATTCGCCGTCCGCAGGCATCGGTCGAAGTCGGTTTCGGCGGCCACACCGAGTCGTGGACTGACCAACACGGCAAGTACCGCGTTCGCTGGGTTCCACAATCGATCGTGAAAGGAGTGCCATACGACACGCCGATCGTCGGGTATCGCTCGGGTGTGGTGAACGACCTGCGGCTATGGAAGTCGGAGGCAACAGAATCGTTCTATTTCGAGCGTTTCAACACCGGAGACTATCAGGGCGCCGTGGCTGGAAAAGTTTTTGCCGAGAACATCTCCAAAGTCTTGTATCCCAATGACGAGGAAATCCAGGGTAAGGAACTGCGACTGCAACAGCAGTTTTTCTTCACTTCCTGCTCGCTCCAGGACATGATCCGCTTTCAACTGCGCTTCGGCTTACCACTGGCGACGTTTCACGAGGAGTGGGCGATTCAGCTCAACGACACCCACCCGTCGATCGGTGTGGCCGAGCTGATGCGCTTGTTGCTCGACGAGCACGGAATGAGTTGGGAGCAGGCGTGGCAGATCACGACGCACACCTTCAGCTTCACCAATCACACTTTGCTTCCCGAGGCACTCGAACGCTGGCCCTTACCACTGTTCGGTTCGCTTCTGCCCCGCCACCTGGAAATCATCTACGAAATCAACACGAGGTTCCTGAAGGAAGTGCGCGAGCGTTTTCCCGGCGACGAAGCCAGAGTCACGCGGATGTCGCTGATCGACGAGCACGACCAGAAATATGTTCGCATGGCGTATCTGGCCTGCGTTGGCAGCCACCACGTCAACGGTGTTGCTGAACTGCACACTCAGTTGATCAAGCAGGAACTGCTGCACGACTTCTACGAGCTGTGGCCTGAGAAGTTCATCAACGTGACCAATGGAGTCACGCCGCGACGCTGGCTGGCGGTGAGCAACCCCGAACAGTCGGCCCTCATGACCAGCAAGGTCGGCTCCGGATGGATCAGCGACCTCTATGATCTGCGCCGCCTGGAACCACTGGCCGACGATTCAGCCTTTCGGGCCGCCTGGCGCGGCGTCCAACGCGATGTCAAAGTGAGGCTGTCGAAGTACATTTACGCGGAGACCGGAGTCACTGTCGATCCCGACTCCATGTTCGACGCGCAGGTGAAGCGCATCCACGAATACAAACGGCAGCACCTCAACGTGCTGCACATCATCACCCTGTACCACCGGCTCAAACACAATCCCAACCTGGATATCACTCCGCGGACTTTCCTGTTTGGCGGAAAAGCTGCACCCGGATACTTCATGGCGAAGTTGATCATCAAGTTCATCAACGCTGTCGGCGAGGTGGTGAACAATGATCCCGATGTGAAACATCGTCTAAAGGTGGTGTTCCTAGCGGATTACAGCGTGAGCTTCGGCCAGCGAGTCTATCCCGCGGCCGACCTCAGCGAGCAAATATCAACGGCGGGAAAAGAAGCCTCCGGCACCGGCAACATGAAATTTGCCATGAACGGCGCCCTGACGATTGGCACTCTGGACGGCGCCAATGTTGAAATCAGGGAAGAGGTCGGCGCAGAAAACTTCTTCCTTTTTGGACTGACAGCCGATCAGGTTCGCGCCACGTTGGCCGCCGGTTATCACCCCTGGGACATCTATCAGTCCAATCCGATCTTGCGCGAAGTTATCGACAGTATTTCCTCCGGCCAGTTCTCGCGCGGCGACCACAACCTCTTTCGCCCGCTGCTCGATTCGCTGTTGCAGCACGATACTTACCTGCTGTTCGCCGATTTCCAGCCCTACCTCGACTGTCAGGATGAGGTTGACAAGGTCTATCGCGACCAGGAACGATGGTCGCGAATAGCCATCTTGAATGCCGCCCGCATGGGCAAGTTCTCCTCCGACCGCTCGATCCGCGAGTATTGTGAGGGCATCTGGGATATTAAGGTTAAGGCCGCAGTGCGTTAGTGCGCTCCATAAGAACATCTCGCACATGTCTTCGGTGGAAGCGCGGGCCTTCAGGCCCGCGAATTGCGCGAATCTGAAACAGGCCTTTAGGCCCGGTGGCACGCCATAACCGTTTTCAACCCTCCATTCCGCACTACTGCAAAACGCACGACCACTCCTGCATAACGCAGCGGTTTCCCATTTTGGCCTCCATGTCCAAAATCTAAGCGCTTCTTAATCAACAAAATCACCTGCGCTGGCAATTGCACTCCACGTGCATTAGCAAATGTGGAGCACGAAGCCATGCGTAGTGCATTCATCATCGCGAACGGTACCGGCCAAACCAGGCGGAACGTATCGGGCTCGTGCTCCTTTATGCCGAGATTGCCGCGTTCGTTCGCGCTCTAGACGGAGAGGCTTTATGTCGATCTTATTCGTACTGCTTACCTTCCTCTTAATCCTCTCGATCATGTATTTTCGGCGGCCAGAAGTTCCAGCGGTGGCCGTGCAGCCCGCGTCATTTCAGAAAGTCGCCGTACCGAAAATGTGGCGCATGGCGGAGGTGCAGGTACCACAGGAGTACGGCTTCCATCCCGGTCACATGTGGGTCCACGACGAAGGCCACCAGAACGCGCGCGTCGGGATCGACGCGTTCGCCGGCGATCTCTTCGGTGAGATCGACAGCATCGAAGTCGCTGATCTGAACCGCTGGGTCCGTCAGGGCCAGAAGCTCTGCACCGTGAAGCATGGCGATCAAAGCGTGGACATGCTCTCTCCCGTGGAAGGTGTCTTGATTTCGATTAATCATGAAGTCCTAAAGAACCCCAGTCTGATCACCAGCGATCCCTATCGCCACGGCTGGGTCTGTGTGGTGAAAGCGCCTGAGCTCTCAACCAATACCAAGAACCTCTTGCAAGGGCCGATCGTGCCGGCATGGATGCAGAACAGCCTCGTCCAAGTCCGCGGAATGATGCAGCAGCTCAACCCGGCTTTGGCCCAGGACGGCGGTCTCCCCATCAGGGGAATGCTTTTTCAGGTTGACGCCGGCGTGCGGCAACAGCTGATCAAAGAATTCTTCCTGACATAGCCCGGGGTGTCTAAGGAGACCAAGGAGAGCGCCATGCCGAAACAAAAAGCCATGTTGATCGACATCAAGAAGTGCATCGGTTGCGGCACCTGCGAGACCGCCTGCAAACAGTTGCACGGTTTCAATACCGAACTTGAACCCACACTGTCTGACACCGCCTTCACGGTGATCGAGTCCCGCGGCGACAAGTTCGTCCGAAAAGTTTGTATGCACTGCAACGATCCGGCCTGTGCGTCAGCCTGCCCGGTGGGCGCAATCAAGAAGACCGCCCTCGGCCCGGTCGTGTACGACGCAGACAAGTGCATCGGTTGCCGCTACTGTATGCTGGCCTGCCCCTACCAGGTGCCTCGTTACCAGTGGAGCGAGCTGGCGCCGTTCGTCAAGAAGTGCGACCTCTGCTCCGAACGCGTGAAGGCCGGCAACCAGCCCGCCTGTACGGAAGCCTGCCCGGTGCAGGCCAGCATTTTTGGTGATCGCGATGAATTGATCGCCGACGCCTGGAACCGCATTCGCTCCGACTCAAGTTATGTGCCGCGGATTTACGGAGTGCAGGAAGCCGGTGGCGGCTCGGTGCTGTTTGTCTCGGATGTGGAGTTCGAGAAGCTCGGCTTCAAGCCGGTGCCGACCGGCAACCAACCCTTGCCAACGCTTACAGCTGCAGCCATGGGAGACTCGCCCAAGGTCGTAATCATGGGCGGAACCATTCTGTCTGCGCTCTACTGGATCACCCAGCGCCGCCGCGAAGTGGCACTCGCTGAAGCTGAAGAAAAAGCCGCCGTCAATCGGATCAAAGGGGAAAGGAGCTAGCCATGACCGCGCGAATCAAGTCACAAATCACTCTCTGGCGCGTCATCGTAGCAATCATATTTGTCACGGGTCTTTATGCGACGTATGTGCGTTTCTTCGAAGGCTTCCGCGCCAGCACCAATCTCAGCGACCAGATGCCGTGGGGCCTGTGGGTCGGTCTGGGCACGCTGTGCGGTATAGGACTGTCGGCCGCAGGCTTCGGCATCAGCGCGGCGGTTTACCTGCTCGGCATGGAGCGCTACCGCCCCATTCTGCGCGCGGCCATCCTGATTTCCTTCCTCGGCTACTGCACCGTGATGGTTGGTTACCTCTACGAAATTGGTCTGCCCTGGCGCTTCTGGCATCCCATCGTGATGTGGAACAGCCGCTCCGTGCTGTTCGATGTCTGCGTCTGCATCATGACGTACTTCACCGTGCTCACCTTTGAGTTTGCGCCCGCAGTGATCGAAAAGCTACCGTGGACGGGGTTGCGCGAGAAGATCCTGCGCTATCACCATCGCATCCTCATCGGCATGGTACTGGCGGGCGTGCTGCTCTCGTCGATGCACCAATCGTTCCTCGGCGGCCTCTACCTGATTGCGGAAGGCAAGGTTCATCCGCTGTGGTACTCACCCTACATGCACGCCATCTTCTACATGTCTGCGATTCCGGCCGGGCTGGCCCTGACGGTGATGGCGGTTTACCTGAGCATGCGCTCGCTGAACGTGCGGGTGGATTTCAGCATCCTCGCCGACTGCGGCAGGATGATCGAGATGCTGCTGATCGTCTTCGTCTTCTTTCGCGTGCTCGACCTGGTGGGGAACCACGCACTGCACTACGCCTTTCAACTTACGCCTGAAGCCGGATACTTCTGGCTCGAAGTGGCGATGTTTATGGTTTTTCCGATCGCGTTGCTGAGCCTGGAGCGCGTGCGCACCAATCCCGAAGGCCTCTACTGGACGTGTGCCCTCGTGGTGGCCGGATTCATCGTCAACCGCCTCAACGTATCCATCAACGCGTTGCAGACGGCGATGGGAACGCACTACGTACCGAAATGGACGGAGCTGGCTTCGAGCGTTCTGGTGATTGCCGCGGGCGTCATGGCGTTCCGTTACGCCGTCATCTATCTCGACATCCTTCCCAAGGCGAAATCGACACCGCCCACGCGTTGGATAGCCAACAGCGGGCTCGCCGCGCAGGCGTAGGAGCAAGCGCCTGTAGCTCCTTGCGGCGGATAAGGGCCTCGCAGCCGTGCGAGGCCCTTCGTTCTTATGTGTGCGATTTCTACTGCGCGCTAAAGCTGACGTACTTCTTCCCGAGATACAGTCTTGCCGTCGCGCCATCCATGACGATCTTCAGCGGCTGCGGCCGGGCCAATTTGTCATCAACCGTAATCTCAGCCACCAGTAGTTCGTTGCCGTCGACACTCAGAATGTGGAACTTGCCGTTCGCCGTGTATCCCATGCCGTACTGCCCGGGACCCAGAGTGCTGTTCCCAAACTTGAGCGTTTTCTCGGTAATGAAGAGGCCGTTGTATTTCGCCTTGACGTCAGACGAATATCCCGACGTATCCACCAGTCCGGCGATCACGTAAAAGTCGTCCGGATAGTGAATCGCTGCAGAGTTGCGCAACTGTGTTGTCGCACTTATGCCACGGAAGAAGTAAGAATCGGGAACAACCTTTTTCAGGTCTGCGGATGCCATGACGGTCGGTGCCGTCGGCGCCGCCTGCGCCACCGCCGAAAGAGTGAGCGAAAGAACAAATACTGCGATTAAGATTTTGCGAACCATACAGCCTCCCTGGGTCAGGTTGTCGAAGGCGGGACGACTAGCACCGCCTCGTTTCTGTCTTCCACTTCACCGCGTACTGCAGGATAACTGGTAGAGTCTACACCCTTAGTGACTTCGTGAAGCCTGTTAGTCATGCCGTGTATCGCATCCCGGAGGCGCCAAACAGGCCGATTTCCGACGGACCGTCGTAGTTTCGGTATATTATCGAATCATTCAGGCCGTTGTGGGGCACACCACGAAGACCAGGATAGTCACGCATTGAACATACTTCTGCTTTCCATGCCCGATTCGTTCGAGCACATGCCGACAGTGGCCGTGCGCATGCCGAACGGAGGTCTGACATCGCTGGCGGGCAATGTTGATTCCCATCATCATGTCGCCATCGCCGACCTGATCCTCGTACAACAAAACGTTCGGCAAACCATCGAGCGCCTGATGCGCCAGCACGATCCCGAGGTCGTTGGCCTTTCGGTCATGACCTTCCAGCGCAAGACAGCATTTCGCGTGATCGAACTGGTCCGCGTTTTGAAGCCGAGCGTCCGCGTCGTGGTGGGCGGCTACGATCCCAGCCTTGCTGCCGATGCCTATCAACACGAAGGAAGCGGCGTCGACTTCATCGTGCGAGGCGAAGGCGAGCTGACCTTCCGTGAACTGCTGCGCGCGCTGGAAAACGACAACGGGCACGGCTTCGGCGGCATCGCCGGACTCACGTATCACGACGGGAGTTCGTGGCGCGAAAACCTGCCACGTCCAGTTCACTCGCTGGAAGGCGACGAAATCCGCCTACCCAACCGCAAAGCCCGTGTGCTGAATGGCTACACCATGCTGGGGCGCCAGGTCGATGTGGTCGAAACCTCGCGCGGCTGCACCTATGATTGTGGCTTCTGCTCCATCATCGAAATGCGCGGCCGGAATTTTCATACTTACACCTTCGACCGCGTGCTGAACGATATTCGCGACGCCCGTGACAACGGAGCGCGCGCGATCTTCCTGGTTGACGACAACATCTCGCTGAACATCAAGCGCTTCGAGGCCCTCTGCCAGGCCATTATCGATGCGGGTCTCAACGACATCGCGTATACCGTGCAGGCGATGACTTCACCGATCGCCATGCACGGCGCGACGCTGGCTCCGCTGATGCGTCGGGCGGGTTTTCGCTACGTTTTCCTCGGAATCGAGAACATCCTTGAAGACGACCTGGTTTACCTGAAAGCGTCGGCCAAGAACTCGATTCGCGAAAACGGACGCCGTACCGGCAACGCGACCATTCAGGCTATCGATGTCCTGCATAAGAACAAGATGTACGTCGTGGGAGGGCTGATCGTCGGCAATCCTGACGACACCCTCGACTCCATTCGCGCCAATCTTGAATTCGCCAGCCAATACGTGGACTGGCCCTACATTCAGCATCCCACGCCGTACCCAGGCACGCCCATGACGAAGGACTTCCGCGCCCGCAACCTCATCAAGATCGAGCGGCTGGAAGAATACGACGGGACGACGGCGGTGGTTGCAACCGAACACCTCGCGCCGGAAGAAATTGAATACCAGCGCTGGCGCGTCGAGCGCTGGATAAAGACCGCGCACATGCCTGCCGTCATCTCCAAAGAACCGTGGTTCGTTCTGAAGAACTGGCCGCGAATGCTGATGCACACCTTCCGCGGCAGCAGCCTGCGCTCGGCACTCGGCCTCGAGAGCGACCGCAAGGTCTTCCAGCGCTATCGCGCCATTCGGGCCCAGGAGCGCGTGTATTTATAGCGTGCCGCCTAATTATCACCCTTTATCCAGACTTGAAAAGCCAGGGCTTCACCGCTTGCGGAAGAAGTCTCATTTCGGTCCGGTTTGAAGGGGCGCAGCTTTAGCCATGCCCTGAGCTTGTCGAAGGGTGCGCCGTACAAGTCCCTTATTTTTGTCATCACGAGGAGGCTTCAGCCTCCGAGGGATCTGCTTTCCCCCCAAGCTTTTCAGCGGTGCCGCTAAGTTTGTTTTCGACCCGCCGGGCGGACTTCCGTCTGCGAAGAACCCGACCTGGGCCACTTTAATATTGCCCGCTCTGCCCGGCCGCCTCCCGCCGCGTAATTGCCGCCCTCACATCCGCCAACGGCGCGCTGGAGTCAAACTGAATCGACCCATTCGCCGCACGCTCAATGCCTAGCTGCTTCCACAGCGCCGCAAGATCGACCGGGTCAGGCTGGTCGCGCATCTCGTGATACAGATTAACCAGGACGGTGGTTCCCGTCGCCTTGTCGCCCACGGCGAGTGCGCGTTCAATGTCCCAGTCTTGCGTAATGTTTCCACCAGCGGCAAGTATCCCGCGCAAGGCATCCTGCAGTCCTTTTTGATTGTGGGTTTGCTGACGAATGCGGACGTCGGCGACGAGGCAGAACATCGCGCCGCCCCAATAGGTTCGTCCCCACGTTGGCGTGTGGTCGAGCCCCTTGTCGTCCCCTTCGGGCTCGCCCTGCGGCATGTCGCGGACCACGTCGTGCCACATGCGTTCTGGAGAAAGCTGTCCGGCCTGCACGCGCGCGATTGGCTCGACGTAAACCGAGATGCCTTCTTCAATCCAATGATGTTTCCTCGCCACTGACGGAAAGGCCAGGTGGATCATCTCGTGCGTCAGCATCCACTCGTCATTGAGTTGCGCAACAGTTGTATCTGCGCCGAGGGAGATGTTTATATAGCCGCCGTCTTCGGGATACGTGACTCCACCGTGGACGCCGGCGCCTCCCCGTACCCGAACGTCGAGGCGGAGGTGCGGCACCGGAAACTTGCCATAGTAAGTGCAAACAGCATCGGCGGCACGGTGGACCCACTCGAGTAGCCCGGCGCGGCTAACGCCGTTAGTTTCGCCCTCGAAGCGAACATCAATGGACGAGCCGCAAATATTGACGGTCGTGGCTGGTCCCGCTGCATGCCCCGGAGACGATGTCAGCCAGACCATCGCAACAAATGCAGATGCGGCCAGGATGGCCAGTAGCAGTCCGCGACGGAGGCGGCTATTGGAACGGAGATTACGGAAACGCATGTTCCTTTGATGCAAGCCTCTGACGACGGGTTCTCCCGCACTGCGATCGATTACGCAAGAGCCTACGTGGAACGTCGCGTCCACCAGCGGTCAATGAGATAGTCCAGCGAAAACCGGCCCGGGCCGAAGATCAAGACAACCAGGGAAGCCATGAGATACGTGAATGGAGCCGCGGCGGAGAACTTGTCAGGGTCAGAGAAGATAGACCTCAGCGCCTCGCGATCGCCGGTGATGTATGCCATGGTCATGTTAACCGTCAACATTAGCGCGATAAGACGACTTCCCAGTCCGATCGCGAGCAAGACGCCTCCAACCAATTCGAGAATCGACACGAAAAACGCCGTCGGACCGGGGGCCGGCAGCCCAAGGCTACTGAAGTATTCGATGACTTTCGGCAGGTTGTGGAGCTTACCCCAGCCATCTACGGCAAATTGCCATCCCCAATATAGGCGAACGAACAGAAGGAACAGCGATTGCAGGGAATTGCCACCGCTGACGAGGAGCGAATACGCCCTCCACAATTTATCCGTGAGCGTTGTCATGATTGTTGTCCTAATTTGTTTTGCAGAACCAGCCTAGGGATGACCAGAGCGCGAACCATGCCCGCAGTTCTTCGGCCGCCTGCTCGCCGGAATTGTCCTTCCAGCTCACACACTCCACAGCTTCCGAAAGGGGCTTGCCGTCGCGCAGCGCGCACAGAAGATCAAATGCCTCGGCATCGAGTCGCTTGAAGTACACCGAGTTGTCAGCGCGATGAACCGCCAGAAAAATCCTTTCCGGCTTGGGGAGGGACCTCTTGCCGGAGCGTCGGCGCTGGGGCCGGTCGGTCACGGCGTTGCTAACGATATCGATCTCGCGCTGCTCGCGCCGAATGCCAAGCAGCATTTGGTCCACGGAATAGTGCAAGTCAAGCAATCGTACATGTGCTTGCAGTCTGAATCGCGGATCCTCGCCCAGCGTCCGCAAGTCGGCTTCAGTCAGCCTTGGCTGCGCTGCCTCGTCAAACGCTTCAGTTTCCGCCCACTCCAGCCGCACCATATCGATCGCGATTTCTTCGACTCCCGCGATAAATTTGAGGTGCGAACGCAGCCACGGTTCCAGACGCGATCCCAGATTCCGCATTGTGAACGACTGCGACGGGCAATCCTGCAGGTAGGCCACGGAAAGTTTCTCGAAGGCACGGTCACCAACAATCAGCCGCAGCCCCTCGAAGTCCTCTGCCAGCGCCGCCAACACCCGGAACCAGTATTGACGGTTGTAAATCTCGAGACGCTCGAACGAGGTGAGACGGTCATTCGGCTTGATGATTTCTTCAGCAATGTGCTGCATCGAGCGGCCATCACTGGCGCGCCGCCGCATTCCCTCGGATGCCGTCAACGGCTGACGAACCGCGTCAAACATGCTGCGCTGAATGTGGTCGAGGTCCTTCACGCGACCACCTTTTCACGCACGTGACGCGTTGCCTTCAGTGCTTCGCGATGCACTTCGTCGAACGACGGAATACGGTCGTCCCACTCCAGCAGCGTCGCCGTCGGCCCAACCAGCTCGACAGCCCGCTCATATAAACGCCACACCGGATCGATCACGGGATGGTCGTGCGTATCCAGAATGTACCTCTCGTACTTGGAGTGCCCGGCAATGTGGATCTGCGCGACGCGCTCGTGCGGCACGTTGTTCACATAGTCATATGGATCGAAATTATGATTGCGAGACGAAACGTAAATGTTGTTTACGTCCAGCAGAATCCCGCAGTCTGCGTCTTCGACGACTTCGGTGAGGAATTGCCACTCCGTCATCTCCGAGGCGTGGAATTCCGCGTAACTGCTTACGTTTTCCACCACGACAGGGACTTCCAGGAAATCGCGCGCCTCACGAATTTTCTGCGCGGTTTTTTTTGTTGCCTCAAACGTATACGGCATCGGAAGCAGGTCGTGCGAGTAGGTGCCATCGACGCTGCCCCAGCACAGGTGATCGGAAAGCCACGGCGTTTTCGTGCGCCGAACCAGGGCTTTCAACCGCCTGAGATGTTCGCGGTTCAACGGTTCCACCGAGCCGAAGTACATCGACACGCCGTGCTGCACCACCCGGTACTGTTCAAGAATCTGGTCGAGCACATGCAGCGGGCGACCGCCGTCCACCATGAAATTTTCGGAGATGATTTCGAACCAGTCGACTACCGGCTTCTTTTCCAGGATGTGATTGTAGTGCGGGATGCGCAGACCGATCCCTACACCGTATTCTGTGAAGCCGTTAAAGCGATTTGCTGGCATTGCAATGAACTTTAAAGATAAAAAGCTAAAAGGTAAGACTCCAATCACGAGGGCTAGGCTTTCGGCTCAAGCCCTCGTGATCAGAGTGTGATCGAGGTTACTGGGCCGGAGGCTTGGAGCCGTCGGTTGCGCAGCCGCCCTTGCCTTTGCAAGAGTTCTTGCCTTTGCAGCCCTGGTCGCCGGTCTTACAGCCGCCTTTGCCCTTACACGAGTTCTGGCCCTTGCAGGCGTGCTTCTCCTTGGAGAAGGACGTTGACATCTGGCCCAGGTTCGAGCCGTTGGAAACGCCGTTAGTTGAGGATGGGGACGCCTTCGCCACGGCCGTGTTGCCCGCCATGAAACCCGCGAGAGCAGCTCCCATCATGAGTGACTTCATCGATTTCGTCATTGCAGCAATTCTCCTCTACCGTTGTTTTTGGGAAGACCTGTTTTTCAGGTTTGTTTGTGGCCCTGAGCAGATTACGTGCGAAGCATTCTGTCGGATTTCCTGCCATTAGGGAACCATTTTCTTCGAATGCCAGCGCGTTTCTGCGGTGAAGACCAACCCCACACATAAGTGGTGGCTTCTGGCGCGACGCTCAGATCCACCCAGTGTGGAGTAAGACGGCGATAGCGGCGAGAAAGTTACAGGTGAAAGTTAAAAAATTCTTTTGACCTTCGGATTGGCGCCCGCAGATTGTATCAAGCAATCCGGGTGTAGCGCCACTTTGACTGCCTAAGATGCATTGCTCGGTGAGGCAGGGCTGCCGGGCGCCTCCACACAGCGGAAACCCAGATGATTGGTACCCGTGCTGACCTCGCCTTTTCCGCGTGTACCGACGATGTAGCGTGAACAATACTGATCGGTGCACAAGAACGA
>Ga0074046_10002626_pt1 | contig 15424 bp, 16 predicted proteins | sample BogForMeECP23OM3_FD_94441 | JGI IMG/M metagenome (GOLD analysis project Ga0074046, IMG submission 94441) | Bog forest soil microbial communities from Calvert Island, British Columbia, Canada - Bog Forest MetaG ECP23OM3 | ecosystem: Environmental > Terrestrial > Soil > Wetlands ...
CAATTGCCTGGACGATCGATCCGACATCATCGTCGTACGCAATGATGATGAGCATCCGCTTTGGCAAAAAACCGAACCGGTATTCTTTTTCCGGGGGAAATGAGTCCCCGGATATTTCTTCCCCGGAACCGGCCGGGATACCGGCGCCTTCAGTATTCATCAGCTGCATCCGGAGATTCCGGTTCAGGACCCCGCCAAGTTCCCGGGCACTGACTGAACTTTTCTGCTGGCCGCGGCCGGTGACGTAAAGGAATGTGACGCCCCGGATACCGGTCTTTTCCAGAACGGTCTTTGTCTCCTCGATGCATTCATCCCGGATGATGGCTATAATCTGCTTCATGCCTTGGACAATCCGGCCGTTTTCCCGGCGGTTCTGATCGCAAACGAATCTTCGACATAGGTGATGAAGATCTTCCCGTCACCGATTGTTCCTTCTTCGGGAGCGTTCTTGGAGATGGTCTTCGCTTCGGTCCTAATGATCATTACCGCTTTGGCCACTTCGCTGTCCGGGACTACGATCATGAGCATCTCCTTTGGAATTTCCGTGTAATGAACAGAGCCAAAAGTTATACCCATCTCCCTGCCATGACCTGTCACGTGGATGCGGGTCATTCCACCAATCCCTGCATTGTCGAGCGCGTTTATCACCCGTTGTGCAGACTCCGGCCGTATCACTGCCCAGATCATCTTCATGGGAAACCATCACTATTATGATGATATTGTGACGGAGTGTTCCTGACATCCAGGGGCAGTTCAATGGAATACGCCGTTGTGCAATAATTCCAGCTGATCATAAAAGAATCCGTGGCAGACTACCGTACATATCGTTTCTGGCATTTTTTGTTCTGATATAAATCCGACATCTGAAGGCCGGCAGGGGGGGTGAACCCCCGGGCCGGCGTGGGGAGAGATTGATGATAGCTGCTACTGGTGCATGTGTTTCCGGTTACACATCCGTTTCACCGGTGCGGATCCGGATCGATCTCTCAACCGGGAGAATAAAGATCTTCCCGTCGCCAATCTTCCCGGTCCGGGCCGATTCGCTGATGGTTGCGATCACTGCATCAACATCTTTCTCTTTTACCACGATCTCGAGCTGGATCTTGGGCAGCATGTCGACAGTCATCTTGCCTCCGCGGTATTCCAGGGAGATGCCTTTCTGTTCGCCCCGTCCCCGGACTTCGGTGATGGTCATACTGATGAAGCCTTTATCTTCCAGCGCTTTTTTGACGAATTCGAATCGTTCTGGTTTGAGGATTGTTTTAACCATTTTCATGATGATCCCTCCGGCTCAGCAGCGCTCCCCGTGTTGGGAGATGTCGAGACCGACATATTCTTCCTCTTCAGTGACTCGCAGCCCGATCGTTTTGTCGAGGATGAGTGCGAGGATGTAAGTGACCACGAATGCATACACAAGGGCTGCGCCGGCACCGACACACTGGGCTACGAACTGGTGTACATTGCCTTCGAGCAGACCAGAAGCACCGTTAACTGCTGCCGCTGCAAAAATACCTGTCGCGAGTGCGCCCCAGAGACCGCCCATGCCGTGGACCGCCCATGCGTCGAGGCTCTCATCAACACCCCATTTCTGGCGGAAGAGCATCAGGCCGTAGCACAGCGCACCGGCCACAGCACCGATAACGATGGACGCCATAGGTGTCACGTAACCAGCTGCAGGTGTGATTGCGACCAGTCCCGCTACTGCACCGGAAATAAACCCGAGCGAACTCGGTTTACCACCGATGTACCAGGAGACGAGGAGCCATGTCATTGCCGCTGCCGCTGTCGCCGTGTTGGTAGTGACGAACGCGTTGACGGCAAGGCCATTTGCTGCCACGGCACTTCCAGCGTTAAACCCAAACCAACCGAACCATAGGAGGGCTGCACCAAGGATAGACCACGGGATGTTTGCCGGTTCCATAGCGTACTTGCCGTACCCGACACGTTTTCCAATTACGAGAGCTATTGCGAGTGCAGCAAAACCTGAGCTGATGTGGACAACCGTCCCGCCGGCAAAGTCGATCGAGCCGAACTGCGAGGTCCAGCCACCACCCCATACCCAGTGGGCAAGCGGGTCATAGACAATTGTGGTCCAGAGGGCCGCGAAGATGAGGAACGAGCTGAACTTGATACGTTCTGCAAATCCCGAGGTCACGATCGCCATGGTAACCGTTGCGAAGACGAGCTGGAAAACCATGTACAGCATTCCCGGGACGAGCGGGCTGTACGGCCCGGGATCCATGCCCACGTTATTCAGTCCGAGGTACTGTAAGTTGCCAATGAATCCGCCGACATCCGGACCGAATGCGAGCGAGTACCCGATCAGCACCCATTGTATGCTGACGAGTGCAAAGGCAACGAACGACAACGTGATCATGTCAATAAAGTTTTTCTTCCGGACAAGACCACCGTAAAACAATCCCACGCCCGGCGTCATGATCATGACGAGCGCCGTTGAGACGAGGACCCATGCTGTTGCTCCTGTGTCAATAGCCATTCATTTCACCTGTGATGAAAGATTTGAGATTCGCACCTGACCGAGGAATCATTGGTCCCGATCCGGTGGCACTGATCAATCGAGGATTCCGGCATCAGACTGTACGCCGCACTGCCGCAATCCCGGATCTTCAGGAAACTGATGCCTGCCTGCGTGACGGATGTCATCATTACCATCTTCCTGCTCCTGATCCTTTGGTAAGTTTTTGCAAATTGTAGGAAAGAACTTTCGTTCTTATCTATTTAAATTTTATTATTGATCGTATTTTGTCAGATAAGGACCGGAAGGAGATCCGTTTTCTCAAGTTTATGTCAATCTGAATGTGATCGTTCGAGAATTTGAAAAATATCTTGAGCCGGAAAAATTTCAGAAGTTTAGAACAGGATAATGCACGTGAGAGACGAATAATTTTTCAGCAGCGGATTAATATATTACTGGACGTAATGCAGATTAAAGGGTTCTGAAAAACACCTGCCACATAAAATAACCGCTGTACCGGTATTCCGGCTTTATAAGATATAGGATAATAATATTCCAGAAGGTGAACGATTCTGGCTCAAATTATTTATTACCGGAAATTGCCGGCAGGATTATTCGGAAAAATCATGACGGGTAACAAAGTATGAAAACCAGCAGGAAGAGCAGTGGAAATGCAGCACTGGATACCCTTCTTGGCGGAGGTCTTGAAGAACGGGCCGTCACCCAGTTTTTTGGTGAGCCCGCCAGCGGTAAAAGTACATTATGTACTATTGCGGCCGTTTCTGTTCTTCGTTCCGGCCAGGCAGTGGTATATATCGATTCCGAAGGATTTTCCATTGAGAGGTTCCGCCAGATTGCCGGTGCGGATACTGAAAAACTCGCCGAACACCTTTTCCTGTTCGAGCCCATCGACTTCGAACACCAGGGATCCATGATTCTGGAAGTCGAAAAGATCCTCAAGGCACACAAGACCGGTATTCTCGTAATGGACTCTGCCACCGCACTCTACCGCACCGAGCTTGAGAAAGGCCGGGACGCTATGCAGGCGTTGACCAGGCAGATGATCTACCTGCTTGGGTACGCCAAGAGATACGAGATCCCGGTCCTCATCACCAATCAGGTATACATGGACACCACGAAAAACACCTTCTACGGATTGGGAGGGACCGCACTCGAACACCTTTCCAAGGCGATTATCCGTCTGGAAAAGACGGAAACGCCCGGATTACGGAGGGCCCGGCTTGTCAAACATCGCTCCCGGCCGGAAGGAGCCTTCTTTGAATATGAGATTGTCGAGGACGGAATCCGGGCGCGACCATAACCTACGTATATATATTTCCAATCATCACCTTAATCTTCACTTTTTTCATAAATATCCCGGAATTGCAATCATTATATCTTCTGAAGCCAAATAATTGGATACTCTATGGCGATGATGAGGGAAATCACCAACCGGATTATTGACCTCCTGAAGAAAAACCCGCAGGGACTCAGTATCACCGAGATTGTCAGGAACGGCAGTGTTAACAGGAACACGGCAGGGCGTTACCTGGACAACCTGCTCATCTCCGGGCAGGTTGAGATGCGCCATTTCGGCATGGCTAAAATCTATTCGATCTCCCGACGATTGCCTCACAATTCAGTTCTCTCCATCTCATCCGAATTTGTTATGCAACTGGATAATGGCCTTCGTATAGTTTTTCTCAACCAACCCTTCCTTGACCTGATGGCTGTAAGTGAAAGAGAGATCGTGGGGAAAAACATAGAATATACAACCTTGGCCCTGTTCTTCGAAGAGGTATTCACGGACCTTCTTGCATGGCTAAAGGAGGGTCTTGCCGGGACGGAATCCAAAAGTGAACTGCAACTCATAAAACAGGATTTGACATTTTTCTGCCGTATTGCTCCGACAGTTTTTAACAACGGGCAGAAAGGGGTCTCAGTTATATTCGAAGATATCACCAAGCGAAAACAGAACGAAGATCGCCTGAGGGAGAGCGAATCAAGACTTCGTAGTATTATCCGTGTTGCCCCCATCGGTATTGGTATGATCTCAAACCGAGTCATACTTGAAGTGAACGACCAGTTCTGCAGGATGACCGGCTACGAAGCTGGGGAACTTGTAGGAAGATCCAGCCGGGTCTTTTATCGAACCGATGAACAATTCATTCTAGCAGGTAACCGTATGTGGGCCCAGATAAAGAAGGCCGGGACCGCTTCAGCGGAAACAGAATGGATTAAAAAAGATGGCGGAACCGTGAATGTCATCCTCTGTTCAACCCCGTTGAGTCACAGTGATCTTTCTGCGGGATTCACAGTTACTGCCCTTGATATTTCTGACAGGAAAAAAGCGGAGGATGCACTGCGAGAGAATGAGGAGAAGTTTCGAACCCTTTTCAATAATGCCAATGACATGATCACCCTTCATGGGTTCAATGAAAACGGGATGCCCGGCCCTTACGTCGAAGTGAATGACGTGGCATGCAGGAGGTTGAAATATACCCGTGATGAACTTCTCAGGAAATCGCCGGGGGATATTGTAGCACCGGAATCCCTTAACATGATAGCCCAGAATGCCCGATCCCTCCGTTCTACAAGCCATGCCACATTCGAGATGGTCCACCTGACAAAGGATCACCAGAGAATTCCAGTGGAGATCAGCGCGCATCTTTTTGATTTCCGGGGAAAACCTCATGTCCTGGCCATAGTCCGGGATATTACCGAAAGGAAGCTGGCTGAAGAAAAGTTAAGGCAAAGCGAGCGGCAGTACCGGCTCCTGGCTGACAATTCAATCGATATTATCAGCAGGCTGACACCTGAGTGCGTCCTGACCTATGTCTCTCCGGCAGTAACTCCGGTTCTGGGATATAGCGAGGCGGAGGTGGTGGGCAAATCCATACTCGAACTGATCCATCCGGAGGACCTTGAACAGGTGAAACGTGATCTTGTTGCTATCCCCTCTCAGAGTATCAACACATGGACATCAGTGTTCCGGTTCCGTCACCGGTCCGGGCAGTATATTCCCTCCGAATCCTCAACAAAAATTATCAGGGATGAAAAGACCGGACAGATCCGGGAATTCCTGAATGTGACGAGGGATATCACCGGAAGAACCTACCGTGAACGCGGATAGTTTTTCCGTAAATCGTAGGGTCCGTACGTATATTTTCCCGCCGGGATCTGTGCCAGATTCAGTTTGGGCATGAAAATAAAAAATGTAATCATTAAATCTCCGGAATCCCGATAACTAAAATAATGAGTTCCCGAAAGGAAAAGGCTTCATTGACCGCTGAGGCCAGGTTTGAAGCAGATCTCAAACGGTACCAGCTTCTTGCAGAATCATCTCTGGATGGGATCCTCATTACTGATCTTGAGGGTAGGGTAATTACTGCAAATCATGCCTCTCTTGCCATGTTCGAGATCGATAGCTCATCTGCCTCCCTTCCTTTAACAATATTTGACTTTATTGCACCGGATTCGATGGATGCTGTCAGACGTGATTTTTTTGGTATAAGCCCGGGCAGGAAAGGCATCACAAGGACGTACTACGCGGTCACGTCACGGGGAAAAAAATGTATATCGAAACCCTCGGAAACAGGATCACCTACGAGGGAGAGCCCGCCAATATCATCTCCATCCGGAATGCAACAGAACGGTACGAGATGGAAGAGCGACTCCGGGAGAGCGAGTACAAATATCGCATGCTTGCAGAAAATTCTCTCGATATCATCAATGTCCATACCCCGGAACTGGAATTAAAATATATATCCCCCGCTGTCCACGCAATTCTGGGATATGAACCAGAAGAACTTACGGGACATTGTGTGCTTGAATTCATTCATCCCGATGATCATCCGATCATTCTGCAAGCTGTTGAGACAGTGGTATCCGGAGATGATACGATCACCCTGGTGTTCCGATCGAGGCACCGTGACGGTCATTACCTTTGGTTTGAGTCAATAAGTCATGTTATCCGGGATTATAAGACGAACACAATTATCGAAGTATACAACGTTTCGCGTGACATCACACTGCGGAGAAATGCTGAAGAAACTGCCCATAAACGGGATCGCGTCCTTCATGGATTCGCCGCGGCATCAGGTTTTCTCTTTACGCGACGGCTTACCGATCCGATCCCCCGCGTTCTGGCAACGATTGGTGATGCGATTGATGCAGATGCTGCCTATATTTATGAGGACCACACCATCCCTTCATCAAAAAAACACCGGCCCGAACGAAAATTCCATTGGGAGAAGCACTCTGATGATTCCGCGACACCGGAACATCACCACGAATGTGGCTACCGGTTTTCCCAGAACTGGTCCAACAGACTGGCTACCGGTGTCTGGGTGGCAGGATCGAAAGGCAGATTTTCCGGCCCTGAACGCCAGATGCTTGATGAAATGGGCCTCCAGTCGATCCTTGTAGTCCCCATACAGGTTAAGGGCATATACTGGGGTTTCATCGGCTTTTCCGATTACACGACGGAACGCGTATGGGCGGATACCGAGATTGAAATTCTCATGACCCTTGCTTCAACCCTTGGCCTGATTTTTGGAGAGCAGATCCGGGACTGCTCCGTTTAAGATCATATCATCAGTGTAATCCCAAAAAACGTGAAGACTGCAACAAATATCTGAAAAATCAGAATGAGATAATTCCGGTAAATACCGTAGTAGCGGGACCTTCCATCTTCGCTCCGTCCTTTAAGTATATGACCAGAGGGCCCCCCTGTGTCTCAACCTGCACGACATCCCCTACAAGACCGAGCCGGTGGACAATTGCCGCCGATGCCGTCGCCCCGGTACCGCAGGAAAGCGTCTCCTCCTCAACGCCGCGCTCGAACGTACGGATCCGGATGCTGTCATCACCGGTCTTCTCCACGAAATTCACATTCGCTCCTTTCGGAAAGGAGGCGTGATGCCGTATTGCCGGGGCCACCGCGGCAACATCCACAGCGTCAATAGCGTCCACAATGATCACGGCATGAGGGACACCGGTATTGGTCGCATAGACATCGTATTCCCCGATATGCTCGCGGTACTCACCTGAGCCCGTCGCTGGAATGTCCTGCCGTTCGAACTTCGGCGTAGTCAGGGAAATGGTTGCCATAAAACCGTCCTCCCGGTATCCCATTGCCACCCCGATCTCCCCTGCGGGAGTCTCAACCGTACACAACTCTTTTACGTACCCTGCATCAAACGCATACTTGGCCACGCAGCGGATGCCGTTGCCACACATCTCCGCTTCGCTCTCATCCGGCTGGAGCAGCCGCATCCTCATGTTGCTTTTTTCGGATCTGGAGAGATAGATAACTCCATCAGCCCCTATACCAAACCGGCGATCGCAGTAGATCGCAGCGAACTGACCCTTCATCTCATCAGGGATGATGACGCGGTCGTATTCATCGACGATAATGAAATCATTGCCGTTACCGTGCAGTTTGGTGAATGGTATTTCCATATCTAACCCCTGGCTGTTCCTTCTCATTCCGGGTCATCCATTCCCGGGAACTGTCCTGTTGTATAATTCAGCGTTCTGGTTTTCCATAAAGGCATCGGCATCCGCTGCGTGCCCATCGAACGAAGGGGTACTGGCTATTCATCCTGCCCGTTGTGAAGAGCGGCGGACGAATGAAACTCCCTGATATCCCAGCCAAGATATTCCCGGATGATCACGTACGCCATCTGCGGCGGGATTGCTCCCTGCTCCGTGACAATGAGATCGATGTACTCCGCGGGAGTTACATCGAATGCCGGGTTGCGCACAGTTACATGGGTAAGGTTTTTTGCAATTTCATCTGCAAGCACCTCACCCGGGGGCCGCTCCTCGATCTCGATCAGCTCCCCCACAATAGTCCGCGGCGCAAATTTGTAGGTCTCTGCTGCAACGATAACATTAACCCGCGCTTCTGCAGCGATGTGAGCGACCTGGGAAGTACCGATCTTGTTCACTACGGCACCATTAACCGTGACCGCATCGGCACCTACTATCACGAGGTCTACATCATGAATAAAAGATCTCACGGCCGAATCGACAATGAAATTCGTCTTTATACCGGCATCGTTCAGGGTCCGGATCGTGATAAGCCCCTGGTTTCTCGGGCGAACTTCAGTTGCAAAGACCTCGATCTCCTTGCCGCTCCGGTGTGCCTCAATGATGCAAGCAAGTGCCACTTCAGAATTACAGTGCGTCAGGATCGTATCGCCATCCCTTATGTGACGGGCACCGAAACCCGCGATCTTTTCTACAGCATGCTGTGACGACTGGATGAACTGCTCGGCACGCCGGACTACACCCGATCGGGCTTCTTCCGCGGTCTTTGCCCCGGTAAGTCCTGCCATGACAAAATGCACGGCATTCGGGAGCGACACGGCAGTTGGACGGGTTGCAACAAGTATTCCTGCCGCGTTCTCCATCTCCTGCCGAAATGCGGCTTGATATGGCGCCTTCACTGACAGGGCTTGATCCCTGAGGGCCTCGGCTGCGGCCCGGGCAATCCGCCCGGCTCCCCGGATCTCCATGCTCTTTATCTTCTCTGCGGTTTCACGTACGGACATCAGCTTCAATGAATGAATGTAAAGGGAAATACATAGAGTTTGTCACAGAAAGCGGGCGCAGGAAGATCGATGTCGGTCGCAGTAGTCTTTGACAGTGCAGGAACACTGCTGAATACCTACCGGGTCGCAAAGGACATCTCCCATAAGAAACTGCTCCCGGGCATTGAGACTACGACCCTCACGTTCAGTTCCCCGGATCGTGTGCTTATCGTTCTCCCGGTCCATTCCAAGGATCTCATGGCAACCGATGGTGACAGGCTCCTTTCAGAATACCTGATAGCAAGAAATGTCGGTTTTGGGGTGAGTTGCACCCGTAAGATCATCACCGCTGAGGATATCGGGGACGTTCTTTATACGGATGAACACGCGCGAGTGAGCGACCTCCAGGAATGCATCCGGAACGTATGGTCAGTCTGCAAAGCGGAGGCCGTGCTCACCCTCAACAGCGGCGCGATCATCAACATGGCAGACAGGGATGTCGAGTTTACGATAACAGCCGGCGGCTGGCCGTTTGACGGGGCAAAAAATGTTGTCACCTCACTCCACCGGATGGGCGTACCAATGTTTATCGCTTCCGGCGACCGTGTCACCAAACTCGAAAAGATGGCCGATCACCTTGGTATCCCGAGAGACCGGGTATACGGCGTCGCTACACCTACGGTCAAAGCGCAGATCGTTAACGATCTCCGGCAGGAATACGACAGGGTGGTCATGGTCGGGGACGGGATCAACGACCTGGCCGCCATGCGCACTGCCGACATCGCCATCCTCACTATTCAGCAGCCGGGCGAACGTCCGGAAGAGTTGTACAGGGTCGCTGACCATGTTGTGAATAACGTGAGCGACGTAGTAACCATTGTGCAGGCTTTGCTCAGGTCAGCCACGATTAGCGATCGTGACGGCTGAGAGGTATCATATAAAAGGTAATATGACACCTCTTTCACATTAGGTACAAGGGTACTATGAAGGCTCCATTGATCACGGTCGACAATCTCTGCATGGATTTTGATAGCGAGAGGGTGCTCAAGAATATTTCCTTTGAAATTGGCGAGGGGGAGATCCTCGGGATTATCGGCAGGAGCGGCGCCGGCAAGACGGTCCTTATGCACCTCATTCGTGGGGTTGAGCAGCCCCCGACCAGCGGACGGGTCATTTATCATGTAGCTGCATGTAGCGGATGCAATTATATGGATGTGGGCAGTTCTGCGGGAAAGCCGTGTCCCCGCTGTGGTGCAACTCTCTCGCCTCTCAACGTGGATCTCTGGAACGAGACCAATGAAGAGCTGAGGCGGCGCCTCATGCGACGCACAGCGATCATGTTCCAGCGTACTTTTGCCCTGTATGGTGATGATCGAGTCATCGAGAATGTCCTTCACGCCCTCGATGATATAGACTACCCTCAGGAGAAGGCGATCAACCGGGCCGCCGACCTCATAGACCAGGTGAAGCTCTCCCACAGGATGATGCACATCGCCCGTGACCTTTCCGGTGGCGAGAAGCAGCGAGTGGTTCTCGCCCGGCAGCTCGCAAAAGAGCCTTTCATGCTCTTTGCCGACGAACCTACCGGCACGCTTGACCCGGGAACGGCCAAAGTGGTCCACGCGATGCTGATCGATGCAGCAAAGACCAACAATATGGGCATCGTAGTCACTTCCCATTTTTCGCAGGTGATCGAGGACGTAGCTGACCGGGCAATCCTGCTGGATAATGGAAGTATAGCAAAGATCGGCACACCGAAAGACGTGATCCTGGAGTTCATGAAAGGATGCGATGATACCGAGAAGTTCGAGGAGGCTGAACTCGGGGACAAGGTTGTTGTAGCCCGGGACCTTGTCAAGCGCTACATTTCTGTGGACCGCGGCGTGGTCAAGGCAGTCAATGGCGTCTCCTTCGAAGTCTACACTAAGGAAATTTTCGGTATCATCGGCAAGAGCGGGGCCGGTAAGACCACTCTCTCGGGCATCATCGCCGGCCTTGTCGAGCCGACAAGCGGGGAGATCAACGTCCGGATCGGCGAAGAGTGGATCGACATGACCAAGCCGGGTATTGAGCAGCGTGGCAGGGCTACAGGATACATCGGGCTCCTTCATCAGGAGTACGACCTCTTCCCCCACCGCACCGTCCTCGACAACCTCACCGATGCGATCGGCCTCGAGTTCCCCAAGGAACTCGCCATGCGCAAGGCACTTGTCACCCTTAAGATGGCCGGGTTTAACGATGAGAAGAGTAAGGAGATCCTTGACCGTATGCCCGGTCAGCTCTCCGAAGGGGAACGGCACCGGGTCGCCCTCGCCCAGGTACTGATCCGCGAACCGCGGATCGTGATTCTTGACGAGCCTACGGGTACCATGGACCCGATCACCAAAATTGATGTGAAACACTCCATCATGCACTCCCGTGAGGAGATGGACGAGACATTCATAGTAGTTTCCCATGATATGGATTTCGTCCGGGACGTGTGCGACCGTCTGGCGCTCATGCGGGGCGGCAAGATCATCCAGATCGGCAAGACCGCTGATGTTCTCGCGATCCTTACCGAAGAAGAACGCAGAATCATGAGCCAGCCCACCGCATGAGGTGATCATGGCCACCATCCACCTCAACGGAGTGAGGATGGAGATTGCCCCGGGGGCACTACTCTCTTCAATCCTTTCCGATCACCCACAAGGTTGCGCCGTTGCAATTATCAGACCGGCCACTCAGGAACAGACCAGGACCGCAAACCTTGGGATCACTACGACTGCCGGTGACATCACCATAGAAGTTGCCGGGCAGGGTGCCGCATTTCTCGAATCGGCCGCAATTATTGAGAGTCTTGCCCTCCACTGGGTGGACAGGTACGCGGCCGCATTCGGGCCATTCCCTTCTGGAATCCGGCCTTTGCGGAAACCCCGGTTGTACGAACGCGGGGATGTGATCCTTGGGTGCGGAGGGTACGAATCGCAACGATCCTACCTCCTCTTCGCTAAGAACCGGCATTCAGCAGATCATGGCGCCGATGAGACCGGAGGCATCATCGGCAGAATAGTAAGCGGCAAGGGTGTACTTGACAGGTTTGCCCACAGGGATAGGATCACGAAGGTTGAGCCGGTGATCAGCTGGGCCGACACCAGCCGGTCATTCACCACAACCGATATGGGGCTTGTACTCGAAGACGGCATGCAGGTCGTGACCTCGCTGGAGATTGTGGCTCAGGGTTATGCACAGGACCGGATCACAACGGAGGCAGCGGGAAGTGTTGAACACATGCTCCTCGCGCTGCAATCGGGAAAGTTCTCCGTAAAGCGGGCCGCGAGCACGCATATTCTCGACCCGCACCTGGCCGGTGAAGAGGATGTGGAGAAGGAGGTCCGGCGCCCGAGGCGGGAGGGGACCGTGACGATGCGGAATGCCGGGAAATCAGCAGGAGGGATCTACATTTACCGGGCAGACGTCCCGAGCAGCCCTGCCCACAACACGGTCGGACAGGTAGTCCGCGGGATTGAACTTGCGAAACTTGCGAAGGAGAATGATGTCCTCATCGTTCATGTCCGGCCTCTCCGGATCGATCTCCTCGGCCGTCCTCTTGCAACAGCCAAAGAGATCGCAGCTTCAGCCGGTTTTAACCTTAAGGCTGACAAGGACGACAACGACCGGATTATCGTCTCCCAGGAACCGGGGACAACGCTCGATGTCCTCAACGAAAAGAGCGTCATGGTAACGACGGCTCCGACTGAAAGAGTAATTGATATTGAACTCGATGATTCCGCCGCTCCGCACAGCTGCGAGGTCTTCCGTAAATTTACCGGGCTCAAGGAACATGAAGCCGGCATGATGCCGGTCTTTTTTAAATTCGACGACGTGGTCCTCTTCAAACCGGCGATTGCATCCGGTGCCAAGATCATACCGGAGAATTTACCACAGGATGAAGTCCCGGCCGCGGCTCTTGCTATCACCAACGATTCCCGGAAAGGCGCCGGTCTCGTCGGGGTCCGGCTCTCTGCGAACAAGGAGTTCGGCCCGACATCGGAGCCTTTTGAAGGGACTAACATCATCGGGCATGTAATCGATACCCAGAAACTCAGGAAAGTGAAGGAGCGGGAAACTGTGTATATCAGGGAGGTGAAGCGGTGACGGATTATACGCCGGTCCACGTGGGCAGCGTCACCAAGTACGTGGTCGTGGAATCATTCGAGATCACACCTGCCGATCTGGCAATCCGGGGGTATGAGATCTCGGACGGGGCGATGATCAAGGAGACCTGTTTTGGTCTCGTGGTAAACGGCAAAGAAGAGGCTGTCAACCGGATCGTCACTGAACTCCGGAAGATGGACCCGGACCATATCTTTGTCAAGGACCGGGGGTTCCCGCCGGGTGACTCCCGGCGGTGCAGGGCAAACCTCGGTAGCGCACGCCCGGGATACCACGGCATGGAGTACGAGATGACCGTGATACCATATGTCTCCCACGGGCTTGAGGAACTCAAGAAGCGCGATGAAGCGACAGTCCCGCCACCTGAGAACCCGCTCGATAAAAAGGTTATCGATATCTCTACGCTGAAAAAACTGATCGACGCACAGGAGTCCTGAAATGGCAAAAGTATTCATCTATCCCGCAACGAGCCTGATCCTCTCTGACCTGGTGGCACGGCACGGTCATACCCCGCTCTCATCGGCAGTTGCCGTCCGCGAACGTATCCAGACCGCAGGACTCGAGTCCCCGCCCCTCCAGATCACTCCGGAAGAGCCCAAGAAGGGGCTGAAATGGGCCGCAGTTGAGGTCCCAAGCGGCGTCCGGGGGCGAATGGCGCTCTATGGCCCGATGATCGAGGAATGCGAAGCCGCGATTATCATCAACGATGCCGATCTCGCGTTCGGGTGCATGGGCTGTGCAAGAACAAACGAATTGATCAAGTTCCTCGTGCGTCAGAAAAACATCCCCAAGCTCGATCTGTACTACCCGAAGAACGAGGAAGATGGTGTGAAATTCGTAGCTGCAATCAAACGGTTCCTGGGAGAACTCGGGGGTAAGAAATGACACCGCCGGTACGGATTGCCCAGCTCTCCTGCGGCCCGGATTATTCCGGTGTCCAGCATGAGATCGAGACCGCGGCGCACGAAGTCAACGGGGAGATCTTCTTCCCGGATATCGCCCTTAAGGATGTCCAGCGGGACTTTGACGCTTTTGGCCTCGATGTTCGCAGCCCGGATCTCAAGCTCGCCATTGCCCGGGCAAAGGCACTTGTTGACGGAAGGGTCGAGGCAGATGCGGTCTTCATCGCTACCTGCTTCCGGTGCGCCGAAGCCGCGATCGTGAGAAACGAGCTCCGGCGTTATATCCACGAGAACTCGAAACTACCGGTCGTCAGTTATTCCTTCACCGAGCGGACTACATCCGGCACGCTCCTGACAAGAATGGAGGCCCTGACCACTATCGCACGGCGGCGTGCCCTGCTCGCCCGCGAGACCCAGCAGGGGGTCACGCTCGGCCTCGATTCCGGTTCATCGACAACGAAAGCGATCGTGATGAAGGACAACAAGATCATCGGGACCGGATGGCAGCCCACCCAGGAAGTACTGAAAAGTGCGCAGGGTGTGATCGATACCGCCCTTGCTGAGGCGGGGATCACGCTCAAGGAAGTCGAAGCGATCGGTACGACAGGATACGGGAGGTTCCTTGTCGGCAAAGAGATCAAGGCGGATCTCATCCAGGAAGAACTGACCGTCAACTCGAAAGGGGCAGTCTACCTTGCCGACCGGCAGCACGGGCCGGCAACGGTCATCGATATCGGGGGTATGGATAATAAAGCGATATCTGTTATGGATGGTATTCCCGGCGTCTTCACGATGGGAGGTATCTGCGCCGGTGCGAGCGGCCGGTTCCTCGAGATGACGGCAAAGCGTCTCGGAGTAGATATCACCGAGCTCGGCCCGCTGTCCATGAAAGGCTTTGGCGGACGCGTACCGATGAACAGCTACTGTATCGTCTTTGGCACCCAGAGCCTCGTCAACGCCCTTGCTGCCGGGAGCACCCGGGAGGACGTGGCCGCTGCTGCCTGCCATAGTGTCGCGGAGCAGGTCTTCGAGCAGCAGCTGCAGGAAGTGGATATCAAGGAACCGGTGATCATGGTAGGGGGCACATCGCTCATCGAAGGGCTCGTTCACGCAATGGGCGAACTCCTCCAGACAAAGATCGTAGTGCCACCCCACTCACAGTATATCGGTGCCGTCGGATCAGCGCTCCTCGCATCAGGATTCATCAGGAACGATTAGATGTTTGCCGTTGAGTACTTTGAAGTGGAATGCCCCGAGCCCCTGGGTGCCGAGTACTACAAGCAGATCGCAAATGACGTCCTGCTCGACCATAACCTGCTGAAAGTTGTCAGCAAGCTCCACATCTTCATCGATCC
>Ga0074046_10002627_pt1 | contig 15423 bp, 11 predicted proteins | sample BogForMeECP23OM3_FD_94441 | JGI IMG/M metagenome (GOLD analysis project Ga0074046, IMG submission 94441) | Bog forest soil microbial communities from Calvert Island, British Columbia, Canada - Bog Forest MetaG ECP23OM3 | ecosystem: Environmental > Terrestrial > Soil > Wetlands ...
AGCCAAGTATGGATTCGTTCCCGACCAGGCCTGGCTGGATCACGTGCGGCTCTCCTCGGCTCGCGCTCCGAATGGCTCTTCGTCGTTCGTGTCGGCCGATGGGCTCATCTTCACCAATCATCACATCGCGCAAGGCTGTGTTCACGATCTCTCCACCAACGGCAAGGACTACATGAAGAACGGGTTCTACGCTCCTACGCGAGCGGAGGAGCCCAAGTGTCCGGGAGTGGAATTTGTGGTGCTGGAAGGTATCGAGGACGTCACCGACAAAGTGAACGCAGCGGTCAAGCCGGGCATGTCACCGGCTGACGCGGGCAAGGCGCAGCGCGAGGAGATGTCGAACCTGGAAAGCGCATGCTCTACCAACGGTCTGCGCTGCGATGTGGTCACGCTCTACTCCGGCGCGATGTACAGCCTCTACAAGTACAAGAAGTACGATGACGTGCGCCTGGTGTTCGCGCCTGAGTTCGATATCGCGTTCTTCGGAGGCGATCCTGACAACTTCGAGTATCCGCGTTACGACCTGGACATCTCGTTCTTCCGCGCGTATGAAAACGGCCAGCCCGCAAAGATCAACGACTATTTGAAGTGGTCGCCGACAGGCGTAAAGGAAGGTGACCTCGTTTTCGTTTCCGGTCATCCCGGCCGCACGGGCCGCTTGCTCACCGTGGACCAGCTCGAATTCCTGCGCGACGTTCAGTATCCCTGGCAGCTCAAAACGCTGACGCGCCGCGTTCACATGCTGCAGAAGTTCGGCGCGGAGTCGGCAGAGAACGCCCGCGAGTCCGAAAGCGATCTATTCGGTTTGCAGAACAGCTATAAGGCAATCAACGGGTATCAGGGTGGAGTGCTCGACAAGGAGCTGATGGCCAAGAAGTCGGCCGACGAAAAAGCGCTGCGCGACTATGTCAACTCCGACGCCAAACACAAGCAGGAGTTCGGCGATCCCTGGACGGAAATCAGCAAGGCTGTGACCGTCCAGAAGCAGATGTTCCTGCCGTTCATCTACGTTGACAACCTCGCCGGCTTCCGCGGCGAACTGGCGCGCTACGCTCGCACCATTGTTCGCGCCACCGACCAGAAGCAGAAGCCCAGCAACCAGCGCATTCGCGGCTATCAGGACTCGGCGTTGCCGACTCTCGAGCAGCGGCTATTCTCCACCGCCCCGGTTTATAAAGCGGTGGATCAGCTTCAGTTGGCAGAGAGCCTGTCCGAGATGCAGGAGCATCTTGGAGCCAACAATGACGTGGTCAAGATGGCGCTAGCCGGTAAGTCGCCGGATGAGCGCGCAAAAGAGTTGATTGCCGGAACCAAGCTGGACGACGTTGCCGTCCGCAAGCAACTCTATGAAGGCGGTAAGGCTGCGGTGGATGCCAGCACCGATCCCCTGATCGTGCTGATGCGCCAAATCGAGCCTCAGGCCATCGCGCTTCACGAGCGTGATGAGGACGAAGTGCAGTCGGTGTTACGTCTTGGTGGCACCCAGATCGGCAAAGCCCTGTTTGCGAAAGACGGCTTCAATGTTCCTCCGGACGCCACCTTCACCCTGCGCCTGAGCTATGGAGCGGTTGAAGGCTACAAGCTGAACGGCAAGAACGTTCCCTGGTTTACCACCATGGGAGGAGCGTACGAGCACGCCGCTCAGCATGGCTCCAAGCCGCCATTTGAGTTGCCCGAAAGCTGGCTGAAATATAAGGGAGCCATCAATCTGAAGACGCCGTACGACACCGTCTCCACTCCCGACATCATCGGCGGTAATTCCGGGAGCCCGGTAATCAACAAGAACGGCGAGGTCGTGGGCATCATCTTCGATGGCAACATCGAATCGCTGCCCTGGAACTTTGAATACACGGACAAGGTGGGCCGTTCTGTCGAAGTTGACTCTCGCGCCATCATGGAGGCATTGCGGAACATCTATCATGCCGATGCGCTGGCGAATGAGCTGACTGGCACTCCGGTGACGAAGTAGTGCCGTCGTAGTCAAACAAGCGATCGCGGCGGAAACTGCCGCGATCGCGGTTTTATGTTCGTTCAGCACGCACGCCGTCGGCAGACGCTGCCGGGCCTGTTATGCTGGCCATTTGTACGGAGGACTTTCGTGGGTTTTAGGACGTTCGCGCTCTCGTTCTGCTTCATCTCTGCGGTGGCTTTCGCCCAGCAATCAGCGCAGCCGAGCCCGGCTCCCGGCTCGGTGCCCGGAACGCTACTGGTTGAACCCACGCTGCCATACACGCCGAGTCTTGACGTCACGGCCATGGACCGCTCCGTTGACCCTTGCGTTGACTTTTACACTTACTCCTGCGGCGGCTGGCAGAAAAAGAACCCAATCCCGCCCGACCAGGTCGCGTGGAGCGCTTATGGCAAGCTGCAGGAGGACAATCTGGTGTACCTGCGCCGCATTCTCGAACAGGCCTCGACGGCCAAGGACCGCGACGCCGTCACCCAGAAGATCGGCGACTACTACGCCGCATGCATGGATGAGGCGTCTGTCGAGAAGCTTGGGGCCAAGCCGTTGCAGCCGGAGCTTGAGCAGATCCGGGCGCTGAAGAGCGCTCGCGAGATGGCACCGCTGCTTGCCGGTATGCATCTGGCCGGCGACTCCGCCATGTTCAGCTCCGGGGCGGAGCAGAACCCGGACAATTCTGACGCTATGATCGTTGCCATAGCCCAAGGCGGACTCGGACTGCCCGATCGCGACTACTACACCAAAGACGATGCGAAGTCGAAAGAGATCCGGCAGCGCTACGTGCAGCACGTGCAGAAGATGTTCGAGCTTCTCGGCGACTCACCGGCCGATGCCAGGAAAGAGGCGGAGACGGTGATGCGCATCGAGGCCGCTCTGGCCAAAGCTTCCCTGACCCGGGTGGATCTCCGCGATCCTTACAAGTCCAAACACATCATGAAGAAGGCTGAGCTTACTTCGCTGGCGCCCAACTTCGACTGGAGCACATACTTCAGTGCCAGCCAGGTGCCTCCGTTCGAAAATCTGAATGTTGCTGAGCCCGAGTTCTTTAAGGAGCTCAACTCCCAGTTGGCTTCCACTTCCATGGCCGACTGGAAGAATTATCTTCGTTATCACCTGGCGAATTCGCGGGCGCCGTATCTCTCCGCGGCCTTTGTCAATGAGAACTTCGAGTTCTACCGCAAGTATCTCCGTGGAGCGAAGGAGCTGCAGCCTCGCTGGAAGCGTTGTGTGGAATATGTTGACGACCAGCTGGGAGAAGCCCTGGGGCAGGAGTACGTTCGCAAGACCTTTCCGCCGGAGCTGAAGGCCGCAACCCAGGAGATGACGCGGTACATCGAAGATGCGATGGCCGGGCGCATTCAGCAGCTCGACTGGATGAGCCCGCAAACCAAGCAGCAGGCGCTCAACAAGCTGCACGCCGTCCGCAACAAGATTGGCTATCCCGACAAATGGCGTGATTACAGCTCGGTGACCATCACTCGCGACGACTTCTACGGCAACGGCAAGCGGGCTGAGGAGTTTGAGAGCCATCGCGAGTTCAACAAGATCAGCAAACCAGTGGATCGCGGGGAGTGGGACATGACACCGCCCACGGTGGACGCTTACTACAATCCGCAGATGAACGACATTAACTTCCCGGCCGGCGTTTTGCAGCCGCCCATGTACGATGCCAAGATGGACGACGCGCCCAACTACGGCAATACGGGCTCGACCATCGGCCATGAACTAACGCACGGCTTCGACGATGAAGGGCGCCAGTTTGACGCCAAAGGCAACCTCAAGGACTGGTGGACCACGCAGGACGCTGAACAGTTCGTGAAACATGCCAACTGCGTGGTTGACCAGTATGCCCAGTACATAGTGGTGGACGACATCCACATCAACTCAAAGCTGACGGAAGGTGAGGATGTCGCTGATCTCGGCGGAACGGTTTTGGCTTACATCGCGTGGAAAAACGCGACCAAGGACAAGCCGCTGAAGGACGCCGATGGGCTAACTCCGGAGCAGCGATTCTTTGTCGGCTTTGCCCAGTGGGACTGCGCCAATCTTCGGCCTGAGGACTTGCGGGCGCGCGCCATTACCGATCCGCATTCTCCGGCGAAGTACCGCATCAACGGCGTGGTTGTGAATATGCCCGAGTTCGGAACGGCGTTCTCGTGCAAGCCGGGTTCACCCATGGTTAAGCCGGCGGACAAGGTGTGCAAGGTGTGGTGACGCGGCTCACCTAAACACCCGCATCAACCCTCTTGCCGGGAGATCGGGCACCAAAAACTTCTGTCCGCTCAGCACGTCGGCGGCGCCATAGCCGCTGCGCACTGCGCCTTCCATGGTCGAAGGCCAACCGGTCGCCGTCCAATCACCAGCGAGAAACAAGCGAGGCCACGGGCTGTTGTTCGATGGGCGAAATGCATCGCTTCCCGGTTTTGGCGAGAATGCTGCATGAACTTCCTTAATGACCGTGGCCTTCGTCACCTTCGCCTCGCGCACGATCGGGAAGAACTCGCCCAGTTCCCTGACTGCCATCTCGATAATCTCTCCTCGCGGCTTATCGACCAACGCCTTCGAGGAGCTGACGACGAGTTCCACATAGCTGCCGTCCTGCGCCGAATCCTTGCGCGTGGCCAGGATCTTCGACTTGTGGAACATCCACTGGATGGTGCGCTCCAGCAGCACAGCATGTTCCAGCGAGGTGATCTCGCGGTCGAACCACAAATGGATTCCAGTGACGGGCGAGGATTCCAATTTGCGCAACCGCTCGCGCAGCCCTTCAGCCTCGGGCGTATCCGGTAACAGCTTCTCTACTCCACCGGACGGTGTCGCGAGAACAGCGAAGTCGGCGCGCACATTTTCTCCCCCAACGCAGAGGAGTACGCCGTCGGTATCGGCGCGAACTGACTCCACCGCTGCGCGCAGATGCACGCTGCCGCCGTTCGCCTCAATATAATTGGCCGCCGTGCCGTAGAGCTGCGAGAGGGGCACGGCAGGAACGCCCATGCGTCCGCCCTCCGCCGATTTCAAGAACGACTCGCGAAAGACTTGCGCCGCATAGCGGACGGATACACGATCCAGGTCTTCGTTGAGCGCGCTGACCAGAACCGGCGTCCAGAAGCGATTGATCGCCTTCTGCGTCTGTCCGTGGCGGCGGAGCCACGACAGGAAGTCTTGGCCTTCATCTTCAGGAAGTGCGGGCGCAAACGCCATCATGGCACGCGCGATGGCCAGCTTGTCCTTCAGCTCCAGCACAGCTGAGTTGAGGAACGACGGAGCGGCATGAAACGGCGCCGGGAGGGTACCGTACCTGATCGTCGAAGATCGTCCGCCGGGCAGAATGAATGTGATCTCGTCGTACCAACGAATTTTCTGCTCGACACCGAGCCGGCAATAAAAATCGATCAGGTTGGTGCAGCAGCCGAGCAGCACGTGCTGGCAGTTGTCCACCACTTCGCCGGTGCCGGGCAGCTCATACGACGACGCTCGTCCCCCAAGGTATGGCCGGCGCTCAAATAGTTCGACGCGATAGCCCGCGTTTGAGAGCGCACTCCCGGCGGACAGACCGGCGAGTCCGCCGCCGATGATCGCGACCGTTTGCCGCTCCGTATTCTGCGGTTCGACGGTCATGTCAGACGGCGCCAGATTCCTTTGCTGAGCACGCTCAGCTTCTCCGCAGTGGAAAGGCTCACTTTCTCAGAGAAGACATCGTAGTTGCGGGCGATGATCCGCTCCAGCAGACGCCTGTAGATTTCAACCAGCGTCCACAGGGCGGGCCGGCTGTCTTCATCGATAAGCGGCAGCAGGTCCTCGGCAGCGCGATAGAAACCGCGCGCGCGCAGCGCTTCGAATTCCAACACTGGATGCAGCACTTCCGGAGCCGAGCCGTTGGTCAGGGCCCGCACATCGAGCCCAAAGCGCGCGAAATCTTCCCGCGGCAAATACACGCGGCCCAGTTGGGCGTCTTCGCGAACATCGCGAAGAATGTTCGTGAGCTGGAACGCAACGCCCGTCTGCTCGGCCAGTTTTTCCGCGCGGGGATCACGATAGCCGAAGATCTGAATGCAGACCAGTCCCACAACCGAAGCTACGTGATAGCAATAATCGTAGAGCTGCTCGAAAGTTTCATACTGCAGTTCTGGAACGGGGCTCTCGGGCTTCCCTCCGAACTGCTCCGGCACATCCATCGCAGTGCCCTGCACTAACTTCTCCAGCAGGTCAAGAGGGATGTTGAAGCGCTTCTGCGAATCCGCCAGCGCGAACAACACCGGGTCGTCTGTGCGCTCGCCTGCGGCTACGCGCCTCAGTGCGGTCATCCATTCGTCCAGCTTCTCGCGGCGTTGTTGCGGCGGCAGAGACGGATCGTCTGAGATGTCATCAGCGCGCCGCATGAAGGCGTACACGGCTGAGATCGCATTACGCTTGTTCGCGGGAAGAACCAGGAAACCGCAGTAAAAATTCTTGGCGGCCGAGCGCGCGATATGGCGGCAGACCGAATACGCAGCCCGCAACTGCAGCGGGTGGTCGCTCACAGCAGCTTTCCCAGGGCCGCACGCATCACCAGCCATAGCTTGCGCGGCTTGGAAATCGCGGGCCTGCGCTCGAGTACGTCGTAGTGTTGCCGCTCAACTGCATTCAAGATTTCCTGCCCGCCTCGGCTGAACAACTCGATGTCAAGCGCGAGTTGTTTGTCCACCATCTTCGCCAAAGGCAAACCCATCCGAAACCACTCCCGGGCGCGCGCCACTTCGAACTTCATCATCTCCAGAAACTGTGGGGTTGCGCGCCGTTCGGTAATATCGCTTTCGCTGACTCCATATTTGTCTAGGTCTTCCAGCGGCAGATAGATCCGCCCTTTTCCGTAGTCCACGGCGACGTCTTGCCAGAAGTTCGCCAGCTGTAACGCCGTGCAGGTGTAGTCAGAAAGCTCTTGCCGCTCGGCATCACGATAACCGCACAGATACAGCACAAGATGGCCGACCGGATTCGCCGAATAGTGGCAATATCCCAATACGTCGCCGAAGGTGGCATAGCGTCCGACGGTCTGGTCCTGGCGAAAGGCGGTCAGCAAGTCGGCAAACGGCTGGCGCGGAATGTCGAACTGACGGATCGTTTCCCGCAGGGCGATGAATACCGGATGACGCGGACTGACCTCATTCCGTCCGGGAAAATCTGCTTGCAGTTTTTCCACCGCTTGCCGGACATCTTTCAATGGAGCTTCGACCATACTCAGGTAGGTCGCATTCAGCTCGGCTTCCCACTCGTCGAGCAATGCCAGCGATTGCGCAGCATCTCCCACCTCGTCGCCAAGATCATCGGAAATCCTGCAATAAGCGTAAACGTTGTAGAAATGCTGGTGTAGATGTTTGGGCAGGAACCAGGTTACGACCGAGAAGTTCTCGTAATGCGAATGCGCCAACTTGGCGCAGTATTGTTGCGCCTCTTCGAGCGTGGGCGCATGGTCCGGGATCGCATACTCCGGCGGCAAAGCGCTCCAGCCAGAGGAAGGCTGCGCAAGTTCGTGAGTGTTGGCTGGAGCAGATGACATGCTTATCGGATGTGCCGTCTCGACGGTACCGGTCGAGAGCGGCGATGGCCGCTCGCTCACTGCCCCGGGATGATGGCCGTCTTGATATCGCCGTTACGGTTGAGCATGTGTCGCAGCACATGTTGCAAGCGCGATAGCGGTTCCTCGCCCGTGATGTAGTCGGTGCCTTTGATCTTCTTCTCCGCAATCAGGGAGAACGCCTTTCGCACCGTCTCAGGCGTGTGATGGAATGTGGCCTTCAGCGTTAGTTCGTTGTAATGCAGGCGCTGCGTGTCCAGTGCTACCGTGGTGCCGTTGGCGCAACCGCCGAAAAAATTCACCGTGCCACCCTTGCGCACCATATCGATGGACCATTCCCATGCCTGGGGCCGTCCTACCGCCTCAATCACCACATCAACGCCGCGGCCCTCGGGAGTCAGTTTGCGAACGGCCTTCACAGGATCGTCCACAGCCGTCACTTGTACCGCACTGTCAGCGCCAAGATTGCGCGCCGCCGTGACCTGCGAATCACGCTTGACGACTGAAACCACGTTGCAGCCGCTCAGCTTGGCCACCTGCACAAACATCAGTCCAATAGGTCCGGCGCCGATGACAGCAACCGTGTCACCGATCTCCATCTTGGTTTCGTGCAGTCCACGCAACACGCAAGCCAGAGGCTCAACCATTGCCGCCTCTTCAAAGCTCACGTCTCGCGGAATCGCCAGCATGTTGGTTTCGACGATACGGCGGGGAATGCGAATGTACTCGGCATACGCGCCGTTGTTGAACAGCAGGTCCTGGCAGAGGTTCTCCTGGTGTTTGGAGCAATAGAAGCATGTCCCGCAGGGCGCGGAATTAAGAGCAACCACACGCATGCCCTTGCGAAATCCTTTGACGTTCGGGCCTACCTCTTCGATGACACCTGCCAATTCATGGCCAAACAGGGCCGGGGGCACAATCATGCGCGCATGGTAGCCGCGCTGATACACCTTAAGATCGGTACCGCAAGTCAGGGCCACTTGCACCTTGACCAGCACTTCCCCCTCGTCCAAGGTGGGAATCGGCACTCGCTCGATCTTGACGTCCTCTTTTCCGTAGAGGACTGCCGCTGTCATTTGTCGACTCACTCTATTGGTCCTTCCATAGGCTGCCCGGTTGTATCACTACCTTCATCGAGTCCGGCCTGGGGTGGGCAGCCAAGTGCAGCGCTTCGACAGATTCGCCGAGTGGAAACCGATGGCTAATAAGCCGTTCCAGCTCCATCTCGCTGCTGAGCACAAACCGCGCTGATTCGTCCTGCAAATCCACGGAAGCGCTGTACGAACCCAAGAGACTCTTTTCATCGACGCATACGGCGGCCGGATCAATCGTTGCCTCACCGTGCTGCGTCTGTGCGAATAACAGCACCCTACCGCCCGGACGCGTAGCCTCCATGGCCGGGCGAATCAGGCCGTTCCCTGCTACCGCCAGTATGACTGCATCCGCCCCTCGGCCCTCGGTCAGATTCCTGACAGTCGTTACGGTGTCGGATGTAGAGGCGTCGATGTTTTCGTTCAGGCCGAACCCCTTCGCTATTGTATGCCTCTGCGGAAACAAATCGGAAGTAATTACCCGGACGCCGCCTCGCTGTGCCAGCACCGCCAGAATGATACCGATCGGTCCCTGGCCAATCACCATCACCGTCTCGCCGGGCATAAGCCTAAGCGTTTCAATACCTTTCATGCAGGTATTCACGGGCTCGATGAATGATGCCTGCTCAAACGAGAAGCGGTCCGGGATGCGAATCACGCCCTCGCGGACGATCCATTCCATGACCCGGACATATTCCGCAAAACCGCCGCCGCTGGGTTCATAGCCCGCCGTCGCCCCGACCCGCTTGTAGGTGGGGCACTGAGCGAACACCTTATGCCGGCAGTAATAGCACTCGCCACAGGGAATGTGATGGAAAACCATCACCCGGTCGCCGAGGTTAAATTCTGTAACATTTTCCCCGATGGCAGCTACTACACCGGTAGTTTCATGTCCGAAAATGCGCGGCGCGGAGTGCGAGCCGGTGGCGATTTTCTTCAGGTCGGTGCCGCAGATACCGCAGGTATGAACCCGGACAAGGATCTCGCCAGCGCCGATCTGCGGCACTGGCACCGTCTCCAGCCTGACGTCGTTGACGCCACGGTACACGGCCGCGGTCATGGTCGTTGGGATCGGCCGCTGCCCGACCGTTCTACCAAGTTGTGTCGCGACCGACATTTATCAGCTCTCAGTGGTTAGGTCAGGGACTAGAACTAGCCCCTAATCCCAATCCACTATTAGATGTTCCACCGCGCGGCACAGGTTCGCCGAAGCAATCGCGGTGTTGGTCCTCATTTTTCCCAATACCGGCCACCACTTTGGCCGCAAGGCGATGTGAAGCAGAAACCGGCTCGTCGCAAACCTTCCATTCGCCTTGATAAACCACGTAAGGGGCGGCATGGCAAACCCCGCGTCATCGGAAATTGACTTCACCGCCGCGAACTCCAAGCCCCGCTCCTTTGCGACTTGCGCCACGGCGGCGCCCTCCATGTCAACTACGTCCGCACCATATTTTGTCAGCAGTTCCTGCTTTCCAGCCACATCGCTCACCTCCTGGGAAGTTGCCAGCACCCACTCCCCTCCCTGGGTCGAGTAGCGGTCACCGGTAGCGACATTCAGCACTTCGCGGATCTGACTGACGTCGCCCACCTTCAACTTGGGCGAGAGCGCTCCAGCAATTCCCGCCGAGACCAAAAGCCCAGGCTGCGCATACTCGGTGGCGGCTTCCGCCGCCCGACGGGCACACTTTTCGCCGATCCCGCCGATGGCAATCACGGCCTGGGGCAAATCGAATAATGCAACGCCGTTCACCAGGCGCGGCTGCGTCTCCTCCAAAAGCGGTGCTAACTCAACACGCATAGCCGCCACAATCGCGACGGGCTTATGCGGCATAGCCATTGGCCTGGAACCACTCCGCCGCGCGCCGCAGGGCGTCGGCCACGGGCCGCGGATTCCAACCCAGCTCCCGTTCCGCCTTGGCGCTGGTGACGAACATCTTCTTACGTCCCATGCGGACCGAATCCAGCGTCACTCGCGGTTCGCGCTTCCTTATCGCGCCGGTGACCAGCGTGTCCACTACGCCCGTGGCGTAAGCCATTGCATAAGGCAGCTTCACCTTCGGCGACGGCAAACCCGTGATCGCGGCCAGCTTATCCAGAATCTGCTTCAGCGTCAGGTTCTCGGCGCCCAGGATGTATCTCTCGCCCGGGGCAGCTTTCTCCATCGCGAGCAGGTGGCCGTAGGCGCAATCCACCACGTCAACCAGATTCAATCCCGTGTCAACATATGCAGGAAACTTGCGCCGCAGAAAGTCCACCACGATGCGTCCTGTTGGTGTCGGCTTAATGTCGAGCTCACCAATGGGCGTTGTGGGATTCACCATCACTACGTTCTGTCCCGCCTGAGCGGCCTGGATTACCATCTGCTCGGCCACGAACTTGCTGCGCTTGTAATCGCCAATCATGTTGGCGACGGTGACTGGCGTATTCTCGTCCGTCAGTCGGCCGTTATTTCCAAAACCCATAGTGGCGACGCTGCTGGTATAGATAACCCGGCGCACACCGGTGTCTCTCGCCGCCTGGAGGACATTGCGAGTGCCTTCAACATTTGATTCGTAGAGCTCCCGCCCGTTTCGCGCCCAGAGACGGTAATCGGCCGCTACGTGGAACACGAACTCGCATCCCGACATGCCCGTCTTCAGCGATGCGGAATCGCGCAGGTCGCCGACGACGCTCTCCGCCGGAAGGTCGGCAATATTGTCAGTGCGACTGGTGGCCCGCACGAGCAAGCGCAAATCCGCGCCTTTCGCCAGCAGCTGCCGGGCAACATGGCTGCCGAGAAATCCCGTCGCACCTGTAACGAAGCATTTCATGTGTTAGCAGAGTGCCTCATCGCTTGGCCAAGTTTCACGGGCTATGGGAACTGACCCGGATTAACGGGTATTCTGGTCCCTGCGCGCCACCCGCAGTTGCTCTTCCTGGGGCGCTGCCGAAGCCTTCGCGTACACCGTCAATGCGAGCAAGGGGAAGTACTGCCGGTACATGTAGTACATCAGATAAAACACGCGGGGAAATCCCGTACCGGTGTAGAGCGATTCATCCCAGGACCCGTCGCGACGCTGCGTCTTCAGCAGATAGGCGACACCGCGCTGGAGCGAATCGCTGCGCGTATCGCTGGCGGCCAGCAGTCCCATTACCGCCCACGCGGTCTGCGAAGCAGTGCTCGGGCCCAGGCCCTTGGCGTTGGGATCATCGTAGGAATCGCAGCGCTCGCCCCAGCCGCCGTCCGGATTCTGCATCATGCGCACCCACTCCACGGCCTGCTGCACGAAAGGCTCGTGATGATCGACGCCGATCGCTTCCAGCCCGCGCAGAACCAGCATGGTCCCGTAGATGTAATTCACGCCCCAGCGCCCGAACCATGAGCCGTCGGGCTCCTGCTGGCTCTTGATGAACTCGATGGCGCGCCGCACCGGCTGGTCTTTCAGTGAATAGCCGTAACTGGCGAGGCACTCCAGCACCCGCCCGGTAATGTCCACCGTCGCCGGATCAAGCATGGCGTTGTGGTCGGCGAATGGAATGTGCTGGAAGACCATGCGGTCGTTGTCTTTGTCGAACGACGCCCAGCCGCCGTTCTTGCACTGCATAGACAAGACCCAATCCAGCGCGCGTTGGACCGATCTGGAGTGATAGCTCTCGTTGCTCGTTTTCACGCGGCTCAGCGCCAGCAGTACCTGAGCGCTGTCGTCCACATCGGGATAGAACTCGTTGTTGAACTCGAAGTACCAGCCTGCGGGAGCGGCCTTGCGGTTTTTTACCGACCAGTCGCCTTTGCGCGTCACCTGCTTTCGCAGCATCCATTCGCAAGGCTGTACCAGGCGGCGGTCGTTCGCCGCCACACCGCTCTCCGCCAGCGCAAACACCGCATAGGCTGTGTCCCACACCGGCGACATGCAGGGTTGCATGCGGAAGGTCGTCTCTTTCTCGATGCCGAGTCTCTCGAACTCATCCAGCGCCCGGATCACCTGTGGATCGTCCAGCGAATACCCGAGGCAGCGGAGCGCAATGATGGAGTTCATGATGCCGGGATAAATTGCGCCCAGGCCATCGCTCATCTCCAGCCGCTCCAGCATCCATTTTTCAGCCACCTTCAACGCGCGCGAGCGCAGCGGACGCACATGCACACGTTCCATGAAGTGCACTAGGCGGTCGAGCACAAGGAAGAAATTGCGCCAACTGATCAACTTCTTGGCCAGCGCAAACGCAATTCGCTGATGGAGCGACCACCAACAAACAGCTCGTCGATTCCTTCCTCCGGCGGAATTTTCTTGAATGGCTTCTTCGCGTACGCAATCGAGAGCGGCACTAGAATCGCGCGTGACCACGAAGAAATCTCGTAGAGGTTGAACCAGAACCACTTGGGAAACAGCACGATCTCTGGCGGAATCGCGGGAACGGCGTCGTAATCGTATTGCCCAAGGAAGCAGAGATAAATCTTGGTAAAGGTGTTGACCGCGGTCACGCCTCCCAGCGCCAGAATCCGCTCGCGCGCTTTCTTCAACTGAGAATGACCGGGGTTATAGCCGGCCATCTTGAGAGCGAAATAGGCCTTTACCGAAGCGCTGATGTTGGAAGGCCCGTCGTTGTAAATCGGCCAGCCACCGTCTTCGTTCTGGCGGTTCAGGATTTCGGCGGCGCACTTTTGGGTGCGCAATGCATCTTCCGTTCCCAGGAGGCGGTGCAGCAGAACGTAGTCTGATACCAAGGTGGTATCGGCGCCTAATTCGCCGCACCAATAGCCCTCTTCCTGGTTTTGGGTCGAAAACAGGTAACGTCGCGAGGCGTCGATCGCCGCAGCGACTCGACTCTTGATGTCGTCTATCTTGCCGAAGCGCATCTCGGCAGCACTTGGGGGATCTGCCATCGCTTCCTTACTCCGCCACGGCGGGCGCGGCGCCGATGGCCTCCACGATCTCAGGTGGTAATCCAAAGCGCACGTGCTCCGGCATCACTTCCACCTCGCGCATGTCGGTGAAGCCCTGGCCGGCAAGAAAATCAACTACTTCCTGCACCAGTATCTCGGGAGCGGAAGCTCCCGCGGTCAGACCTACCGTCTTCACGCCCTGCAACCACTCAGGCTCGATGGAGCGGTAGTTCTCAATGAGATAAGACTTCGTACCCAGATTGCAGGCTACTTCAACCAAGCGGTTTGAATTCGAGCTGTTGTCTGAGCCCACCACCAGCAGCAGATCACATTCGCTGGCGACGTCTTTCACCGCGGTCTGGCGGTTCTCCGTGGCGTAGCAGATGTCCTGCGCGTGCGGGCCCTTGATGTTGGGAAACCGCTTACGCAACGCCTCGATGACATGGCGTGTTTCGTCGAGGCTCAAAGTGGTCTGGGTCAGATAGGCCACGCGGTCCGGATCGGGCACGTGTAGTTTATCCACGTCCTCCGGAGCATCCACGACCTGGGTCACTTCCGGAGCCTCTCCCAGCGTGCCAATTACTTCATCGTGATCACGGTGGCCAATAAGAATTAGAGAGTAGCCCTCGCGTGCGAACTTGACCGCCTCCACGTGGACCTTGGTCACCAGCGGGCAGGTCGCATCAATCACCCGCAGCTCGCGTAGCTTGCTCGAGTCGCGCACCTCGGGCGCGACGCCGTGGGCACTGTAGATAACGCGCTCGCCAGCCGGAACTTCCTCAACACTGTCCACGAAGATGGCGCCCTTGGCACTCAATTCGTCCACTACATAACGATTGTGGACGATCTCTTTGCGGACATAAATGGGCGCTCCGAAGGTCTCCAGCGCAATGCGAACGATATCGATCGCGCGCACCACTCCGGCGCAGAAGCCCCTGGGCTTCAGCAATAGTAAGGTCTTGGCATCGCTCTGATTCATTCTTATGTGCGTCCCAGTATACGAGTAGAAACCCGCTTTTCCCCACGGTTACTCTATTGTAACAGTGCTGGAATCAGCAATGTAACTGGACGCAATGGCTCAAAACTCCGTTGTACAGAGCAAATCTGGCAGCCAATGGAAATGCCGTCAACCTGCTGGTAATGCCGGCTGAGGGGACGGAAGAACGCGCGCGTGCTTGCACCTAGCGCGGCACGATGTCGGTCAGGGCCCACTCAATGCGTTCCACTTCTTCACGAATTACCCGGATCGCTTGCTGGTTCGCCGGATACGGCACTGGCGCGATGGCTTCCACCGCGTGACGAATCCGGTGGTTCCGGTCCCAAACCAAGTTGATCCGTGCCGTGGTCTCCAAGCGATGCTGGTGGATCTTCTTGGCTAGCTTCATTGTCATCCAGGCAAACGCTAGCCCAAACATCATTTCGATGGGTAGACGGTCGGTGGCCCCATCGAACTCGAAGAACAAGAGCCGGTAGACGGCTTCTCCCAGACCAAGGGAAGCGAATATGACTCCGAATCCGATGAACGCGAGGGTCAAACGATCAAGGGGTCGAAGCTCCAGAGACGGTTGCTTGCTGCCAACATTTTGCGCGATTGCCATTGCTCCCCCAGGGGACATGTGACTGTACAAAGCTTTACTCTTCTATTGTCCTACAACTTGGGGTTTTTGTAGAAGAGGAATTCTCGTTGAAGGTCGCCAAGAATTCTGTTGACAGGGTGCCTGACCTTCCCTTTTCGTTCCAATTCGGTTAGGGCATTTTTGACCTAACGACAGGTAGTTTATATAGTTATCGTTTGAAAACAGCAGTCGTATACTAACGGGTGAATTTACCAATCCGTCTCTGCCCAAAGCAGCAGTGACAAGGAGATTAAGCATGCGCGCAAAGTCAGGCATATCCAAGGTTCTGCTCGTAACGAGTTTGCTGATGTTGATGAGTGTCTCCGGGTTCTCCA
>Ga0074046_10002628_pt1 | contig 15419 bp, 5 predicted proteins | sample BogForMeECP23OM3_FD_94441 | JGI IMG/M metagenome (GOLD analysis project Ga0074046, IMG submission 94441) | Bog forest soil microbial communities from Calvert Island, British Columbia, Canada - Bog Forest MetaG ECP23OM3 | ecosystem: Environmental > Terrestrial > Soil > Wetlands ...
GACGGGGGCCGATCTTCGTGCAGGCTCGGTGCTAAAACCGGCCTCAGGACCTGACGGCCTCTCCGCCAAAGCGCATCTCTATCCTCGCGCCTCGAAAATCAACATACAAGGACCTGCATTTGCCTTTCACTCGTTTCACTTCCTTCACATCTTCACTCCTTCACTCGCCCTCTTGCTCCCTCGCTCCCTGCCTTACTGCCCCGAAATGAGCCGCACCGTGCCCAGAATCCCCGAAGGCAGCGGCTCCAGATGATCCATATCCTGCGGCGTGAACTTCTCGCCGTAGCGCAGATTCAGCAGCCGGTAATCCGGCGCGGCGCGGCCCGCCAATTCGTTGATGGCAGTGTTGGCCACCACGATGCGCAGCTCGTTCGTGCCCGCATGCAGCAGCGCCGTCACGTCCAGCCGGTACGGTGGATGCCACAAATCTCCAGCGGGTTTCCCGTTCACCGAGACCATCGCCACTTCGCGCACCGGAGGGTCGTACCAGGTGCGCGTCCCTGCCTGATGCAGCGCCTCGCGCGCCACCGGCGTGCCTTCGCCAAAGTCCAGAATCACGCTCCCGGATTTTGCAACCGCCTCGGGAATCTCCACCGTGCGCGTGTAGATCGCCGTGCCGGAGTAATACTTCTGTGCCCCGATGTCAGTCCAGGAGTGAAGCGTCTGCATGGTCTCCCCGGTGCCGCTCTTGTCGAAGGTCACGCGCCAGTCGTGGCTCAGGTCGATGGGCGCGAATGGCGTGGTGGCTTGCGGCTGCGGCGGCAGCGCGGGATTGCCCGTGAATACCACCACGCGCGACTCATACGGAGCGAGATCGAAGTGAAGTGTCGGCCCGGAACCCGCGCCCGTGATCTTTCCTGAGAATGGATCCCACCACTCCGCGCCGCTAGTGGCCGCACGAAACGTGGCATTGAATGCCTTCGCAGTATTGCCGGTGTTGGCGACGAAATAAATGTCCGTGGTAGGCAGCCTGCGATGGATGAAGCCGACCTCGGGCGTCGCCGGCGAAATCGCTACATCCGGTTTCAGAATCGCGCCAATCGCCGCACCCACATCAGCGGGACTGGCGACGATCTTTACGTTCTCCGCTTCTGGAGCAGAAAGCGCCTGCGATATCTGCTCCACCGCCGCCGAGTCGCGCGGCCCCTCGGTCACTCCGGGCGCACGCGAGGGCAGACTCTTCACCGCGATCACTAGTCCGCCATGCTGCGCAAACGCTGCGATGCGCTGGTATGTGGCGAGCGGCAACCGCTCCGTGGCGGGCATCACCAGCACCGAATACTTGATGCCAACTTTGTCGATTGCCGCGGAATCGATGAAGTCGAAGTTGTAGCCCGCGTCGAGAATCGCGGGAACCAGATCGGGGCCTAGAAGAATCCGCATCTCGTCGGTAACGGAAACGTGTCCCGGCCGGAAGCGCGCCTGCGCGTCTTCTTCCGGCAGCAGCACGGCAACGTCGTTGGCCGGCGAGCCCTGCCGCAGCAGGTAGCTCATGCGCGAGAAGTAGTTCATCACGTCGGGCATCACCATCCACCAGGGATTGTGATCGTTGAAGACGGCAGCCGCATAGAACGACCATCCAGGGTCGCCCACCGACGGCGGCGAATAGGGCCAGCCGTGGCCCACGAACTGGTTGATGCCCTGCAGGAAGAACGTATCCGCTTCGGCCTTCATGTCGAGCGGCGTGGCGCGGAACGACGGCGAATGCAGCCAGGTCCACGTCTCCGACGAAGTCACAGGCCGGCCGTAGACGTGGCTTGCGGAAGTGGCCCAGCGCGTGAAGGAAAAACCGCCGTGCCATTGCGAGCCTTCGCCTTCGGGCAGATCGACGAGCGCGTTGCTCGAGAGCGTCACCGCCGGCGAGCCGTAACTTTGCGAACGGAACTTGGTGTGGTGTTCGCGCGCCCAGGTGTTGAGCGGCGTCAGATAGTGTTCGTCGATCAACTCTGCCAGTGTGCGGCCCCAGTCGTAGCGCACGTCCGCGGCCTCGGGAGTGGTTCCCGCGGCCAGCTCCGGCAGGTGCGGTGTCAGATCGTAGCCGCGGTGCGCGCGAAATTCGTCGAGCAGCTTCGGCGTCCAGTCCGACTCGTACACTTCGAGGCTGTCGCTGAACACCGAGTAGGGAACATTCGCCCCGCACGCAGCAATCAGCGGATCAGCCACGTGCTGGATGTGATTCTGAATCGCCTCCATGCTGAAGTGGTCGAGAACAAAACCCTCCGCGCCCACGGCCGCGCGCTTTACCTGCTGCCCGGTGCGGCTGGAAATGAAGAACAGCACCACGTGCGGACCGCTGATCCCCGTGGGCAACGACAGCCGATAGTCATGCAGTGCGTCGAGCTTCTGCGCATGTTCGGCGTCGTAGTGCTGCGGCGTTCCCGAAGCAAGGAATGCAGCCAGCAGTGCTTCGCCATTGCGAATCGATGGAACGGGAAGGGAAGAGGCGCCAGGCGGCACAATGTCGGCCACAACGCGCAGCCGGCCCGCGGCATCGCTCACAGGCACATACGCGCCGCCGTAGGGCCAGCCGCTGCCCAGCGTCATACTCAGCCGCAGGTTCAAATCATGTGCCGTCTGCGCTGCAAATCCCACCATGTCGAGATAATCCTTGGAAAGAAAAGGCAGATTGCGAAATCCCTTTTGCGGATCGTCGAGCTCGAGCGCATAGACGGGTTGCACCTCCACACCGCCGATGCCGCCCGCCTTCATCGTGCGCAGCTCGCGGGCCAGCTCACCCTTCTCCACTGCCGGACCGAACCACCACCAGCGCATCATGGGCCGCGCGTCCATGGGCGGCGTGGCAAAGCCGCTGCGTATCGTGGTGAGGGAATCGGCGGCGACACCGTTCTTCGCTACGGCCTTTTGCGCAGCGCCAGGCAGTGCTGGGAGAACGAACACAAAAGCTGCGCAGGCAACGATACAAAGAGAGCATTGAGTTCGAGAAAAGCGCATGTTAGAACCTCCGGGGAAACCACTGCGGGTGCCCCACCCTCGCTGCGTTCTGGTTTTTGCGGCTAGGGTGGGTTGCGGCCAGGCAGAACCCCCTCGGCGGTCCATAGTAATCCCTCAAGATACAAATGGTAAACAAAATGTGGAAAGAAACCTGCAGCCTGAAGGTGACTGCTTTCGCACGGCAATGAATCGTGGCCGGATTCGCACCGGCGCGTTGCGCGGCGGCGCGGTCGACTCGTGGAGGCGTATGGTAGCTTTCTAGTGTGCCCACAGAGAGAGCATTGGTCACGCCCGGGATCGAGCCTGATGATTCAGGTTCGAGGCCACGATTTACGTTGTGGCACGGGGCAACGGCCGCGCTTCTGGCGCTGGGCTACTCCGGTTATTATTTCTGCCGCTCCGATCTATCGGTGGTGCTGCCCGACCTGATGCAGGATCTTTCGCGCCATGGCATCACGGCAAACGAAGCACAAATCCGCCTGGGATTCATGGCCTCAATGGGCACCGCGGCCTATGCGCTGGGCAAGTTCTTCTCCGGAGCTCTGGCCGACACGCGAGGCGGGCGGCGCCTTTTCCTGGGCGGCATGGGCGGCTCCATCATTTTTACCATCATCTTTGCCCTGAGCGGCGGATTTCCCATTTTCACGCTGGCGTGGATTGGCAACCGGCTCTTCCAGTCGCAAGGTTGGGCGGGACTGGTACGGATTTCCTCGCGCTGGTTCTCCTACTCCACCTACGGAAGCGTGATGGCGGTCGTGAGCCTGAGCTTCCTGTTTGGCGACGCGGGATGCCGCTGGACGATGAGCGAATTACTCGGCCATGGCGTGGGCTGGCACGGTGTCTTCTATTTTGCCGCGGGAGCGCTGGCGGTTCTGCTTATCATCAACCTGTTGCTGCTGCGCGAGACGCCCGCCGAGCGCGGCCTTCCAGCGCCGGAAGTGAATCCCAGAAATGTGTATGCCGGTATTGACGAGCCGGGCGCCGAACATCACCAGAAAATCAGCGCGATCCTGCGGCCCCTGCTCACCAGCTTCGCGTTCTGGCTGGTTTGCCTGCTGGCCTTCGGCACCACCCTGCTGCGCGAGACCTTCAACCTGTGGACGCCAACCTATTTTGTGCAGTTCGTAGGCCTGCTGCCGAGCGTGGCGGCCAGCCGCAGCGCACTCTTTCCTCTTTGTGGTGGAGTTTCCGTGCTGCTGGGCGGGTTTTTGAGCGACAAGCTCGGCGCCAACGGACGCAACGTGCTGGTCGTGACCGGCATGACGGCATGCAGCGTTTGCCTGGTAATGCTGGCACGTGTGCCGGGTCACGCGGGCCAATGGGCGCCCTCGCTTCTCGTGGCCCTGGTGGGATTCACCTTGCTGGGACCATACTCTTATCTGGCAGGCGCCATGTCGCTGGATTTCGGCGGTCAGCGCGGCAGTGCCACGGCAGCCGGCATCATCGATGGCTTCGGTTACATTGCGGGCTGGCTCTCGGGCGTCACCGTGGCGCGCATCAGCGTCGCGTACGGGTGGAGCGCCGCCTTCTTCGCGCTGGCAGGGGTCTCGTTGGCCACAGCTTTGGTGGCGCTGATCCTTACGGCGCATCACCGAAATGACCTATTGCAGAATCCGTGAGCCGCTGAGCGCGCCAACGATACTGCGCCAACAAAAGGAACAACTGAATTGCTTGAGGATCGAATCAGGGCTTCCCATCCCCTAAATTACTGTGTAAAACAGTTTCCTATTGACAATCAGTGGTCTTACCACTATCCTTCCTCGGATCAGTAAGGCTTAGCTTTGTCGGCGCTCTAAATCGCTTCGATGAAACGGCGAGGGTGTGTCGGCTACGACCCTGGAAACACAACTGTATGGAGGCATACAAGCAAAATCCTATGACAACTTCTCATGAACATCAGACTTCCCAATTCTTCCGAGCCTGGAGAGCGCAGTTCGCATCGCGTCAACTTCCGGGCGCCGGGCGTCGTTCACTCTGCACGCTGGCGAGTATCGTTGCCATCGTTTGCCTCTGTCTCGGCTTCTCCGCGACCAGTTTGCACGCGCAGGGCTACGGAACTATCAGCGGCACGGTCAGCGATTCTACCGGCGCTGTGATCTCGTCGGCAACTGTCACCGCCACGCAAACGCTCACCGGCACGGAAACGACGACAGTCACGGGAAGGGACGGCCGCTACGTATTTCCCTCGCTGCTGCCCGCACCGTATGTGCTTTCGGTTTCAGCGGCAAGCTTTGAGATGTACCGGCAGACCGGAATCGTGCTCGAAGCCGACCAGGCGCTCACCGTGAATATCATCATGAAGGTCGGCGCGCAAACGCAAACCGTCAGCGTGACGGCCGACGCGCCGCAGGTTGACGTCACCACCGGCACTTTGTCGCAGGTCATCGACCAGGCGAGCTTGGGCGATATGCCGCTGAATGGCAGAGGCGCTGCCACGCTCATTACGCTGGTCGCCGGCGTCGTCGACGCCACCAATGAGGGCAACGGCGTCAACCAGGGCAGTGGCAAGACGTTTTCTCCCACTCTGCTCACCGTTGTCCAGGTGGCCAGCGTGAACGGCACGCTCCCCAATCAGGACAACTTCCTGTTGGACGGCGGCAACAACCTGGACGAAATGACCAACGTGAACGATCCGTATCCCATGCCGGATTCTCTCCAGGAATTCAGTGTCCAGACCAGCAACTACAACGCGGAGTTCGGCCAGAGCGCCGGCGCGGTAGTCAACATCGTCACCAAATCGGGCGGCGAACAGTTCCACGGAGATCTCTTTGAGTATCTGCGCAACGGCTTCTTCAACGCCGAGAACCACTTCTCGCCCGTGGGCACTCAGGACACGCTGCACCGGCATCAGTACGGCGGTGCGATCGGCGGGCCGGTGAAGATTCCGCACATCTCGAGCGGCAAGACTACGCAGTTCTTCTACGGCTATCAGTACACGCAGATCCACCAGGGCTCTGCCGCAGGTGCGTTTACGGCGCCCACCGCCGCCGAGGAAGGCCTGACCTCCAGCGGCGGACAGCTCGGCTATGCCGATTACAGCAGCCTCTGCAACACAGCCTCGTCCCCCCCCAGCGAGTTCAACGGGTCCGGCATCTGCGTGAATTCATCGACGTTAGCCCCGGTCACGACCCAGCAGATCTATAACGTGTACACGGGCGTGGCATACCCCTATAACCACATCCCCAGCAGCGCTTTTGATCAGGCTGCGCTCAACTTCGAGAAACTTTTCCCCACGGCGGCCGCGGATGCGGGCCCGGGGAAGATCGGCAACACCGTCAACTATTTCTCCGCAACGCAGAACTATCTCAACGAGCATACGGCGCGCGTCGATCACCAATTTGGCGACCGCGATCACCTCTTTGGCCGCTACTTCTACGACTGGTACCATCAGCTGCCCATCTACAACACCGCCGACCTCTATAGCTACACGTCGTACTTCCAAACCCGCTACCAGAATGCGCTGATCTCTGAAACCCACACCTTCACGCCCAACATGCTGAACAACCTGGTGCTCAATTACCAGCGCGAGGTTTCCCAGCGCGGCGGGCCTCCAGGCAGTTCGGATATTACGTCTCTCGGCGCCTCGGGCTCCGGCCTCGCCGGTCTCTGGCAGCCGAATCTTGGCCCTTACGAGGCGCTCACTGTCAGCGGCTATATGAAGGTCGGATCGTCGGCCAGCGCCCTGTTTGAACGCAATAACTACACCTTCAACGACGACCTGCATTGGGTCAAAGGCCGCCACGACTTTGCCTTTGGCGGACATTACGAGCTGAGCAAGTTCGATGTGGTCAATGTGTACAACTCCTATGGCGCCTTCACCTCCGGCCTGGGCGGAGCTTCGCTCGCCGTCGCCAACAACAACGCCATGGCCAATTTCCAGGAGGGCTTCCTATCCGCACTCGTCCAGGGCGAATTCGAGGAGACCAACGACCGCGGTCACTTCCCGGCCATCTATGCCCAGGACAGTTGGAAGGTCAATCACCGCCTGACCCTTGATTACGGCGTGCGCTGGGAGTTGTTTGCTCCCTGGCACAACAAGGTCGGCGAACAGACTGCTTTCAGCCCCACCGAGTATGCGGCCAACCAAGGCACACCCCAATTCGCAGTCGCCACAGCAGCGAATACTCCGGGCCTTCCCGCCGGCATGGTGCTCTCGGGCGACCCGGGCTTCCCGACCAACGGCGTAGGCGACCACAACAAGCAATTCATGCCCCGTGTCGGTTTCGCCTACGACGTCTTCGGTAACGGCAAGACGGCGCTGCGCGGCGGCTACGGCATCTTCTTCCAGGACCGCTTGCCCGGCTTCTTTAACCTCAGTCAGTCGACGTTCCAACCCAATACCATCACCGTGACCCTCGCCAACCTGGACCAGACCACTGGCAGTCCAGGCGGGCCGCTCAGCGATCCATACTGCCAAACCTCCGCCTGCAACGCGGCAGGAAAGTACACCAATCCGTTCCCGTTCACCCTGCCCTTCAAGTCCTCCCAGGTCTTCCCCAACCAGATGCAGGTCAACGAGTACGATCCTTCCGGCAACTTCCACGTTCCAGTCACCTACGACTACAACATGACCATCGAGCAGCAGCTCCCTGGCAACTGGGCCACGCGGCTGGCTTATGTCGGTTCCGCGTCGCGCCATCAGTTCGTGGAACTGGAAGTCAACCCCGGAGTGAATACAGGCTCGCTCGTGAGCGGCAAGCTCACCTTCCCCGGCGGCACTTCCAACGTCAACACCAGAAGGGTCTATGAATCGGCTCCCACCGTCGGCCCATGCCTCACAACCACGGGTTGCAACCAGAGCTACTCCCAGATCGTTGAAGCGGCCATGATCGGCAATGCCCACTTCAATTCCTTCCAGGCCACACTGCTGAAGAAGATGTCGCACGGGCTCCAGCTCATGGCCAATTACACCTGGTCCAAGTCCTACGACGACATGCCGCAGGCCACGCGCGACTCCAATACCGAGGACATCAACGCCGGCGAGTCGTATGTCTATCCTCTCTATCCCTCCAACGCCACCAACATCCCGGCGGCAGCTTTGGTGCCCGACATCAAGGCCCTCGACCGCGGTGTCTCCGACATCGATCATCCACAGGCATTCTCGGTCTCTTATGAATGGGCGCCTCCGAAGCTCGACAACGGCTTCCGCGCTCTTCGCGCCGTTGTCAACGGCTGGCGGACCTCCGGTCTCGTTCAGTCTCACTCCGGCGATGCGCTTACCGTGTGGACGGGCACCGACAACTCATCCACCGGCCTCACGCAGGACCGCGGCCAGCGCGATTTCACCCAGTCGGCTTACAACTACAGCAAGAACCTCGGGGGCGATTGTTCCACAGCGATACCCTCGGGACGTAAGTTCCCGACCCCCTGCGAGAGCTGGCTCAACCCGTCAGCTTTCTCGGTTCCCACGAACACCGGCCCCGGAACCGGCTTCGGTAACGTCATCAAGGACTCGCTCCGCGGTCCTCGCTACACGGTCTGGAACGGCGCTTTGGTCCGTACCTTCCCGGTCTTCCGCGAATCCAACCTGGAGTTCCGCATGGAGTACTTCGACATTCTCAACCACACCATCCTCAACAACCCAAGCACTTCAAACCCGCTCAGCAGCAGCACCAGCTTCGGAACCATCGGGGGTGAGAACGGCGCCGGACCGCGCATCGGCCAGTTCGCGCTCAAGTACAACTTCTGACACACTGCAATTTACTGGAACAAAGGGTGGCGGATTCTTTCCGCCACCCTTTTTCTTTCAGTATCGCCGGTCTTCTGACCGGAGTCCCCAAGAAACGGTCTATGTTTCTTGGGGTGGCTGACCGGCTGCACTGTGGGGCCTCCAGGCCCTCAGCGATCTCGCCAAATCTCGAACCCTGGTCGTTGCGCACGGGTCGCAAGTGCGGACCGATGGTCTGGCCACGCAATTCTCAGACCGTTTTCAAAGGACCGCTTCCGCCTCCGGAGCGGCAATTTCCCTCCGGCGCCCCGCCAGGCAGTTCAATTCTCATATTTGGCTCTACAGGTTACGTCCGTCCGCCCGAATCAGCAGAAAAAATAATTTTTCTATTGACAATCGACCCCGGGAATGCTTCTAATGCTTGGCTGAGGTCGGACCGCCATTGATCCGGCCACCGAAAAGTGTGTGTCTTCCACGTGGCGGGCCTGAGGAGATACGCCGCAAGCTCGCCCCGACTGCTTCGTACGCAAACACTTTCACTCAAAGGAGGCATTCCAGGCGTTCCTATGAAAACACTTCTGAAATCAATCACGACGCTTGAAAATCGCAGCGGTGCTTGGGCCTTTGTCGCTTTGGCGATGCTGGCTCTCGCGCTTTGTCTCGCCGTTACCGCTATGCCGGCCGCGGCACAGACCGCCGGCGAGGGATCCCTTGAAGGCACGGTATTGGACACGACCGGCGCCGTCATTCCTCATGCCACTGTCACCATCACCAACAACGCCACCGGAGTCAAGACCACCACGGACGCTTCTTCGGCGGGCTTTTTCTCGATCGCCCCTGTGCTTCCCGGCACCTATACGGTGCAGGTCACGGCAAAGGGCTTTAAAGTGCTTGTGCAGGACAACGTGATTGTCGATGCCATGCAGACGAGAGCCATCGGCCCCAGACTCGAAGTAGGTGCTGAGACACAAACTGTTACGGTCACCGCGGCGCCGCCGGTGCTGGATACCGCCGACGCAACCATTGGAATGACAGTAGAGAACGCAACCTATTCGAACCTGCCTATTCAGATGAGCAACGCGCAGCGCGATCCCACGGCTTTCGGAGTTCTGACGCCGGGCGCGCAGTCCGCCAACAATGGCGGTCGCCTGCCCATCGTGGGTGGAACGGGAAGCTATCTTGGCCAGCTGTATGTGGACGGCATGCCGGCCGAAACCGTGAGCCAGCAGGGTGATAATCGCCTGGTTTCGCTCGCCATGGACATCGACGCCGTCGATCAATTCCAAATGGTCACCAGCACGCCTCCGGCCGAGTACCAGGGCGCCGGCGCGGAAAACTTCACCATGAAATCCGGCGGCCTGCAATACCACGGCCAGGTTTCCGATTTTCTTCGCAACACACGCTTCGACTCCTGGGGCTTCACGGCGCCCTGGGCCACCTATAAGAACCTGGCGGGCCAGGTCGTTCCCGTGGGCAAACCCGTGGAGCACCAGAACGAGCTGTCCGTTAGTGGTGGCGGCGTGGTTCCCAAGACAGGGAAGAAGCTCTTCTTCTTCGTCGCCTACGACAAATACCACGAGCGGAAAGGCGCCGCCTATTCGCTGTACACCATTCCCAGCAATCTCATGACCCAGGGCAACTTCACTGAGCTGAACGGCGGAGTGGGAACGGGATTGACAGGCACGGGGTCGAACAACCCGCCGATCATTTACGACCCGATGAGCACGACCTGCCCTGGCGGTGTTTGCACACGCCAGCCGTTCGTATACAACGGCACAAACAATGTGATCCCGCCGGGCGAGATCTCTTCGATTATGAAGGGGATGGAGTCTTTCCTGCCGTCTGCCAGCTCCAGCAGCACCTTTTACTCCGACTGGAACTCCAGCACCCTTACCAACAACTATCTTGGCGGTTGGCCGAGTGGCTTTGACAACCACGTCGTCGACTGGCGGGTGGACTACGACATGAAGCCGAATCACCGCATCTCGTCGGTGGGCACCATGGGAACGGAGGACTACCTGAACAATTACGGTTCTCCCTACCTGCCTCCACCGTACATCGGAGGTGACCTGGCCGACGTTTTCCCCAAGAACTTCATCGTCGAGGATGCGTACACCCTCACGCCCAACCTCGTGAACCAATTGAAGGTCAGTTTCACGCGCTTCTTCCAGAACATCCACGACGCCACGCAGGGCGTGTCAGCATGGGAAATCGGGACCTTCGGCGTCACCAATCTGCCTGGCGGCCAGGCGGGTCAGGAGTTCCCCGGAGTCGCCTTTGGATCCGTCTCGACCGCATACAGCGGTCTGGCGGAACAGACCTGGACCGGCAACGGCAACTCCATCTCCACGCAGTTGACCACGCCCAACAACTACGCCCTCACCGACAACGTGCAGTGGCTGAAGGGCAGGCACGCCTTGACTATGGGACTCACCTTCCAGTGGCAGGAGATCAACAACGCCAACCCCGCTACCTTTACCGGTGTACTGGATCTGGCCTTTAACCCCTACGCGACCTCCAATTACTCTTCGGGGGGAACCACGCTCAGCGATTCAACCACCGGATTCTCCTTCGCCAGCTTCCTGCTGGGGGCAGTCTCGGGGTCGACCTCGTCGACAGGCAGTCCGACTTCCCCATCGCTTGGCCTCGACTATGTGAGCGAGCTCGCCGGACGGTATAAGACGATTGCGCCCTATATCCGCGACAGCTACAAGGTGACGAACAAGCTGACTATGGACCTGGGACTGCGCTGGGATTATCTGCCGCCGTTCCACGAGTTGCGTAACCGCTGGACCTTCCTGAACCCGACGATGACGAATCCGCTTACCAATTCGCCCGGCATCTTGCAGTTTGCCGGCAATTACGGCGGAGCCGGCGTAAGCTGCGGATGCACCACCCCGGTCCAGACCTACTGGAAGAACTGGGGACCCCGCGTCGGCATGGCCTATTCCATCAACAGTAAGACCGTCGTTCGCGCCGGATTCGGGCTGGTCTTTTCGCAGGCTGGCGGCGTAGGCGGCCGTGGCGGCGCAGCCGGTGGTACCGGACAAACCGGCCTCAACACCACTGCCATCGGGCCTATTGAGAGCTGGACAGGCGCAAGCGCAGGACCGTCGTTCTGGCTGAACAACAACAGCGCCTACCTTGGATCAGCCAACGCCAACACCGGGCTCTTCGGTCCAGGCTTCACCTATCCCGCGCAACCCAGCCCGAGCGTGGCCGCACAGGAACTGAACACCGGCTACTATGTCAACCCGAGCACCGGCAAGATGCAGGGTGCCAGCAGCGTTTCCTTTGCTGATCCCTACCTTTCCAGCCGCGCTCCCGAGCTCGTGCTCTTCAACTTCGGCTTTGAGCGCTCGATCACGTCCACCATGACCGCGGCTGTGAACTACGTGGGCAACGAGAGCCACTTCATCATCAACTCCGGAAGCACGGGCGGCAATGCTCGCGGCTACTGGACCAACGAGATCAATCCGAACTATATTGCGCTCCTCGGCCCGGTCCTTGACTCCACTGGCTCAAAACCGCTGCTCGGCGCGCAAGCCAACGCAAACAACCTGGCCATCCTCTCCAAGTACGCGCCCAACGCACCGCAGCCGCCGTTTTACACGGCCGCCGGAGCCATCAACAGCTCGGCCACCATCCAGCAGATGCTGACCGCGTTTCCGCAGTACAGCGGCGTCAGCGACACCTGGGGCAACGTGGGCAACTTCGCCTACAACGCTGTGCAGCTCATGATCCAGCAACGTCCGGCGCACGGGCTCACCTTCACCTTGAACTACACCTACTCCAAAAACCTCGGCGACGACGGAAACTACCGGTCCGGATGGGCGCTTCCTGCCAACGTGATCTCTCGCTCCACCGGCGGAGGCACCTTGGCCCAGAATCGCATCGACCGGTCGTGGACGGTGATTTCCATCCCGCAAATCGTCAATGTCTTCGGCGTGTATCAGTTGCCCTTTGGCGGGAAAGGCCAGCCCGGCGGCGATCATGCCGTGGTGCGCTGGCTGGCTGGCGGATGGCAGCTCTCCGAGGTCTATAACTACCTGGCCGGGACTCCGATTGCCGCTACCTGGTCAGGCGCCGGAAACACCCCCGGGCAAGGCACGGGCATGCCCGACATGAACCCTGCCTATCAGAGTGCCAGCGCCCGCCAGAACGGAAGCTATGGCAGCGGGCCCAACGGCTTCAATGCCTGCAACCTGGGCATTGGCACCGGGTGCAAGGCAATCCCGTACATCAACTCGTCCGCGTTCATCGCGCCGGTGAACGTTTCTACCGCTCCTGGCTGCGCGCCCACCGCAACCTGCGGCCAGCCCTCGTACCTGATCGGTAACGCACCGCGCACGGCTGCGTATAAATTGAGGAACCCGGGCACACAGAACCTGAACCTGGGTCTGCGGCGCAGTTTCCCGCTGGGCAACGAAAGCAGGACCTTTGTCTTCGAAGCGAATTGCTTCAACGTCTGGAACAAAACTACATTCGGCGGTCCAGGCGCGGGCTGGTCGGCTAGTTCATTCGGTACGATCACCGGCACGACCGGCGGTGGCGGCGGCCCCAACGGCGCTCGCGACTGGCAGTTCGCCGGCCACATCAACTTCTAACCCGAAAACCGCTGTTGCCCTATCCTTTCCGCGCTTTTTGCGGGAAGGGTGGGAGCAGCACGAATCTCCCCAGGGCATGGTCATCCTGAGCGAGCCCCGGCGCGCCGGGACAAGTCGAAGGACCAACATTTGCATTTTGCATCTTGAACTCAGCGCGAACCCCAACCTGCACTTGGCCAACCCTGCGAGCCGATAGCTAGTGCGCGGTGCGCGCTTCCGCAAAAGCATCGGCCTCGCGGTTCAACTCCTCCGCGGTCGCGGCATGCGTGTAAAACACGATGCGATAACGGAAGGTCGTCGACTGGCCCTTCTCCAGCGTGGTTTTCAGCGGAGGCTGCTTGGCATCGAACGCGTGTCTGCCCAGCGGATTCGCGGCAAAAAGTCCATAGCCGCGCGCGTGCCAGTAAGTCGGATAACCAATATTTCCCGGATGATCGAAGATTGCAATCGTCGCGACGTGCCCGTCGCCGTCGTGCCCGGTGAGCGAGCACCAGCGGCCGCGCGTTGACCACGCAGCTTCGCCTTTCACGCCCTCGCTGGTCAGGTATTCGCCCGTTGGCGGCGCTACGCCTGGGACATTGGCCGCAGCCGTGACCGTCGTCGCAACTCCGTTCGCGTCGGTGAAGGTTCCACCCTTTTCCTCCGGCGATTCCAGCCAGCGAGCTGCGCGCAGGCCCAGCAAGCCATCCTTGTCGTCGTTGAAATCCACATGATCGAGCGCGGTGAGCGTCACGGTCAGGTCGATGCTGCGTGTCGCTCCCTGGCGCGCGAATACAAAATGCGTGGTCTCGGCCAGGATCGCGTGATTCTGCCCGTCGATCCACGTAGAGGTGCTCACCAGCTCGCCGCGATTCGCGCCGCTCTTCGTGGAAACGATTTTGTCGAGCACGATCGTTCCCATCTTTGCCGCGCGTACCGCAGGAATGGCCGTCGAGTTGTTCCAGAAATCAAAGCCGTTCACGTTGCTGTAGTTGAACCAGAGCCCGTCGTGATGCGGATGATCCGTGCGCTCGCCGGCGCGCGGCTCGAGCGGCCAGCCGCGCGTAACGGTCACGCCGTCAGCGTCCAAAATAGGGTAGAGCACAGGCTTCTTCAGCGTGGTTGGCCAGATGTACGACGTGAACGGCTTGCCGTCGATGGTGATATCGACGCGCCGATTGGCTTGGTCCGGCGTGACTGCGACGCCCTTCGATGCTGCAAACGCGCTCGCCGCACAAAGCAATCCCGCGGCAAAACACGTGAACGCTGCGATTCCACAAACGATTCGGGGAAGCAGAGGTTTGGCGATTGCAGATTGTCTCATCGTCCTGGTTCCCTTGGTCCCTTGTTCCCAAGTTTCCGGTTTTTACGCATACACCTTTCCTCCTGCCATCACCTGCTGCGTCTTCTCGTCGAAGGTCACTTTCATGCCGGTTTGGATGGCGGCGACATTCATACATAAGGCGATGGAATGGCTGTAGCCGGCTTCGATCGGCGCATTCGGTGTCTTGCGCGAGCGCACGCATTCCATCCAGTTGCGCATGTTGGCTGCAGTCTGCGGATCGCCGTGCGTATCGGCATCGGTATTCACCGCTGCGGGCTTCTCGCCGAGCGCCATGGGCTGCAGCAGATTGGGCTGCATGTGCATCTCGTCGGCGAACCGTTTTGTCAGTCCGCCTGTCGGCGTTACGGTCTGCTTGTCCATGTCGATCATGCCGCCATTCGAGTAGTAGAGCTCCTTCACGCCGCCCGCGGAATTTGTGAAGCGCGAAGAGTACTGCACCTGGAAGCCCTTGCTGAGATCGTCAAGCGGACCGTAGTCGAATACAGCCGTCATGGTGTCCCAATTCGTGCGGCCATCCTTCCACAGATAAATGCCGCCGTTGGCCACGCACGAGCGCGGATGCGGCAGGCCGGTAAACCAGTGCACCGTGTCGATCTGGTGGACCAGCCACTGATCGGGAATTCCCGAAGAGAACGGCCAGAACAGGCGAAACTCAAGATACTTGCGCGCGTCGAACGGCCCCAGATTCCTGCCCAGCGAATAGCGCTTCCAATCTGTATCTTCTTCCTTGAGCAGCGGCACCACATCGGGGCGGCGCCAGCGGCCGGGCTGGTTCACGTTCCACGTCATCTCCACCATCACGATGTCGCCAAACTGACCCGACTTGATGTACTCGGCGGCCTTTTGATACGCGGGTGTCGACCGGCGC
>Ga0074046_10002631_pt1 | contig 15395 bp, 10 predicted proteins | sample BogForMeECP23OM3_FD_94441 | JGI IMG/M metagenome (GOLD analysis project Ga0074046, IMG submission 94441) | Bog forest soil microbial communities from Calvert Island, British Columbia, Canada - Bog Forest MetaG ECP23OM3 | ecosystem: Environmental > Terrestrial > Soil > Wetlands ...
GCAAGCGCTTTTGCCCAAGAACTTCCGGGACTTCCCGCATTTGGCTGTCTCCGGCGTGAATTTTCCCTGCTTGTCCGTGGGAGGCGACTATTTTGACGTGTTTCCCCTTGATGACCACCGCACCGCCTTTCTGCTGGCCGATGTCAGCGGGAAAGGGTTGGGCGCGGCGCTGCTGACCACGATGTTACAGGGAGCGCTGTCGGGAATGACGCTGGGAACAGACCCGGCACGCGTGTTCAATCACGTTAACCGGTTCTTGTGCGATCACGCGGAAGTAGGTCGGTACGCGACGATGTTCTTCGGCATTCTGGAGGATTCGGGGAAGTTGGAGTACATCAATGCCGGCCACCCTTCGCCCGTCCTACTGCGGGCAGGGACGGCGGAAGAAGCTTTCACGGAAGGCTCGTTCCCTGTTGGGCTGGTTCCCGAGGCGGAATTCTCCACGACCACACTGCAACTCGAGCCAAATGACACCTTAGTGCTGTATAGCGACGGGGTCACCGAAGCAATGGACCCGGACGAGCAACTGTATGGCACCGGGAGATTGCGCGCAGTGCTGTTGGGAAAACATGAGCTGGCTTTGGATGAGATTCAGAAAACCGTGCTGGAATCGGTCGAGAACTTTGCACGAGGAGCGCGGCAGGCAGATGACTTGACGATTCTTCTGGTGCGATTCCGTGCTGTGGGCACCATGGTGACGGACACCGACGTGGCGGGGGCGCGAAACGCCGCAGCCAGCGACTAAGACTATTGCAAGGGCTGGGGAAATCATGGGCGCACTTGGCGCAAGTCAGTGCGCCTTGTTTTATTAAGGGGTGCACGCCGGACCATGGGCCGACGGCGGCGTGAAGGTAAGGCCTGCGAGCTTTTCCGCCTCCAGCAGCTTGTTGAGAGCGGGAAGAGCTTCACTAGCGAACTTATTGCCGGTGTCGATGTTCTTGCCATACGCTTCACAAGTAGATTGATACATCTTCTTCACCGATTCGCTCGGGGCAATGTCCCCAGCTTGAACCATCTCCAGGTAGCGGGCCGCGTCACGATTGATTGTGCCGAATCCTGGCGCTTGCTCCGTGCCAGATTCCAGAGCATTCAGCTGTTTCTCCGCATCTGCGAAGGAATCGGTAAGTTCTTTCGACGCGGTGGCGGGCAGGGACTTCTTGCGATCAGCGAATTGAGCATCGAGGGGCGCGAGTCCGTGAAACGAACTGGCGGATACTTCCATTAGCTGCGAGAGTTTCTGCGATAGATCGAACTGGGCAGTATAGTCCGCTGGGGAGATGTGAATGCGGGGATCGGGAACAACGCGCAATTTCTGGCGATAAGATTTCCCTTCGACTGTTAAGACCAGGTCATAAGTTCCGGGTGAAACAAAGGCACCAGGCGGTTGGAAACGCGGCGTCTCGCCTGGAACTGCATGGTCGGGAAGGGTGTATTCGGTGTAATCGAGACGCTCGCCAAAAAAGCCAAAGGGCAGCGCTGTGGGGTGAGGATAGCGAAGGTCCCACACAAAGCGGTTGATCCCGGCAGACGTGGGTAAACTATCGGGCGGGTAGAACCAATATTCTGGAACGTTGGCCGGAGGGAGCGATTCCTTCTCCGGGATGCTGGAGAAATGACGGACGCGATTTCCCCTTTCGTCCAGGATGTCGAGAGCGATTTCGCCTTTCGGTGGCGCGCTGAACGAGTAATACAGCATGGCGCCGTCAGGAGGGTTTTGGGAGGTGGGATCGTCGCGTTGCAGCGGGGTGTCAGGATGATTGTCCCAGTGGACGCGAATGGCTGTCTGAGGTGTGAAAAAGTGGACGGGCGATTTCTGAAGGCTATCGTCTATTTGGCGGAGAGGAGAGACGTCGTCAAGAATCCACAAGCCGCGTCCGAACGTGGCGGCCACCAGATCGTCGCCATGGATAGCCAGATCGCGCACCGAAGCTGTGGGCAAGGAAAGCTGCAGCGATTGCCAGTGATCGCCACAATCAAAAGAAACGTACACACCGGTTTCAGTTCCTGCGAAAAGCAAACCCTTGCGAACGGTATCCTCGCGAATCACGCGAGCAATTCCCGCGTCGGGCAGACCGCTCACAATTTTTTCCCAGGTCTTGCCGGCATCGCGCGTGCGAAAGAAATACGGATGCGTATCGCGGCGCGCAAAGATGGCAGCGAATGCTGTATTGAGATCGTGAGAAGAGGCATCAATGGAATTCACGGTCGAGCGTTCAGGAAGCCCCGTGGGAGAAACCTCAGACCAGGTAGTGCCGTCATGCGTAATTTGAATAAGACCGGTCGAGGTGCCGACCCAGATCAAGTTGACATCGAGTGGAGATGGCGCAACGGCTTGAATGAAGCCGCGATTCGGAGGAACCTGAGCAGCGTCATCCTCATCATCCGCGAAAAATCCGGAATCCTCCAAATCGTCCTTCGAAGGAATATGCCCCGCCGCGTCTGATTTCGGCGCGGGTGAACTTGAAGCGGGCTTCGTGGTTAAGTCTGGGCTGATCTCCTTCCAGGCAAGGCCGCCGTCCGTATTCTTGAGCAGAAATTGCGAAGCATAGAAAATCGTGTGCGGATCGCGGGGCGAAAAAAGGATGGGCGTTTCCCAGCTGGCGCGATAGTTCGAGGGGGCAATAAAGAGAGTGGCGGTTTGGCCGGTGTTGCGATCCAGGCGAATGATGTTGCCGTACCAGCCGAGGGAATAAACGTAGTCCGGATGCAACGGGTCAGGCGCAATAAAACTGCTTTCAAACGAGCCGCTGGAAAACCAGTCACGATAAGTGGTCAGACCAAAATCCGTGCGATTGGGCACCACGACGGACCCGGAGTCCTGCTGCGCGGCATACAGACGGTAGGGGAATTCGTTGTCGGTAGAGACTCGGTAAAACTGCCCGGTCGGTTGATTGAACCAACTGCTCCAGGATTTGCCGCAGTCATAGGTAATCACCGCGCCCTGGTCGGTGCCTTCCAAGATATGATTCGAATCTTGTGGATCGATCCACAGAACATGATCGTCTTCACCGCTGGGAGTTCCCTTCCACGCCACAAACGTGCGGCCACCATCTTCAGAGCGATAGGTGGAGGTCTGCATCACATAAACCACGTCGGGATTTTTAGTATCGGAGAAAACCCGTCCAAAATAGTTTGACCCCAGGACGCGTGGGTCCGTGGTGATTTTTTGCCACGTTGTGCCGGAATCATCGGAGCGAAACAGGCCTTGGGCCATTAAGGCAAATATACGCTTGCCGCCCAGTCCGGGTGCAATGGAAAGGCCCACGCGTTGACGGTGCGCTTGGGGTAGGCCTTGCTCGCCCATGGGAGTCCAGGTTTCGCCAGCGTCGGTGGAGCGGAGTAATTGCGAGTCCACACCTTCGGCAGGCTTTTCGCCGGGGGCCGGTGGGATGTGGCGCATGGTGGCAACGAGAGTACGAGAATCGGAGGGATCGAAGTCCAGTTCCATGGGACTGGTGCGGTCGTCTTTGTAGAATACTTTCCGCCAGGATTTTCCGCCGTCCGAGGATTTGAAAATACCGCGGGCTTCGCCAGGCGTGAACGTGCCCGCGACAGCCGCATAAACCAGGTTGGCATCATGGGGATCGACAAGGAGCGAGGGGATAATCGGAGAATCGCGGAAACCGAGATAGGTCCAAGTGGCACCTGCATCGACCGATTTCCAGACACCATTGCCATCCGTCTGTTCTCCTGTGGCGACGTAAATGATGTTGGGATTCGAAGGAGCAACCGCCAAATCGCCAATCGACGCGACGTGCGCTTGGTCAAATATTGGAAACCACGTTGTGCCTGCATTGGTGGTTTTCCAGACACCGCCGCCCGGTGTACCCATGTAGTATGTTTTGGTATTCCCGGCGATACCCGCGACAGCGGTGACACGACCACCGCGATGCGGGCCAATGAGGCGCCAAGTGAGTCCGTGGAGGAGTTCAGGAGAGACTTGCTGGGCGTCGATGATGGTGGGAACGAAGCAAATCGAGAGCAGGAACAGGTACGAGATGCGCAGGCGCACGGACTGAGCTGGGAGCGATCGACTCATGAAATCTCCTATGGAACGGGCAGTTTAGCATGTGCGGTGACTAATTTCCGAACGCCGTGGTGCTTGCGGAGGGCGCAAACATGAACCTGGATGAGGTTCTTCGATTCATGAAAAGTGAGCGGTTGGCGGTATTGGCGACTGTGGGGGATGATCGACGGCCGGAAGCGGCGCTGATGGGATTCGCGGTGACTCCGGAGTTGGAGATTATCTTCGACACGGTGAAAACTTCGCGAAAATATCCGAATCTGAAGAAGAATCCGCGGGTCGCTTGGGTCATCGGATGCTCCACGGAAATTACCGTGCAGTACGAAGGAGTGGCGGAAGAGTTGGAAGGGGAAGAACTAGTGAAGTACAAGAAAACGTACTTTGCCACATTTCCGGATGGCCCTGCGCGGGAAAACTGGCCGGGAATTACTTATTTCGTGGTGCGGCCGAAGTGGCTAAGGTACTGCGATTACGATCCTTCGAAACGAAGGATTGAGGAGAAAGAGTTTTGAGAGAGTGCCGCAGTTTTTGTCGGCCGAAAGCCAACCGTGTAGTTTAGCGTTGAGATCCTTCCATGCGGAACCACACCGCCCCTCGGGACTGCCTGCGCTCACTTGGGGCAGGAACAGGCGAAGCGGCCGTAAAGTTGAAATTGCAAAAGCGGAGCAGGGCTGCCGCACTCCAAGGAATCAGAGTTCGCGCAAAGCCACCGAAACTGGTTGAACGGCTGCGCGAATCGCAGGCAAGAGCCCACCTAGAACACCCATCACCAGGGCGAAGAGAACGCCCATCACCAGGAGGTCAAAGGTGATCTTGAAAGCGAAGGCCACGTTGGAGAAAGTCTGAAAATTCATGGTGCTGGTGGTGAGGCCGTTCAAAGGAAGAACCGCGAGACAGCCGATGATACCGCCAAGAAAGGAAATCAGAAGCGCCTCAAACAGGAACGAAAGAATGACGTTCCATGTGGAGAAGCCTACTGCGCGCATAGTGGCGATTTCGCGGCCGCGCTCGGCCACGGCGGAATACATGGTGTTGAGCGCTCCGAAAATGGCGCCAATGGCCATAATGGCGGCAACCAAACCGCCGAGAACAGTAATAAGTCGCGTCATGGTGGTCGACTGCTTGGCGTAATAGTCGATTTCGCGCCACACATCCACGTTCATGCGGGGATCCTTGGTGACCGCATCCTTGAACTCCTGAAAGGTGGCGGGCGAGGTAAGGTGCACAGTGGCGGATTGAAAAATGTTTGCTGGTCGCTTCAGCACTTGGTTGAAAATCTGGGAGTCGCACCAGACTTCGGAATCGAAGGCGGAACCGCCGGCGTCAAAGACGCCGACAACCTGCCAATGCCCACCGGCAAAATCAATGTTGTTGCCGACCGTAAGTCCCTGGTAGGTCTTCGAAGCATTCTTGCCGACCACAAGTTCGTTCAGTCCGGCTTGAAACATGCGCCCCTGCACGATTTTGACGAAATTGCGGACTTCAAGCACGTTGGGCGAGACGCCACGAACCTGCACGTTAGCATCGGTGCCGGTGCTGATTAGCGGAACAGGAATCACTCCGACCACATCCTGGGTCAGAATCGGAGTACCCGAGGGATCGCGTGCTATGCCGGGGGCATCCTGAAGAACCTTAATGGAATCGAGAGTGATACCACCCATCATTTCCGAAGTGGAACCGGCGCGCATGACCAGGGCGTTTCCCGGAGAACCCGAAGCGACGAGCGTGGCCTTGAAGCCGCGAGCCAACGAGAGCATGGCGACGAACACGCCGACGGTGCCAGCAATGCCAAGAATGGCTACGATCGTTGAGGTCCACCGGGCGCGAATACTGCGGAAATTATAGGAAACGGGAACCGAGCCAAGGAAGGGGGCGAGCAAACCCGCAAGGATGCCGAACACTACGACCAGGATGAGCACCAGCGCAGCAATCGCCGCAACGGTGATGAAGAAAAAGAATACAAGTTTTCCGGCCATCGTCAGACTCTCCGCAAGGCGTTTACAATGCGCAGTTGCATGGCACCTAAGCCGGGCAGGAGTCCACTGAGAATCCCAGTGAGAACGGCGACGGCAAGGCCGAACAAAAGCATGGGTGGCGCAAGGACAATACTGGGCAGCAGGCCGTTGAGCGCTTTAGCAAGAGCTGGCACGGCAAGCACGGCGAAGAGCATGCCGAGCGCGCCGCCGATCAGAGCAATGGTCAAGGCCTCGGCGAGGACGAAGAAGAGAATGGAACGGTCGGAGTAACCAATGGCCTTGAAAACTGCCAGTTCGGAAGTGCGTTCGCGGACGGAGATGGCCATGGTGTTGCCAGTGACCAGAAGCAGTGTAAAGAACACGACTGTGCCAATACTCACGATGAGGGTTTGGATATTGCCAAATTGTTTTACCCAACTCGCAGCGAAAGCGGACTCGGTTTGGGTTTTGGTCTCGTACGGCGAATTCGCAAATTGGTCATCGATGGCTTTGGCGATACGGGGGGAATCATCGGGATTGTCGACACGCAGAACATACCAGCCAATCTGACCCTTAACCGCTTCAGGCACTTTTTCTTCAAAGTAGTCCCACTGGAACCAGAACTGGGTTTCGTCGTCCTGCGGGCGCTTGCCATGGTAAATGCCGACGAGATTGAATTCCCAGGCGCCGCCGCCATAGAGCGTGGTTTTAATCGGGATGCGATCGCCGATCTTCCAATGGAAGCGTTCGGCGGTCTGCGCGCCGGCAATGGCACCCTGTCGGTCTTTCAAAAAGGCATTCCATTGATCTTCTGGAACGATCAATTCGGGAAATACCTGGCGCTGACTTTCCGGGTCGATCACGAACTGAGGAAAAAAGTTCTTTTCTTCAATGTAGGTTCCACCAAACCAGTTGTTGTGGGTAACGACCTTGACGCCAGGAATGCGCAGGATTTTGTCGCGATAGGAAAGTGGAATGGTGTTGATGATGGAAGTGCGGTTGATGACCACGAGGCGGTCTGCCCCGGCTACGTCAGAGCCGCGGTTGAACGCGTCGCGCACAACCGCCAGGAAGACGAACAAGAACAAGGCAACCGCAAAGGACCCGATGGTGAGGAGCAGGCGGACCTTTTTACGCAGAAGATTCGCCCAGATGATGCGTGCGAATTTCATGCCACACCTCCCGCAGTGACGGGACGGGGAAGTTTTGAACCCTCCACCAGAACGCCTTTATCGAGATGCAGGGTGGTGTGAGCCCTAGCAGCCACCACGGGGTCGTGCGTAACCATTAGCACGGTCTTGTGGTGATGCCCGACAAGTTCCTCGATCAGCGCCATAACCTCATCGGCGCTTTTGCGGTCCAAATCGCCAGTTGGCTCGTCGCACAGCAGGAACGTAGGGTCTGAGACGATGGCGCGGGCAATCGTTACACGCTGTTCCTGACCGCCGGAGAGCTGGCGAGGGAAATGATCCATGCGGTCGGCGAGACCAACAACGGAAAGAGCCGTCTCTACGTGCGCGCGGCGCTCCGCCTTGGACAGCTTGGTAAGCAGCAACGGCAGTTCCACATTCTGAAACGCCGTAAGAACAGGAATGAGGTTGTACATCTGAAAGACAAAGCCGACGTGGCGAGCGCGCCATTCCGTCAATTTCCCCGCGGACATATGAGTGATTTCGTCGCCAGCCACGGTGATGCTGCCGCGCGTGGGAACATCCAGCCCACCAAGAAGATTGAGCAAAGTGGTCTTACCCGAACCGCTGGGGCCCATAAATGCCACGAACTCGCCTTGGGAAACGTCGAGATTCAATCCCTGCAGGACGTGTATCTCCTCGCCGCCGCGTCGATAGGTTTTGTCGAGATCGCGAACCTGGATGAGACCGCCCTGGCCCCCACTGCCGTCGACTTTGACCATTGAAAAGCTCCTATTTCTGGATCTGGACAGACTGCCCGTCACGAAGAGAGTCCGGCCCGCCGACCACCACCATGGCTTCCGGCTGAATACCAGCGAGAATCTCCACATCGGAGCCTCGAGATTCTCCGGTGGTCACGGCACGACGCTCGATGGTGTCACCCTTCAGCACAAAAACATATTTGGAGGAGTTGTCCTGGCGAACGGCCTTTTGAGGCACCAGCGCCACGGCAGCGGACTGTTCTTTTTTCGTTCCGGGTTTCGGCTCGTTCTCCAGGAAGGTGACCTTCACGCCCATGTCCGGTAGGATGCGGGGATCCTTAGCAGGGTCAAACAGCTTTTTGTGATCTGCCTCGGTAATGGAGATGCGAACCTTCACGGTGGCCTTTTGCCGGTCGGCGGTGGGGATGACCGTGCGGACTTTCGCGGGAATAGTCCAGTCCGGGTAAGCATCCAAGACTGCGTTGACAGCCTGATTATCGGAAACTCTGGCGATATACGCCTCGCTGACGTCAACTTCAAACTCGTTGGAATGAAGGTCGACGATGGTAGCGATGCCCGTGCGCGTGAAGCCGCCGCCGGCGGAGATCGGCGAGACCATTTCTCCCACTTGCGCGTCTTTGGAAACCACGATGCCTGCGAATGGCGCACGGATGGTGCAATTGTCCACGGCCTGCTGTTGCTCGCGGATCCGTGCCTCTGCGGCGACCACTTGTTGTTTTGCTAAGGCTATCTTGGCGCGCAAGCTGTCTGCCGTGGTGCGCGCGTTGTCCAAGAACTCCTGGGTTTGCACACCGCCCTTGACCAGTTGTTCGGCGCGGCGAAGCTCGATTTCAGCATTGCGGAGTTGCACTTCGTAGTCCGCGATAGCCGCCTGTGAAGAATCCCTGTCGGCTTTCGCGGAGTCCAAGGCACGGCGAGCATCGGAATCATCGAGGGTGGCAAGGAGTTGTCCTTCGGTGACACGTGTGCCTTCATCGAAGAATACTCCGGTGACGCGGCCGGTAATTTTGGCAGCAATGGTGGCGCGCCGGCGAGGCGTGACGTAGCCGCTGGCATTCAGCACCCCTGCGGGTCCAGTGGCGGGTTTGGTCGCCGGAGCTACTGCAACCTCGACCTTACGATTGCGGAAGGCGAAAGCGCCGGCTCCCACAAGACCGAGGAGGACTACCGCCAGAGCGACCCAAATCCACCGCTTGCTGGAACGCGGGTTAGTGCGCTTGTGGTCGGAAATCCTCAAGGAAGACAAGTCCGGCTTCAGGGTTTTCGGTGGCGTCGCCATGCGACGGCTGCTCCTTGATTGTTCACAGGTTCCTGGGATGGATACGCATCCCCGTCACTAAAAATATCGATTCCGCGGCGAGGGGATTCGGTACATCAGTATTCTACCGGGGGTCGGGCAAATGTGGGAGGAAAATGCTGAGGGCAAAAGGGTTTAGAGGCGCGAGCCGTGGTAAAAGAACTGGCCAAGTCCAATGGTAAAAATAAAGTTGCCGAAGAGCGCATGATCGATGCAGGTCAGTAGCATCGAGCCGGAGCTGTGGTAGGTGAAAGCGAACAGCAAACCGCCGATGGTGCAGAGTCCCACGGCCAGCCAATTGCCAAAAATGATGTGGACAAAACCGAAGGCCAAGGCGCTGACAACGAGCATGGTCCAGCCGGAACCGAATAAGGGTTGGTAGCGATGAAAGAAGAACGCCCGGTAAAGCAGTTCCTGGGGATAAACGGACACGAGGGGATACAGGAGCATGATGAGAGCCCAAAGGGCAGGCGCACGCTTCACGAATGAAAAAAGAAGCTGCGGGGCGAACAGGCGAACGGCCAGACCGAGGAGCGCCAGGAAAATCGCATCGCGCAGCAAAACCATGGGCAGGTTCGCGCTAACGCCGCGGACAGAGATCAGGCGAGTGGAATCGAACGAAGGGTCGCGGCGCAAGGTAAGGAATGCAACGAAAGCAGCCAGCAGCAAGTACGGAATCGGAAGATTGGGGAGAACGCGATAGAAAACAAGCAGGGGCACGCCAACAAAAAGGAAAACAAACTCAAGTGCGAGAAATAATAAACGCGACATAGGCGGACCCCTGAGGAATGTATCAGGAAGCCGGGGTTTTATCGAGAATCGGGGAGTCCGGCGCGGGATTCTGACGTAGCGTATCGCGCAGACTGGTGACGGCGGACTGGGCGCGGCGAACTTGGAGCTGAATCGATTGCGCATTGGCGCGATCTTCGGACGTGAGCGAGGGAATGTCCGTCAGGAGTTCGGAATATCCAAAGATTGCGGTAAGCGGGTTGCTGATTTCATGGGCAGCACCGGCGGCAAGACGGCCCAAGGCGACAAGTTTCTCGGAGTGGGTAACTTGCTGTTGGACGATATTGAGATTTTCGATGGAGTCGCGTGTAAGTTGAACCAGATGACGCAATTCGAGCGCCAATAAATTGAACTTCCAGTAGACTAGCCCGCCAAGAAGCACCATAGCGCTGAAAACCAACCGCAAGCGGAAAGTGGCCACATCCGACGGGAGGTCTTTCTCGTACAGTCCCAGCAAAGCAATTACAGGAAGAGAAAGTATGCCGAGCATAGCGAACCGCGCGGTCCACACGCTTTGCATCAATTCGCGATTGGTCCTCCCGTCCGGACAGGGCTGCAACGACGGCCCGAACGCTGCGATCGGCATGAACAGATAAATCGCAAAGAGAAACGGAGTGTCGTAAAAACTTCCGGCGTAATACTTGTTCGATTCTATCGCTACGTTTAACAACAGGTTGCCAGCAGCAAGAGAAACGAAAGCAGCCAGCAATCGCAGATAAAATCCGCGCCAGGGTGCAGAATTCTTGATACACAAAACGGCGACAGCGATGATGATTACCAAATGCTGGATCAACACAAGCAGATAATAAGACGGGGTGTATCGGGAGAAATCCTGACGGCCAACTTGCCAGGGCAGGCTGAAATACCCATAGAGCGAAAACCACCACAGGCTCAGTAGTATCAAATCCAGAAAACGAATGCGAAGATTGCGGCCGGCCGCCGCGGAGTGCGGACGAAGCGCCAGCGCCGAAAGAAAAAAGACATTGCCGAGCAGAAACAGGGTGTCGCCCGTAATAGGGCTCGGGGCAGCGTTCAGCCGGCGCCAGTCGTAGTAGAACCAGTAGAACTGCGAACCTAACAATACTGCAAGGCCGATGGCGAACAGCTTCCAAAAAACAGGAAGAACCCCGGCAGGGCGGCGGAAATTCTCGCGAGCCGCGAGTATCGCAAGGATCAGCAGCGCGCAAGGGTTAGCGTCGCCGTAAATCGTGAGGGGAAAGGAGGGCTTGGCCGTTGCAGCAACCGCCAGATGTGCCAGAAAGATGAGCGTGGCGAGAGTCAAATAAAATTTCTGGCGCGGAGGGAGACTCACCGGGCACCTTCCGCGAGCAGAGCGGCCGATTGGTTGTTTTCTGGAACAGACGGCAGCGCAATGGGCAGCGAAATAGCAAAAACGGCTCCGCCTTCAGGGCGATTGCGGCAAGAAATCTCGCCCTCGTGCTGCTGGATGATGCCGTAGCAGGTGCTCAGGCCGAGGCCGGTTCCCTTACCCACAGGCTTCGTGGTGTAGAACGGTTCGAAAACGCGTTGTGGCTCCTTGAGGCCGGGACCGGAATCGGCGAATTCCAGAACCAGGTTGGAGGCAAAAGGACGTAGCGTGATGTCGAATGTCCCCCCTCCGACTTCTTCAAGAGCATCAATGGCGTTCGAGATCACCTGAAGGAATACGTGGAGGAGTTGGCCGGAATCTCCGCGCACCAACTGGCAGTCTCCTTCGCGCGTAATATCGACGCGCACCTGTGGCAGCTTGGCGATGCGGCTGAGATGAAGAGCGCTTTCGAGGACAGGCTGAACGTCCAACGGAGCCAGGCACAATGGAGTTTCCTTGGCAAAATGGAGCATGTTATCGACAAGCACGTCCGTTCGCTGGGCGTACTGGCCAATTTTCCCGGCCATATTCTGGATGCGGGAATCCACATCGGGCCGTGACGTCAGGCGGGAAGAGACTTCGAGGATCGAAGCCATGCAGCTTTTAATCTGGTTTGCGACTTGCGCAACTAGCTTCCCTAACGAAGTTAGCTTCTCGTTTTGCGCAAGATGGCTTTTGAAGCGGTCGATGCTGCTGTAGGTTTCCGAGAGGCGCTGCAATGATTCGAAAAGTCCCGCGGCTAGAAAATCCTGTTTCACCGAGAGCAAAAACGTCAGTACGAAAATCGCCAGGAGTGTGATGGCAACGCGGAAAGAACGAAGCTGCGGAGGCGCGGTGGCGCTGGAAAGTAGCCAGATTCCGATCACCGGGGTGGACAGGGCCAACAGCATGGCCAGATGTTCGGTCAAAAAAGTAGCGTGGTTTGATGGAGCGGTCGGAGTCTTCGAAGCTTGCTCGATGGCTGGATTCTGTTCGCCAGGGCGCCCAGCCAGTGCTACATAAACCAACGCAACAAGCGAGGCAACCAGCGGAACGTCGTAAAGACTACCGGTGTAGTAAGTCCCCATATCGATGGCGACGTTGCTGAGATTGGAAGCGAATCCGTAGCAGGCAACGAAAAAAAAGTACACGCGGTAGAGGTCTCGCCAATGGCCGCGGGCGCGCAAAACCGCAATGCCTGCCACAACCACGAGAGTCTGATTGCCGATGGCGTCGGCCAGATTGAAATGGAAATTGTAGATGGGCTCCGCGCCCGGCAGCAAGCGGTAGGCAAAAACCCCGAACGCGAACAAGTACAGCGAATACACCATCAAGACGCTCACATCCAGAAGCCCAAAAGCGCGCGATCGTTCGTCCCGCTCGCGATCGGGGGCAATCAGAACGGCAGCGGTTAGAGGCACAACCTTCACGAAGAGAAGAAGATCGACGACAGGCAAGTCAGGTAGCCTGCCAAAGCACAACTCGTACGTCGCCCAAATTGTGTTGCTCACGGTCCACAGGAAGGAACCCGCAAAAATGAGCAGCCAAAAGACCCGCGCGCGCCCCCGGCCCTGCCGAAAATTCTGGAACGTAAGAACGGTGGCCGTGGCTGTAAGCCCTAGCTGTAGCGCGTCACCAACGGCGGCAAGGGCGAATCCCTTTCCAAAGAGGAGGGCGGCTAGGAGGGAACCTCCTACTAGGCCGAGTCCCCCATAAAGCCAATACCGCAATGGCCTCGGGGAGCGAAGCTGGAGGACAGCTTGAGTTTGCGCAGCCTTGATTCCGTCTGCCATAGAGACACAACCTGAGCCCTGAGAGAGGCCCTGGAGCGACCGGAGCTACCCGAAAACACACTTATCTGGCCGCGGACGGACGGTGTCCACGTGTACTCTTATTCTTGGGTATCCTCAGAACGATTGGACAGGAAATCTGGCTAATGTGCCGCGTCCCTAAACTGAACTTTAGTACCAGAGCGCCACTCGCAGTCCTCAACTCGAGCACACAGTGGGGCCGTGTCCGGTGCCCTTGCAAAATCGCGAAAAAGTAGGCCAACTTTAATATATCGGGGGAACGCTCGCCGCCGATTGACCTAATTAGCTCATCGAATGAGGATTTCATGGGAAACCAAACACCAACCGAGCATTACGCTGCCTATCAAACTCCGACCGAGCAGTACGCGGCGAAACTGACGACGCCGGCCAAGGCGGTGGAACATATTCAGGACGGCAGTACCTTGTGCCTGGCACTGGCGGCAGGAATGCCTCAGGGACTGGCCAAAGCCATAGCCGACCGCATCCTTGCTGGAAATCTGAAGGATCTTAATCTGTACTACCAGCACTCCATGAAGTACAGCGAGGAAACACTGATTTGCCCGGAAGTTCTGTACAAAGTGAATTCACGCTGCTTCTTCATGGGCGACCCGGATCGCAAAATGGTCGCTTACGGTCTTGAACATGGAAAAAAGAACCTGAGTTATGTGCCGATCAATTTTTCCAACATTCCCCGGGTGCTGACGGAATACATCCACGTGAATACGTTCGTGGTCACCGTGTCCCCTATGGACAAATCCGGTCATTTCAGCCTAGGAACGAACAACGACTATGCCTCCACCGTGCTCCGGCATTGCGACCGTGTGGTCGTGGAAGTGAACCGCAACATGCCTCGAGTGTTCGGTGATTCACTGGTGCACGTTTCCGAGGTTGACGCCATCGTGGAGAACCACGTTCCCATGGTGCAAATCCCTTACAAGGAGCCCGATCCGGACTCCATGAAAATCGGCAAATGCATTGCCGAGCAGATTCCGGACGGCGCCACGTTGCAGTTGGGAATCGGCAATTTGCCCAACGCTGTGGCGCTTCACCTTGAAAATCACAAGGATCTGGGGATCCATTCCGAGCTATTCAGCCATGCGTTTGTGCACCTGGTGAAAAGCGGCGTGGTCAATGGGCGCAAGAAAACGCTGCACCCGCGAAAGCATGTATTTACTTTTGCGATCGGGGATGACGAAGTCTACGACTTCATTAACGACAACCCCGCCATGGAAAGTTACGCGTCTTCGTATGTGAACGACATTCACGTGATCAAACAACACGACTATATGATGAGCGTAAATACCGCTATCGAAGTGGATCTCTACGGCCAGGTGAACGCGGAATTCATTAACGGGCACCAGTACAGCGGGTCGGGCGGGCAATTCGACTTTGTGAAGGGGGCATCTTTTTCCAAAGGCGGAAAGTCGTTCATTGGACTGAAATCAGCGGCGAAGAAAGGCACCATCTCCGGCATCGTTCCGCGTGTCCAGATGGCCACAGATACACGCATGGACGTGGAATACATCGTGACTGAATATGGTTGCGTGAACCTGCGCGGAAAATCCACCCGCGAACGCGCCCTGGCGCTGATCAGCATAGCGCATCCAAACTTCCGCGACGAACTGATGGCATATGCCAAATCGATCGTGTTGATCTGACCTGGTCCCGGGCCAATATCACAATCCGGTTAGCACCTGACTTACAGTAATTCCCTGTGTACCCATTTTCCGGCTGGCCCCGTCAATAAACTTGACAGAATACTGCTGACAGGAATACAAAGGGTCCGCGCCGCTTTACCCATAATGGTTCAGGGGGAGGATTATGGAAGCGTCACGCCGGGATTTTCTTAAGCTGACCGCGGTTGGCGGCGCTGCTGCCGCTGTTTTTGGGTTCGACCTTCAACCCGCTTATGCTGAACTCCGATCGTTAAAAATAGCGCGCGCGAACGAGACGCGGTCAACGTGTCCATACTGTTCTGTCAGTTGCGGCGTCATCATCTACTCAATTGGCGACCGCGCGAAAAATGTTACCCCGCAAGTGGTCCATGTCGAGGGCGACCCCGATCACCCTATCAACCGCGGCACCCTCTGCCCCAAAGGTTCCTCTCTCCAGCAAGACATTCTGAATGAACGCCGACTTGTGAAACCGCAGGTGCGCCGGCCGGGTGGCACGCAGTGGGAAGATATCTCCTGGGATCAGGCGATCGCAGAGATCGCGGAGAAAGTGAAGAAGACCCGCGACGATACCTTCATCGAGACC
>Ga0074046_10002632_pt1 | contig 15387 bp, 15 predicted proteins | sample BogForMeECP23OM3_FD_94441 | JGI IMG/M metagenome (GOLD analysis project Ga0074046, IMG submission 94441) | Bog forest soil microbial communities from Calvert Island, British Columbia, Canada - Bog Forest MetaG ECP23OM3 | ecosystem: Environmental > Terrestrial > Soil > Wetlands ...
CCTTCCAGATCGACTGGTGGACGTGCATGCCCGAGCCGTTGTCGCCATAGATCGGCTTCGGCATGAAGGTCGCGGTCTTACCGTAGCTCTGGGCGACCATGTGGATGCAGTACTTGTAGATCTGCAGGTTGTCGCCCATCGTCGTCAGCGGGCCGAACTTGAGCCCGAGTTCGTGCTGGGCGGAGGCGACTTCGTGATGGTGCTTCTCGACGAGCGCGCCCATCTGAGCCATCGCCGCGAGCATCTCGCCGCGCATGTCCTGAGCGGAGTCGACCGGAGGAACCGGGAAATAGCCGCCCTTGGTGCGCACCCGGTGGCCGAGGTTGCCGCCCTCGTAGGCGGTGTCGGAATTGGTCGGGAACTCGGTCGAGTCGATCTGGAAGCCGGTGTTGTACGGATCGGCGGCGAAGCGCACGTCGTCGAATACGAAGAACTCGGCCTCGGGTCCGAAATAGGCGGTGTCGCCGATGCCGGTCGACTGTAGATACGCCTCGGCCTTCTTGGCGATGCCGCGCGGATCGCGGTTGTAGGGCTGGCCGGTGGCGGGGTCGAGAATGTCGCAGTTCATGACCATGGTCGAAGCGGCGAAGAACGGGTCCATGCACGCCGAGGTCGGATCGGGCATGAGAGTCATGTCGGATTCGTTGATCGCCCTCCAGCCGGCGATCGAGGAGCCGTCGAAACCCAGGCCGTCGGCGAACGCGTCTTCGTCAACCAGCGTCTGGTCGAAGGTCACGTGCTGCCATTTGCCGCGCGGGTCAGTGAAACGAAGATCGACATATTTGACGTCGTTGTCCTTGATCGCCTTAAGGACATCCTTGGCGGTCTTCATGATTAGCCTTTCCTTACGATTGAAGTTCGTTGTTCCTTCCCGCCGCGAGCGCGGCGGGCAGCCCTAGAAATCGCCTCTTCAAGCCCCTCAGATTGCGTCTGCGCCCGTCTCTCCGGTGCGGATTCGGATGGCTTCCTCGATTTGCGATACAAATATCTTGCCATCTCCGATGCGCCCGGTCTGCGCGGCGCTCCGGATCGCCTCGATCGCCGCCTGGAGGTTCTCGTCCGCGACGACGACCTCGACCTTCACCTTGGGCAGGAAGTCAACGACGTATTCGGCGCCGCGGTAGAGCTCGGTGTGGCCTTTCTGCCGCCCGAAGCCTTTCGCCTCGATGACGGTGATGCCTTGGATTCCCGCCTCTTGCAGGGCCTCCTTTACCTCGTCGAGCTTGAACGGCTTGATGATCGCCTCGATCTTTTTCATGGCGTCGAAACTCCCCTGCCCCTCGCGCCGCGCCGATCGACGCCTCCGGCGGAGGGCGGAAGGGGTCATAACACCGGTTTTTCGATCGCGCCATGGGGCGCCGCCGAACCGGCCAAGGGGCCCATGGCCTCCATCGACTGCCTATTTCATGAGCATATAGATTAAAGCCAGGGCGCCCAATCAAACGGTCGGGCCCCACTCACCCGACGCGAAGATCCGCCACGACAGGAGTCCGGCCTTCGCGACCACGGTTCGCCCGGATTTCGCCACGGCGACGAGATGGGCGAAAACGCGCGGATGGCGCCAGGCCATCGGCCTTTCCGGACCGCAGACCGCCCAATATTCGTCGCTGTCGGCGTCCTCCATGAGGATGGCGCCGACGAGATCGGGCCTCAGCGTTCGGGAGAGGTCGCGCCGCGTCAGCCATTCGCATTCGTAATCGCGGCAAACCTGCGGTCGATCGGCGTAGATCGAGCAGCCGCCGCCGACGCGGCAGTCCGGGCACGTCCTTCCGGCGGGTTTCTTGAGCTCGGCGATCTCCAGCGCGGAACAGCACATCGTGCATGGTCCGCAGGACTTGCCGGGCGCGGCCGCCATCTTCGTCTCCCTCAACTTCGCCGCGAACGCCGAATCGCCCTCGCTTCTGGCTTCTCCCTAGCAAAATTCGCGCGCTGCGCGAGGGGGGGCGACATGACGTTCTCTTGACAGGCCGGCTGAACCTGTGTCTTTGCGCCCCCGTCATAACGGGGGCGCTCAACAATGAAGACGGCCTTGGTGTTTCCGGGTCAGGGGTCGCAGGCGGTCGGCATGGGCAAGGCCCTCGCCGAGGCGTTTCCCGTTGCGCGGGACGTTTTCGCCCGCGTCGACGAGGCGCTGTCGCAGAATCTCTCCAGACTCATGTTCGAGGGGCCCGAGGCCGAGCTGACCCTGACGGCCAACGCCCAGCCGGCGCTGATGGCCGTGAGCGTGGCCGCGCTTCGGGCGCTCGAGACGGAAACCGGATTTGACCCGGCGCGCGACGCCGCCTACGTCGCCGGCCATTCGCTCGGTGAATATTCGGCTTTGTGCGCGGCGGGATCGCTGACGTTCGAGGACGCCGCGCGACTGTTGCGCCTGCGCGGGGAGGCGATGCAAAAGGCGGTTCCCGTCGGCGAAGGCGCGATGGCGGCGCTTCTGGGGCTCGATTTCGGCGCCGCGGTCAGGATCTCGACCCAGGCGGCGAGCGACCTTTATCTCGAGGGCGCGGTCTGCCAGGCCGCCAACGACAACGGCGGCGGGCAGGTCGTCATCTCCGGCGCCAAGGCGGCGGTCGAGCGGGCCATCGAGCTCGCCAAGCTCGCCGGCGCCAAGCGGGCGGTGTTCTTGCCGGTCAGCGCCCCCTTCCATTGTGCGCTGATGCAGCCCGCCGCCGAGGCGATGGACGCGGCGCTGCGCAAGGTCGACATCCGCCGGCCGAAGCCGCCGCTCGTCGGCAACGTCAGGGCGTCGGCAGTCGAGGACCCGGAGGCAATCCGCGCCGGCCTGGTCGAGCAGGTGACGGGAACCGTGCGCTGGCGCGAAAGCGTCGCCTACATGGCGGCCGAAGGCGTGACGCGATTCATCGAGGTCGGGACCGGCAAGGTGCTGGCGGGCCTCATCAAGCGCATCGCCGAGGGCGCGACCGCAATCAGCATCGGCGCTCCGGCCGACATCGTCGCCTTCGAGGCCGCGAGACACCCGAAACCCTGATCGAAAGGCGCGACCCTTTGTTCGATCTCACCGGGAAGACCGCCCTCGTCACCGGCGCGTCGGGAGGCCTCGGCGGCGCCATGGCCCGGGCGCTGCACGCGCAGGGCGCCGTGGTCGCGCTGTCGGGCACTCGGCGCGAAGCTCTCGAGACGCTCGCCGCCGAGCTTGGCGAACGCGTCCACGTCTGCCCGTGCGATCTCGCCGATTCGGCTTCGGTCGAGACGCTCGTTCCCGCCGCGGAGCGTGCGATGGGTGCGCTCGACGTGCTCATCAACAACGCCGGCGTCACGCGCGACAACCTTCTCGTGCGGATGAAGGACGGCGAGTGGGATACGGTGCTCGCGATCAACCTGACCGCAGCATTCCGTCTGTCGCGCGCGGCGCTCAAGGGCATGATGAAGCGGCGCTACGGCCGGATCATCAACATCACGTCGATCGTGGGCGTCAACGGCAATCCGGGACAGGCCAATTACGCCGCCGCCAAGGCCGGCATGATCGCCATGTCCAAATCGCTGGCGGCGGAGGTCGCAACTCGCGGAATCACGGTCAATTGCATCGCGCCCGGCTTCATCGCGAGCCCGATGACCGACGCGCTCAACGACAAGCAGCGCGAGGCAATCCTCGCCTCCGTCCCGATGGGCCGGCTCGGCGCCGGCGCGGACATCGGCTCGGCGGCGGTCTATCTGGCGAGCGCGGAGGCGTCCTACGTCACCGGGCAGACGCTCCATGTGAACGGCGGAATGTCAATGTTTTAAGGGACTTAATGCGTCTCGACGGAGTCGCGGAAAGCGGCTGGCGGCCCTCTCGCCTTCACGGAAAAGATATGCTATCGACCCCGGTCGTCGCCGGGCGGAGAGCACGCTCCGGGGAGGATTTTCGAGCGTCGGCGTCACCGTAACCGCTGAGAAACTCGAGTCGCCCCCGCGAGAAAGCGGGGCGGCGGGTCGAACGGTCGGCGTCCCGTGCGGGGGTCGATCGGGGAATAGCAACAACGCGGGCGCCTGGGCCCGACGCATAAGGGAAGTTGAGAAAATGAGCGATGTCGCAGAGCGCGTAAAGAAGATCGTCGTGGAGCACCTCGGCGTGGACGCCGACAAGGTCGTCGAAAGCGCCAATTTCATCGACGATCTGGGCGCTGATTCGCTCGACACCGTCGAACTGGTCATGGCCTTCGAAGAAGAGTTTGGCGTCGAGATTCCCGACGATCAGGCCGAAACGATCGTCACGGTCGGCGACGCAGTCAAGTTTCTCGAGAAGGCGTCGGCTAACAAATAGGCGGATTCCGGCGGAAGGGAGGCGTCGCCGCCCTCCGGTACAGGTTTCGCTTAGGACGCTTGGGGCCGGCGTTCCGTCCGGCCCTTGTCGCATTGGGGCATCGGCCTCGGAGGAAAACGGCGGCTGAAAAAAGTTCGAGCTGTCGGATAGGATGGAGCGCATGAGGCGGGTCGTCGTCACCGGGCTTGGCATGGTCAGCCCATTGGCTTGCGGCGTCGAGCAGACGTGGCGCCGGCTTCTGGCGGGCGAGTCGGGCGCGGCGAGAGTCGAGAATTTGGAGGTGTCGGACCTGGCCTGCCAGATCGCGGCGCAGGTGCCGCGCGGCGATGCGGCCGACGCCTTCCGCCCTGACGACTGGATGGATCCCAAGGAGCAGCGGCGCGTCGACGATTTCATCATCTATGGTCTGAGCGCTGCGACCCAGGCCCTCCGCGACGCCGGCTGGGCGCCCAGGACGTACGAGGAAGAAATCGAGACCGGCGTCCTGATCGGCTCCGGCATCGGGGGCCTGGGCGGAATCTACGACGCCTCGATCACCCTGCACGAGAAGGGCCCGCGCCGCATCTCGCCGTTCTTCATTCCGGGTCGGCTGATCAATCTGGTCGGCGGACACGTGTCGATCGCGCACAAGCTCAAGGGCCCCAATCACGCGGTGGTGACCGCCTGCTCGACCGGCGCGCACGCGATCGGCGACGCGGGACGCCTGATCGCCCTCGGCGACGCCAACGTCATGGTCGCGGGCGGAACCGAATCGGCAGTGAACCGCCTGGCGCTGGCCGGCTTCGCCGCCTGCAAGGCGCTGTCGACCGGGTTCAACGACCGACCGCAGCAGGCTTCCCGCCCCTACGATCGCGACCGAGACGGGTTTGTCATGGGCGAGGGCGCGGGCTGCGTGGTGCTCGAGGAATACGAGCACGCCAAGGCGCGCGGGGCGCGCATCTATGCCGAATTGATCGGCTACGGATTGTCCGGCGACGCCTATCACATCACCGCGCCCTCGCCCGACGGGGACGGCGCATTCCGCTCGATGAGCGCGGCGATCAAGCGCGCCGGCGTGGACGTGTCCGACATCGACTATGTCAACGCGCATGGGACCTCGACGCCGCTGGGCGACGAGATCGAGTTGCGCGCGGTCGAGCGCGTGCTCGGCAATTCCGCGGGCAAGACGACGATGTCATCGACCAAATCGTCAATCGGCCATCTGCTCGGCGCGGCGGGCGCCGTCGAAGCGATTTTCTGCATCCTGGCGATCCGCGACCAGATCGCGCCGCCGACCCTGAATCTCGACAACCCTTCGGTGGAGACCGCGATCGACCTTGCGCCGCACGCCGCCCGCAAGCGGCCGATCCAGGTCGCGCTGTCGAATTCGTTCGGCTTCGGCGGCACCAACGCTTCGATCATTTTCCGCGCGGCGGCGTGAGCGGCTTGCCCCCGCGAATCGCCGTTTCGTCACGATGCGCGGTCATGTAGAGTCGCATTCGTGCGCCCGGCCTGAGTCTCCGCAAGGCTCGGGGCGCCATTGAGGCTTTGCGAGAGCGGCGGCACGCGGGAGGCCGACAGGCGGCATGAGCGCACCACCCAGCAACGGCGGCGAGCCCCCGCGGGCGCGAGCGAGCCTATTCCGCCGCGCAAACAAACCCGCCCCGATCATCGCCAACGACGATCCGCCGCCATCCAGGAAGCCGAAGAAGCCCCGGCGCTCGATGCTCTCGTCGCTGAGCGCTTTTCTGACCTTCGCCCTGGTCGGCGCCCTGCTGGCGATCGGCGCCATCGCCTGGCTGATGATGGAGGGACGCCACCCCGGACCCCTGACGGCCGACAAGATCGTCAACATCGTCCGCGAGGACGACGGCGGCAGCATCGCCGACCAGCTCGAGCGCGCCGGCGTCATCGATAGCGCGACCTGGTTCACGCTCCTGACCATGCTCGACGGCGAGCATAGCCTCTTGAAGCGAGGCGAATACGAATTCAAAGCCGGCGTCAGCATGAACGAGATCGAGGCCCTGCTGGCGTCGCACAAGGTCGTCCGGCACAAGATCACCATCCCGGAAGGCCTGACCAGCGATCAGATCGTTCAGCGGCTGCGCGACGACGACGTGCTTCTCGGCGACGTGAAGGAGACCCCGCGCGAGGGCTCGCTGATGCCCGACACCTATTATTTCGAGCGCGGGGATACGCGCCAGTCGATTTTGGCGCGGATGTCGAAGGCGCAGACCCGGATCGTCGAGGAGATCTGGAGGGCCCGTTCGCCCGATCTGCCGATCAAGTCTCCGGGAGAAATGGTCACGCTCGCCTCGATCGTCGAGAAGGAGACCGGCAAGGCCGACGAGCGCCCGCGCGTCGCCAGCGTGTTCGTCAACCGGCTGCAGAAGCACATGCGGCTCGAGTCGGATCCGACGATCGTTTACGGACTGGCGTTCGGCAAGGGCACCCTGGGGCGCCCCATCTCGCGCGCCGATCTCAATCAGGCGACGCCTTACAACACCTACCAGATCGACGGTCTTCCGCCCGGACCGATTTCCAATCCCGGCAAGGCCGCCCTCGAGGCGGTCGCCAACCCGGCCCATACGAAGGACCTCTACTTCGTCGCGGACGGAACCGGCGGACACGTTTTTGCCGATTCGTTCGATCAGCACCTCAAGAACGTTGCGCACTGGCGCCAGATCGAAAAGGACGCCAAGGACCGCTTGGCGCCCGACGCGGCGCCGACCGGGCCCCCGGCGATTCATGGAGAGAACGAGTCGTCCGATCCTGCCGCGTACGGTTCGCTCGTCGCCATTGGACCCGCGCCGCCCGCGCAGCCCGCCGTCGTCGCGCGCCTCGCCGCAATCGGCGTGAGCCGCAAGGCGGTCCAGACCGCGATCTCATCCCTCTCAAGCGGCCCGACGGGCGGCAAGACAATCGAGGAACTCGGCGCCGTGGTGGCGGGCGTCAACGATGCGCCGGCGGAGGGCGACGCCTTCGCGGACGCGAGCGCCTCGATCGACGGGAGCGGCTCTCCGGCCTCCGTGCCGCTGTCGCCCGCCATGCTCGCCGATCAGAAGGCGCGTGAAGCGAAGTACGGTCTCGGCGCCCCGGCGCAAGCTGACAATGCGCCCGCTGTCACGACGGCCGCCGCGGCCGCCCCGCCGCCGACCGCCTCCGGACGGCCGCGCATCTACGACGCGTCGGAAGGCACCAAGCTCGATCCGCTGCTCAACAAGACCTACGACCTCAGCTACGCCAAGGTCGTCCCGACCGTGCGGCAGTAGCGCCACCCGTCGCTACCTCGACAGTTCGCCCGCGAGCGCGCCGAGAAAGGCGAGGCAGGCCGCGAGCTGCGACTCCTCGACATATTCGTCCGGCTTGTGCGCCTGATCGATCGAGCCCGGCCCGCACACGACGGTCGGAATTCCGGCAGCCTGAAAGTGGCCGGATTCGGTGGCGAAGGACACCGCGATCGTCCGGTTGGACTTCGTCAGCCTCAGGGCCAGAGTCTCGGCCGCCGATCCCGGCTCGGCGCCGAGCGCCGGGGCGACGGCTTCGACCTCGGTCGTGATCGTCGGGCCGGTCACGAAGCGGGTCAGCCGCGGCAACGCGACCGTATCGACGAACGCCTGCACCTGCCCCACCGGAATCGCGGGCAGCACGCCCGGCAGGCCGCGGAACTCCCAGTCGAAGGCGCACTCGCGGGCGAGAATGTTGCGCGCGGTCCCGCCGTGAATGACCCCGACGTGCAGCGTCGAATAAGGCGGCGCGAAGCGGGGGTCGAGCGGCCCTTTCTCGTACTCTCGCGCGAGGCGCCCGATCTCGCTGACGACGTCGGCCGCCGCCGCGACGGCGTTAGCGCCGAGGGCGGGCAGCGCCGAATGCGCCTCGTAGCCCTTGACCACGGTGCGGATCGTCGCCACGCTCTTGTGCGCGTCGGCGACCTCCATCATCGTCGGCTCGCCAACCACGACCGCGGAGGGACGCGGCTCGTCCTTGCCGAACCACGCGATCACGTCGGTCGAGCCGAGGCAGGTCGTCTCCTCGTCGTAGCTCAGTACGATGTGGATGGGGCGCTTCAGCGGCGAGGTGAGAAAATCCGGAACCATCGCCAGCACGCAGGCGGCGAAGCCCTTCATGTCGCACGCACCGCGTCCGTACAGGCGCCCGTCGGCCTCGCGCATGACGAATGGCGGGCTCGTCCACGCCTGCCCCTCGACCGGCACGACGTCGGTATGCCCGGACAGGACGACCCCGCCGTCGACCCGCGGTCCGACCGTGGCGAGGAGCGCGGTTTTGTCCCCCGATCCGTTCGGCGCGCGGCGGGAGGCGACGCCGTGCGCGGAAAGGTACTCCTCGACGAAGGCGATCAGCGGCAGGTTCGACCGGTTGCTGACGCTCTCGAACGCGATCAGGCGCGCCAGCAGCGCCTTGGCCCTTCCGAGAAGGTCTTCGCTCATCGCAAGCTTCCCTGTGCGGTCGCGGCGCGCAAGATCCGAAGAGAGGCGCACGCGCCAGTGGACGCGCCGTCGCGCGTCGCTAGAATGCCTGTCCCATGTACATGGCTGTCACGCATCAGGTCAAAGTCACGGTCGAGCCGACCTTCGAGCCGGACCGTTCCGATCCGGCGGCAAACCACTATTTCTGGCGCTACGACATCGAGATCGCCAATCTCGGCGACAAGGCTGTGACGCTGATCGAGCGGCGGTGGCTCATAACGGACGCGGAGGGCCGCCAGCAGGAGGTGCGCGGTCCGGGCGTGGTCGGCGAGCAGCCGACAATTGAGCCCGGCGCCTCGTTCCGCTACGCCTCCGGCTGCCCGCTGACGACGTCGAGCGGCATGATGGTCGGGGAATACCGGATGGTCGACGAGGACGGCGAACGATTCGACGTCGCGATCCCGGCCTTCTCGCTCGACTCGCCTCACGGCAATCGAACCCTCAATTAGCACCGGCCGGACCGGGCGCGGCGGCCTTGCCGGGGACGGCGATTTCCGTCAAGGCATTGGCATGGCGCGCAGGCCTTTCTCGATCCGCGCCGCAGCGCGCTGGGTCTTCAGAGGCGCGGTGGTGCTCGCGGTCGCCTTTTTCGTGCTTGTCGCGCTGTACGCCTCCGTCGATCCGGTTTCGACGCTGATGCTCGCCCGCAGGGTCGAGGGAAAGCCGTACGAGCGGTTTCCCGTGCGGCTCGGCGACGTGTCGCCCGCCGCGGTCGCGGCGGTAGTCGCCTCGGAGGATGCGACCTTCTGCGTCAACGACGGCGTCGACTGGGGGGCGCTGCACGAAGTGCTGGCCGCCGGCGGAGAGGCCGGCCCCTCGCGCGGCGCGTCGACGCTGACCATGCAGACGGCCAAGAACCTGTTCCTGTGGCCGGGCCGTTCGGCCGTGCGCAAGGGCCTCGAGATTCCGATGGCGCTCGTCCTCGGCAAGCTCTGGCCGAAACGAAGGGTGATGGAGGTCTATCTCGGCATCGCCGAGTGGGGCGACGGGATTTTCGGGATCGAGGCCGCGGCGAGGCGCTATTTCCACAAGAGCGCCAAGGCGCTCGACGCGCGCGAGGGCGCGCTGCTCGCGACCGCCCTGCCTAACCCGTACAAGCGCGATCCTGCCCGTCCGACGCTGTTCCAGCGCCGCCGCGCCGCGGAAATCATGGTCCGGGCGGCGGCCGACCCGACTGCGCTGAAATGCCTGTAAGCGACGTCCTGGGTCGCGCAGGCCAGCGGCTCTGGCGAAACAGCGCAGCCCACCCTACATTCGCGCGACAGGCAGGGTGCGGTCATGGAAGGTTTCCTCATTCGGGCGGTCGTGGTCGGAATCGGCCTCTGGCTCGCCTCGCAGATCGTGCCGGGCGTCGAGTTCCGCTCGACGGAGTCGCTGATCGCGGCCGCGCTGCTGCTCGGCATCGTCAACGCCTTCGTGCGTCCGGTCCTCATCATCCTGACGCTGCCGATCGCGCTGGTCACGCTCGGGTTCTTCCTGCTCGTCATCAACGGACTGATGATCGAACTGGTGGCCTGGTTCCTCAAGGGCTTCGTCGTCGCCGGCTTCTGGCCGGCCTTCTTCGCCGCCATCGTCGTCGGCCTGACGAGCTGGGTCATGTCCGGCTGGGTCGGCGGCCCGCCGAAGGGCCGCATCGACGTGGTCACGATGCGGCAGACGGGGCCGGGACGGTGGGAGTGAGCGGGACGATCGTCCGCTAAACCGCCACGATCGCCTTCGTCACCCGCGTGACGACGCAGACCTGGCGTTCCGAGCGCGCCTCGACCTCGCAGAAGGCGAGCTGCCGCCCCGCCCTCAGAACGCGCCCGGTCAGCTCGACGCGGGCGTGCGGCTTCGCCGGGCGGAGGAACTGGGCGTGGAAGTCGGCGGTCACGGCGTGGCGGTCGGCCGGCAGCATGGGCAGTAGCGCCAGCACCGCCGTCGGCTCGGCGAGCATCGAGATGACGCCCCCATGCACTTGTCCGGAAGGCCCGAGACACGCGTTGCCGGCGACGAACGCCAGCACGGCCTGGCCTGGGCTCCAACGCACGAGGGCGAGCCCGACCGCGCGATGCGGCGCGGCAGCAAGCACGTCTGCGATGGCGCGTTCGATCTCCTCGGTCGTGCGTGCGGCGTTCATCGACGTGAGCCCTCGTATTGCGCCCCCCTAGACGCGGTCGTTGACGCCGCGCACATCGAGCGCGGCTTGAATTGGGTGCGTCGACCTGAACGCAATTCACGCTAAAATGCGCTCTTGACCACGCCGCCGTCGACCCTCAGCGCCGCGCCGGTGGTCGCCGAGGCGAGCGGGCTTGCGACGTAGGTGACGAGCGCGGCGACCTCCTCCGGCGTTGCGAAGCGCTTGATGAGCGAGGTCGGGCGGACCTTCTCGAAGAACTCGGTCTCCACCTCGTCGACGCTCTTGCCCGCGCCCTTCGCCAGGGCCTCGACGAAATCGCCCACTCCGCGCGACCTGGTGGGGCCCGGAAGCACGCTGTTGACCGTGATCCCCGTGCTGGCGACGGCCTCCGCGAGGCCGCGGGCGAGCGCGATCTGCGCCGTCTTGGTCACGCCGTAATGGATCATCTCGGCCGGGATCTGTAGGCCGCTCTCGCTCGAGATGAAGATGATCCGGCCCCAGTTCGCGCGCCTCATGCCCGGAAGGTAGAGGCGGGCGAGCCGCGCGCCGCTCACCACGTTGACCTCGAAGAAGCGCAGCCAGTCGGCGTCGGGAACCTCCTCGAAGGGCTTCGGCTCGAAGATGCCGAGATTGTTGACGAGGATGTCGGCCTTCGGGTGCAGACGGACGAGCGCCTCAGCCGCAGGCGCCCGGCCGAGGTCGCCCGCGAAGCCGACCGCGTCGCCGCCGATCTCGGCCTTGATTTTCCTGACAGCCTCGTCGACGCCCTCTTGCGTTCGGCCGTTGACGATGACGCGCGCGCCCTCCTTGGCCAGGCTCGCCGCGATGGCGTAGCCGATGCCGGCGGTGCTCCCGGTGACGAGCGCGCGTTTGCCTTTCAGCTCAAGATCCATGACCGGTCCTTTCGTCCGATAGCGCCGACGGAGCGACGCGACAGGCGTCAAACAGCGGCCACTCAAGCGGACCGCATCGTTGAATTCAAGAGCGGGCGGACATCGCCCGGCTCAGCGGGGTTCGAGCGGGCTCCGCTTCACGGCGGGGGCCGTCGGCGGGCGACCGCCGGCTCGGCGGGCTGCTGAGCCGTCCAGGCAGTCCCTCCCTCACCTGAGCCGCGCCACGGCGATCTCGCCGTCGGCGACGTAGTGGTTGACCTTGCCGAGGTTCAGCCGCTCGCCTTCCTTGTGCCACGTCGCCTTGCCGATAACGCCGGCGGCTTTCAACTCGCCGAGGATGAAATTGCGCTCGGCGTTAGTGTCGTCGGCGGTGGCGTGAGTGAACTGGAAAGTAAACCGGGTGAACGACAGCCCGGTGTCGCGCGTCCCGGCGCCGACCCACAGCGCAGGCTCGTCCAGCGGTGGCCGGTCGGCGTTGAGCCAGAAGGCGGGCGTGTTGGCCTCGCCCGCGCGGTCGGGGCTCAGCGCCCAGAAGCGGATGTGATGGCGCTTGCGGGGGCTGCCGTCGATCGGCTTCTGGAAGCCGATGTCCTGCTTGCGACCGAACAGATAGAGGGTGCTGAACGGCGCGTTCGGGTAGGGCCGGTTGAGGACGAAGGACACGGCCATGCCCCAGGAGCTCTTCAGGCCGAGGGGATCGGCGGCGATCCAGCCGGCGCGGGCGAAGGCGGCGTTGAGCTCGGCGAACGTGCCGACGAGGGCGAGATTGACCGGGTCGCCCGGAAAACCGTCGCCGGTCAGGGTGAAGCTCGGCACGCTGCCGCGCTTCAACAGCTTGAGGCTCATGCGGACGATGCGCGGCAGGATGACATAGGCCGCGATTCCATAGACGAGCGCCAGGGTCAGAATCGTCGGCAACCGCTGGTCGGTGACGCGGAAGACGAAGGCGATCAGCCAGACGGCGAGAACGCCGAGCAGGCCGACGGCGAGCCTGCGGAGCGCCAGAACAACGAACCTCAAATCCCTCACCCTCCTCGGCTTGGGGGCGCCTCGCCGATTGTCGCCGAAGCTCAACCCTTGACGAATGTGGAAGTATGGAGTGAACGATCATTTATGTCTCCTTGGCTTCAGATTCGAGCTGCGACGGCTGCCGATCGCTCGGATCTGCGACGCGCCATCGTCGAGCTTCAGGAGCATGAGCGTCGGCTTCATGATTCGCGTCTGCCCGGGGAGCAGGTCGCCGACGCCTATCTCGGTCGGATCGAGAGTCGGGCGGCTGAGAGCGGCGCCATGCTGGTGGCCGAATGGGCTGGAGCATTTGTCGGCTTCGTCGCGGGCTGGATCGAGGAGTCGGACGCGATCGTCGAGACGCCGGACTCCGATCGCTTCGCCTTCGTCTCCGATATTTTCGTCGCGCCGGAGTTTCGCGGGCGGCGTGTCGCCAGCCAACTTTTGGGCGCCATCGAGCGCTGTCTGGCGCAACCCGGGATCACACGCCTCCGACTGTGCGCTCTCGCCGCGAACGACGCGGCGATCCACGCTTATCGGCGTGACGGTTTCTCGCACTATGAAATCATCTACGAGCGGCCAATTGTGCGGAGGGCGGAAGCGTCCGACGGCTGCCTTGACCGGGCCCAAGAGCCATCGCCATAACCCACAGGCGTGAGGCCGCCCGGGCGGAAGGATCTTGATTTGAGAGTGGGCCGTCTGACACTTGTGCTCGCGGCACTCTCAGCGCTCGGCGCATGGCTCGCGACAGCGCCGGCCGCAGCGGCCCGCACCGCCGAAACCGTCCCTCCCCTCTCTTACGTCGGCAGCGAGGTCTGCGCGTCCTGCCACGCAAGCGACGCAAAACTGTGGGCCGGATCGCACCACAAGGCGGCGATGGACCACGCGACCGACGCCTCCGTGCTCGGCGATTTCGGGAATGCGACCTTTGAGCATTTCGACGTCACGTCGCGCTTCTATAGGCGCGATGGAAAATTCTTCGTCGAGACCGACGGCCCCGACGGCAAGCTCGCCGAATTCCAGATCCAATATACGTTCGGCGTCTACCCGTTGCAGCAATACCTGATTGCATTCCCGGACGGCCGGATTCAGGCGCTCGGCATCGCCTGGGACAGCCGGCCGAAGGACAAGGGCGGGCAGCGCTGGTTTCACCTCTATCCGAACGAGGCGATCCCGCACGACGACGTTCTGCACTGGACGAAGCTCAACCAGAACTGGAACTTCATGTGCGCCGAGTGCCATTCGACCGGCGTGCGCAAGAATTACGACGCCAAGGCGGACACGTTCGCGACGTCGTGGGCCGAGATCAGCGTCGGCTGCGAGACCTGCCACGGCCAGGGCTCGGCCCATGTCGCCTGGGCGAAAGCCCACACAGGCTGGCGCGCGCCGGCGGGCGATGGCGACCAAGGCCTCGTGGTCCGGTTCGACGAGCGCGCGAACCGGACCTGGACGATCAACCCCTCGACTGGAAACGCCGCGCCGAGCGCCGAACCGCCGGACTTGCGCAAGGAGGTCGAGACCTGCGGCCTCTGCCACGCCCGCCGCGGTCAGATCGCCGAGGACTGGGTTCCCGGCCGGTCGCTGTCCGAGACCCACGTCGTCTCGCCCCTCACCCGCGGCCTCTATTTCGCCGACGGGCAGATGGAGGACGAGGTCTACAACTACGGTTCGTTCAAGGAAAGCAAGATGTTTTCCAAGGGCGTCACCTGCAGCGACTGCCACGACCCGCACAGTTCGCAGCTAAGGCTCCCGGGCGACGGCGTCTGCCTGCAATGCCACGCGCCCGACCCTTATGCTGTCGCAGCTCATTCTCATCATGAAGGCGTCGACCCGCCGGTCGGGTGTCCCGACTGCCACATGCCGAGACGAACCTACATGGTGGTCCACGACCGCCACGATCACGGGTTTCGCATTCCGCGCCCCGACCTCACGGCAACGCTCGGGACGCCGAACGCCTGCAACGCCTGCCACGCGGAAAAATCCGCTGAATGGGCGGCGGACGCGATCCAGAGCTGGCGCGGGCCTGGCCGCAAAGGGTTCCAGAACTACGCCGCGGCGTTCCACGACGCGTGGTCCGATGCAGCCGACGCGGAGGCGCTGCTTACTCAAGTCGCGGCGTCTCGCGGCGCCCCCGGCTTCGCCCGCGCCGGCGCGCTCTCCGAGCTTCAGCAATTCCTGTCGCCGCGGACCCTCGACCTCGCCCGGGCGGGCCTCAGCGACCCGGATCCGATGGTGCGAATCGGCGCGCTCGACATGCTGGAGCGCGCGCCTTCGGCGGACCTCTGGCCGATCGTCGCGCCGCTTTTGAGCGATCCTATCCGAGGCGTCCGTATTCGCGCGGTCGATCTCATCGCCGCGATGCCGGCGGCGAACCGGCCCGAGGCCGACCGCGCAGCGTTCGATCGCGCCGCGGCCGAGTTCGTCGCGGCGCAGGAGTTCAACGCCGACCGGCCGGAGGCGCGGCTGACGCTGGGCGGGTTTTACGCCCGCGAGGGACGGAGCGCGGAGGCTGAAGCCGAATACCAGGCGGCCCTCAAGCTCGCGCCCCAGTTCGCCCCCGCCGCGATCAATCTGGCCGATCTCTATCGCCAGACCGGCCGCGACGCGAACGGCGAGGCCGCCTTGCGCGCCGCGATCGCC
>Ga0074046_10002633_pt1 | contig 15385 bp, 23 predicted proteins | sample BogForMeECP23OM3_FD_94441 | JGI IMG/M metagenome (GOLD analysis project Ga0074046, IMG submission 94441) | Bog forest soil microbial communities from Calvert Island, British Columbia, Canada - Bog Forest MetaG ECP23OM3 | ecosystem: Environmental > Terrestrial > Soil > Wetlands ...
AGCCACGGCACCCCCTGAAAGCGTAAGGTTCGGGGGCAACTGACCAGGACCTGCAAACACGGAGACCCCAGCGCCGTCGAGCGTCACCAAGGCCTGGCTCAAATCAAAGTTGTATGAATAGAGGCCGCTAGCGTTTCATCATGTGCATGGGCATGGAAATAGGAATCGGGTGCAGCGGGTTGTTACAGTAGCGGCCGAGCATTGCGGGCTGTTGTGATAAGTTGCGTGGCAAAGGAACGCTTCCGATCGTGCCAGGACCCGGATCAACGAAGTGGGAAGCGCCCTCGACCCTGGTTTCTTCCGTCCAGTTATGCACACCAGTCAGATGCAAATGGTTAGCGTGCACACTCACGCAAGGGTTCAAGAGGCGCAAGCCCGCAACCTGCGCCTCATAAGCTAGCCGGTTGTCACAAGCGAGCAGCCCAAGTGGCCAGTCATTGGTGAAAGGCTTGATCGGTGCTCGGAAAATCCACGCGTCTTGACTGCCTCGAGCACCGTCGACCAGTTTCGTTTGCCCATTTTCGTCAACGTTCCAACGCGACAGGCAAAACAATAGGTCCGTGAAGTCCGTGAACGTAAAATGCTGAATCGTTTGGTCAAAATAGATGTCACTGTTGGCAATGATGCAAATGCGGCCCACGAGCTCGCCGTTTGCATGCTCGAACAAATCGCTGAACCGCGGGCGGTGCCGCAGGGCGATGATTTTGACCTTGGGCGATGCTTTGGGCCGGCTGTCATCCTCGCAAAACACGTGGACTTGCTCAATGCGTGACAAGGCGCAGTTGCGCTCCAAGCATTCGGCATATTCTGCCGCGCGCGCGGGGTTGGGCTCGTCGTAGTGACTAATCAGCAAGATCACAGTCCGACCTCCTTCAAGGTTTCATCGTTGGCAAACCAGTACCCGGCTTTTCGAAGCCGATCTTCTTTAACGTTGTTGCCCCGGACCCAATTAGCATGGAGGAGCACCCGATCGCCGCTCCACTCCTGCGCCCCATTGCGAAAAAGCTCGATGGAGAGGCACCCGGGGATCCGCCCGAAGTGCTCTAAAACAGCATTGGCGGCTAGTTGGTCATGAATCCAGTTCTGGCCATACTCGTCCGTGCTGCTCGCCATGCGAGAAGCCAACCATTCGTAACTTGCGGACCAAAAAAACGGCTCGGGCAGGGTTTCGAAGATGACACCCGTCGAATACTCGGCTTTTGACCGTTCAGGCGGCAAGCTGTCGGGGCGATCGGACTGGAACCACAGGGAATTGCCGGGGAGTGCCGTGGTTTCCCCTTGCAATGCTTGTTGTGGATCTCGCAAGAGGACCACGTCCGCGTCACAAAACAAAAGCGGCTGAAATGCAGCTGGTTCAGCGCGTGACAACTGCTGCAGGAGGTCCAATTTCCAGAGCGTGAAGCGGATAAACTCGCGGCTGCCATAGGGGTGATCCCCTTCGGGCACCGAATCCTCCGGATCGGCGAGCAAGGTCCGCGAAATGGTCGCGGGGAGGTGTTCGTGCCGGCAATATTGGCTTATCCGTGCCTGGGCTTCGACGTCGGTGCAAAAAATGTGTGCTCGACTGGCGATCTCGAGTGCATGCAAGCTGGAAACCCAATTGGCCGCGAGCCGTGCACACGATCCCCCATTGGTTTGAGTAATGAGCCGAACGGTATCCATGGCCTAGAGCTTAATCGACAACCGGCCCGCGTAGTCAATGCGGCTCAAGAGTCCAAAATCGGGCGTTGCGGCGATGAACTCGTCGACGCCCTGCTGTTGGCCCTGCCAATGCCCATAGTCGTCAATGATGAGCACCCCACCCGAAGAAAGTCGCGGGTATAGCTGTGTCAACTCGTGCTTGGTTGATTGGTACCAGTCGGTGTCGAGCCGAAGCAGGGCGATTTGTTCCGGAGCATTGGCCGGTACTGTGTCCAGTACATTGCCTTGAACGAAGTGCAGGCGGTCCACAGGATATCCAGTGCGGGCCAGGTTGTGTTTGACGGTCTCGAGCGACGCGTAACACCATGCCCCGAGCTCGTCGGTCGGCTCACTCTTGGCGAGACCTTCGCTCGCCGCATACCCGTGATACGTCACGTCGATGGCTGTGGGTGGCGGCATTCCCTCGAAAGTGTCGAACAACCACAAGTCGCGGCTGAGATCGCCCAAGAATTGGAGCATGTACGCCGCGACCATGACCGAACCACCCCGCCAAACGCCACACTCGACGATAGATCCGGGAATGGACCGGCGGTGCAGATATCTCACGGCCTCGATCAGCGCGTGGATGCGCTCGGGGCTCGTCATCGTGAAGTTCGAAACCTGCCGCATTATGTCGAAATGCAGGGGCTCGAAGTCCGGGAAAAGCCGGCGCTCACTCGGGTCAAGGTCGAAACGTTCACGCGAGTCCATTACTTCGCCCCGACACTTAGCGGCGGGTTGTTTTGTCCCGCCTGCTGCTGTGCCTGCTGCTTTTGGTAGGCTCGCGCAAATGTGCTCGAGCACTTTGAGCAAAGATTGAAGATCCGCTCGCCTAAGTCGTTGCGAAATGAGGTCCAGAGTGTGTTTTGACTTTCTTCGTTCGGCAGTTTGCCGCAAGCCAAGCACCGATCACGAACTAGCCGAGCTCTCAGGATTTGAAGGTTCACGCATTGCCTCCATTGTTGCATAGCCGTCTTGTAACAAACGAAGGTCAAGCACCCGCCCATTGTGCATGGTGACACCGGTGACCAATGCCTCGACCTTCACAGTGTCCGGCAAGCGTTTGAAAAACGCGTTGTCTTCCGGAAGCCAGCTCTGACCCTCGATATGCTCAAGGAACAAGGCCAGTCGCTGGACTCCGAGCTTGTCGGTATAGGTCAGATTTCGATTGTGCTCAGCCATATCCACCATGGCTTGCCGTGACATGGCCACCAGTCCGAACCCACCCCAGAGCGCCGGCATAGTGCGGCCACCGTTCGGTAAGTCGCGATACTCGGGGCTCTCACCTTCTGCCATGGCTCGAACTTGCAGGCTCACGCGTGGTTCTTGCGTCTGCGAGTATCGACACCAATAGGGCGCAAGGCAAATGCCTGAGCTCGTTTTGACGGCCTCAACCATCCATCGCAATGTGTCAAGCGTAGCTTCGCAGTCATCATCGCAGGCAAACCACACATCACAATTCGAGTTAAGAGCCTCGTGAAACCCTCGAGACCGCGATTCGGCGATCCGGGTCGAGCCCGGGTCGAACCACAAGCCGCATTCATCCAGAGATCTCAAACGGGTGATCGTGCGAACCACCGGCAAAGATTCTTGGGTCGGGTGTTGAATTTGATCGGCGAGCTCGGCCGCCGCCTCGTCCATTCCCATGGACCAGCCCAAAGCATAACAATGTGTTGTTACGAAAATCATCAGCTTGTTCTCCCTACAGTAACCGAGCCCACATGAGCTTAGAACCTTGGGGCCCATCCGGTGCGGCATCCAATTCGGCTTGCGTGTATCGACCGAGCCCAGCGTCGGGGCGAAGTTCGATCAATCCCATGCGAGCCGCGCGGATTAGGCTCGCCTTGGCCCTTGTAGCGTCCGTGGCACCCGCCAGCACCTCTGGCACGAACGCCAACCCGATCGAAGTGAGATTGGCCTCCACGAGGTCCACAACGTCCACCGTTTCGAAGCGCTTGCCGGTCATACGAGCCCTGCACGTTCAAGCTGGTCGATGAGCTCGTCGAGCGCTTTCACGACCTCAAGGCCGGCCTCACAGGCATTCGTCAAGCACTTGGCAATCTCTGAGTCATTGATACGCCAGGGGTGGGCGTCATCGATGGCCGCGAGGCAATAGGGTCCTAGCTGCCGGGTAGTTTCTTCGAGCCGTTCCTTTGTACGCAATAAACGGGACCTCATGGCTTTGCCTTCTCTTGGCCTTCACGCCAAATTGCCAAGTACCTTTCAGTTGGCCGAAACTTCTTAAAGTCGACCCGTGTGCCGTCAGCCCAAAATAACCGCGCCTTAAACCAACGCTGCCCAACCCACCAACCAAACGCGAATACTGCGAGATGCGAAAGACCTAGTTCAAACACGTGGAAGTAAAAGCGGAGCATGGTGCCTTAGTTGGTGGGCTTTACGCTTTCGACCTGGGCGAGCCCATTATAGGTAGCTCCCTGCCCTCTACAATAATCGAGCCATTGCTGGCACACAGGAGCCCGGTGCAAGGTTTCACGGGCTGATTGATTGAGTAGAATGAGCTCACCGCACCAGGGGCAAGCTCGGGACCTCACTTCAGCGATCCGACTACTTTTTGCCATTGCCAAGTACCTTTCAGATTTTCATTAGATGGACGAGAAAGATCGCGCCCACCACAACGCACACGGACCAAAAAAACGCTTGTGGCCAAGTCATTCCTGTTCTCCGAACCGACAAGCTTCCGTCGCCAAGTGCGAGTGTCCGTGGGTGCGTTCAGACATTCCTCTTCGTCGATTCCTTGCAAGACCTACATGTGCCCTTGTCACCCTCACCAAACCAAGATCCGCGTTGGATCGTGAGTGTCTCAGGGTTTGTCACGTAACCGACGGCCGCTTGCTGATGAAGCGCTAAGCAGTGGCCGTGGTGAAATCGTTCGCCATTGTTGAAAACGCAAATGCATTTGGTGTCGGTCATGTCCCAAAAGTGTCCTTCTCATCCGTGGTACAGTTCAGGCGGGGGCCAAGCTGCCTCCCATTGATTCGGTCCGTTGACGTGCAGACCTACATGGCCATAATCGAGCTGGCAGAATACAAGACCCGAGTCGACGTGCTTGGAGCAATTGCAGATCCCTCTTGCTGAAGCCCAGTTGTCGCGCACAAGCGGATGCAACGTGTCTTGGCCTGACGCTACTCGGATTTCATCAGCAATAGTCATGTCCCAAAAGTATCCTTTCGAAGCGTGAGTGCACATTGACTACAATGTAGGGCATCTCTGAAAATATCCTTATTAAATTGAGCCGTCTGGCTTGATGGTTGGTGCTCGCTGCGTATTGAAGCCAGCTTTGAAAATCGCTTCGGCCTCTTCGACAAATTCACTATAGGCAACGTCACTCGATGGGGTGTCAGTTTGGGCTCCGTACAATCTCCCCAGAGCTAGCATTAGTGTCGCTCCAGCATCGCCAGGTGAAACCCGAGTACGAAGGGCGAGGATGATTCCTTCGCTGGTGTCCCAAAGTCTATTAAGCTCTTGTTGTGTGATCCGAGCCGGGGCAGACATGCTTCACTCATCCGTTGGATTCGGCTTAAAGGTCACCATGACGTCAAGATCGGGGTTTTCGGTGTAATAGGCTTTCATCTTTCTGAAGGTGTCCCAAGCACTAGTATTGTTGGACCACCAATCAACGGCCTTTTTGACGTCATCGATGGAGCCAAGTTCGCAGAGCCCACCCAAAAGAGCGCCAATCAACTTCGCGAATTCGCGACTGGTGAAATCGTTGCGTGCTGGTTTGATGTCGAGTGCCATGAATGTCCTTATCGAATACGAGCCAAATGATAGCCCCGGTAGCGTGCTGGTCGTGACGGTTTGTCAACTCGGAAAGCAATCATCCTACCGTTCGTCAAATGCGTAGCGAGCCGTTCAAACTGCTTGTGAGCTCGCCAACTGCAATCGCAAAATTCATGAGGTCCCTTCCGACTGTTGCAGTTGGGATCGTGCTTGGCTGGGATGCCTCTTGCTTTGTTCCGCGTTCGTCGCATGTCCGAAAAGTATACTATTCGGACAAGAGGGGTGCAACTAGCTTTTTGCGCATTTTGACGCCCTTCGGAAGTGCCCGTTTGTAGACACCATTTTCGGACAAGATATCGGAAACCGTGGCCTTGGGAATTTTGAGCGCAATGGAAATGTACCGAATGGTCTTGCCTTCCTTCTCACGCATCGAACGAACGTGCTTTACCTCATCAGCACTCACGCGCCGCGGCCGCCCCCAATGACCTCCGGATGCCTCGACGCGTGTGCGCGCCGAGGCGATTCGTTCTCCGATGGCGGCACGCTCCATTTGTGCGGCCCAAGCGAGCACAGCCAACACAACTTCACCCGTTGGGCCCCCCAAAGAAAAACCGTCGGCGATGGTTTCCAGTTGGCATCCGCCATGCTGCAACTCATTCACCAGGGAAAGCGTTTCACGTATTCCACCCCGTGAAATACGGTCTAAACGATAGACGTAGACCCGAGTGACGTGCCCCCCCCGCACATCCTCGCGCAACCGATCGAGTTCTGGACGGGTTGACTTTGCAGTGCTGACCTTCTCCGAATACCAACGTCGCACGCGGTCGCCGCGAGCCTTGCTAGCTCGCTTGATCGCGTCCTGTTGCGTTTCGAAATTTTGAGAACGACTCGACACTCGAACGTACGCCGCAATCATGAGCATAGGTTAGCAGAGCGCGCGCCGAATCACTTTCAAGCCACAGCCCGCCGCAGGCGCTGAACGCGCGCCAGCGGGGCGCCTGGCGAGCACCGCGAGCACCGCACCGACGAGCAACGCGAGGAGTTCTTAATCATCTATCGGAGATCCGAGACTTCTGTAGTTCCCGCTTTGTAGCTCCCGCCGTTGGATCATTTTCAGAGCTCGCGGACGGTATCGGCCGATGGTTCGTGTGGGTTGATGTGTTACTTGAACCCTACATTTCCCAACACATACCTAGGTTTCCCCCTATTTGTTCACCGGTAACATGATGGAGCTGCGCTTACCGCGGCAACATCCGGGCCCGGAATTCCCCTTGACTACGGTCCACGGGCGTGGGGTGGCACGCTCGCCAACATGGCGGCGTCCTCGTGGTCGTGCCTGGCTTGCTCACGACCTTGCAACGCATCCCGCATCTCAAGCGCCATGCGCGCGATCTCGGGGTCCATGCTACCTAACCGGTCCGAGTCCATGGTCGTCGTACGTCCCTCGGGGGTACCGTAACAAATTACCTCGCTGGCAATGTAGCGCGGCCGTGGCTCGGGTTCGCTCACCTTGTTTGAGCGAAGTGCAGCGCGTTCGATTGAACGAACGCGCAGATCTTCCTTGTGGCGCTCACTACGGCTAGACGGATCCGCAATGCCGAGGTGCTTCCAGTTCACAAATTTTTCAGTGGTACCCGCTGAAATCCGGTACTTGGCGAACTTCGGGCGTTTGCTCGGGAAAATGCGGGACCAATTAAGCACGCGTGCCGCGGCTGCTTCCTTTCGACTGCGAGCCACTGATTTTGGGTGGGGTGCTTTACCGTTTGCTTGGAGCAATTCGGCGGCGATTTCCGCGTCTGTTTTCCAGCAACTGGAGCCATAAGACGCACTATCGGCCACAACGAGGGCAGCCAGGGGCCGAAGTCCCGCACGGACAGCCGCGCCATGCGCAATATCTGCGCGTTGTGTTTGAGACCCCCCCCAATTATACAAATTCCCCCGATTTATTGAATTTTGTGAATAAATAACCTAGGTCCGCAGCCCAAACTACTGGTCCACGGGCGGATACGCTAAAAGGGGTATTCGGTCCGATGCTTGAACGATTAATCATCGTTTCTAGCCCCCTGAAATGATCCACAAAGGGTCAATAATTGCCCTTGTTCTTGCCGTGCGCCTATGGATTGACAAACGGACGCACTTGGGCTTAGTTTGTCCCTCAGTTGGTGGCGTGTTTTCCTCATCCGTTAGACGCTTCCGACTAATCGGTCGCCTCGCTAGTTACGAGGAGATCCGGCGTTCGGTCGGTACTGTTGATCGGCCGTGTGCCACGCGTCAAGCCTCTACTCGCCTCCCCGGCCATTTAGTAGAGGCGTGACGCGTTCTTTTCTGAGCGCCTACATTGCTTTTTGGGCCAATGGACCGTTAGGCTCCTTCATGGCCAAACTCAGACGCAAGGCGACGACCACCACCGCGATCACTCGTTACGTCCCCCAAATCGTCCGAACCCCGGCCCCCGTAATTCGGATCGCGGCACCTCGTGCAGCCGTCGTCAAACACAAGGGCCATCGCAGACACCATCGCGGGGGCAGCACGGCCCTATCGGGTAAGCTCATGCTCGGAGCCGGGCTTGGCGGCGCAATTTTAGGCTTTGTCGAGACGAAATTCCCCACCTTGCCAACCGTTCCTTTGCTCGGACGCTCGGGGACGGTTGCCTTAGCGGCCTACCTGCTGAACAAGCAAGGCATGGGCGGGGGTGGCGGCATCATGCGGGACGTTGCACTAGCTGGCGCAGTGGTTGCCGGTTATGAGCTCGGAAAAGAGGGCAAAATCGCCGGTGAGGATGATGCCGCGCCTGCCAATCACGAAGCCAGCGGACAAATACTCACCGCCTTGCATGACATCAAAGCCGACCTTCACTCCATCGCCGGAAGGTGCGCGGGGTTAGAAGGCGAAATGAAGAAGGTTAAAGGCGACGTGGGTGACGTTCAACGAACCGTTGGCGAGGTAGTTCCACAAGTCCACGGGCTCGAGGAAAAACTCGGTGAGGTCGTCCCACAGGTGGCAGGTCAGCGCTTCCCATTGCCACCGCGAGCCCGACGCGAACGTCGAGCTTTCGCTCCAATTCCTGAGGAAATGGCACTTGAAGAACAGGTTCGGCTTTACCGCGATCGCAATGCACAACTTGAGCGTGAACTGGAACAAGCCGAAATGGCCGAGGAGATCGGACCGCAACTTCACGGCATTGCCTCGCAGGTCTAACCGGTTCTTTTTTTTGTTGCAATTCAAGAAAGGTGCTCTTTATGGCAGGCAGATCATTCGACGTTGTTGGCTACGATCTCGATGGACTTCAAGGTGATGGCTATGAAACCAGCGGGTACGAAACCGAAGGCGCAGACGTGCTTGGTGATGTGCTCGGCAGATTAGAGGGCGCGATGGGTGACGATGGCGAGATCGTCGGGTTTGTCCGCAAGCATCACGGACGACACCAATTGCATCGGATCCACCGAGAAGGCGGAGCTCCCCGTCTGGCGCCGCATCCGGGACCAGGACCAGGGGCACACCCCGGCGGAGCGCCGAGGGAGATCCACCACCACCACCACCATGGACCCGATGGTCGCGAAATAATTCGTCACGGCGGTCGTGAAGCGCGTGCCCTTGAAATGCCAGGCCGTCCTGACTGGCGCGAGCAACTTGCTCCCGGTGTCATCAGACCTGACGAAGGCATGGTTCCATTGCCGCTCGAGCCCCAAGCGAACGGCGGTTTTTTTACTAGCGGGCTTTCACAAATCACGTTCCAAGGTCAGCTCCAAAAGCCGTATCGTCCCGAGCGTTTGTTAGTGAGCTCGTCGCGCACGGGCACGAGTGCAACGGCTCCGCGCTTGCTCGGTCAGATTTTCGTTGGTACTGATTTACAAGCGGCGGAGATCACGGCCTTCGATGTGGAGCTCGTCGGTCTCGCCGGAAGCTTCGGCACCCGGCTCACGTGCAAAGCCGCGGAACCTGGTGTGCTCGTTCGTATCATTACGACCTTGAGCATCAACCTTGTGAGCTCGGACTCGATTTTTGCTTCCATGATGTGGCTGGGCCGCATTATTCACTGATTGCGTGGGGTTCCCATGCGGATCAACGTCGCGATTCCGGAGGCGCACGTTAGTGCGCCTGTGCTTGACGCTGCGCTCGAAGCTACTACGCGGCTCAATGAGGCCATGCTGAGAAAGGGAGAAATCCCAAGCTTCGAGCAAGGCCTCAGCCGCGGGGTAAGGTGGCGACCCGAGCCGCAGGGCGAAGAGCATTTCGACCATGCTGCCGAAGTGCTTAAACGCGGGTGGGGGGACTGTGATGACCTGTCGCCCTGGCATGCGGCAAGTCTACGGCACAGTGGCGAAGATCCTGACGCTTATGCAGTTGTTCGCAGGAGTGGCCCGAGCCGCTGGCATGCGATCGTCCGTCGTGGCGATGGCAGCATTGATGACCCGTCGAGGGAAGCCGGCATGCGTGCAGGCATTGCCCCGGGGGTCTATGGGGCATCCCTGCCTCTAATGTATGTTCCACCGTCGTCAGTGGTTGGCGGTGGCGCCTATTTGATCAAGCCTGCGATCGCGATGCGCCCTTGGCGCGGTCAATGGCAAGGTCGCGCTGATATTCCGTGGATGTGGCAAGAGCACATGACGGATTACCCCACCGCGTCCGACTACGCGATGGTTACCTTGCACAATGATCCGGTTGCCTCGACCGCCCTTACCGGAGCAATCGACGGCGCTTGCAAACTTGCGATGGCCGCGGGTTATGCAGATCCGAGCCATATTGATCGACTGTGCGCGCTTGCAGACGCTTGCAACGGGTGGCCCTACGAGAAGCTCGTCGAAGTCTACGGCGAAGAGCATGCACGGGCCGCGCAACAAGTCGTTGGCTCATTTTTCAAAAAGTTGGGGAAGATAGCCAAAGGCGCTTTGAAGGTCGCAAGGACGGCCGTCAAATACAGCCCGCTCGGGCTGACCGTGAAGCTCACCGAGAAAATCCCCGGCATGAAGTATCTAGCGCCGGGGATTAAGTTCATCCCGGCGATTGGTCCGGTCGCCGACACAACGATCCAGGTCGTGGAAAAGATTATGGAGGAGCACGGGCACCACTTCATACCGGCAGCCCCACCGCCACCACCGCCGGAGTACGTGGCACCGCATTACCCCCCGCCCCGGTACGTCGCCCCACCGCCACCACCGCCACCACCGGAAGCCGAGTCAAGCTGGCCGGAGATTACCGACGACGTCGACTTGAGCACCTTGCCCGAACCCGAAGAGGTCCCACCTCCGTCGCCTGAATACGAATACATACCGCCGCCCATGGCCGCGCCGTATGTTGTACCACCACCCCCACCAGTGCAGCCCGTCTTCTACGATGGAGGGCGGCCAATCTATTTGGCGCGTCCGGATCTCGAGCGACACGAAGCCGAGCGACGCGAAGCCCAACGACACGAGGCGGAACAACGCGCGATCGCTGAGCGACACCAGAGCGATCTCCGCGAAGCCGAGCGACGTGAATCGGAACGACGGCCGCTCGAGCAACGGCCGGTCGAACAACGTCCATTCCAGCAACGTCCGGCGCCACAGTGGCGCACCGGCCGCGTGCCGTTGATTCACTAAGGCGTGCATGCAATGGCGATCCCTCTTTTCCGGCTTTGTGGTGTTGCGCAAATGGCAACGCACAGGGATCGTCATGGTTGCAAGCCTTGCGGTAATTGGAGCGATTGTCCAACTCGTCTGGCTCCTCCAGGAGAGGCATAGGCAGCACATGGCGCAGGTGATGAAAAACCCGCCTTGGATGATGTGGGGCAACAGTCAAGTTATTAGCGTAGCGATCGGCCCGACGGCACCGGCCACGACTTCGGGGCAATTGGTCAAGATAAGTTATGCGCGACCAGAAAACTGGAAGTTTCTATTTGGTGCAACAGTCATCGAAGCGCCCCACGTGCCAGGAGTTTGTCAAGTTGCCTTCAGCGTGACCACAGGAGTCGGACGCGCGATACTGACGATCGAACGCTTTGAATTTTATTTCTTTGATGAGACTGCCGGATTTTTGGACAACTTGGTTGGACGACCCTTCTACACAACCCAAGTTCAAGACACTGGGCGCGGCGTGACAGCTCCCTACAATACGACGGGCTTCATCACGGAGATCCCTGGCCAAGACATTCAAGTTCAAGGCCAAGTGTCGTGCATTGTTGCCCAGGCAGGCACTTGGAGGAATTTGGTGATGACTGTCGATGCCCACTTTGCGCCGAGCGTGCACATTCGGCCCGAATGGTACAAAGGAGAATTTGCCGCCGGGGAGGATGAAGCGAAATGAGTGCCGTTCTGGTTCGTCGCTTGATCATGCGTTCGCCGCGGCCGTCAACGTTGCGCTTGCAGTTCGGAGGTAAGAGCGACCCGCAAGAGGTCGTGATACCCAAGCGCGCGCCACACTGGACCGAAATCGGAGAAACGGTCGACGCGCTTGGACCTGAATTGATCGAACTGCTCGACAGTGAAGGTAAGTTGATGCGAGCGTTCAAGTCGGAACAATTCGAAGATGCCGCCCTCGAGGAGGAAGACAAACCCGCCAAGGTCAACAAGCATTCAGCAAAGCTTGCCTACGATGCAGAAACCGAGCGTTACCGGATCTTTGTGGGCGCGATCGAAGGTGCCTACAAGCACAGCACCACCGTTGCATTTGACAAGATGATGGGCCTCTTTGAGGCCATGAACGACCGCGCCGCATCCGGTGAACGTTCGCTTGAAAACCTGTACAAGACACTTAAGCGAGCCTACGAAGAAAACGCGGAGCTCGCAGTTAATGCCAATGGCAAAGAGGGCGGTTTCGACGAATTGATCCAAACCTTCCTAGGTAGTTGGATCTCGGGTCAGGCCGCCAAAAAAGCGACTGACTCGAAACCAGCGAATGACAAATCGAACGGGAAAGCGAAGGTCGACGCATGAATTTGCTAGCCATTGCGTTCCTTTGGTACCTGCTCACTGGTAGGCGCCGGGCATTTGCGGAACCCTCGCGGCAAGCGGCTCCGGCTCCGACACCTGAACCAGGACCGGCCGCCGCCCCGACTCCAGAACCTGCACCATGGTCTCCACCGACACCAGAACCTGGCCCTGTCCCTGGTCCTGCTCCGGCACCGGCACCATGGTCCCCACCGACACCGGAACCTGTGCCTACGCCGGCTCCTGCACCTGCCCCGGGTCCTGCACCCGTACCTTGGCCGGCGCCGACACGAGAACCTGCACCTGCTCCGACTGGTGTGCCCGCAGTGGCGCCAGCACCGGCGCCAGCACCCGAACCTGCGCCCGCTGCCGCTCCTGCGGCTGCGCCTACCCCAGCACCAGCACCAGCCAAGCACAAAGCCAAGCCCAAGGTGAAAACCGTTGCATGGCCTCAGGCGGTGCCCAAGGACCTGCCGGCGTTTCCCAGTGGCTGGGAGGCTGATCTACCTGTGCCAGCAGCCGAGGTTTCTCGCGCCTGGGCACTTATGCCCATGCTATGGAAAAGTGGGAAACCTGGGGCACATACCACCGAACACACTGCCGGCAAATGGGTCACTTATCTGGCATTTGTGCCCAGTCCCGGCAAACGTGGCGTTTCCGCGTGGCGCGTGAAAGCGGGACAAGGTGGCGGGGGAACCGTCACGGGTTCCGATTTCGACAGGCAAGTCGAGGCCGCTCGAGAATACTTGAAGAGCCAATTTGACGAAGCCCCGCACATCACAGGATGGATGTCCCCGTCCGCACGCAGTTACACGCTGTGGAACTTTCAGGACGAACCCAAAGAGGGCGGATTAGTCGTCAGCACTCAAGCGCCTGATACCGTGTGGGCATTCATCACCCAATGGGGTAAAGGTCCACCAGAGCCCAAGCAAAGTGGGTCAACGGTGTTGTTAATCCAACCCGACAACGTTGCCTTGAGGGACCTCCAATACTTATTCAATCATTGGCCGGACATCGCACAGGTGTCGGGTCCCCGACCCATGAAAGCGCGTCGACGTGGGGCGCAAACTTAACGCGATCGTTGTGGTGGCGGTCCTGTTTTTGCTAGCTCGCACAGGGAAAGCCGCCAAACGGAGCGGTCCGGGTCCCAAGAAAACAGCCAGTCGTGGCCTAAGAATTCCTCCGAAGCCAGAGGCGGCGATTTGGTCCGACGATGAAATGAGAGTCTTTGGAAAAGCGGTTGATTCAACGGGGGTGCCCGTGCCCGTGGTTCTGGAAGTCTACACAGCGGAAAGCGGCTTAGATCCTCATGCTAGCTCGGGCGTTGCGTGGGGATTGCCCCAAGCCATAGCCGGCACATTGAAGGATCTCGGTTGGTGGGGAACGCCTGAAAGCTTTGGCAATTTGTCCGTGAGTGAACAGGCGCCATGGATTGCCAAGCTTCTAAAGGCTCAAATCAAGGCGATTGGCTACGTTCCAAAGAACCCGCTCGATTTGTACGTCGCGAGTTTGTCCCCGCGCGCGGCCCGCCAACATGCAGACATTCTGTACTCGAGGGATTCGACGTTTCCGGAGGACCGCCAAGCCTACGAGGCAAATGTAGGACTTGATCGGGCTGCAAAAGGACACATCGACCGCGCTGATTTGAGCTTTGTTCTCGGGAAAGTCGAGAGCTCGGGCCTCTATCACAACGCCGTTGCACATTGGGAAAGGGTTCAGTCATGATCGACGATGCCGAAGCTGTGGCGGTTAGTTCTCAGGCGATCCGAACTAGCCTGAATTGTGACCCATCAACGGGCGAAATTTGTGCGCTTGACGCCGTTGCGCTGCTCGAAACGTCTCGAGGGGATGGGTGGAAAGGCGCGGGCCTTGGTAGCAACAACCAAGGGGCCATACAGTGCGGCCCGCATTGGCAGGGCGACAAGTTCACCTATACCGACACACATCCGAATGCAGATGGAACCAGCACCCCCTATTCAGTGGACTTCCGCAAATACGCGACCCGGTTAGACGGTCTCATCGATTTGGTCCAGGTCATGTATGTGCAACATGGCCGCACTGTGGTTAGAGCTGCGGCGATTGCTCAGAATTGGATGGGCGTTTCCCAGACGATGCACGACACTGGATATTATGAGGGATTTGGTCCAACGGTGGCCGATCGTGTGGCTAATCATAACCGAGCCCTGATGAAGGGAGTCAATCGCGATCTCATCGCTCTGGGCAAGAGCCCGGCGTCGGTCGTCGTTTCTGCTGCTGTGGTACCAGAAACGCTGAGACTCGGAGATAGTCCACGCAATGCTAAAGGCGCAGCGGTTGCTGAGCTGCAACGCGAGCTCGGCATAGCGGCCGACGGCATCTTTGGTGAAGAGACGTTGCAAACATTGCTCGATTTCCAGGCGGACGCCGGACTCGAGACAGATGGAGTTTGTGGTCCGGAAACATGGGCAGCATTGTTTGCGAGGGATCCACAATGACCATGCAACGCAAGAACCCGGTCCCCGCGGGTAGGTATTGGATCGACGTCTTCCAGCAAAAGATCCCTATGTTTGAGAGCTGGTTGGCTCGAAACAAGGATCTCATCACAGTCGAACAGCGAACGCCCTTTGGCGAAGTGTACGGCTTTTCAGCTTATCGGGTCTGGTACCTGTTCACGGTAAAATCGACACCAGGCCCGATCTTTCCCCAACGGATTTTTGGCTATCCCACCTTTGCCGATGCACAAATCAAGACGGCGGACGACACCGCGAAGCTACCCCCGCCAGTGCCAGGACCCGGCACCATGATCGCGGATTTCTTCGATGACATTAAGACCGGCGCCATAGTGATCGGCCTGTTCTGGTTGTTTCTGGAAGCCACCAGCAAGGGCAAGAAGTAATGGAGACGGTGAAGCTCATTTTGTGTGAGGCTTGCGCTGCCAAGCTCCGGGCCATTAAAGAACGACTGGGAGAGCAGGCAATGGGCATGCAAGCTGGACCGGTCGTTTCGGCTTGCCCCAAGTGCGCTTCACAACTGCCACCCATTCCGGGGAAGTTACTAACCGAGCTCGCACCGCTCGAGCG
>Ga0074046_10002634_pt1 | contig 15383 bp, 12 predicted proteins | sample BogForMeECP23OM3_FD_94441 | JGI IMG/M metagenome (GOLD analysis project Ga0074046, IMG submission 94441) | Bog forest soil microbial communities from Calvert Island, British Columbia, Canada - Bog Forest MetaG ECP23OM3 | ecosystem: Environmental > Terrestrial > Soil > Wetlands ...
ATATTCCGGAACAATTCCTTCGTGCCAAAGAAAGGCGCCAAGACGCGGGGTTTCGCGGATCTCGCGCCGAAAGAATTCATTGATACACATGGACATAATCAGGTCGACGGAGCAATCGCGCACAAATTGGATTACATCCTTGGAATTGATGTCATCGGTGATGATTGAATTTCCTTCCCATCCAGGCAAGCCATATCGGCTTACGTAAGTGTCCACGAGCCTGCTTTGGAAGGGTTCACCGATCTCATTCAGAAACATCTTGGACAAGGCATAGTAGAGCGCTTCATCTACGGTCTTCAGAACTCCAAACCGGTTCAAGCGTTTTCTTGCAAAACTCACGCGGCCGGATAGACTGCATGCCCAGTCTGCCGACCTGGTCCAAACAACGCCCGTCAATTGGGTGTGCTTTGACAACCAGTGGACCATCAACTCCGTAAAACGGTTCGGAGAACCGACGAAGACACAGCGAAGCATAGTGGGCCCCGAAGACTCTCTCCCCTTCATTGGCTTGCCTTCGCAGGATGCCTCAAGATACCTCACCCTATGTTTATGGCCAGTGAATTTCAGTTGAAACAGGCGAGACAACCGTTCGACCTAGACGAACAGGTCCGCACGGCGCATGAACTGCCTTTTTCTCTCGATGACGGCGCGCCCGATGGTTCGTTGGCGGAGTTCGGATTGGAAATCCGGGTTTAGATTTTCGAAGTGTGCGCGGGACGACATCCCCCCTCAAGTCAAAAGGGGACATTCACATTCATTAAACTTTAATAGCGCAGTTATTTGTCACTTTTAGGACACCTTCATACTCAAAGTGCTTCATTTTACTGCGGATTGTCGAACGCTTGGCGCGTGTGATTGCTTGTCGCCGTGCAGGCCTCGTCTGCGTTCAGTGGCGCCTTCCATGTCTTTCGAGCAACGCATTACATAGTCAGCGGCCTTTAACGGGGGTTGCCGGATATTCGGGCTCCTCACTGGAGCTGATGGCAAATAAATGGGCAAAACTCGGATGAGTCTCGTTGAACATCGCAGTGGCCCCGCGAGAAAGCGAAGCGCGCGTAAATCGAAGGAGCCACGGAGTGGTTACGCGCTGCTCCTGGTCATGTTCTTTCTGGCCCTGCTTGTTTTGACTGTTGCAGTGGCGGGACCCAACATACTCATGCAGCAGCGCCGGGAAAAAGAAGAAGAAATGATTTGGCGCGGTAAACAATATGTCCGCGGCATTAACTGCTACTACCAAAAGATGCACCGTTTTCCAGCGGAACTCAATGATCTTTATGAGCCCAAAACCGGAATTCGCTTCATGCGGCGGGCTTACAAAGACCCGATGAACACCAAGGATGGTTCGTGGCGGGTAATTTACGTAGGCCCCGATGGAAGGCTTATCGGCAGTTTGCGGCAAAATCAAAACGCCGTCTTTTTTGGTGGCCCGCCTCCCCCCGGCTGGGCCGGAGCCCTAGGATCGACTTCCTCTTCTTCGCCTCTCGGTGGATTGAAGGATTCCTTGCCTTCGACGGCTTCTTCTGGCAGTTCTTTCTCCTTGAATTCGTCTTTTTCTGTTTCGCAGAAGCCCCCTGACAATGCCAGCAATGCCGGCCTGACTCCCGACACGCCAGGCGTGATGAATGCTCAGAGCCCGGCTTCCTCGGATAACATGTCCACGCCGCAATCTGTCGCCGCGCCTCTCGACGACAGCCCGATTCTCGGGGCGAGAATGATCATCGGTGTCGGTAGCAAGATGGATAAGGAGTCGATTAGGTGGCTGGACGGCGAGAGGAACTATTTGCAGTTTGAATTCGTATGGGGCTCCAAGAAAACTCTCTCTGTTGCCCACTGAACTCCGGCGCGGATCTTCCTACATCGATTTCTGAGGCGAAGGACAGTATTCATAAATCGTCCAAGACATCGCTGAGCCGCCAGTGGAATCAAGCGACACCACTTTCTGCCACGAGAACGGGTAACGCTGCAGCATTGCGCGCATCTCACTCCTGATGAGCTCGTGCGCTTTGACCATTGATTCAGGACCGTCGTTCCAAATGATCAGATTAACCGGGTTTTTCCGGAAATACTCCATCATTTCCTCTGGAGTCCCGAAAGCGGAGGAATAGTTGAGGCCGAACCAGTCCGCACGGGCCAATATTTTGCTGGGGCGCAGCAGGTAATCGTTTGGCCGATGGCGAGTTTGCACAACAAATTCGGCTATAACCGGCCCTTCCAGAGTCGGGGGCACCACGATGCGCTGGGCTGCCTGCGCTTGGTCCTTCACAATGGATGCGACAACACCTTTGATGTCATATTGAGGCACCCGGGTGATGTGCTTGAATTGCACAACCACAAATACCACGCTCAAGGCCACAACACATGCGGAAATGACACTCTCCCAGCGTTTGCCGTACATCCACGCCAGCACCTCCCACCAACCGGCGAAGGCGGCCACCAAAAGCACGGCGGCCGGCGCAATCATGTAGCGGGGATCAGGACCGACCGGAGACAAGATCAGAAACGCCAGATGCCCGGCACAGAGCAGACTCAGCACGACGAGGTCCTCCCGCCAAGCCTTTGGCCGTACCAGCAGCGCGATCAAACCCAGGATGACCACGGCCATCAATGCCGGCGGGAAGATTCCGAAAGTCTTCACAACGAACGATGCCGCGTGTCTCGCCGTCAACGCCTCCGGCTCGGACGGAAGGCCGTAGAAAGCCAGCTTCCTGGTCCAGAAAGCCCAGGGGCCGACCATGAACCCAACAATAAAAGGCTGCACGAGAAAACTCGGTTTCCTCAACAGTTCGAATCGCCGGAGAATAACAACCGCAAAGAAGGGCAGCGCGATAAGGTAGGCAGCGCTGTACTTCGAGAGAATGGCGCACCCGCAGGTGACCGCACAGAGGATCCCGTTCCAAAGAACCGGCTGTTTGAGATAGCGAAGAAGGCATACCGCCGCGGCGATACAAAGAAACGCGGTCATGTTATCCACCATCACCGCGCACGTGACTTTCCGAACCACCGGAAGACTCAAATAGAGCGCGCTGGCGCAAATGCCCGCCACAATGCCAACCCGTTTTCGCGCGCATTGGAACACCAGCCAGCCAGTGCCCGCCGCGAAGACAGCGGAGATGAGTAACGCTTGCAGTCGCCCGACGCCCGTGACCAGCATCCAGAGTCCCGTCACGATGCTGAACAGTGGCGGCCAGTATCCCAGCGCGAAATAGGGATAGTGATCGTAGTAGCTTCGGGAGAATTGGAGTGGCGCCAGCCACCGGCCCGAGGTCAACCAGTCTCGCACCATTACGGATCCCACGAAGTGCGCCGGCTCGTCCGGATATACGAGGAAGTCGGAAGACCACGTCCCGGAGAAGGCTTGTACCAACAGGCAGAACGCGAAGGCCAGACCTCCCACCACCAGATAAAGCGCAAGCTGCTGGAGAGCGCTCCCGGTCGCTCCAATCAATAGAGCCTGCAACTTGCGCCGGACCGCTGGGCTGGGTGAGCTGACGGTCGCGAAACCGGGGGAGTCGTTGGTTTCCAAAGTCATTTGGATTCTACCTTTTCCTCGTGATAGTCCACCTCGGTATTGACTTCCCACAGGCCGGTCCTGTCCGTCTTGCCGGCAATGATGTTGTCCACCGCCATCATGGCGGTCAGCATGGAGTGATCCTGGTTATTGTAGCGATGCATGCCGTTGCGGCCGATTAGGAACAGGTTCCCATACCGGTCCACATGCTCGCGAATCTCGGCGAACCGGTCGTAGGTGCCAAAATACGCGGGATAGGTCTTTTCCATTCGTAGGACTGTTGAGTCAAGAACCTCAGCGGGGTCGATGATCCCGATCCTGCTAAGCTCCTCCGTCGCGAGCGCGACCATGCGATCGTTGGAGAGGTTCCAGATTTCGTCCGACTCGTTGCAGAAATACTCCAAGCCCAACCAAACATTCGCCGGATCTGCCACCATGAACGGGCTCCAATTGTTAAAGATCTGCAGCCTGCCGAGGAGCACGTCGGGTTCCTGAATGTAGATCCAGTTGTCGCGGATCAACTGCTTCCCCTGCGGCGTTTCGTCGTTGATCCGAAGCGAGCGCAGCAGGAGACCCACAGTGATGAAGTCTCTGTAAACCAGCCCGTCCGACACCTCCAAGACATTTTTCGGGGGCGCAACGTCGAACGACCGCATGATCTCCTGCACCGGGGCTGTGGAGAAGAAATAGTCGCCCTCGAAAGTGTTCCGGTCTCCAGTCGAACTGGTGGTCTCAAGCGCCTTGACCTTCCAGCCATCCGTGATCAACCGTTCGGCCCGGCAGTCGGTGTGGATCTCTCCGCCCATTTCGATGATGCGGCGAGCAACCTCTTCCCACATCTGCCCAGGACCGAACTTGGGGTACAAAAACTGTTCGATCAGCGAGGTCTCGGTGCCCTTCTGGCCGATGTCACCGCCCGCACTCTTGAACACCTTCCGCATGGCGTGCATCAGAGTCGACCAGACAGAAAGGCCCTTGATGCGCTGGGCTCCCCACTCGGCACTGATGTGGTTGCACGGCACGCCCCAGACCTTCTCCGTGTAAGACTTGAAAAACGTGCCGTACAGTTCCCGGCCGAAACGGTTAATAAAGAACTGCTCCAGGGTTTCCTCCTGTTTTATCGGAAACAGGGCACTCTGAACGTAGCTCACTCCGATTTTGAGGGCGCGCCACAGGCCAAGCTTGAACAGCGTGTCCTTGCTGAATGAAATCGGGTAATCGAAGAAACGGCGCAGATAGTAAATGCGGGACTTGCGGGACCGCAATAGCATCACGCTGTCCGCGGCGGCCGGGTCAGCGCCGGATGCGGAGGGCGCAATCTTCCGCTCCATGCGGTGGTATTTGATGGCAACCGGACCGTTGTCTGACGCTTGGAGCGGGAGCATCTGCAACCACCACTCCATGATGCGGTCGGATTTCGAAAAAAAACGGTGGCCGCCGATGTCCATCCGGTTGCCTTTGTAGTTCACCGTGCGGGAAATTCCACCGATGCAGGTGCTCTTTTCAAGGACAATGGCCTTGATCCCGGTGCGGGTGTGCAGTTCGTAGGCGGCGGTCAATCCGGCGGGACCCGCGCCAATAATGATAGCCCTTCCTTGATTCATGGAGGTCAACCTGGAATTTCTTTCTATCAAAGCGTCGGCTTTACCTAGACGCCGTATATGACCAAGTGCATTCGATCGCGGCGCGTTCCACCTCATTCAGCGAAATCTCATCTTGTCGCCGGTCGTAAGCTCCGCGCGAAAGCCGGTTCATTCTTCCTTCAACAAGTCCGAATAGCGCGCAAACGCCGGCAGGCGGCCAAAAAATCAGCCTTTGTATCGGCTTGCGCGAACATTGTCACGCTCCGCCCGTTCCGCCAGATAGCGGTTCGTCGAGGAGATAAAGTCTTCAAGGGAATCCCTGATCTCCTGCTGTATCTCGCTGCTGATCCTGCGGTAAGTCGCCGCCATGTCCATGCCATTGTACGACCACGTCAGCGGATGAATTAGGGCGTGAATGCGATCCGTGGTTCCCAATAGCTCGAGCAAACTCTTCTCCCGCCACTTGAACCCGCTGTCTGAGATATAGAGGACATTGTGCATGAGATCGTGATTATATGCATCGACGTAAAAGTCATTCAGTTTTTGCAAAAAAGTGTTGGAGGCAGGACGGTGTTGAGAAACTGAACGAACTTGCAAGTGCAGGATGGCTTCAAGAGCGGCCACATCCTTCAGCACCCCTTGCAAAGGGTCCAAGTTACGTTTTTCAAAAAAATCCGTTTCGTAGTGGAGTCCCACTTCGAAACCCATGTCGACGATCTCGCGCAAGGCATCCCAATGTGGCGGCGATGCCGGATTGTAGTGCAACGAATGCATAAGAACGTAATAGGAAGACTGAACGCCAAGGCGACGTTCCAGTTGAGCCATTTGCAGTGCGTAGCGAGGCGAGGAATCTATGTCGTGGCGCAGGAGAAGAAATCGCGGGTAGTTCGCAAATCCGCTCTTCAGTTGTGATACGGTCGGGAACTCATAATGAAGCGCTATGGCCTTCCGCAGCGTCTCTTCGTAGAGTGCGAGGGAGAAGCAATCGCTTTGAATAGCCGCGGACGGATTCTGGGCAGTAGACAACCTACGGCTCCTTAAATCAGACCCTGCCGGTAGCGCCAAGGCCAAGGCGTGCAACGAATTCCATGCTTCCTGAGGAATTCCCGGGCGGAGTTCGAGAATATTCCCGAGGGACCCGAGACTTCCTTTGTAAGCAAATTCATCAAGGCGAATTCAGCCGGAACAGCATCGCGAGCTGCATCGAACGTCCAAATGACGGTTTCATCCACTGGTTCAGGCGTGAAGCCAGGTGCTGGGAATCTCTCTATGAAGGCGAGTTTAAATCGCTTTCCGAGGTGTTGGACGCTTAAATGAGGCCAAGGAGAACTCTCCAGTGCAGAAACTTGACACCCTTTTAAGCGGAGCAGCTCGTGATAATCGCGCATCATGGTCTGGACGATCTGAAGTTGCCGGCTGCGGTCCGGCGGTCGCGCCGCATCGCGCACCACGCGAGCGGGGACACCCATCGCCAGCTTGCCGGCGGGTATGGAACTGATGACGTACGAATTGGAAGCTACTATGGCGGAACGTCCGATGTAGGAGCCGGGATAAACTATTGTATTCATCCCAATCTGGGAGTAATCACCCAATATTACGGGGGCGAAACAGTTTTCATAACCCTCAAGGGGGGAATGACCTATGTTATGCGTCATCAGTACGGAGCGCCGGGTAAGAAATACTACTTGGCCGACCAAAACAGGGCGGGCGATGTTGATGTAAATATCATCCCCCAGGTAAGTGTCGTCTCCAACACAGAGGAGAGACCAGGGATCGGCGTGTCCGCCGCCACCAATCTGAACATCCTTACCGCCCCAAATATTCTCGCCTATGACAACGGTCCCGCCAGCAACGGTTAGATTCCTGCGAAAGCTGGTGAGGCGCCCGGCGCAAAATCGTTCACGGCACCGAATGATTGAATTCTCGGCCAATTGCACTTCCTCTCCAATCACGATTTGTGGCGCGATCACAATCGTTCCCGGCCCGAGCACCGCGCCTTCACCCACAATCGCCCCATGTTGGCGATAGAGACTGCACTTCTCGGCAGAGGAAAGTCTGGCGAAAGCTTCCGGCTTGGTTTTCAATTCCTCGAGGAATTGTGAATCGACCAGACCGCTTTTCGTGTCTCGGAATGCACGAGGCAGCGTGACTAGATCGAGCGGGAGGCCCTTGAGAGCAAAGTGCAGGCTCTCGGCAGGCTTGGTGGAGGAACCCGAGTCTTCAAGGTATTGCTTGATATCTCGCTCGCGGACCATCCCGCGGCCGGCAAATACAGCCATGGGAATGCGATGTTTTTCGATAAGTTCCAGCGCCTTTTTGCTGAAGGAAGCTCCTTCGTGAAGAGTGGAATCTGCCTCTGGAGATTTGGGGGCTGATTCGCTTCCGAAAGCCACTGAGATGCGTTGGTTTTCTGATGTGTCCTGAGGAGGCGCGGCCCCATTTGTGGTGATGTACGCGACCACTGCGCCCACATCTACCTCGCGGCCGGCCTGGGCTCGGAGCCACACTTTCCCTGAGAGCGGCGCAATCATTTCCACCAGGGCTTTGCTGGTTTCCACTTCCGCCAGCAGTTGACCTTCCTGGACTTCTTGTCCCTCAGTGACGCGCCAGGAAACGAGCTTCACAGTCTCGTCATTCACGTTGTCAAGAGGTACCCGAATGGCAGTGGCTTCAGGCATGTCTGGCGAGCTCAACAATCGCTGCGACCATGGATTGCGTATGGGGCAGCAGCTTATTTTCCAGGACGGCGCACGACGGGATGGGATGTTCGGCCGGGCCCACGCGTTTTGAATAATGAATTAGTCCAGGGGCCTGCTCGTGGATTTGAGCCACCAGTTCGGCGCCTAATGCCGCGAAGCTCAGGCCTTCCTCCACAATCAGCAGACGGTGGCTCTGTCCCAGCGATTCGATGACAGGCATGGGATTCAGTGGATAAAGCTGCGTAGGGCAGACCAGCTCCGCCACGATCTCAAAGTCTTGAAAGGCCGCGATGATCGCCTCCTCCGCGTAAGGGAGCATTCCCCCGTAGCAGAAAAGGGTAACAACCGGCGCTTCGGTCGGCCGGAGCCGGGTAGTGGGGAATCGCTCGTCACTGCGCTCCAGGGTGAATCCCGCGTTCACCGGAGCATCCAGGCGAGCGGCATACATCAGTTTATTTTCGATGACGAGGACGGGCCGGTCGATGCTCGTGAAGAGTTCGTCGTAAATCGCTCCTGGATCATAGCGCTGGTGAAGTGCCAGAACCTGCGTATCCGGCAACCCCAGGAAGTGCTTTTCCAATGATTGGCTGTGCGTCGGTCCATAGCCGCGATGACCACCCATGGGTGTGCGGATGACGAGCGGCACCTGGACCTGCTCGTTGTACATGTAGCGGAATTTCGCGGAATGGTTTATGAATTGATCTGCCGCCAGCGTCAGAAAGTCTCCAAACATGATTTCACAGACGGGCAGGAAACCTGCCAGGGCGAGGCCATTTCCCAGTCCGACAATCGATGCTTCGCTGATGGGGGTGTTGCGGACTCGTCCAGGAAACTCGTCGCTGAGTCCTTTTGTGACCTTGAACGCACCACCGTAGGGCGATTCGATGTCTTCACCGAGGAGGACGATGCGTGAATCACGCTGCATGTTTCTTCTAAGGGCTTCACGGATGCTCGCCACAGCGCGATCGCTTACACCGTGTCGGGATTGCTTCCATTGAAGCTGCTTGGGGGAAGGAAGTTTCTGCTCCTTCCGGACATCCTCCGCGTAGGGAGCATCGAGGGCCCGAGCGACAGCATCATCGACCCGAATCTTGGCATGCCCCTGCAGCGGCGTCGCCGCTTCAGGATTCTCGTCAAAAAACAATCGAAGCGGATCTTTCTTCCAGAATGCAGCGATCTCGACGGGATCCCGGTCATCGTCACTCTTCGAGTGAGCCATAAGCCGATAGGTATCGACTTGGAAGAACATAGGGCGTCGCCGCTGGCGTACGAATCCAACGCACTCCGCAGCCTGGTCCAGCAAATTTTCTGGTTCCCATACGGACGCAAGCCGGAAGGGCAAATCGAATGCGGCCGCGCGCGAAGCGATGTCACCAGCCAAAGTTTGGCTTTGCGGAGTGCTCTGCGCGTAGCCGTTGTTTTCCAGTACGACGAGGAGCGGCAGTTCCCACTTGCTGATGATATTGAGGGTCTCGTATACGGTTCCTTCCCCCAACGTGCCATCGCCGATAAAGACGACCGCAATGTCCTGGCTACCGCGCAGCTCAAGCGAGTAGGCCAAGCCCGCGGCTATGGGTACGATGCCTCCCTGGATACCGTTGCTGAAAAAGCCCCGCGTGAGGTCGCAGAGGTGTTGACTGCCTCCCCGGCCGCCGCAGACGCCAGTTTTCTTGCCCATGACCTCGGCGATCAGACCATCAACGTCGCCAGTTCGCGCCAGAAAGTGGCCGTGGCATCGATGGTTGCTGAAGATCAAATCCCCGGGGGAGAGGCTCTGAGCCACCGCTGTGCCGACTAGTTCCTGTCCGATACAAGTGTGGATAGTTCCAAACAATTTCCCGGAGGAAAAGAGATCCAACAGCCTTTGTTCCACCTCTCTTATGAGGATGGACATCTCGTAGGTTTGTTGGATGGCCGGCTTAGCCAAAGCTTGGGGCATCGCTTCAGTTCTCTGGGGATTCCATTTTTGTAAAAGCTTTGAGGACAGAATACAGAGTATGGCGGCTCAATGTCTTTGTTTCATTAATGGATCGTAAACGTATCGCGAAGCGGAGGACTCACAACATCGACCGTAGCCACCTGTAGAAAACGAACGAGGCCAGAATTGCCACGCTTGGCGCGGGCCGCTCTGGCATTCTCTTGGCCCAACTTAGTGCAGTGTTATGTGTGGCTTTGCCACAGTTCGACAGACTTGTAATTCGGTTATTAGGGAAGCCGGCCTTCGTAAGCGCGGATGATGGAAAAAGCTTCGGCATAAGCAAAGCCTGACTGCATGCCGTGATATTCAGCCAGGAGCTTCAAGCCCCTCTCTGACCAGGGATGGGGAAAGGGCCGAAGCTCATTCTCGTATTGAGCAAATGCTCGAATCTTGGTTTCAATTTCTTCGGTGATATCGACATAAAAATTCGCAGGGAACGCCGCTCCATTCCAAAAGCTCGTACTGGGGATTTCGCAGGCCAAAATGGAAATCGGCTTATTCTTGGGCCGGCCAACAATTTTCGCAACTTGGCTCGTTATTTTATGGTCCAGGTTCAGATCAGTCTCTGAATGACTGATGATGAGATCAGGCTCGTATCCCAAACTAGATACTGAGTTCGCCAAATCCGCCATCGGTACCTGATCGAATTTCTGATCTGCAAAACCCATTAGTTTCGGTTCTCCAACCCCCAAGGACTTGCAGGCGGCGATCGCTCCTGACCGGTTGTCTTCGCTTTTTCCGCGCACATTCAAGATCCCATTGGAAAGTGCGACCACGTTCACTTTCCAATTGCGCTTCACAAGTTTTTGTATTGTGCCCCCGGCTCCTAGAGTCTCATCGTCTAGATGGGCAACAAGTATTAAAGCTTCCATTTTAGGATTCCATGCCCCGGTCGATGAGCATCACTAGCACCGTTCGACTGTTGCCAGGGATTCTGGTTGTACGAGAATGAAGAGCTCATAGGTCTGCTGCACCTACGACTCGGCGGAGACGACGAGCACAGTTTCACTGCCCCAAGTGATTCCTGCCCGCTTGGTGGCTAGAGAGGCGTAGGAGAGAGTATGAGCACTCAAGCCTGTTTTTTCATTAAAGGATCGTGAACGTCTTGGCATTGCAGATTCACAGAACTGCAAGGCGGATCTTCGGCTGTCTAAGGTCCAAGGGAATCGCAAATAACCAAGGCACCCCCACTAGCCTGCCGGGCGCTTAGATTGCGGCTCAAACGCTTGGCTTGGTCCAGCTTCAGCTTGCGCCGGCGCCCAGAAGAAGCCGCCGGTGCAAACTCGTTTCATGATTCCCTCGCTCGCATTGTGTTCCGTTCGGGGTCCTGGAGTAATGCAGAATTCATATCGTACTCACTTGCTATTGAACAGCAACCATTAGCCTGAACGGTTCCCTCTTCCGAGCGGATGGCTCGCAAATTCCGTTTGCCGCCCGAGATTCCAAACGCAACGAATTGAGACAAATGGAAGGAAAGGCAGCACCGCATTTCCTGCTCACTCCTGCTCAATGCTCGCAAAGATCGGACAAGAGAGTTGATCAAGCGACAACTCTTCTGGGCTGGGTTCTTAAACTCAGAGAGATATTTCATTTTATTGTGAACGGCATGCTGGCGGAGGTCGCAACACACCTGAAGTGGCGGAGAATAACGGAGAAGCTGGCGCCATCGTTGCTCTTTTACACGCTGACAGCGTGGGGCCAGGCTCCGCGAACGGCGGGCATGGCGCCCGTGGTTGAAGGAAGCGTGGGGTATTGCTACGTGAACCTCGATGTGCCAGCGACAGGCCGGGGAAATTTGAATGGAGTGGACGTTAGTCTCACGGCCGACTTTCTTCCGCGGCTCGGGATAAAACTGGACGGCAGTTACGCGCGGGCGGGGAATATTTTTGAATCAGGGCAAACCGCCAGCGCGCTGTCCTATATGGCGGGACCTGTGTTCTACCCGTTGCAGTGGAAACGCATCACGGTCTACACACACGCCTTACTGGGAGGCGCTCGGGTCCGTGGCGAAGTGGATAGCGTTGCAGGTGGTTACCTTGTGGGCTACTCGAACGAGTTTGCCTGGGCGGCAGGCGGAGGCGTGCAGTACCGGCTCACACCCCAGACCAAGTTGCAGTTTGGGGCGGACTACCTACACACGGCCATGTTTGGGCCAAGTATCGCGCTGCAAGGTCAGAATAACCTTCGTGCCGTGGCGAGCATCGTGTGGCTCTTCGGCAAACGCAAGGATTATTAACCCGGCCGTGGAATAGCTTGCTGGTTTAAGTCGTCTCTTGGTCTTATTCGCTCAGAGTGTTTCGGTAACTTCATCTACGCAGGAGCGCTGGCATGCGGACAATCGGGGTGCTTTCGCCGCGCACCATCTTGATATTGGTATTTGTGGGAGCGCTGGTACTGCGCGTGGCGCTGGTGTTTCTCCTTGCCACTTACAGGATCGATCCGGCCAATAACTATTGGGCCTTTGGCTACGAGGTGGGAAGGGTTGCCATGTCCCTTGCGTCGGGTTACGGTTTCGCTTCTCCAATGAGGATCGCCTCGGGACCCACAGCATGGTTTACGCCCGTTTTTCCTCTGGTCCTTGCGGCGATCTTCAAGATCTTCGGCATGTACACGGCCCAATCGGCGATCGCCCTTTACGCCGTCGACAGCTTCTTCTCGGCGCTCACGTGCGTGTTGTTGTACTGGATCGCCAAACCGGTCTTCGGCAGCGGAGTGGGCTTCGCCTCCGCCGCCCTGTTTGCTTTGTACCCCGCCGCCATCTGGCATTCCATCAACACGGTCTGGAACACCTCGCTTCTGGCGTGCGCCATGGTTGTTCTCGTCGGGCTGCTCATGAGAGCGATGGCTGATACTTCCTATAAGCTCACTGTGTGGGCCGGCGTAACCATGGGAGTAGTTCTTCTGATCGATCCCGCGCCGGCATTCTTTTATCCGTTTGCGTTGGGGCTGTATTTCTGGGCGCAGAAGGGCCGGCCCCATGCAATTCGGAATGTCGCGACCCTGGCCCTTTTTCCCGTACTCATTTTCGGCCCGTGGATGCTCCGCAATTATCTTGTTCTCGGCGTATTCACTCCGCGGTGCTGCTCGGGCCTGGAAATGAAGCTTGGCAACAATGAGACCGCATGGCGTCTCGGAACCTCAATCCGCGTTGGCGCCATGCACCCGACCAGTTCCGACGCGGAACTCGCGCTTTACCTCCAGATGGGAGAGGTCGCCTACGATCGCTACTGCATGGCACAGGCCACGCAGTTCATCCGGGAAAACCCGGGGAAGTTTCTCGAACTTTCGGGATGGAGGTTCCTGGGGTGGTGGTTCGGAGAGGTCACGAATTGGCAAGGCCACCTGCACACCGGACTTCCTTTGCCACAACTCAAGCGAATCGCGTTCTTGCTCCCCATGCCGTTCTTCCTCATCGGAGCCATTGCGGGGCGGCGGAACAAGCCCGTTCTGATGATTCTATTGCTGCTTCTGACCTATCCTGTCCCATATTACTTCGTCCATGTAACGGAGCGATACCGCTTTCCCATTGAGCCCTTTTTGGTCTTGCTGGCCGCTGAGGGTTTGTTCGTAGCGTTGCGTTGGCTCGACTCGTTGAGAAGCCAACCAAGCTTGGCAACAGCGGAGTAGTCGGATTCGGCATTGGCAATAGCGCGCGTAGATTGGAGTGGGCCGCACAACCCAGCATAAAACCTTCGCTGTGGCACCATGAAGAAGGGAACAGCCCTGCCTGAAAGACCACAAACTGGGGCGTTCATTGGTCCAGGTTATATAAATAGATGGACTTACCGATTACCTCCTGTGGTGTTTTTCCCCTCAGCCAGGCGAAAGACCCATTTTTCGCGTACTCCAAGGTAAGGTACCTCACGCTGATGGCCACATAGCCATGAGTGGTGGGGACGTCAGCCGAGAGTATGGAATAGGGAGGCAAGCCGGCCTTTTCAAGGGGCGCACTGCCGAAGTACTTTATTGACACACGGTCAACTTGGAGTTCTCTCAGCCGTCGACTAAGACGATACAGGTCCTGGCCCCAGTCCAGATCTGATTCCGCTAAGATCCTTTCCGGGTGCGCGCCGGCGAACTGGTTAAAGTATGCCAAATAGTCAGGCCGAACCATCCACGGCTCTGCCACAACCCAGGCGGCAAGCGCAATCGGCAAAACCAAAACCGCTCGGGATGTCCGTCTCGCCAAAACAAAAAACTCGGACATCGCATGACCACCCATCACCGCCAGCAGCGGGTAAATTGCCAAGACATGACGCACTCCAAGATTGATTTTAGAACTCATGCACACAAGCATGATGGCGACCGGAAAGATCACGGTGAGATGCTGTTGCCAGGAACTTGACCTGAAGCCGCGCTCGATCGCGAAGATGCCACACCCGGCAAGAATCAGAAAACCGAGGGGAGTTTTGACACCGAAGGCGACTGGAAAGAAGTACCACCAACCGGTGCGGCGATATTCGCCAAACAAGTAAGAGTCGTGCCCCTCTGCATTGTGAGATCCCACGGAGTGAATTCCCGTCACGATCTGACTGAGCGGAATCGGAAGTTCGATTACCTTGTAAGCAAGGCTTCGAAGGAGGGGTTTATTGGCAAACGCGCGGTCAATATTCGGGCGCGCAGCTCTAACGGCCGACATCGGCGGGCTAGAGAAGCGATACCCCGCCCACAAGAGCACGAACGCAACACCGGACACGATCAAAGCTCGCACGAACGCGCGGCGCCACTGGACTCCCCTAAGTGAGGCGCCTCGCTTTCCGAGAGCAATGTAAACGAACGCACAGAGGAAGCATGATCCCAGGAACGGAATACTGGAGAACTTGCACAGCACAGCGAGCGCTAGCGCCGCGCCCAGGAGGACAAGGTTCTGCCAAGCGGGATTCTCCAGGCACCGCATAAACGCGTACAGGGCTGCTGCTACCGTTGCGGCACACGCCATATCGAGCGTCGCCAGGCCCGCATTCCCAAGAATTGGAGGAAGGCTCATGAATAACAAGACAGCCCAAATAGCCGCTGCCCTGCTAAACCAGCGGCGAGCCCATAGGAAGACAAAAATGCACGCCAGGGCGAGAAAGGGAAGGTTGCCGGCTCGGGCAGAGGCGAGATTCTTCCTGTAACTCCCAGCCGAATACAAGATCGCATATCCCTCGTCGTATGGGTTTGGAAGAGAGAATGACCGTAACCCCTTAAGATACGGTCCCAAGGCAACAGCAACACGTGCAAGAGGCGGGTGCTGGTGCTCGTAGGTGTAGGTGCCCTTGTCGAGCCACTCCATGCCGGAGGCGATGTGGCAGGGCTCGTCGGCCGTGGCAGAGAGGGCAGTCCACGTGCCCGCAACCTCGACCACAGCCATCCCAATCAGAATAAGCAGCCCCGCCACCCATGGCCAGTCCGAGTAAGCCCAGCGGAGATTCCTCGAGTTATGCTGTGTCTCGGGGGCAAGCGTGCTTTCCGTGCCCTTCATCATGACTCCTGCATTTTCCGAAACGTTGCTCACCTCCATTTTCGTGCCGGCGCGTTCACCCGCGGCGTCCCCGCACGATACCGTGACGCACTTTTATCTGGAGCGCGGCAAGGAAGAATCTTGGGGTCGACATCTCCTTGCAGGATCTCAG
>Ga0074046_10002635_pt1 | contig 15383 bp, 15 predicted proteins | sample BogForMeECP23OM3_FD_94441 | JGI IMG/M metagenome (GOLD analysis project Ga0074046, IMG submission 94441) | Bog forest soil microbial communities from Calvert Island, British Columbia, Canada - Bog Forest MetaG ECP23OM3 | ecosystem: Environmental > Terrestrial > Soil > Wetlands ...
CGTCTGCACCCTTATGTTCGAGAACCTTCAACGCGGCCTCGACCGTGGGACACGTTTCGCATTCGTAACCCGCCTGTGAAAGGACCATTGCGGCACTGCGTGCAACGTGAAACTCATCATCGAGGATCAAAACGCGCGCCTTGTTTTGTGCGTTGCGCTTTTGCACGCTCATTAAAGACCGTGTTTCTGAATAGGGGCAAACACGGCTTAATGTAGCATTCTTGCCCTCACTCCCGAGGCTGTCAATATGGCCTAAAACTACTGAAGTTTCCCGAGATTTTTATTGATTCAGCGTAGTAAAACTGAAACGTCACCGCCAGGCGCGCTGCAGACTATAGTCGACAAGGTAAGCTGCCTCGATTCAACCGGAAATAATCCGTGCGATGTCGCCACAACCGCAAAAACGGAGGATGGGCAGGAATGCGACGCTAATTCGCGGAAGTATTCCGTGAGGTCAGCGGTATCGGCAATAGCCCCGGTGGCGAATTCAGGTATCCCAGCGCAGGCTCGGTCTGGTAATCGGCCTCGTCGCGAATCTGGCGGGCGTTGTCGCGAGCTTCGCAATCCGTTTGGTCCTGTCCCTGGCATGTGGTCGCTGCGGTGGCCGTTTGATTGGGGTCGGATGAGGCACAACCGAACAGCCCGGTGGCTGCTGCCAGTACCGTGATGGCCAAGAGTCGTTTGATCGTGTTGTCGATCATGGTTCCCGAGATAACCTAGCAGATTATTTCATCGGGTCGATACGACGCGGACGCATTTGCCGAAAAAAGCCGCGGATAGTCATGCCGGCTGCATCCGCAATGCTGGCAATCGGTGCCGATCAGAATCCGCCGTAGTATGGGCCCTCATAGGGTCCGTAATATCCGCGATGCTCCATCTCGGTGCCGACTATATAGCCGACTGCGCCGCCGCCAAGACCGCCGATAAGCGCGCCAGCGCCCGGCGAACCTTCGGAGCCGCCTATCAGGGCTCCGCCGCCGGCACCGAGTGCAGCGCCGGCAAGCGTGTCGTTCGCGCGAGGACTTGCAAAGCAACCGGTCATAGTCGTTAGCGCCAATGCGCCGACAAGAGTGATGATCGTGGTTCGCAGAGTTTTTCCGGCGCTCTCGTGAGCCGTATGCTTTGAATTCATCTTCAAATCTCCACGATGTATTCACCATGGAATACGAATCACGCGATCGGCTGGTTGCATAACCTTACCGTTTCGTCATCTTGCGCGACGCGAGGAAACGCAGCTTTCGCAAGGGAATAAGGAATGGCTCCCCGGGCCGGATTCGAACCAGCGACATGACGGTTAACAGCCGTCCGCTCTACCGACTGAGCTACCGGGGAGTGTTTTAGTGGATTCGGTCTTGCACCGAGTCGGAACTACTTTCGATATACGCGCATCGATGTGAAATCAAGTGGAGCGACATTATAGCTGGACTCGGGCCGCATGAATCAATCCGAATCCTGCGCCAGCCCTGTTACTCGGGGATTTTGGCGCCTTGCAGCGTTTTGTCCTGCACCGCGCCCATCGCCTTTACCGTCTCGGCAACGTACTTGGCCGGGAGAACGCCCGCCAGCCCGGAAAAAACCGGATCGGTGTTGAGGGAAGTGTTGGCCTCGAGAATTCCCCATAGCGCGAAGCGAAGCCCCGCGCTGACGAAGACCGGCGCGCCGCTGGAAAATCCCGGCGCGCTGCCGCCGTCGAGATAGCTGAGCGTCTGCAAGCCCGCGCCGATGACTTCGGTGTCGGCGGGCGCCGGAACCGAGACGTGCCCGAAACGGGCCAGCGCCTCGAAGCGATGCTGATTGACACCCACAGTTGCTGCGGTCAGGTAGTACACCTGCGCGCCGGTTTCGGGACGGGTCAGCGGATCGTCATTGCCGAGCAGCGAGGCGAGCGCTATTGGCGCGATGCTCGCGCCCTGCGGGGTCAGCGGAATCGCGGCGATGTCGGCCTTTTCTTCATTCGGATCGAGCACCCATTTATTTTCAGGCGGCAGCGGCTCCTCGCGCATCGCGCCGGTCTTGGAGTCCTCGAGGGTGAGCAGCAGTCCGGCGCGCGGATTGCCGTCGTCGCCGAGCAGATTGTGATGCGCGGTCACCAGGTAAACGAAAGAGCGGCCGGGGAACACTGAGCTTGGTACGGCGACGAAAAATGCAGTGCCGACTTGCACGACGCGCCCGCTGCTATGGGTCACGATGCCGGCGACGTTGCGCAGGGTTCCTGTAGGGACGGTGCCAGAGTCGTCGGCGCGCACCGCGGTCGGTGCGATGGCGAGGACGGACGCGAGCACGACGGCGGCCGCCGCAATCGAGAGTGTGGCTTTTCTCATTCTCTAGGATTCATCCAAAGGGTTTGCGGGTCGGCCGGGTTCCGTTTCGGCGCATAACGATAGCAGAAGAGCGCCCGAGTGGAAGGGGCTCGCGGCCGTTTCGATGCGTGAGTGAAAACGGAACGGCGCGGCAGGAGCTATCCGCTCCTACCACGCCGCCAATCAACTGGCATTAGTCAAACGCGATTCTTGACGCGAGATTGCTACCAGCGGTTGCGATTTCCGCCGCCGCCACCGCCCTCTCTGCCGCCACCACCGCCGCCGCCACGCCGGCGATCTCCGCCGCCGCCACCGCCGCGCGGGCCGCCGGTGCTGGCGCGAGCCTCGTCAATCTTGATTCGCCGTCCCTTCAAGTCGGTGTCATTGAGCGTCTGGATTGCGTTGGCCGCCTCGGCCGCATCCGCCATCTCGACGAAACCAAAGCCGCGCGACTGCCCCGAGAATTTGTCGGAGACCACCACCGCGCTCTCGACTTTCCCTGCCTGCGCAAAGAGCTCTGCGAGATCTTCCTGCGTAACGGCGTAGGCGAGGTTGCCTACATACAACTTAGTGGGCATAAAAGCCCTCCTTACTTTTTGCCAGGAAGCTCCTATACAGACGACCCTGCGGGGATTGACCGGGATCAGTGAGAAAGGCGGCGTTCGAGGCGTTTAGTTCCTGAAATAAAGATAAGCGCGAGGCAACGCGGAGTAAAGTCTGAGCCGGGAATGCGCGGCGCGACTATGCGGGCGGATGACGATCGAGGAAGTCGCGGAGGTATTGATTCACCAGGTCGGGCTTTTCCTGCTGCACCCAATGGCCGGAGTCCGGAATGTACTTTATCTCGAATGGACCGGTGAAGAGGCCGTCCATGCCGTAAGTCAGTTCCTTGCCGAGGGCGAAATCCTGCTCGCCCCAGATCAGAAGCGTCGGCGCCGAGATTTTGCGATCGATCCACGAGTTGCTGCCGGGCCGCGCCATGAAGCCGGTGCGGAAGTTCGCGCGATAGTAGTTAATCGAGGCTGTCAGCGAATATGGATTGCGGAACGCCGCGCGGAAGTAGTCGAGGTCATCGTCGGTGAAGACGTTCTTGTGAATCGTGCCGTTGCGCAGCGCGTTGACGAGCGCCTCGTAGTTGCGCCGTCGAAACGCCCACTCCGGGATACGCGGGATCTGGAAGAACAGCATGTACCAACTGCGCAGCATCTGTCGCGGATTGTGGCGCAGCGCGCGGCTCATCCGCTCGAGATGAGGACAGTTCATGACGATGAGCCGCTCGACGACGTCGGGACGCATCATGGCGGTCGCCCACGCCACGGCGCCGCCCCAATCGTGGCCGACTACGGTCGCGCGCTTGTGGCCGAGCGCCTCGATCAGGTCGGCGACGTCGCCGACCAGCTTGTCGAGCGTGTAGTTGCCGACGCCGACAGGTGCGTCGGATTCGCCGTACCCGCGCATCTCGGGTGCGACGCAATCGAAGCGGTCAGACAGCGCGCGCACTTGATGGCGCCATGAGTACCAGCATTCGGGGAAGCCGTGCAGCATGATGATCGGCGGTCCCGAGCCCGCCCGCGCGACGCGGAGAGTGAGCCCGCTTTTGAGTTTGATTTTTTCGAAGTGCCAGGGATCGGGCATGAGGTTGATGAATGCGAGTGCGGAGTCGCGACAACCTAACCCTAACCCCTTCGCGCGCGGGAAGGGGGACAATCGCAGGAGAAAGAATTTACGCGGCGACTTTGGTTGTACCTTGCATCGCGGGCAACTCGGGGTTGCAGATGTAACGAATCCTCGGGAGCGTTACGTCTGCGGTCGTGAAGGTCGCCGAGATCGGGTTGTCGAGGCGTAGGTTCGCGCCGGCGCCGAATGCGTCGTTGTCGAGCAGCACGATCCGCGGCTTGCCGCGCTCCGCCTTCGAGAACGTGAACTCCGGATCGACCTGCACGAGCACCAGCTTGCCGTCGTCCTTGTTGCGGGCGAGGTGCATGCTCGCGATGTACTGGATGTCGCCGCCGGAAATCATGTCGCGATCGAGCAGCTCGCATTCGAGCACCGGCTTGCCGCCCGCGCTGGCGCGGGCAACGACGCGGTCGTGGCGGATGTCGAGCTTCACGTCGCCCGCAACCGTCGGATAGCCCCATCGCGCGGCCAGCTCGCGGCGCGCGTCGTCATTGTCGCAGTAACTGCGCAGCACGAAGCCGCGTGGACGAACACCGGTGCGGCCGGAGACGCGGACCTCGGCAATCGAGAACGGGCCGACGGGGCTGTCGGGATACGTTGTCACGCAGAAGATTGCGTACTCCGGAATCGACGGATGCATCGTGGCCGGGATCAGGTTGTCTGCGGGGTCGTCGTCGATTTCCATGTTGATGGTGAGAATCTTTGCGCCCTTCAAAATCCACGGCTCAGTCTTGTAGCCGTTGATCGTGGGCACCGACTTGGCCCATGCAGCAAGATCGAGCTTTCCAAAACGCGGCGGCATCAACGACCTCCTGCGGCGGCGGAAGCGGAATCGCTCGCGCCCTGAAAATGAGGCATCACTTCCTTGGCGAACAGGCGGATGCTGTCGAGCACTTTCTGCTGAGGCACGGTCTCGAGCGCGTTGAGCAGGAAGTTGACGCGATCGACGCCGACCGCTTCCCATTTCTTCAACTCGCGCGTAATGCGTGCAGGATTTCCGATCGCAATACCTTCGGGCGCGCCAGACGCATCGCCCGGCCCGGCCGCATCCTGACGCAGCGACGGCAGCAGGCCGAGCGACGGATACGATTTGCTCGGATACGCCTCGCGCGCGGCGAGCAACTGCGCGGCGAGATAGTTGAAGGTGCCGGTGAGGCGGCGGCCGACCTTGACGCCCTCGGCGTCGTCCTCATGACAATACAAAAAGTTCACGGTCGAGACGGATTCGTTGACGACCTCGCCGACCGGAGTGCAGTTGCGGATGATCTTGCGATAGCGCTTGACCTTCTCGTCCTGCTCGGCGAATCCGCCGAAGGTCAGACCGAGACTGCCCATGCCGCGTTCGGCCGCGTCGATCTCGGTGCCGGGACTGGTGACGGCGACCCACAACGGCGGATGCGGCTTCTGGTACGGCTTCGGCACGATCGTGCGCTGGGGCATCGACCACGACCGACCCTGATAGGAGAAGCGCTCCTGCGTCCACATTTTCGGCAGGCAATGGACGAACTCGTCCCAGGTTTTCTTGGTCTCGTCGGGGCTGGCGCGAAAGCCGGCCAGTTCGTTCCAGGTTGCGGAGCGGCCAGTGCCAACGTCGAGACGGCCGCCGGAAAGAATGTCGAGGACGGCGGTGCGTTCGGCGATTTTGATCGGATGATTGAACTCGGGCACGCACACGATGATGCCGTGGCCGACGCGCATTTTCCTGGTCTTCATCGCGCACGCGGTCAGAAAAAGTTCAGGCGCGGGGCAATGCGAATATTCTTCGAGGAAGTGATGCTCGACGGCCCACACGGAATCGAAGCCGAGAGAATCGGCCAGCGCGACCTGTTCGAGGCAGTTGTCGTAGACGTTTTTTTCGGTTTCGCGCCCCCATGGTCGCGGTACCGAGATTTCATAGAAGAGGCCGAATTTCATGGCATTACCTCCGTACCGTTCGTTTAGCGCAATCGCGCCGAGATCGAAAGTCCCGCGGGAGGGGAAGGGTAAATCACTTTATCGAATGTGAAACCCGCGTTGGATTTCCCGCTTCCTTCGGTAGGGGTGACCCCTGCACCCAGTACTAAGAACGGTCCCAACAATCCGGTCCCCCTTCCCGTGCGGGAAGGGGTTAGGGGTTAGGTTTCGATGCAGCATAAATGCTCCTGTATATCACTTGACATATGTTGATTGGCGCGGTTTAGATCGAAGCCGAGGACTTCCACATGAAACACGAACTCACTGACGTGGCCGAGCCGAATCTTATCCGCGAGCAATTTCCCTACGACGCGGTGCCGCGAATCATATTCGACGGCGAGTTCGAGCAACCCGACCCGGCACCCGATTTTTTCATCACGGACACCACCTTCCGCGATGGGCAGCAGGCGCGTCCGCCTTACACCGCCGGCCAAATCGTCGCGATGTTCGACATGCTGCATCAGCTCGGCGGTCCCAACGGCGCAATCCGGCAGACCGAGTTTTTCCTGTACTCGAAGGTCGATCGCGAAGCGGTGAATCGATGCCTGGCGCGCGGTTACGAGTTTCCCGAAGTCACCGGATGGATTCGCGCGGTCAAAGCGGACTTCAAGATCGTCAAGGAGATGGGGCTGCGCGAGACCGGGATTCTGACGTCGGCGTCCGACTACCATATTTTCAACAAGCTCAAGAAAACGCGGCGCGTGGCGATGGACGACTACCTGGAAATCGTGAACGCGGCGCTCGATGCGGGGCTCAGAATCCGCTGCCATCTCGAGGACGCGACGCGCGCCGACTTCTACGGCTTCGTCGTGCCGTTCGTGTCGAAGCTGATGGAACTTGGCGAAGCGGCCGGCCTTCCCGTCAAGATTCGCGTCTGCGACACGCTCGGATTCGGCGTGCCCTACGCGGGAATCGCGCTGCCACGCAGCGTGCCGAAGCTAATTCTGGGACTGCGCCGGGAATGCGGCGTGAAGCCGGAGCAGCTCGAATGGCACGGGCACAATGACTTTCACAAGGTGCTCGCCAACGCGACCGCGGCGTGGCTCTACGGATGCATGTATGCGAACGGCACGATCCTCGGCTACGGCGAGCGCACCGGAAACCCTCCGCTGGAGGGCCTCGTCATGGACTACGTGTCGCTCAAGGGCAATACGAACGGGATGGACCTGTCGGTTATCACGGAAATCGCGGAGTACTTCGAGCGCGAGGCGGGGTACAAGATTCCCGCCAACTATCCATTCGTCGGGCGCGACTTCAACGTGACGCGCGCAGGGATTCATGCCGACGGTCTGCTGAAGGACGAGGAAATCTACAACGTCTTCGACACGGCGAAGATTCTTGGTAGGCCGCCGCGCGTCGCGGTTGATAAAACTTCGGGCGTCGCCGGAATCGCGTGGTGGATCAATTCGTACTTCGCTCTCGCGCGCGGCGCGCAGGTGGAAAAGCGCTCGCCGGAGGTGCTCGAGATCGCGAAGTGGGTCGATGCGCAGTATGACGACGGCCGCACCACCTCGATTTCCGATCAGGAAATGGAGCTACAAGTGCGCCGGCACATGCCGGGCCTCTTCGAGAGCGCTCGGCTAGCCGGATAGCAGAACCGGCATTCGATCAAATTCTGATCCAGGCGGGCGGGACTAGATCGCTCGGGTCGTAGTATCCATCGAAACTGCCGGGACGGTACGGGATGGCCGGGTTGGCGTGCCTTCCAGCAAACCATTGCAACGGCGCGATCACTTTTTTGTCTGGGTTGGGGTCGAGCCATGCGCCCCACCCTGAGAATGTGGAATTCGCGATGATGTGACCGCGGCATCGGGACATTAGAAAAATATCTTCGACCTCGCTTAGCGCTTCGACAAAGAAGGTCGAGCGGTCGCGGAACCGCTCCATGCACCAGGCGATGTCATCGGAGAAAATTACGAAGGTGGTGTTGGAATCGAGGTGCGACATCGCGCTCTCATAGTAATCACCGGCCGCCAGCTCGGGGTGGGATGGATCGCCGAGGTAGTCGGTTCTACGCACGTGAACCGAGCAGGTCTCTCTGGCTAGCAAGTCGGCGAAACCTCGTTCAAGAAGTTGAGAGAGTGCGTGATGGGGCGTGAAGTAGTGGCGCACCTCGTCTTCGCAGTGCGCAAAGTATCGCTCCGACTGGAAGAAGCCCCAGAGTTCGGTGGCGCGATCGATTACGATTTCTTCGTACCCGAAACTGCGCGGCATGCGGCGCTGCATGTGCCGAATCGAATGAGCCTGCGGAACAGGGAATTCGAAATGTCGCGAGTACTGCCACGTTGGGAAGACGAAGGAACAGCCGTTGCGGCGCGCGATGCCGATGCTCGCGGCGACCTGGAAGAGCTGGTTGCCGAATCGTCCAAGCTCGCCCACCGGGAACGTGACGAATTTGGTGTCGCTGAAGCGCGAGCGCAGCCTTCGCGCCAGGGGCGCGACGACACGGAGCTTCGCGATCTCCGCGATGAATCGCCTCAAGGCGGGGGTGGTAGTGATTTCAGATTGCGCGGCGTTCATTCGGCGAATCACGCATCAGAGGAGTGGAGGTCGCGGCCCATGCGCTCGCGACCTAGTAGGATGACGACGGCGGCGGAGAGCATGACGATTGCGGCGACGCTCGCGAGCGTCGCCGCGTAACCGAATCGTTCCGCGAGCAGGGCCTGGCTGACGGCGGCTCCCGAAGCCAGCAGGACTCCGGTTTGATATGCGAGGCCCGAGAACAGGCCCCGAACTTCCGGCGGCGAGAGCTCGGTCAGATGTGCCGGGATGACGCCCCATGCGCCCTGCACCATGAACTGCATAAGGAATGCGCCGAGGGTCAGTACTGCTAGCGTCGAGGGATAAATCCACAGCGGGATGACGAGACCGGCGCAAATCACCGCGGTCGCCATCGTGCGGCGGCGCCCCCATCGATCTGAAAGGTAGCCGAAGGTCAGACCGCCGAGGAGCGCGCCTACATTATATATGAGCGCGATCCTCGCGACGGTGCGGGTGTCGAAGCCGCGCGTCTTTTCGAGAAAGGTCGGGTACATGTCCTGGGTGCCGTGCGAAACGAAGTTCATCGCCGTCATCAGCACGCATAGGTAGAGGAACAATTTCCAGTTGGCGCGAATCGCGGCGCTGATGTGCGCTCGGTCGGGACGCGCACGTTGCCATGCCTCTGACTCCGGAACCTTGGTCCGGATGTAGATTGTCAGCAGCGCGGGCGCGCCGCCCAGGAAGAACATCGCGCGCCATCCGTAATGCGGGAAGACGAAGAAGAACGCGGCCGCCGCGAGCAGGTAGCCGACGGCGTAACCCTCCTGGAGCAGGCCGGAGAAAAATCCGCGCCATCGCGGCGCGACCGCTTCCATCGCGAGCGACGCGCCCACGCCCCATTCGCCGCCCATTCCGATTCCGTATAGCGCGCGCGTAAATAGGAACCATCCGTAACTCGGCGCGAGGCCGCTCAGCACTTCGACGATGGAATAGAAGATCACATCGACCATCAACGGGATGCGGCGGCCGTAGCGGTCGGCAACCCAGCCAAAGATGAGTGCGCCGACGGGACGAAGCGCGAGCGTCGCGGTAATCGTGAACGCGATGTGCGAGATGGGGCGATGGAACTCGCGCGCGACGGCCGGCATCACGAAGATGAGAATGAAGAAGTCGAAAGCGTCGAGCGCCCAGCCGAGGAAGCTCGCGAGCAACGTGTGCGCGGCCTCGGCGGAAGTGATCGCGCGTACGGGCTCGAGGGCGGCGGCGCGAGAATCCATCGCGTGTGATGATTAATCGAACTGGCGCGGCGGCGAAAGGAGTCCGAATTTCCGCGCTTTTCGCCGAGCCGATCTATCTCCGCGAGCCGGGGACTGGGCGGGGATCCACTATCTGGCGGCCGGTTGGGCGGATTTCCAGGGCGCAGCCGAAGAGCGAATCGTCGCTCACCAGGCTCACTACCGCGTCGGCGATTTCTTCGGGCTGGATTATCTTCGACGGCATCCAGCTCTTGATGCCGAATTTCGCCGCCTGCTCGAGTCCCCTGCGCACCAACGGAGTATCGACGACTCCCGGGCAAATGCAGTTGACGCGGATCTTCCGGTCCGCTTCCCAGAACGCCAGCGAATGCGTGAAGTTAACGACTCCGCCCTTGGCCGCGCCGTAAACCGCATCCTGGCGATGCGGATACAGGCCGGCCATCGAGGCGGTGTTGATGATGACGCCGCCGCCGTTCTTTTGCATCAACGGAGCCGCGAGGCCGGTGCCGAGGATTACCGCCTGCAGATCGATCTCGATCACCAGATGCCATCGCTCGGGCGGTGCGTCCGGAAAGCCGGGCGCGCCGACGCCGATACCGGCGTTGTTGTGCAGGATGTCGAGACGGCCGAATTTCGAGACCGCGGTGTCTAGCATCCGGCGCGCGTCGTCGAGCTTTGCAACGTCCGTCTTCACAAAAACCGCGCGGCCGCCCGCGCTCTCGATGCGCTTGACGGTTTCGGCGCCGCCGGCTTCGTCGAGGTCAGCGACGACGATCGCGGCGCCTTCTTTCGCCAGCCGCTCCGACGTCGCACGCCCGATGCCCGATGAGCCGCCGGTGATGACGCCGACTTTTCCTTTGATTTCCATTGCGCGATCCTCCGTTCGAATACCAATCGAGCACTAACCGACACTCCCGACAAGCACGCCAACGATCAGCCCCGCGAGCACGTAGGCCGTAAGGGCGACATAAGTGTAGTCGCGTTCCCTGATGAATAGGATGAAGCAGAACGCGACGCGCGCGAGCGGGACGAGCGTCAGCACGAACAGCCCGATCGTCAGAACCGCGTGTGGATTGCCGGCCCGAATTCTGTCTGGCAACGTGGCAAACCTTTCCCTGCCGATCAGGTGACCCTGCCGCGCCTCGTGGTAGCGCTGGACGAAATAGTCAGGCGCAAAAGTGTAAGTCATAACGAGTCCGGCGACGAGCAAAATCATCGCGGCGATCAGAATCGACCGCAGCAGAATCGGCGTCCACTCCCTGAGTATTCGATCTTCTTCCTGTTTCGGCATCGGTTAGATTCCTGACAATGCGCGCCATCCCATCTCGGCCGCGATTAGCAGAAGAATTATCACGAAAACGGTCCTGAGATACTCGACCCTGATATGGGGCAGGACGCGGCTGCCGGTGAGCGCTCCCGCCGTGACGCCGATCGCCACCGGGGCCGCGATGGTGGTCGCGACGTCGCCGCGCGCGAGGAACACCAGTGCGCCGGCGCCGGCAGTGACACCAATCATGAAGTTACTGGTTGCGCTCGAAACCTTCAGCGGCAGGTGCATGATGTAGTCCATCGCCATCACTTTGAGTGCGCCTGACCCGATCCCGAGCAGACCCGACATCAATCCCGCGACGACCATGAGTGCGCCGCCCTGCGGGACTTTCACGACTTCATAGTGGACCGGGGTGCCGCTTAGATCGGGCACGTCGCCAGAAAGTTCGAGCCGCTCGGCGAGCGGATCGCCCCTGGTCAGGATGTCGTCGCCGCGTTTGGTGACCGTGAAATATGCCGACTGGAGCATCATCGCCGCGAAGAGCAATTCGAGCACGACCGTCGGCACGACGCCGGCGAGATAGGCGCCGATCACGGCGCCGGTGACGGTCGCGCACTCGAGCACCATCGCGACTTTCAGGTTGGTCCATCCGTCGCGCACGAATGCGACGCTGGCTCCGGCACTGGTTGCGACGACGGAGATCAAGCTTGCGCCGACCGCGACCTTCATCGGCATGTGCGCGAATATGATCAGCGCGGGTACGATGAAGACCCCGCCGCCGAGGCCCGAGATCGCGCCGATGAATCCGGCGCCGATTGAAAGCGCGAACAGGTTGATCAGGATTTCGAGCAAGCACAGGCTCCGGATGCAGGCATTGCGCGCGATCGTAGTTTGGTTCGAATGAGAAAGACAGATGCGCGCGGAGGTCGAAGACGGACTACACGGGACGGGGGTTGAGAATTTCAAACGTGCGCCGTGGATTGTTGCGCAGTCCGCGCTCGATGTCGTCGGTGATCTCGCGCACCGCGCGAAGAGGCTCGGCCGCGCGCCAGATGGGACTGCCGACGACGACGTAGTCAGCACCCGCGCGGATCGCATCGGCGGCGGTGATCGCGTCCGAGGCCGGGCTGGCGCTTTCGCGCAGCCGCACACCCGACGTCACGATAATGAATCGGCGTCCGCAGGTGTTGCGCACGCGCGGAACTTCATGCGGCCAGGTCACGACACCGTCGAGCGAGGCGTCGGCCGCGAAGCGCGCGATCTCGGTGACGCGGTCGGGCGAGCCGGGAGCGCGCGGGCTGGAGTTAGCCGACTTCATCTCGGCGAGCGTCGCGATCGCCAGGATACTCGGCCGCCGAAGCCCCTCGCTCCTGCAAATGCGCGCGACCTCGGCGCGCGTCCGCGTCATCATCTCGGTCGAGCCGCAGTTCGAACCGTACGGGTGGAGGTCGAACATCTTGACGCCGAGCCGCGTCGCCTCGACGGCGGCGCGCAGCACCTTTTGCGGGCTATCGTGAAATTTGAGATCGAGAAAAACTTCGGCGCCGCGCCGGCGAATCTCGCGAATGAAATCGGGGCCGCCGCCGACGAACAGCGCGCGCCCGACTTTGAACATCCCGACCACTCGTGCCAGGTGGTCCACCAGCCTGAGCGCGTCACCCCGGTCGCGCAGGTCGAGCGAGACTATCAGCCGCTCGCGCAGTGCGTTCTGTCGCATCAGCCCCGAAAATGGCCAGTACTGCGTCATCGATTCATGAAAATATGCCGATCGCGGTCGAAGTCAAGGAAGCGCCTGGCTCAAACTCGATGCAGTGCGGGGGCTGCAATGCCGCGACTGCACTCGACCGTCGCGTGCGCGCGCATTATCCCTGAAATCTACGCGAACGCTGGACTTTTTCCCCAGTTGGGCGTCGGCATCCGCTTTGCAAATAGAGGTTAGGACCCCGAAATGAACGGCGATTGTTTTAGCTCTGGCGAATCGATAGGTCAATTACATGGACCGGCATTTCCGGCCCCAGGTGAGGCAGGATGTTCGGCATCTTTTTAATAGCACTAATCATTTACGCGGTCGTGCAACATCGAAAGCGGAAGCGCCTGCGCTGGATGAAATACGGCGACGGGTCCAAGTACGACTGGTCGAAGCATGACTGGTCGCAGTACGGCAACTGCTCGAAGTGGTCGCGCGACTGGTCGAAGTGGACGGCGGATGCGAAGGCTTCCACGACGGCATCCGCTGAGCGCTTTGCCAACGATCTTCACGCCAAGATAAAGCGCGACTTCGATTCCAAGATGGCGCGCAAGTTCGAGGCCAAGGCCGAGCGCTTCGAGCGCAAGCTCAAGCAGCGCTTCGACAAGCAGACGCAGAAATACAGTGGCGTCAGCGCGGATCCCGCGCAGGATTTGCCGCCTCCCCCGCAGTTCAAGAACGACGCCGAGCGCCAGACCTACGAGCGCGCGCGCAAACGCGCCCAGGCCGAGGCGGGATTCTTCATCCATCTGATGTGGTACGGCATCATCATCGGCTTCCTGTTCATCATCAATCTGATGACGGGCGGGTTCGGCGGATATCCTTGGTTCATCTGGCCTGCGATCGGATGGGGATTTGGCATCGCAAGCCATTTCGCGGCGGTGTACGGTTGGCGATGGGTTCACCAGCGGGTTTTCCAGCCCACGATCGCACGCGAAGTTCAGCGCGAAGTTCTGCAGGAGAAGGAGCAGCTGCGGACCGAGAAGCAGGCGTCGCTCGACGAGCTGACGGCGACCTTCGCCCATGAAATCCGCAATCCGATTGCGGCCGCGAAAAGCCTGGTCCAGCAGATGGGCGAGGATCCCACCTCGCACGAGAACGTCGAGTACGCCAAGGTTGCGCTCGACGAGCTTGCACGCGTTGAGCGCAGCGTGTCGCATCTGCTGAAATACGCGAAGGAGGAAGACTACGAGTTCGAGAACGTGAACCTCGCGTGGGTGGTCGATGGCGCGCTGACGCAGATGCGCAGCAAGCTGGAGGCGAACTCGGTGATGGTCTCGCGCGCATACTTGAGCGGTCCGACCGTGCGCGCCGACGCCGACAAGCTGCGCCAGGTGTTCTCGAACATCATCGACAACGCGATCGACGCGATGGAATCGACGACCGGCGAGCGCCGGCTCGAGTTCGCGATACAGAACAACGGCGCCGGCATGGCGGCGGTCAGAATTCGCGACAACGGCTGCGGAATCGCCGACGACAAGATCGCGAAGATTTTCAATCCCTTCTACACGTCGAAGACCAACGGCACCGGGCTTGGCCTGGGCGTCGCGAAAAAAGTGATCGACGCGCATCGCGGAACAATCGAAGTCCAAAGCAAGGTGGGCCAGGGCACCGAGTTCGTGCTCGCGATTCCGCTCAGCGACGCGGTGCGCGACAACGCTGACGTAGTCCAATCGTCGGCCGAATTGCCGGACGTCCTGGTCGAAGGGGCCGAGGAACCCGGTCCGCAAAACAACGCGCAAAACAATGGTGGCGGTGCGACTACTTCGCCGATCATCCCGCTGGCGGCCGACGCGCCATCCGGTCAGACCTCGAGGCTACGCAATTGAAAGGCCGATTGCTGGTAGTTGACGACGAGCGCGGAATCGTCATCGCGCTCAAGGGGCTCTTCACCAAGGAGGGCTACGAAGTCGAAACCGCCGAGTCGGGCGAAGAAGCGCTCGAGAAGGTCAAGGCCGGCCTGTTCCACGTGATCATCACCGATCTCAGCATGAAGGGAATGAGCGGACTCGAATTGCTCAAGCACGTGCGCGAGCTCGATCCCGCGTGCGCCGTGCTGATGATCACCGCGTTCGGCACGCAGCGAATCGCAGTCGAAGCGATGAAGGCCGGCGCCGAGGACTACCTGCCCAAGCCCTTCGACAACGACGAGTTGCGACTGAAAGTGCGCAAGGTGATGGAGACGCAACTGCTCAAGCGCGAGCACAGCCAGCTGCTCGAGCAGGTGCGCCTGGAGACCGGAGTCTTCGAGAACATGGTCGGGCGGTCGCGCGCGATGATGCGCGTGTTCGAGACGATCGACAAGGTCGCGCCGACCGACGTCACGGTTTTGATCCGCGGCGAATCGGGCACCGGCAAAGAGCTGGTCGCGCGCGCGATCCATTTTCGAAGTCCACGCGCGCGCAAGCCGTTCATCGCGGTCAATTGTGCGGCGTTCTCGCGCGAGCTGGTCGAGAGCGAGCTGTTCGGCCACGAGAAGGGCGCGTTTACCGGCGCCGTCGCGCGCCGCGAAGGCAAATTCGAAGCCGCCAACGGCGGCACGCTGTTCCTCGACGAGATCGGCGACATGGCGCTCGAGACGCAGGCCAAATTGCTGCGCGTGCTGCAGGAGCAGGTGTTCGAGCGTATCGGCGGTAATCAGCCGCTGAGCGTGGACGTGCGGATAATCGCCGCGACCAATCAGGACCTCGAAGCGATGA
>Ga0074046_10002636_pt1 | contig 15382 bp, 13 predicted proteins | sample BogForMeECP23OM3_FD_94441 | JGI IMG/M metagenome (GOLD analysis project Ga0074046, IMG submission 94441) | Bog forest soil microbial communities from Calvert Island, British Columbia, Canada - Bog Forest MetaG ECP23OM3 | ecosystem: Environmental > Terrestrial > Soil > Wetlands ...
CATGACAGACGAACCGAGCGGGATGCCTTCCGCGCTACGCGAAGTACATCGCCAAGGGATGCCCGGGAGAGCATTTCACCAAATGATCGCTTACTGTTGTTAACAAGTCTGTCATACGAGGAAAGCTGTTTGAACAGGTGCTATCCACATCGAAAAGTGATCAGAGGGCGACTGGCGAGAATTGCACACCCAGGGTTATGAAATGGGGCGCCCCCCCTAAAATTCCCCGTTGAATCAAAACGCTTCCGGCTCCTTCCAAGAAATGTTTCCTATTCCCTCCACGCATGATATAGACCCTAACTTCAGGATTTTCTGAGGGTTTTCGGAGACAAACGCGTTTCACTCGATAAAAAGTGACAGCAGCTTTAAAACAGGTTGTCCATGGGGTGAGCCGGTAGCCGCCGGGATCGATGGCTCTCTCTGTTCAAACAGGGGAATCTCATGTTATGGGATCGAACAAACCGTCCGGTATGGCTCCGCTGCATGGTAGGTGTTCTTGTCGCTATCATCGCCGCTGCCATTCGGTTGCAGTTCCTCGAAGTTCTTGAGCTCCGTGTCACCTTCCTGACCTTCTACCCAGCCGTGGCGGTTGCAGCGCTATATGGGGGATTTAGCGCCGGGTTGCTGGCAACAGTCGTCTCAGCAGCCCTTGCCGACTATTTCTGGATAGAGCCGGTTGGCCAATTCGCCATTACTAACTCCGCCGACCTGTTAAGCATGGCAGTATTTATCGCCAGCGGCACCCTGATCTCCTATCTCGCCGAAGCGACATACCGCGCCCAGGCGCGGGCACACAAAGCAGAGGAACAGTCAAAGCTTGCCGCCGAGCGTGAAAAGGCGGCTGTAGACCTCCAGCAAAGTGAGAGCAAGTACCGCGAACTCGTCCAAAACGCCAACAGCGTCATCATCCGTTGGACGCGCGACGGTACCATCGCTTTTTTTAACGAATACGCTCAGAAGTTCTTCGGCTACAGTGCGGAAGAAGTTATCGGTAAGCGCGTAAATATTCTCGTGCCTGAACAGGAGTCCACCGGGGGCGATCTGACCGGGCTGTTTCAGGATATTGTGAACCACCCCGAAAGGTACGCAAACTATATAAATGAGAACATTCTTCGGGATGGCAGCCGGGTCTGGATGGCCTGGACCAACAGGCCGATATTCGACCAGAACGGGCAAGTGCTGGAGATACTTTCCATCGGAAGCGATATCACCGAGCGCTATCGGGCTGAGGAGGCACTAAGCCTGCGAGAGTCCTACCTGACAGCCATTTTGGAAAATCAGCCCGGCCTGGTCTGGCTCAAAGATAAAGAGAGCCGCTTTCTCGCCGTAAACCAGGCCTTTGCTCGGTCTTGCGGCATGGAGAGGCCGGAAGAGGTTTTGGGAAAAACCGATCTGGACATCTGGCCTAGAGAACTCGCGGAAAAATACAGAAACGACGATAAGGCGGTCCTGACGATAGGTGCTCCCATTGCTGTCGAAGAAGCCATAAGTGACCGGGGGGAGATGAAATGGTTCGAGACCTTTAAGACACCCGTACTTAACAAGGACGGCCAGATTCTCGGCACCAGTGGTTATGCCCGCGACGTCACCGAGCGCAAGCGGACTCAGGAAGAACTTCGCCAGTTAAACCGAATTCTGCGGGCAATGAGTAATACGAATCAGGCAGCGATCCACGCCGAGAATGAATCTGATTTTTTGAACGCGGTCTGCCGGATTATTGTGGATGACTGCGGCCATCCAATGGTTTGGATCGGTTTTGCGGAGGACGATGCAAATAAGACCGTCAGGCCTGTCGCTCAGGCTGGGTTCGAGGAAGGTTATCTGGAGACGATAAAGATCACGTGGTCGGATACGGAACTGGGGCGCGGTCCCACCGGTACGGCGATACGGACCGGAACACCCGAAGTTTGCAAGAATATGCTGACGGAATCCCGGATGCGGCCATGGCGGGAACAGGCCATAAAGCGAGGCTATGATTCCTCCGTCGCCCTTCCGCTGATAGCCGACGGGCAAACTTTAGGAGCACTTACAATCTATTCGAAAGAGCCGGACTGTTTTTCAGCCGACGAGGCGAAATTGCTTGCCGAGTTGGCTGACGACCTCGCTTATGGGTTAACTATCCTCAGGTTGCGCCTTGCCCACCAGCAGTCCGAACAGAAGTTGCGGGAGAGCCAGACCCGCCTCGATCTGGCGCTGCGGTCTGCCGGCATGGGGACATGGCATTGGGATATCACCGAGAACAGGCGCTACTTTGACGAGCAGGCCTGTTATCTCCTGGGGATCGATCCTACGACGTTCACTGGGGCTGCAGAGGAGTTTTTCGAGGCGTTACATCCCGGCGACCGTGAAACAGTCATGAAGGCACTGGCTCGAACTCTGGAACAGGATGTGCCGTACGAAACGGAGTACCGGGTGGCATGGCCGGATGGGGGTGTCCATTACATCACAACCCGAGGGAAGTTGGTCCGAGATGACGAAGGCCGGCCGGCGAGGCTTAACGGCATCATCTGGGACATTTCCGAGAGCAAGCAGATGGAAAAAGACCTGCGCAAGGCACATGATGAACTGGAATTGCGTGTGCGCGAACGCACCGCCGAACTCAGCGCGACAGTGGCAAGACTTGAGCTGGTAAATGCGGAACTTCAGGAATTTGCTTTTGTCGCATCTCACGATCTCCAGGAGCCCCTGCGCAAGATACAGACTTTCTGTGACATGGCCAGGAAGAGATGCGCACCCGTTCTGGACAGTACCGGCAAAGATTACCTGGATCGGGTCGTCAATTCGGCGAGCCGAATGCGGCAACTATTGCATGACTTGCTCGAATTCTCCAGGGTAGCTACAAGACCCGAGCCGTTCAAAAGAATAAACTTAGTAAAAATTGTACGGGAAGCAGCGGGTGTTTTTGAAGAAACAGTCAAAAATACAGGCGCTCTGGTTGACATCGAAAGCATACCGACCATAGAGGCGGATGAAAACCAAATGCTGCGCCTCTTTCAAAACCTGATTGGTAATGCCCTGAAATTCCGGAGCGACGGGATTCCCAAAGTCAAAGTTCATGGGAAGCTCGTTGGGCGGGGGTTATGTGAGATTTTTGTAGAAGATAACGGCATCGGATTTGATCGGCAGTATGCCGAACTTGTTTTCAAACCATTCCAAAGACTGCATGGCCGTAGCGAGTACGAGGGAACCGGTATGGGGCTTGCCATATGCCGTAAAATCGTTGAACGCCATGGGGGAAGCATCAGGGCCGAGAGCGAGCCCGGAAAAGGCTCCACATTCATAGTCAGGCTGCCTGTAAAACAAATCAATCTGGAGAATATCAGTGGTGCCGGACAGCAATTATAACACCGTGCTGATGGCTGACGACGATCCGGAAGACTGCATGCTGGCAGGCGAAGCCTTTGCGGAAAGTGGCGCCAAGGCAGAATTCTCCTGCGTTTTGGATGGTATGGCATGGATGAATCATCTTCCAGAGCACCTCGCGGGGCGTGGAGTCCAGGGACTGCCCAGCCTGATCCTGCTCGATCTAAACATGCCGCGCAAGGATGGGCGCGAAGCCCTGGTCGAAATCAAAGCCGAATCCGCTCTTCAGCATATTCCTGTGGTTATTTTGACTACATCTGAAGAGGAAAAGGACATCGCCTTCTGCATGAAAGCGGGGGCGACGGCATTCATCACAAAACCGGCGACCTTCGATGAATGGGTAAAGATGATGAAATCCCTGGAGGAGCATTGGCTTCAAAGGTAGTTTGGTTGGCAGCCCAACTTCTCGAAGACACTTTTCAGCACTGGATATCCCGTGTCATGGGTCCGTGCAACCGGAATGTTCGCGCCTTTCCTCAATTGCCGTACATAGCGGGAGAAGAGATGGATTCGGGGAGTGGCAGCCGGACTGACCGCCGAGGACGAAAGCAGAAGATCAGAGACCTCGCAGGGCGAGCTTTGTTCGCCAGCGCTTTACGGTGAGGCAAGGCCGGCCAGTCTCACAGGAGATTAACTCGAGCAGAGAAGTGGAGTTTCAACTTTGAGCATCCCACCTTGCAGAGCGGTCGAGCGAGATCAGCAGTGATCCGAGAAAATGGAGAGAAGCGGGATTTCAGATTGTGTGAGCTCATTGCAGTGGAGATTTGAATTTAGGAAATTTATCGCATCATTGAGATTTTCGACAATCTCCTCGTCCGTCCAGCCATACTTCCTGTATTGCTCTACGGCTTCGTGCGGCAAATCCAAAATCTTTGAAACGCCTTTAATCATTTGGCATCCTACCCCTTGAGTCGGAATTCGGCTGGACGAACGATGGAGGCTGATCCGGCCTTCGGGACAGCTTCAAAGCAAACTTCGTTCCATTCGTTATAATTATATGATTGTGCAATGATTTACGATAGTTAAACAGAAGAGAAAATCATGGCGTCGGCTCGGTCCTGAACACTTTCAGCGACATTGACTGTAGCCCAAAAGTTTCACGGCGGATTAAAGTCCTTTCTCACCGCTTGGGATCTCACCGCAGAGGCGCAGACCTGTCTGGCACATCTTATCCGCAAGGCCTGCGGCTTGGCGGAGCGCGCAGATCCGGAACTCGCGAGCTTTGGCAAGTGGAGCGCAAAGGAGTTGGAGCGCCTGATAAGGATGGCCAAAGTCCCACCGACTATTGGAGAGTGGCGGGCGTTTTATGCAAGGCTTTGCCCACTTATCGCTTTGTATCGGGACAGCACGAACGAAGCGGGGACTTTTGCCCGCCGGCTTGAAAAAGAAATGGGCTCCCTCTTTGTTTTCCTGACAGAAGATGGGGTGGGACCAACAACTTTGCAGAGCGCATGATTCGGTTCGGTGTGCTCTGGCGCAAGCGAAGCCAGGGCACCAAAAGCGACAAGGGAAACCGCTGGGTTGAGCGCATCCTCTCGCTCCGACAAACGTGCCGGCTTCATGCAAAGTCAAGCTTTGAAGTGCTCGTCAATGCATTCACCTCTTTCTTCCAAGAACAGAAACCTGACCTCACATGGATCTGCCTGGCTGAAATGTAGACACCCTGTGATCAGTTACGTCTCGTTTATCATCTGCCGGGCAACGGCGTCCCGTTCAAGGCGGTTTCCGGCCAGATCGAGGGTATGCGCGATCCGGAAGCCGAACTCCCGGGGCCTCGCCTTGACGTGCAGACAGGTTTGGCTGCCCTGCGGCAGGACCGGTTGAACGAAATCTGTTGGAACGACTGGCATTATTACCCCTCCCAGCGGAAACAGATCAGTCGGACATTAAACCTTCAGGCTGATTCGACCCGCGCCCCCGGCGTACGCCTGGGCGGACCAGGCGCCCACCGGCTTCGCGTCGAGATCCAGGCGGCGGTCCCGCCGCCCCGGATAACCTGCGGTGCGAGGTCAAAGACCCCGGACCCGGGACTCGGTATCGGTGAGCTTTTCATAGGTGAGTTGGGGCGCCCCGGGCTTAACGCTCATACACCATTTGAGACCGTTTGAGAGCTCCCTGTCCGCGTGGGCGATAAAACCGTCGATCTCCTTTCGCGACGTTGGCTCATAGACCGCTTTGAAGAGTTCGCCGAATTTTTCCTCCGGCACGTACTCGCGGAACTTCAGAATCTTCTCCTGGTCCCAGGCGATATTTTCATACAGGCGGACCTTCACCTTGTAGCCGGCCCCGAAAAGTACGGCTGTCTTTTTGCCGTTTTCGAACCGGGCGCTCTCGGCCAGCCTCAGGTGTATCTGGCGGAGCCTGGCCGTTTTGCTGTCGATTTCATCTTTTAGCGCCGCGCCTTCCCGGATTAAGGATTCGATACCCGGGCAGTCGGACTGCCAGCCAAGGTTGCCACTCAAACCTCCGGCGGCGGCGAGGGGGCGGTGGGGCCGCCAGCCGGATTCGCCACTCAAACCCTCAGCGCCTTTGTTATTTCTTGAATGATAAGCTTCATTCATGTCGGCAAACTCCCTTCATGGGCTTGGGGACCGGGACCGCCAGCCGGGATCTCGACAGCACGCCCGCCCACCCGCGAGGCGGGCGGCACAGCCAAGTTCTCGCGGCCGGCGGGGACGCGGTGACAAAACGATCTCCCATTCTCCGTGTGAGTCTCTTCTCTCCTTCCCCGCTTCAGTTTTTCCTTCATCCCCGGAGGGATGCCAAAATGCTCCGCCATGATCCGGTTCATGGCCTTAAGTATTTGCAAACAGGGCCCGTATTCCGCAGGTCCCCGGAATTCGGGCTCCCCCGGGGGCGGGCCCGATTCTCTACAGCGAGAAAAAAGGTTTACACCTTCAGCAGACGGCATGATCTTCTCCTTTGAAGCGATTTAGTTTTCCCTAAAGTCCCCCGGTTGGAAGGGCGGGGCCTTCCGCAGGCGGGCCGGCGTCTATTCGGAGGACATAATACTTCATTATATGACGCAATGTCAATGAAAAAAATGAAGTACATGATCGATTTTTGAAGTGGGATTGAGACGATTGGCCACCCGCAGCCGGCCCCGCCTCGCGAGCGGATGGGCGGGCTGTCGAGAATCCAACGTGGGCCGGCGCTGGTTATGTGCCGGCGAGCTGCTCTGTAGCCGCCGCCGGAGGCAGCGGCCATCCCTGCTGCGGCCCGGCCGCTGAGCCGCGAGCGGCGCTTCAGTTCTCTTGAAGTGTAGTTACGTATTGAAAAGGTTCGCTGATGTATTGTTTCCGGTCACACTTATAGGAATATAATCCGCCCGAAGCACTCCGCAGAGCTGCACGTCTTCGCGGCTTCGCGTGAGGCGTCCCCTGGTCCTAAACTTCTGAATCTTCATGCTATACATCCCCGCAATGCCAGATCACCAACCCCAAAAACCTTGTATTTTCAGGGTTTACACGCCAGGGTTCATAGACCGCTTTGTTGTCGCTTACCAGGAACATCCCATCGGGCGAAACCCGCACCCGTTTTATGTACAAAAGGTTCTCGATGCCGATTACCATGATCTTGCCGTCGAGCGGGTAACACTTGGAGGTGTCAAACAGGACGAAATCGCCGTCTTTGAGGTCCGGAAGCATGGAGTCGCCGCTTACCTGGGCAAGGCGCATGGCGGAAACTACCCCTTTTCGAGACAGCCATTCCCTGCGAAAGGAATAGATATCTTCAGATTCTTCTTCCTGGACCAGCTCTCCGGTCCCGCTGCTCAGAAGGGGTTTGACTTTTTGGACAAGCGAGAAGGAAAATTGCCCTGATCCAACTGAAACCGTATACGAGTTGCTCTCCTGAGTTTCCAAAGGAGGCGCAGGCACGATTCTTTTTGGGCCTTCCCCCGTCAGCAGCCATGCCTGGCGAACCCCGGTTTTTTCCTCTATCGCCTTGGCCAGCTCGGGCTGTATGCGGGTGGTGCCCGCCTCGATATGGCTGATTGAACTTGGGTGCACCTGCAGTATTTTGGCAAATTTTGCCTGGCTGAGGTTCTCCAGACCTCTTTCATCCGCCACAAGTCTGCGGACGTACTTCAGTCTCTGGGCGTAGGGAGACATTTTTTCTCCTCGCTTCGTTTTTTGATTTGACATCACTTCTTACTTTGAAGTATCCTCTCCCACCGAAACCCCTCGTAAAAGACTACAGTCTCCCCATCAACAAGAGTGTCCCGCAGGGAGACACTTAAAAGGAGTTATAAGTGGAATCATTTATTTTTGCAACAAAAAACGAAGTGGTAGGCCGGCTTCGCATGGCGGGACTCAACATGAAGGAGTTTGCCGTCATGGAGGGATATGAGCCCGATACGGTGAGAAAAGTAATCGGCCGGTATGCCGGGAGCAACAGGACGCCCAGGGGCGTTTTGGCGCGGGAAATCCTGCAAAAACTGGGGGAAAGGATTCACTGCGGAGGAAAAGAATTCACCACAGAGACGGGTCATGGTCCGGGCATCGAGAGGGCACAGAGGACACAGAGAAAAGAATTGAGAGATTGAAAGATTAAGCAAGGTGATGAAAAAGGGTTCTCTGGTGTGAGAAATGCCTGAAAATTGCTCATGATTTCGTCATTCCGGCGGAAGCCGGAATCCAGGCATTTTCCCAACTGATTGATTTTAAAGCAAAAGACACTGGACCCCGGCTTTCGCCGGGGTGACGTCTATAGGGTTTTTCGCCCTGATGTGGGAATTCCAATCCTTTTTCATCACTCTGTTACGGATTTGGGGATTTAGGAAGCTTTAATCGTCTTAATCCCTGAATCCTTCAATTCGGAATTGCTCAATTCTTACGAAGTCATTCTCTGCGCCTCTGCGGTGGATTTTTTTGTCTCCGCGTCACCGCGTCTGTCAAAAAGGAAGGGGAAAGGGTGCAGCGGGAGGAGCATAGCGGGGTTTTTGCCCGCATTAAGCAGGCAGCCGACTGCCGTTCGCTTTTTAAGCGCTTCTGGCCCAACCATTTCCGGGAGAGAGGAAATTGCTTTTGCCCCTTCCACGATGACTCAAGGTCATCTCTTCAGGTGAGTCGGCAGATGGCTTTTTGCCATGCCGAAAATCTTAAGCTCGATGCCGTTGATCTGTATGCCAGGGCAACCGGGACCACCAACGGGGAGGCCGTTGCGGAGCTGGGGAAAGAGCTGGGCGTGCGGACGCCGGAGAAAAAAGCAGGAGTGAGATCCGGGAAAATTATTGCTGCTTATGACTACGTGGATGCCGGCGGAAAGCTTTTATATCAGTCGGTCCGGTTTGCTCCCAAGACGTTCAGGCAGCGCCGGCCGGCTCTGAAGAGTAAAGGAGCCTGGATATGGAACCTGGACGGGGTGCAAAGGGTTCCCTACCGGCTTTCGGAAGTCATAGCCGCGGATACGGTTTTTGTGGTCGAGGGCGAAAAAGACGCCGACCGGTTAGCGGGACTTTTCGCCGAAGGGGACCTGGCCTGCGGCCCACCGTCTCCGGGCGCCCGCCTCGCGGGTGGGCGGGCAGGCTGTCGAGATCTCGGCAGGCAGTCCTGCCGCCTTGCGGCCACTACCAATTCGGAGGGGGCGGGGAAGTGGAGAGACGCTCTAAGCCCCTTCTTTATTAATAAAAATGTTGTGATCCTGCCGGATAACGATGAGCCAGGGCGAAATCACGCGCGGGACGTGGCGGCAAAGCTCAAGGCAGGGGGGGCGGCAAGCGTAAAGATTGCAGAGCTGCCCGGCGTTGCTCCGAAGGGTGATGTTTCGGACTGGCTGGATAACGGCGGCACGAAAGAATCCCTCCTGGAAATCGTTCAAGCCACTTCATTTTTCACAAATGCAAACGAGCCAGGCACGAGCAGTCAGGGCGAGCGGCCGGAACTGCGTAAAGCACCTTTTGCGCTAACGGATTTTGGGAATGCCGAACGCTTGGCAGAACAGCACTGTGAAAATGTTCGATATTGCCATACCTGGGGAAAATGGCTGATCTGGAGCGGCAATCATTGGAAGGTGGATGAAACAGCGAAGATAAATCAGCTCTGCAAGGCCACTGTCAGAAGTATCTATGCCGAGGCATCGCAAATAAGTAACGATGACCACCGGAAAGCGGTATCCAAACACGCGCGGGCCTCAGAATCCGCCGGACGAATACAGGCCATGCTAAGTCTTGCTCAAACCGAGCCGGATATAGCGGTTACCGGACGTGATCTCGACAGAAACCCCTGGCTCCTGAATGTGCTAAATGGGACTTTGGACACGAGGACCGGTGAATTGAGCCGGCATCAGCGCAGCGACCTCATAACGAAATTGGCTCCTGTTGCATATGATCCGGCGGCCGAGTGCCCTGAATGGTTCAGCTTCCTGGACCGCATAATGGCCGGCAGCCCGGGGCTGATTTCCTACCTTCAAAAACTCGCCGGCTACTGTCTTACCGGGGACACCAGGGAAAAGTGCCTTCCAGTCCTCCACGGCGGCGGAAATAACGGCAAAACCATTTTTACAGCCACGATCGGGGCCATGCTCGGCGATTATGCCCGGGAAACCCCGGTTGAAACCCTGATGATTAAGCGAAACGAAACTATTCCCAACGATATTGCAGGTCTCAAAGGCGCCCGCCTTGTGACTGCATCCGAGGGCGAACGCGGTCAGCGCCTGGCGGAATCTCTAATAAAGCGGCTAACTGGTGGAGATAAGATAAGCGCCCGGTTTCTTCACCAGGAGTTTTTCGAGTTCGTGCCTGAATTCAAAATTGTTCTTTCCACAAATCACAAGCCCTCGATCCGGGGGACCGATGCAGCGATATGGTCCCGGATTCACCTTGTCCCATTCGATGTGACCATACCGAAATCCGAGCAGATCCCGCGGACAGTAATGCTTGAGCGGCTAAAGGAAGAGTGGCCGGGTATTCTCGCCTGGGCTGTCGAGGGTTGTCTTGCATGGCAAAGAGAGGGCTTCGAAAAGCCAGAAGAAGTAGAGCGGGCTACGAGTGACTATCGTGCCGATTCCGACATCCTCGGCGGCTTCATCTCTGATTGCTGCATTATAAATCCCCTGGCTAAGTGCCGGTCTATAGAACTGTATGCTCAATATCAAAAATGGTGTGGAGAAAACGGTGAAGAATACATCAAATTCAGGACTTTTGGGGCCGTACTCGAAGAGCGTGGACTGAAGCGAACGCGGCTCGGGCATAAGCAGGACAGGGGTTTCCAGGGTATCGGGCTTAAATCGTGTCCATCCTGAGACACCGGACGGAAACTAAATTGGATGCAGACACGCAGACAGATGCAGACAGTTTTTTCAGGGTGCTGCACGAGACAAAAAATATAGCTGAAAAACCATAAAAAGTCCGCCTGCAAGTGTCTGCAACGTCTGCTTGAGGGGGCCAGAGGATCAATTAGATTCGGAAATGACGGCCGATCTGAAATTTGTGTCCAACACGTCCAACACGGCCCCAAAAAGCCAAGGCGAATCGGTGAATGGGTGAATCGGTAAGGAGGAAAGATCATGGTGGGAAACGATCTGCTGGTGGGATGGAAGCAGATTGCACAATTTCTTGGAGTATCCGAGCGGTCGATACGGGGATACAGGGGCCTGCTTTTAGAGGGAAACCGTATCTTTTACCGAAGGCGGCGGCTCGGCAAAAGAATCGTTTGCGCCTGGTCCGACGATCTCAGGCAGTGGTCCAAGAACCGGTGAGGGGCGGTTGGACCCGCCTCGCGGAGCGTCGAGACCGGCTTCGGTGGCGGGCGGGGCTTGGGAACCGGGACCGCCAGCCAGTATTTGCTCTACTATCCCTTATAGCTTGGAGACCAGCCTGGATTTCTATCCAAGTGTTCAAAGTGTGCAGACACATGTCCACATTCCTTGTGCAGTCTAAGGGGTCTTTCGCATTCGGGGCATAGGCAAAGTAAATCCCTGTCCCCATCCTCTCGCCGATGCTATGCCTCATCAATACTGATGCGTATGGCTCCGATACCTTTACTTACTTTCGCCTCGATTATCCAGGGCATAGCATTCTCCTATAGAGTGCGCGAAATCAGACCTGCAAGAAACTTCGCGTTGGTATGCCGTTCATTCCATGCCGTTGGAATCCAACCATTTTCGATGTCCTACTGAGATAGACCTAACAAAGTCTATCTCAGTAGCAAAAAACGGCATGTCGGAGACATGCCAATTCAATGTCGCAGTTTACCATAATTAGATGCAGAACGATCATGGGTGCTATGGCGGCGTATCGCCGGCACCGCTGGCCCTGATCGTTGTGCATAATCATTCCGGCTCGATTTGAGCCCGGCCGGTTCAATCGCCCCGCAACTTTCTAAGGCGCGTAGATGGACACGGTTAAACCGGCACTCCATAAAGCGAGCGGGTGAAATGCTGGGCCGACCCAAAGCGCACCCGCTCAATTCCGCAGCCCTCGCCAGCGCCGACCAGGGCGTTCAATTCCCAAATCACGTCCAACACGTCCAATAAATTGAGGCGAGCGATCTAGACAAAGAGCACAAGTGAGAAAGGCGCTGTAATGTGTGATTTTAAATGGGGCGCAAATCCGGGGTGGGGTCTATCATTTGCGGTGAGCTGCTGCGGGGCGCCTTTTATGGGTTAAAGCGAGGATCTCAGATCATCTAATTTCGATTTCCAGCCCATCACTGGCAATTTTGCAAGAAATCATAATTGGTTGAGATGCCCGGCAAGGTGTGACCTGTTTTCTAAGGTTGAGTTATGTTGTTAGCAGTGCCGGTATGTAGCACAGCAGAGGAGAAAATAATCACCGCGTCGGGCTGCCGATCAACCCAACCGGAACATGCGGCGTGGTGCGTAAAATTATGTTCCCAATAGAAGAGTTCCGATTTAAACTTCTGTTCGTGGTCAAGAGAGCTTAGTCGCTACTCCTGGTAATGACTTAAGGCATAGATGGAAAAGAAATAGTCAATAGCGTTAATGAACATCATTTTACTTCAAGGCATCCCGCTGACGGCCCAAAGCGCATGACAGACGAATCGAGCGGGATGCCTTCCGCGCTGCGCGAAGTACATCGCCAAGGGATGCCCGGGAGAGCATTTCACCAAATGATCGCTTACTGTTGTTAACAAGTCTGTCATACGAGGACAAGGCGGGCGCATTCCCCCTTTGGCGGGCAGCCGGGGAAATCTTCACAACACAACAGCCAGGGAGCAGGCCATGCAGGGGAACCAGGAAGAGATCAGCGCTGTTGCGGCGTTGATGATCGGCACCCAGGTGCGGGAGCTTCGGGAGAAGAACCGCTATACTCTCCAGGACCTCGCCGCGAAGACGGGTCTTGACAGGGAAATGTTGGCGCGGATCGAGGGCCATGAGTTCATACCGCCCATAGCTACCCTGGTTAAGCTCGCAGGCGCGCTGAAGGTGAGCGTGGCATGGTTCTTTCAAGACAAGGCCGGCGGGGACAAGATCGCCGTAACCCGCCGTGACGAACGGGTGCGCATCGCGCGGCGCCCCCATCACCTGGAAGGGGAAGTAGACTACATTTACGAATCCCTCGAAATCCGCAAAGGCCAAAAACAGATGGAACCCTTCATGGTCGAGTTCCCCGTTCGGGATACGAGCGAGATGGTTTTCACGAGCCACGAGGGGGAAGAGTTTCTCTATCTGCTCGAAGGGACGCTCGAATTTCGCACCGCCGACCAGGTCGAAATACTGAGTCCGGGTGACAGCATCTATTTTGAATCCGATGTCAGCCACAGCTTCCGCTGCCTGGGCGAAGCACCCGCCAAGGCGCTCGCGGTGGTCTGGAGAAAGAGCTGAGGCGGGCGGCGGGGCCGTCAGCCAGGATCGCCACTCAAACCTTCGGCGGCGGCAGAGCCCTCCCCGGAGATTTGCGGGATTGCCGCTCAAACTTTTGCTTGGTGGGAAAAAGCCATGATGGAGATTCGCTTTCACGGGCGCGGCGGACAGGGAACCGTAGTGGCCACGATCCTTTTGGCGAAGGCTTTTTTTGATGCGGGCTGCTGGGTCCAGAGCTTTCCGCTCTTCGGGGTCGAGAGGCGCGGGGCCCCGGTGGAAGCATATCTGAGGGTCGATTCGAAGCAGATACTCATAAGGACAAACGTATATCAGCCGGACCATCTCGTCATACTGGATCAAACGCTTTTGAACGCCGGCGACCTCACTCGTGGGCTCCGGCCGGGCGGGTGGGTCCTGCTCAACGCACCGGAGCTTCCCCGCCGGCCGCACCTCTTTTCCGGGTATCGGCTGGCCCTGGTCGATGCGACGCGCATCGCCCTGAAACATGAACTCGGCACGCGCACCCACCCGATCGTCAACACGGCGGTGATGGGGGCCCTTGCAAAGATGCTGGGAATGCCCCCCATGGAGGCGGTCGCCCTGGCCATTGAAGAGGAGATCCCGGAGAATTTCGAACGGAACATCCTGGCGGCAAAAGATGCCTATGACGCGGTGGAGCTGCGTGGAGAGATAGAAAACAGTAATGGTTTGGCTGTGCGGGTCTCATAACTTGTGCGCCCGCCTCGCAGGCGGGCGGACGGGCTCTCGAGATCAAGGCATCCCGCTGACGGCCCAAAGCGCATGACAGACGAACCGAGCGGGATGCCTTCCGCGCTGCGCGAAGTACATCGCCAAGGGATGCCCGGAAGAGCATTTCACCAAATGATCGCTTACTGTTGTTAACAAGTCTGTCATACGAGGATGAAAGTGACCATGCCTTACAAAGATCTGAAAGCCGTTCCTTTGTTCATTGCAAGGTCCCATCTTACGACGGAAGCCAATAAGACGGGGGCCTGGCGTTTTCTGCGGCCCCGCTACGACGAAAAGACCGCGCCCTGCTGCGTGGCGTGTCCTGCAGGCGAGGACATCGGCCGAATCCAGATGCTGGCCTCACAGGGGCTTTTCAAAGAGGCATGGGAAACGGTGCTGATCGAAAACCCCTTCCCGGGGGTATGCGGCCGGATTTGCGGGCACCCCTGCGAGGCGGTCTGCAATCGCAGGCGGTTTGATGAAGCTGTTGCCGTCCACACAATCGAGCGTTTCCTCGCCGATACGGCTTCCCGCTACGAGCTTAAACCCCATCTCGAGCGGCTCCTCCCTAAAAAGGAACGGATCGCGGTGGCGGGGGCGGGCCCGAGCGGTCTTGCGGCCGCATACTTCCTGGCCCTGCTGGGCTACGGCTGTGATGTCTACGAGGCCGGGCCCGAGCCTGGCGGGATCCTGCGCTGGGGGGTCCCATCCTATCGCCTGCCCCCGGGCGTTGTGAGAGAGGAGATCGCGCGGATAGAAGAGCAGGGGGTACGCATCCACTGCGGAAACTCTGTCGGGGAGGAATTTTTGGGGCGGACCGCAAGCACCTGTGACGGCGTTTTCGTAGCATGCGGGGCTTGGGAACCAGGACCCGCCTCGCAGAGCGTCGAGACAGACTCCGGTAGCGGGCGGGGCTTGGGAACCGGGACCGCCAGCCGGGATGCCCACTCAAACCTTCGGCGGCGGTCGGACGGCAGCGGACTGACGGTGCCCGGCGAGGACATGCCAGGTATAGAAGACGGGCTTGAGCTGCTCCGGAAGGTCGCGGCGGGTAATGCCCCTGCCCTCGAAGGACCTGTCGCGGTAATAGGCGGCGGGTATGCCGCGATCGAGGCGGCCCGCTGCGTAGTTCGCCTTGGCGCAAAGGCCCTTCTTGTCTACATTCGAGGGCGCGAGGACATGCCCGCATCCAAAGAGGGGATCGCAATGGCCCTGGAGGAGGGCGTGGAGGTACTGGACCGCACGACCCCAGTGAACATCGAGGCGCAGGGCGGGGAGTTTCTTATAACGCTGAGGGCGGCGCAGACCGCCGATTCCGGCTCCGGCCCCGCAGCTCCCGCCGCCCTCCGGGTGGGCCGGATTTTCATGGCGGGGGCGGTGGGGCCGCCGGCCGGGATGCCCACTCAAACCTTCGGTGGCGGGCGGGGCGATGCCGCCGGGCAGTGGATGCTTCCTCCCGAGGGAGACGAAGGGGTAATGCGCCTCAACTACGGCGTGCTTGTCA
>Ga0074046_10002639_pt1 | contig 15372 bp, 19 predicted proteins | sample BogForMeECP23OM3_FD_94441 | JGI IMG/M metagenome (GOLD analysis project Ga0074046, IMG submission 94441) | Bog forest soil microbial communities from Calvert Island, British Columbia, Canada - Bog Forest MetaG ECP23OM3 | ecosystem: Environmental > Terrestrial > Soil > Wetlands ...
AATAATCGTCCCAACCACTCGGGGAGCTGGTATTACCGCGGCGGCTGACACCAGACTTGCCCTCCCCTTATTCACCTGGCTAGTTAAACCGGGCAAAAGCCATCCTCAGCGGACGGCACTCGGAGTGACCTCGTCACGCTTTCGCGCATTGCGAAGTTTTCGCGCCTGCTGCGCCCCGTAGGGCCTGGGCCCTTGTCTCAGTGCCCATCTCCGGGCTACCGCTCTCACGGCCCGTACCGGTTATAGGCCTGGTGAGCCGTTACCTCACCAGCGACCTGATCGGACGCGGCCCTATCCTCTAGCGAAACTAGCAAGCATGCCACTAGTTCCTTTTGGGTGAGGGACCATTCCAGGTCTCCCCACCTATCGGATATTAGCCTCAGTTTCCCGAGGTTGTTCCCGTCTTGAGGGTAAGTTAGCCACGTGTTACTGAGCCGTGCGCTGCGTCTCCACCGTGGCTAGGAAACGCACAACTCGCATGGCTTAGTCCCACCCCGATAGCAGTTGGGTCCGCCAGGATCAAGCGGAGTTAGCAAGCTAAACCGTGTAGCTAGGACGATTGTTTCAGATTTACGACCGTTTAAAGTAATTGAACGGACTGGAATTTTGCAGAGTGACTGTAAGCCTATCTTGGACCTAAATTTTCATGGGTGCCGTGAGGACAGCCCCAAGTTTGTTCAGGCCTTCATCATTGTTCCCGCAATTGGAGGTCAACATGTCATCCAAGGGCCAAAGCCCTACAAGTCAAGTTGACGCCGCCGCCGGGTAATCGCGGGAAGCCAACGCGTCGGATAGACGAGTTGACAAATTATTGCTTAGGCTTCGGCGTTAATATAAGCATACCGACGTTAAAGAATCGAGAATATGTTCCAACCCATTCATCCGAAAGCGCATACTATAGATGCGGAAACTGCAAAAAGAAAACCGGTACGCTTTGTCAAGAACTGATGTAGACCTCATCATTGAACACGCTCACCAACTGATCACTGCTAAAGGATTCACCCAAAGACCAGCGAAAGGCCCCGAGATGGAGGAACTCGGAATCTTACAGGATGGCGCCGTCGCCATACACAATGGAAGAATCGTAGCAGTATCAAAAACTGATGAAATACTCAGCACGTGTGAGGCACGTGAGAGAATAGATGCCACCGGTAAGATCGTAACTCCGGGCTTGATAGACGCGCACACTCACTTCGTTTTCGCCGGCTCTCGCGAATCTGAACTGGAACTGAAAATCAAAGGCGCAAGTTACTTGGAGATCTTGCAAAAGGGTGGGGGAATTCTCCGAACGGTTCGTGACACACGCTCTGCAAGTAAGGAAGAGCTACTTCAAACATGCAGACAGAGAGTCGAGAGTTTACTCGTACATGGAACAACGACGATTGAGGCCAAAAGCGGCTACGGTCTATCATTGCAAGACGAAATCAAGTCGCTTGAAGTCATTAATTCCCTGAACCATGAAGGGCCGCTCACTCTGATCCCGACATTTCTGGGGGCACATGCTATACCCACAGAATTCGATGGTAGGGTTGGCGAATACATCGACCTGATCATTGCCGATTGGTTGCCAAAGATATCGGAAAGACATCTCGCACGTTTTTCTGATGTTTTCTGCGAAAAAGGCGTGTTCGAGATTGACGATTCACGTCGACTGCTTCTGGCAGGCAAGCGACTTGGCCTGATGCCGAGAATTCACGCAGACGAATTGTATCCGTTAGGTGGTGCTGAACTGGCGGCCGAGGTGGAAGCGGTTTCAGCTGATCATCTCCTGTTCGCCTCTGATTTGGGGATTGAACGGATGAAGCAAGCAGGTGTCATAGCGACGCTGTTACCAGCCGCGCCGTTAACGCTGATGCTAGATAGGTACGCGGACGCCCGGAAATTCATAGCCCACGGTGTACCCGTCGCCCTTGGGAGTGACTTGAGCCCAAGTTGCTGGATTGAGAATGAGCAGTTAGTGATAGGATTGGCTTGCTACAAGTTGAAGATGACTCCCGCCGAGGCGATTATGGCCGTAACAATCAACGCCGCGCATTCAATCCAAGAGGCGAGTGAGATCGGAAGCCTCGAAATCGGTAAAAAAGCCGACATCACGATTTTCAACGTTAAGGACTATCGATTCTTAGGTTATCGTCTAGGGATGAATATGGCCGAGACAGTCATCAAGAATGGAAAAGTTGCCGTAGACGATGGGCACCTAGCATGACTTTTGTGCCGAAACTTAAAATCGTAAATCGACAGTGAATCAGTGACTGATTTTGTTGAAGTTCAAACCTTCTGCTGCGGCTGTTGCGGGTAAGAAGCTTCACTGCAAGAACTGGCAGATTGAGGGGCCCTACAGGATGCTTCACAGCGTCCTGGACCCAGAAGTAGCCAAGGATCCTGATAACCTAATCATTTATGGTGGGACCGGGAAGGCCGCTCGTTCCTGGGAGTGCTTTGAGAAGATTACGCAGACTCTGCTGGAGCTGAATCCGAACGAAACACTTCTTATACAAAGCGGAAAACCTGTTGCCGTTTTCGAAACTTACGAGTGGGCGCCGCGCGTCCTAATCTCCAATGCCATGCTCGTCCCGAAATGGGCCACATGGGATTACTTTTACGAATTAGAGCAGAAAGGCCTCATCATGTACGGCCAAATGACAGCGGGATCTTGGGCGTACATCGGTACGCAAGGAATACTCCAAGGCACTTACGAGACCTTAGCCTCCGTTTCCCGAAAGCATTTCGATGGCTCACTCAAAGGCAGACTCGTCTTGACTGCTGGGTTGGGTGAGATGGGGGGAGCTCAACCGCTCGCCGTAACTATGAACGATGGCGTCGCGTTGGTAGTTGAGGTGAGTAAGGCCGCGATTGAACGTCGACTTAAGCACGGCTATCTGATGGAGTGGACCGATGACCTGGACGAAGGGGTGCGCATGGTCGAAGAAGCCCGGAAGTCGAGGCGGAGCCTCAGCGTTGGTTTGTTCGGTAACGCAGCTGAAGTTTATCCCGATTTAATTGCACGCGGGGTTGTACCTGATATCGTTACGGATCAGACGTCGGCCCATGAACCCTTGCGATATTACCCTGCGGGCCTAAGCAAGGAAGAAGCAGACAAGCTTCGCGAATCCAACCCTGACGAATACATTCGTAGGGCGAAGGAAAGCATCGTCCTTCACGTGAAGGCGATGGTGCAAATGATGGAACGCGGCGCGATCACTTTCGAATACGGCAATAACATTCGCCAACAAGCCTTCGATACGGGCCTGAAAGAAGCCTTCGCGTTCTCGGGTTTCGTTCCGGAATACATTCGACCGATGTTCTGCGAAGGGCGTGGGCCCTTCCGCTGGACATCACTTGTAGGCGAACCAGACGACATCTTCAAGATTGATCAGATGGTCATTAAGGAGTTTGGTTACAACAAGGAACTTGTACGTTGGATCGGGAAGGCGCGCGATCAGGTGAAGTTTCAAGGTCTACCCGCTAGGGTCTGCTGGTTGGGTTATGGGGAGAGGGCAAGGTTCGGGAAGATTGTGAACGACATGGTGGCTTCGGGAGAACTCTCGGGCCCAATATGGGTCGGCAGGGATCATCTGGATACTGGAAGCGTGGCTTCGCCGAGACGGGAGACTGAGAACATGAAGGATGGTTCGGATGCGATTGCGGATTGGCCGATCCTAAACGCGCTGTTGAATGCGGTTGCTGGTGCGACATGGGTATCAGTCCACCACGGCGGGGGGGTAGGTATAGGGTATAGCATCCACGCGGGCATGTGCCTCGTCCTTGATGGAAGCAAGGAAATTGAAAAGCGTGCGGAGCATGTTCTCACTACCGACCCCGGCCTAGGGGTCGTCAGACATGCGGACGCTGGCTACGATTCCGCAATTAAGGTTGCACGAGACAAAGGGATCAAGATGCCTATGCTACGCTGAGATCACGTATCGAATCATACCGTATACGTGTACCCTTCGGAGTAGCCGATTGGCCTTCGCCTAGAAATGAAGATTAGGCCAAGAATGAATCCGCCGACCAACCCGAACAAGTGTGCGAATATGTTCACCCCAGGTAGGAAGCTGCTTTCGACGAATATGACCACGGCGTAGACCAGTGCAAAACCCATGCGCTGCGTACTCCGTTCAATAGCCACATACGAACCTACTAGGCCGAAGATTGCGCCCGACGCGCCTCCAGAGAGCGTTGAGGGGGGTAACAGGACAAGGGACATGACGCTGCCGAGTAATCCCGATCCCAGGTAGATTGTTAGATATTTCGGAGTTGAGAACGTGGACTCATTAATCCGGCCGAAGAAGTAAAGCCCAAACATGTTGAATAGCAGGTGTACTGGGCCGAAGTGTACAAACATTGAAGTGAACAACTGCCAATACGCTCCCGACAAGACCAGGTCGTTCTCTTGGGCCAACAGTTGGCAGGTGAACGAGTTGCAATCGCCGAAGTCGCCGCTGACCAACATTACTAGGAAGACTATCACGTTAGCGATGATGAGCCACGTTGTGGGCGAAGAAAGGCTGCTTCGCTGCCCTTTGTAACGTATCGGCATGAAACCCATGCTGAACCGTTTTGAGGAAGCGCATTATTAAGTGAAGACTTCGAGTTAAGATTGCAAAGCTTGGCTCACTGCGGGTAATCAGTCAGTAATGGGGAATCTTTAGTGGATAGGAGATTCGATCGCGTCCTCGTAACCGGAGGGGCGGGTTTCATTGGTAGCCACACGGTTGATGCGCTGATTAATGAGGATGCGAAGGTGTGGGTTCTTGATGACTTATCCAGCGGATCAATGCGCAATATCCGGCATCTCCGTGAGGAGCCTAGATGCGTTTTCAAGCGAAGCAGCATCAGTAACTACCGTGCCGTCGAACTTCTCGCCAGGAAAGTTGAAGCGATCATCCACCTAGCGGCCGTTGTGAGCCCATTCGTTTCAGTCCAGAAACCCGAGTTAGTTAATGAGGTGAACGTCGGGGGGACGCTAAACGTTCTACGCGCGGCTCTAAAGACTGGAGTGAAAAGGGTGGTTTATGCGTCTTCGTCATCAGTTTATGGTAATCAGGTGATTCTGCCGATAGCAGAAACCAACACCCTACAACCAATCACCCCTTACGGGGTGTCGAAACTGGCAGGGGAGAAGTACTGTAGTGCGTTCTACCAAACTTTCAGTTTGGAGACAGTGTGTTTCAGGTACTTCAACGCATATGGGAGCAGACAGAGCGCGAACCCCTACAGCGGAGTAATTTCAATTTTCGCCAACAAATTCCGTAAAGGGCTACAGCCACGAATCTTCGGGGATGGGGAACAGAAGCGCGATTTCATTCACGCCTCAGACGTCGTCAGAGCTAACCTAATGGGACTGCAGACCGAAAGAGGAATTGGAGAAGCATTCAACATCGGAACCGGACAACCAACTTCAGTCAACACGCTCGCCTCACTACTAGCCGACTTAAGCGGAAAAAGCCGGATCGTCCCCGTCCACTTGGAGCCTAGGAGAGGTGACATCAAGGACAGTTATGCTGACGTAACTAGGGCAAGGGATACGTTAGGTTTTCAGAGTAAGGTGGAATTGAGAGACGGCCTACAGGCCCTAATTGAGAGAACCGCTCACACCGTCTAGGATTTTCGTTACTATCGTGCAGGGGTGGAGGTTGTGGTGATAGTGGAATTAGCATCACCGAGATTCTTTATCACGCAAACTGTTAACTAGAACATTTCAAGTAATGTTCCATATTCTAATGTCGTTGTCGAGAAAATCGGGTACCGAGTTCAATGCTCTCCTAATTGATTCTGTGGATGAAGCAATTTCCGAAGTTCTGGGAGGCAGGGTAACCCGAGCATTTTGGTACCATTACCAGGCGTTTCTTGGGATAGGCCGTGATGAGATGCCCGACCACCTTGACAAACTGTTTTCCTCTCTTAAGGGCATGTTCGGTGTGGGAGGAGAAACCTTGGGGCGAGTAATAGTCAAGAAACTCTACGCGAAGGCTAACATCCCACTGGAATTGAAACCCGACCGAACCCTGACAGAATACGCTACAGCGTTGAAGCAAACCCTATCCCAAGACCCAACGCAAACCCTCAGCGCCAAAAAATGAACCGAAGATTAACAGTCAATTACGGTTTGAGGGATTAGCTGACATTACATGAATTGTGAAACTTAGACGTGCGAAGGAGAGGTGCGGGTGATTCTTAGCCCGATGGATCGTTACCCGTACTGAACCGTTTTCGTTTTCGTATGGGCCTTACGCCATTCGAAGATTTGCGTGAGCCGCTCGAAATCTGGATGTGGATCCTTATCGAGCAGTTCGATGAGGAGAGAGTAGTAATAGCTGCAATCTGAGCAGAGCAAGTCGTCTCTCTTGCGTGGCGACCGATGACAGACATCACACATCGGCTCGACCAAAGAACACCAGTGGTCTGCTCCATTTCCTAGATTAACAAAACATTGCTGTAGTCGAGGTACAGTTTAGAAACTGACCCCTACTGCTACTTTCTGAAAGCTTGCGTCCGGATTTGGTTGGAACAGGTTATGAGATGGTCCAGGCGTGTCACCTCGGAGCTGATCGATTAGTGACAGTTAACAAAAATGCTGAAATCACTTTAGTGTTGGTGGCGGGTTTGATGGTAACTGAGAAGGAATTGGATGAACTTTACAGACCCTACGATACGTTGAAGTCGATTGGGTTTAGTACGGATGAGGCTAAATCGTTTCTCGCTGGCATTGCGAATGCGGCGGAGAGCCAAACGATTACCGAACCTAAAGCTGAAACCGAGAGAGTCGTGAAATTTACCGCGCAACGGTCCGAGCTAAGGCGTTCTCGCTCTAAGGGCCTTCTATTGGTAGCGTGGGGGTACGCCTTCGCGGTTTGGCTCTATGTCATAGCGATGCAATTTTTCTATCCGCAATCAATCTACTGGCCACTCGCGACTTGGTTGCCAATCCGATTGGATTACTTCGGAGAGGCAGCATTCGTCTTCTCTTTCATCATGGCCGCCGCGGTAACGATGTTGAACACGGGTTTGAATCTGAGATCTGGACGACGCCAAGCCAAACCAACCGCCTCAGCGTAAGTTTCCTTTTCCTTTCACCGCAAGGCTTTGAAGACAGGACTGGCTATCGTCAAAAGCGAGAGCCAGGACGCCAAGAATTGGACTATTCGTTTAGTTGGAGTGGAACATTTTTCTAGAACAATTGTGGACAATGTTCTTTGAAGCGTGGAGTGTGGCGGTAGGGGAAGTGGCGAGGTTGGGTAAGCGACAGTACAGGAACAAGATTCAGATCACCGCCGACATATTGGAATTAGCGAAGCAGGGATCCCGCAAAACACGGATCATGTACCTGGGAAATCTAAGCTTCGACTTGGTCCAGAAGTACTTGAAACAGCTTGAGGAGTTGGGGTTGGTGGAGGTTAAGGGTGTGGGGAAGGGGGAGCGCATCTACAACATCACACCTCGAGGCGCCGAGTTCCTCTCGGACTTTTACGAACTGCAGAAACACTCAGAAATTGCGAGTAATAAGAGGAAAGTTTTGGAAGTCGCCCTCGGAACGGAAGGCTAAGCGGACCGGTTACGCGGTTTTTGTTCCTTCGCTCAAGTATAGCAGATTGAATATTTTGTTGTTCTGAGCGGGCAGGTTATTGGCGGCCCACCGGAGCGAGTAGGCGCTAGGTTGTTGGGGGAAACGCCCGTTAGATTCCAGGCGTTGATTGATAGTTGTTGGTCTGTGTTCAACGCGATGGCTGGGGAGGAGAGGGATGGTTCTGAGGCGAGGACGTGTAGCGCGAACAGGTCGATCATTGAGATGATTGGGGGATCACGGGCGTGACTCGTTGTCCCGATTGGGTTCATGACGTCTAACCCATCCACGAAACTCCCCAAACCTAACACGCGTCCCAACTCGTGGAGCGCTATACGGAACCCGTATTCGAGCGCGGTCGCATTACTCCCTTGACCAGCATTGAACACCCGTCCGTCTAGGAAGGTGTGGGCACCGATGATTGTTGATGACTGGTCGAGGATGTACTGCGTCCAGCCGACCGCGATGGAAACGTATTCGGGGGGCATTCCAAACGTGACGGTTGCATTACCGACCGGAGATTCAACGAAAGTGTAGATCCCTCCTTCCGGGAAATAGTTCTGCTGGAACCACACCTGAGCCATATTCCAAACCTGCGACGCGTTTAGGACGAGGTCATGCGCCCAGGTTGGGGTCGGTGGGATCTGAAGCCCAATCTGCAACGAGGACCAGCGGCCAGCCACAGGCATGGAATAGGTTGTCGCGTAGGTTGGCCTTGCGCACATTATGAGGGAAAGCGCCAGCGCGAGTCCGAGGAACCCGGCACGCGGGTTCATTCTCTCCGCCTCCTGAAAATCGCAATTAGGATTATTCCGAGAATCGCTATTATGAGCCCAACGATTCCTAGACTGGGTAGAGTTGGAGGTTGTAGGTAGAGTGGGCTGGCGGATGTAATGGTGGTTGTGTATGATGTGGTGCTCGTTGATGAGTAATCGTTGAAGTTGGTTTCTGTGCTCGTCGCGAAGGTTACCGTTCCGTTCTGCTTAACGGCGTGCGTACTTCCCCCGTCACTGAGCATAATGATCGTGGTCGGGCCGGTGAAGACGAGGTAGAAGACCCCATCCTCCGGCGCAACCCAATGAAGGGTGTACGCGGTGAAGTTACTCTCAGTCAAGATCGCGCTGCCGACGAGGCTGCATCCGTCGGGTGAGGTTTGGAGGGTGTTTGTGGGGAGGAGGTAGAGGTTGGCGGGATTGCTCGAAGTCAATTTCAAGTTCAGAATTGAACCGGACGTGACAGTGACGGGCAACGTGAATTGACTGCACTTACCCTTAGGGGCCATGAAACCGATAACCCGCGGAGGAAGACCCATCGGCGCCTGAACAATCGTGGTTCCCTTCGTTGACCCGAAATAGGTGCGTAGGACGACGGAGGTAGCGGTCAGCGTTGTTTCTTCGGATGTTGTGTAGCTGGTTGAGTGGTTGGAGGTGAGGGTTGTGAGAGGGAGGGTTATGGTGAGTGGGGAGAGGAGGATTAGGGCCACAAACAGGGCGGTACGCTGACTCGTCATAAACGGAACGGCAACGTACCAGCCTTAAAAGACTTCCCAACATAGAACAGTAACAAAACTAGACACGGAAGGAGCCAGTCCCTGGGCCGAAAGGATAGTGACTGTCACAGTGACTGCCACCCGTGTTTTGCGCCCGCGTGAGGCTGCTGAACCGTTCCATATTCTCGATGAGAAGTCTGTTCCTGGGCCAAGAACATCGGTGATACAAGTGTATCACACTCCGTTTTCCCTGCAAAACACCCTGAAATTAGCCTCGAGTACAGCCTCCCACCCTTTGTTTCCGCGGGTTCTTCTTCTGAGCCGGTACATACTCGGATGGCTGTGAGCTTCAGGCTCCAAGCCATGTGGCTCGTAACGTCGTCCACCGTGCCTGCACCCCATTGCCTCACCTCGCGATGGTGAAGAAGGGCCTCCTTTCAGGAAAGCAGGAACCATCCTTTGCCGTTTGCAGACGAGATGATGAGTTGAGGGTGTGCCCTCTAGCCGATCCGGTGAACTGCACAAATGCGGCTAGGCAAGAACTAGAACTTCGGAACGACACTCAGGAACTACATAGACCCTAGAGTGTCTGTGCCCACACAGTGCCGAGTAATCCTTAATAATACACGTATTACAATCACAAACATGAAGCGGCGTTGAAGCTCAAAATTAACTGGGAACATAGGCGCGTGAAGCACGCAATAGAAAGGATGTGGCTGAGAGGCATCTCCGTGAGGGATGTTGAGGAAGCTGTTCTGAAGGGAAAGAAGGTGCTACAGAGGGAGACAGGTCTAACGGAGACTTTCTTCAGGCGCTTTTCAGTAGTGTACGATGAGAATGTTTACCGGAAGATGAACCTACGGAAGATCTTCCCCGTAACGGTGAAGGTTCTTTGACCTCAGAGAGCCTCTCCGGCGTTAAGTGCAAATGCGGCGGAAAGCTAAAGAGCAGTTTTACCGAGGTCGAATTTTTCGGAATCAATTTCGGGCTCAGGCAAGCAAACGTGTGCACCGATTGTGGCTCCGAGTATCTCCCCCAGGAGGTGATGGAGGAAATTGAGATGGAAGTGAAGAAGAGAAAGCTCTTTGGCCTGGAGCGAAGGGGGCGTGTGGCTAAATCAGGCAACTCCCTGGTTATTCGGATCCCTAAGGAAATAGCCGAATCGCTCAAGATCAAACGTGACTTGCCAATAGTCATCTATCCGACAGAACCGAGGAAGCTGATTATTGAAGTAGAGAGCTGAACCAACGAACGGATAGGACATGAAACGACCGAAGAATCCCAATGAAGACCTCATTAAGGAACTTATTCAAGAGGACTTGCCGCTTCTGAAAATGCTCGCCACAAACGGGAAGAGCAAGGCCGAAATTTCTCCAAAGTAGTCATCCCACCTAAGCCTAATCTTCGCTGGCGTTTTGCCCTCTAAGGCCATGTGAGGCGGTATGTAGTTGTGGTAAATCTGATAACCCCTTCTGTGGGGTTGGGCTGTTCCGAAAGTGCAAAAGAGCCCCTCCAAACATAGAACAGTGACCAAAGTAGTTGCAAGGAAAACAGCCCATGGCTGCTGGATGCACAGAACGAAGCTCAACGGCAGCGCGCCATACGCTCAATCCAAGGCTAATGATTATATGCCTAGAAAGTAAGAAAGTAGTACTATGAAGAGCTATCAAGTAACACGAAAGATGCAGATAACAATCCCCAAGAAACTAGCAAAGAAGATGAGTATCGAACCGGGGGACGCGGTCGTGTTTGACGAAGTTGGCCGCGATATCCTTGTGAAGAAGGTTGGCAGGACGAGCAAAGATTACACGGAGCTGAAAAGATCGATCCAATTGTTTGCTCAAGACATTCCCAAAGTAAGAAAATACGTTAAATTCGCGGAAAGATCCATGGTTGAAAATCTTTCTCGACACATCCGTTCTAAGTGACACATCATTCGCAAACCTGGCAGAAACCCTAGCGGAGCAAGCGTTAGCAGGGGACACCTTCCTAGTATCCGCCTTGACGCATTTCCAAATTCTCTGGGGCTACTCCATCGCTAAGCTCTCATCCGCAAGGTACGAAGCGTTTCTAGAAAAGTTCGGAGTCGAGGTAGCCTCTCTTGTGGAAGAAGATGCAACCCTTGCCGCTCGGAAGAAACCATCCAGAATCAACATCATAGATGCACTAATCGCCGCCACCGTCAGCCGCTACCAGGCTACTATATGGACTAAGGACTCCGACTTCTTGGAGTTTCTACCACGAAACCTGGTCAAGATGGTCTAACCTTCAGACAGCTACATCACAAGGCTGTTCATATTATGGAGGAGTACCCCCCCTGGAGGGGGGGTCGTACACCCGACTCATCAGGATTTACTGATGATTTTCGATGCGCCGTTTATCGAAATTCTCTTTGCTCTTAGCTCTGCTAGATTTTCTGCGACGACTGTTCTTAATTCAAACGCGTCGATGAAGGCGTTCACTATCCTCCAGTCGACGTGACGGATGTGTTTGATGAATCGGTTTAGTCTTGTAGCGTTGAATGGGCTTACCCTTTCTGGTGGTCGGAATGCGAGTCTGGTCGCGATTACTGTCTCCGGTAAGGGAACCTGCAGCTCCAGTCTCCATTTGTTCTTCAACGTGAGGAAAGGATTGAGCCGCTTCGATTCGTAGCCTAGAAAATTCTCGAAAAATTCTATGACGAATGGGTAGCCGCTCACGTGTTTGAGGTAGATGTGGCTGACTGGATATGCCCTTCCCGCGTATTCGCCGACTAGGTGGTCGTAGGTTGGTGTTTGAGTAGCAATCTGTTTAAGCTCGTCGCGTGTTTTTTCGAGAGTATTCGGCCTTATGCCTGGAGCTATCAAATCGATGTCCTTACTGGCGAGGGCTCTTTCCATGTAGGCGCTCATAGCTTGAGATCCGAAAAGTATCATGTCGGTAACATGTGATTCCGTGAGTATCGGTGTAATTCTCCTGAGCACGTCGATCCAGATCTTGGCGGGTGCTCCGTGATTAGTCATTCTTACTTAACTCCGAGCTGCTTGCCTATGATGTCGACCATCTCATCTGGTGAAAGCGGGAAGTTGCGTTCATTGTACGAGCTCGACGTCAGCCTGCGGTTAGCAAGTTGTTTTCTTATCTCGTAGAGCGTTCGTATGTCTTCTACTATCGGCTTGGGTGAAGATAGGACATAACCGATCTCTTCTAGCAATCCTTCAACTGTCTCTCTAACCTTTCTCTCCCTCGACCTCTTGATCAGGTAATCCCGGTCGAATTTCTTGGTGGCTAACAACGCAGCACAAAAGGTGAGTGTTAGAGACAGCCGTTCAGCATTCTTGTTCTTAGCCAGCGTCTCCACTATGGTGTCTTCTAGTGAAGCGTACACAGTTCCATGTACAATTCGGGCGCGCACCAATCCCTCAACGTCGGTCTTCAACATGATTGATGATTTGGAGGGTACGGTCCAGTTGAGACCATGAAATAGCATCGCTCGTTCACCAGCCTCAACGAACGGCCCATCGTTTCTTAGCGAGTAGACCTGCTTCGGCCGCACATTCGATTGCTTGACACGTTCTTTCTTCAGAGTCAACATTTGTGAATTTAACATGGCGTCGAGGTAGACTCGCAACGATCTGTGATTGGAGAGGATACTCCTGGAACTTAGGTAATCTAGGATGGCGTTGAATGTGGGTTCGGTGCCCTCGTTTCCCAGCGCATCAACAGACTTCAGCACGCTTTCCGCTACGACAGCACTTTTATTTCTCTTGTTCGCGGCTGGTTGCTTGCCCATCATCACTAATATACCGAGTACAATTGTACATAGGCACCTAAGTATTAAGGCATGGCAATGTCAGCAGCTTAGGGAGGCTTCGCAGCTGCTGACTCACAAGCCCATCCATGTGGTTTGGGCGAGTTCCATACGGCTCGAGAGTGTCTGACAAAGTAACTGACACCCGACTGTCACCCTTGTTTCGGGGAAGCAGGAACCTCTGCCACTTGGTTATTCCATATGGCGGCTCAACCGGAACACAGTTCATCCCCTAACCTTCGCCTGCAAACATGCCGGATGAGGTGGGGGAACGAGGGGCATCGTTTACGTGAAATATGCCCCCATGGGCGCAACACACGTTCGCAAGCCAGAGAGTAGAAGAGGTCGTCGTCTCAGCCTAGGCTCCCTATCTTATTGGAAGTTTGGGGATTACGTAAATATATGGGGAACGAGCTCTCACATTGGGGAAGTGCCGCTTGGCGGATGTTAAGAAGGTTGATTCGCAGGGTCGAATATCACTGCCGGCGCGGTGGAGGAGCAAAAGGCTCCCTAACTCGGGTGAGGTCATTCTTATCGAGAAGGGAGACGTCTTGCTTGTGAAGCCAAGGGTGAAACCTGATCTAACGAGACACTTTGACTCAGTCGAAGTGGATGTTGATCTCAAGGATTTCGCAGAATTCTCGAGATTCAAGAAGGCCATCTTAGGAAGACGCGGAAAATGAGATTCGTGGACGCTTCGGTCTTCCTGTACGCTTACCTCAAACCGAGAAAGGTGATTTCCGATGAGGTTGCTGAGATGAAGAAGAATGCGAAGGCCATTGTGCGAAGAATAAACGCGGGTGAAAAAGCCGCTACCAGCTTGGTACACCTCTCTGAGATGGCAAATATCCTAGAAGCCTCTATGCCCATTCGGAATAGCCACCTAGTCATGAGAGATTTGATACATTCACCAATGATCTCCATCTTCGAACCCGTAAGAGGGGATTACGTTGACGCGGTCGAAGTGGCAGAGGAAATGAGCGTCGGTCTAAACGATGGAGTTGCCTATGTTCTGATGAGGGAGAACGGCATTGAGGAGATATACAGTTTCGACAAGCACTTTGATCACGTCAAGGATGTAAGGAGGGTGCACGAGTAAGACTCTTCCACCTTCTTCCGCATCACCCGCTTCTTGGTGTACGCACACCCATCCATGAGGACGGCTGGCCGAAATTTGGCAATCAAAGAAGCCTGTATCAGCGATGCTTAGCTTGCGGAAGCTGATTTCTTCGTCGAAATGAGTGGACAAGAGAATACGTTACCTCGGGGAAGCGTTTCAACGCCTTTTCGACTAATCTCTTCTGTAGTTCCGTCGGAGGCTTCGCTGCATCTCCAATAGAGCTATTAGCTGAACTTCCCACTAGTGGGATTGTGGGTGACGTGACGACCGTCGAACTTGACGAGAAAGGAAGGGCGCTCCTACCTGCCTCAATCCGGAAGAAGTTAGGCGCACGACGCTTCGAAGTGAACCTTCTGAAGGATAGAATAGAGTTGATTCCTCTGGGTAGCGTGAAGGCGTTGAAAGGGAAACACAAGGGACTCCTGAAGGAACCGTGGTCGAAAATCGAGGAGAAAGCAGACCGCTATGTCCGAGAAGGAAAACGCTGAAACCATACCCAAGAGAGTGCTGATAGACGCTGATGTGTTCATCTCATACCTAACCTCCGATAACCTGTCCGGCCATGCAGAGTGCCTCGTGAACAAAGCCGACGCGACACAAGTGAGACTCTACGCCGCCTCCGAAATGTATGACGATATCATCACTGCTCTACGTACGGCAAGGGTGAACTTAGAAACGGTAATCCAAGTTCTAACGGATATTCGTAAGATACCGCATGAAACGCTGCCCACCACTCCTGAAATTGCGGAGCAAGCAATGTTGTTATACTTACAATTCGGTGGCCCGAGGAGACTACATTACTTCGACGCATTTCACGTAACAACCGCGAAGACTTTCGAACTCCCACTCATCACGAGCGATAAATTCATCCTACAAAACTCTCGCAGCCTCGGAATAACAACCATCGACCTACGCGCACTCAGTTGAACCAACAAGCCCACCTCGGCTACGCGAAGTTATGATGCGTCCTTCTCGATGCCTTGCCTCTCCACGCTACCTAGTGAAGGGGACGACATTGGCAGATAGCTTGGGGGTCTTCGTAGTAGCTGCTTCAAGTCCATCCTGTGGTTTGGGTGAGTTTCTTTCGGGAAAGCGGGAGCCTCCTTTGGGCGCTGTAAATTCCCTGTCGGACAGATTTGGGTATGGACAATAGCGTCGGATATTGGCAGAGGAACAAATGGGCAACATTGATGCAGAGTGCGATCCTTAGTTGAAGAAAACGTTATGCAACGCGTACGCTGGACTTGATCAGCGCCCGCAGTTTTGGATTGTTTACCCCGGTGTAAATGATCTTCGAATCGTTGAATATGATCTTCCCCGAAGCCTCTAGGTAGTCAAGTATGTGCTTGAATGTTTGGTATTGGATACTACGAGGAAGGCTTTTCCACAGAACCATTCTTGACGGATAG
>Ga0074046_10002640_pt1 | contig 15366 bp, 17 predicted proteins | sample BogForMeECP23OM3_FD_94441 | JGI IMG/M metagenome (GOLD analysis project Ga0074046, IMG submission 94441) | Bog forest soil microbial communities from Calvert Island, British Columbia, Canada - Bog Forest MetaG ECP23OM3 | ecosystem: Environmental > Terrestrial > Soil > Wetlands ...
AAACGCCTGAGCGGGCGGTTTGTGCCCGCGTGGTGCGAATGCTGCTGAGCTGTCGCAATTCCGGCTGAAATGTGCTGCTATGGCGGTTAGTGTGAATTTGCGTATCTTCCCATCTCGCAGCCTCCAGGATTTCCGTCATGAGCAAGCCCATCCGCAAGGCCATTTTTCCCGTCGCCGGCCTTGGCACGCGTTTTCTGCCGGCCACCAAGGCCATGCCGAAAGAAATGCTAACTGTCGTCGACCGCCCCATCATTCAGCACGTGGCCGATGAGGCGCGTACTGCGGGCATCGAGCATTTCATTTTCGTAACCGGACGCAATAAGGGCGTGATCGAGGATCACTTCGACCGGCAGTTCGAGCTGGAGGAGGTGCTGCGGCGCCGGAACAAGCAGGAGGAGCTGCGGGAGCTGGAGCGTCATTTGCCGGTGCCCGGCGCCACGAGCTTCACGCGTCAGCAAGAGCCGCTCGGTCTTGGACACGCGGTGTGGTGCGCGCGCGACATTGCCGGCGGTGAACCGTTCGCACTCTTGCTGCCGGACGTGATCGTTTTGCAGGAAGGCGAAAGCTGCCTCGGACAGATGATAGGGGTATATAACCGGCTTCGCGAGAAGTATGGCGCGGACGCCAAAATCAACGTTCTCGCCGTGGAGGAAGCCGCTCCCGAAGAGACCAGCTCCTACGGTGTGGTCGGCCTGGAGAGCCAGGAGGATGAGCGGCTTTGGCGGGTCAAATCGATGATCGAAAAGCCCGCCCGGGGAAGCGCGCCCTCGAACCTCATCATTATGGGGCGTTACATCCTGCAGCCGGAAATCTTCGATATTCTAAAGAATCAAAAAACCGGCGCGGGCAACGAGATCCAGCTGACCGATGCCATGAAGACGCTGATGCAGGACCAGATGTTCTTCGCCTACAAATACCGGGGCAAGAGCTACGATTGCGGCTCCAAGCTCGGCTTTTTGACTGCCAATGTCGCCTTCGCGCTCGCGCGGCCCGACCTCGGTCCCAAATTCAGCGAGGAGCTGAAAAAGCTTGCGGCGGAGCTGTAGGCCGAGCATGCTAGACAAAGAGCGTGAGGCGGCCGCATAGCCCGGCGGCTCGAAGGCGGAGCCTCACACCCAAATAATAAGGAAAGCAGCGCGGCCGGTAAAGGACGCGCGAGGGTTCAGGGGGCAAAATGGGACAGCCTTTGGCGCGGATCGGCCGGTTTAGCGATTCAGCGAGGGAGTATGCCCCGGTGGCAGGACGCACCCTTGGCTGCGCTGTCGACGGATTGAAGGCGCTGCAAGCCGCGCTTGTGAATGGGCTCGCGGCGGACTTCGAGCGCGCAGTCAAGCTTATGCTTCGATGTGATGGGCGCGTGATCGTGACCGGCATGGGCAAGAGCGGCCATGTCGGCCAGAAGATCGCAGCCACGCTTTCGTCCACGGGCACGCCCGCTCAGTTCGTTCATCCCGCAGAAGCGAGCCACGGCGACCTCGGCATGATCACGGCCAAGGACGTTGTCCTTGCCCTGTCCTGGTCGGGCGAGACGGGCGAGCTTGCCAATCTGATCACTTATTCGCGGCGGTTCCGGGTGCCGCTTGTGGCCATGACGTCGGGGCGCGAGAGCACGCTCGGCAAGGCGGCGGACGTTGTGCTCGCTTTGCCGCAGGTCAAAGAAGCGTGCCCGCACGGGCTTGCACCGACGACATCGACGCTGGTTCAGCTGGCCCTTGGGGATTGCCTCGCGATCGCTCTGCTTGAGGGCCGAGGCTTCACCGCGCTCGATTTCAAGGTTTTTCACCCTGGCGGCCAGCTCGGCGCCAATCTGAAACACGTCGGCGACATCATGCACCGCGGCGACCGGCTGCCGATCGTGCGCGCGAACGAGCGCATGAGTACCGCACTCGTGGTTATGACCGAGAAGGCCTTCGGCTGCCTTGGCATCGCCGGCGAGGATGGCAAGCTCCTGGGCATACTGACGGATGGCGACTTGCGGCGGAACATGGAGCCGGGGCTGCTCGGCCGCACCGTTGCGGAGATCATGACGCATTCGCCGAAGACAGTGACGGCCGGCATGCTCGCGAGCGCTGCGCTGCAGATCATCAACTCTTCGGCGATCACCGCGCTTTTCGTGGTCGATGACGGCGTTCCAGTGGGCATCGTCCACATCCACGATTTGTTGCGCGCCGGCGTCGCCTAATGCACCGTTCACCTCCGTCATTGCGAGCGAAGCGAAGCAATCCAGAAGCAGCAAATGCAAGCGTAGGCAGCACGTTGCACTGGATCGCCACGGCGCCTTTGGCGCCTCGCGATGACGGTTCTGGACTCGGCTAAGGGCGGACGATATCGGGCTCGCGTCCGGTGACCGCTTGCAAAAAGCGGCGCCAGATCCCAAGCGCCGCGTCTTGCTGCTTTGCGTATCGGGGCCGGGCGAGAAGCATCACCCGCACTTGCGCACCCTTCATCCGTTCCAGCGCAGGCTGCGGCATGGCCTTGCGCAGCACCGCTTCGCTCAGCGTGCCGGCATAGGCCGAGGCCTCAGCGGAGTGCTCCATCAAGTCGGAGATCAGGATAAGCTTGAGGTGCTGGCCGGGACTTTGCAGCGCTGCCTCCAAGCTTTCGTGGATTGCGCGCGCGATCGGCGAGGACGGTGCGGAGCCCGCGGCGGGCATGCTCGCGAGCGCTGCCTCGATGGGTTCCCGGAAGGCGCTTCGATAGCGCGCCGCGACGCGCTTCGGGTTTTCGAACAGAGGATTGGCTTCGGCGCCGGGGTTGCAGAGATCGGCGATGGTTTCGAGCGCGGTCCCTGGCGTGCCCGGCTTTTGCTGGAGTAGCTTAACCGCAATGCGATCGCCGCGCTGAACGGTATCCCGCTCCGCGGCTACGGCGCTGCGAATGTGCGCCTGCTCCGGTACCGTTAACGGGTCGGTCTTATCTATTATAATGAGGGTTACCGTTTTCGACCCCTGAAGGGGACACAGCGTTTCGGGATCGTACCTCTTCTGTTTCAAGATGTGCACGGCGTAAACGCCGCCGGCGGTGAGGCTCGCGGCAATAACGATCAGAGCGGCCCCGATCATGGCTTTTGCGTTCATGCGCCGTTACCGCGGCGGTATTCCGGCGGCGCAGCGAGGGCCGCGTTCAAACTCGCCTGGCTTGCATCCGCGAGGAGCTGCTGGAAGTCCGCCGAGGCCGCTTCGAACACGCCGAGAACGTCGCTTTGCTCTTTCGACGCGCTCTTCTGCAATGCCTTCAGCTTTTTATCTTGAGTCTCGTAGAACTTGATCTGTTTCTCGCCGAGCGGCGGAAGCTGCTTGACCGCGATGGCATAGAGATCGCGTGCATCGCGGCTGGGCAGCTTATCGATGAGCCGGCTGTGGGCGGCGATTTGCGCCTCTGCATCCCTCGCCCCTTCCTCGAGGCTATCTTGCAGCGCCTTACAGTCGCCGGCATAGGCGTGGTGAAGGGTTAGAAGCGCGGACATTTCATGCGCAAAGTTCTCGATCTTGCGGCCGATGGCCTGGAAGCTCCCCGTCATGATTGCGTTTGACTGGCTTAAGATCCGCCGGAGCGCTTCGGTGCTCCCGGCGCGCGCGCTGGCAAACTTGCGGTGACGCTTGCCATAGCCGGGGAAGGGATCGTCGAGCTTGTAGCCGTCAAGCGCGGCAATTGCGGCGCCGCACAGCCCGATGACGAACAGAAAAAAGCTCATAAAGCTATCGAACGCAAGGGGAGCGGCGAGGAATTTTGTTATGGCTTCGCGCTCCTTAGCTTTCTCCATCTGGGCATTTTGAGCCTGCGGCGGCGGCAACGGATCGGCAAAGGCGGGTTTTTGTGCCTTGCGAAGAGGCGCGCCTGAAGGCGCTTGCTTCTGCCCGCTAAGTGCTGAAGCCGTTTGGTGCTTCGGCGCGGCTGAAACCAAAGGATCGGCGCTTGCGGCCTCCGCTTTGAAATCGCGATAATGCGCGCCCGCAAGATTAATCGCTATGAGCGCAGCGCATCCCGCCATGCACAAAATGGCGGCGCCAGCCTTTATGAGCAGGCCCCGCCGGTGCATTTGGGGTAAGGCCATGCGGCCGAAGAGAAAGGCCGCTCCGACATTGGTTATCGAGAGCACCAAGGCCTCAAGCCATCCGCCGAAGAGGCCCTGATCGCTGCTGTCCGCAAAAAGCACGCCGTTGATCCCGGCCTCCACGAGAACGAGGATCGAAAGGATTCCGAAAGCGAGCACCGGCGAGGATGGGTAGTGCGCGTCCCTCGACAGGCGGTTCTCCGTTTTGAAATGTTCGAGATCGGCGAGCCGGCTCTTCTCTTCCCTGAGGCGGTCCGCAAGCACTGGGCCGTTGGCGATCAAAACCTTCTGGCGCTGGAACCGGATCTGCTGCAGATCGTCGTCGAGCTTCGGCGGCAGGCAGCGCTTCTCCTGGGCTTCGATTTTCTGGGCGAGGGCGTCGAGCTGCGATTTGGCTTTAGTGTATCGCTTGTCGAGATCCTTCTGAAGCCGCAGAGCGATGTCCGCGAGCTCCTGCGCAGGAGGCTGAAAGCGTTGGGACTGAAGGGAAGCGGCCTCGTAGCGCGGCGCAACGGGCAGCGAATCCGCCAAGCGGCGCGCGGGCGGCTTGAAGGAGACGGCGTTTGCCAGCTCGTTGCCGGAGCGCTCCTCAACCGGGCGCTGATCGATATCGCCGGACCTATCGATAACGCGCTCGCCATCGCCCGGCGCTGCCTCGGAATCCCCGGAAGTGCTCATACTCTACTCAAACGCATATTATCTGAAACGGAAAATAAGCTATACCGGATGGGCGGCGAATGAAAGTGTGCGTCCTTCTTGCATCGCGGTTTCGTCCGCTATGGATGCGCAAGCGCCACGCCTCTTGCGGCGCACAGGCTGTATGGTAATGCTTAGAGCATAGGGGAGCGCATTTCCGAAGGGAGCACCGGCATGACGATTTTCCGCGGCCTCGCACTTCTTATAGCCTTGGTCCTGCTCGCGCCCGCACACCAGGCATGGGCGCAGGCGGGCACGCCTCCCAGCCCCGCGCTTTCGCAATCGCAATCTGGCGCGGCCGAGCCGGTGCGGCTCCGGCGCCAATGTCCGCGCCTTTGCGTCGAGTGGTTCGACGGCTGCAATAACTGCACCTGCGGTAAAGGCTGGATCGACGTTTGCACGCCGCGCATTTGCATCCGGCGCAAGCGCGCGCGCTGTTTGCGCTACGGATTTTAGCGGCATCGGCTTCGAAGGCGGCTCCGCGCCGCGGTCGCCTTACCGCTCCCGCGCGGGCCGCTTGCCTGTCCGGTAGCCGGAATCGATAAGCAGCATAAGGTCCTCGACTGCGCTCGACAGATCGTAGGACAGCTTCGCGGCCTCGCTCTTCAAACTTCGCCGGAAACCGCTGCTTTCCCGGTTGAGTTTGAGCACGCGCTCCTCGAGCGCCTTCTTGCGCCGTTCGAGCTGGGCGATCTCGGCATGTCCCAAGATTTTATCGATACCTTCGGTTCTTTCCACCTTCTGCCGCAGCATACGGATGCGAGCCGATAGGGATTCCAGGCGTAGTTCTAGCCCTCTTTGGCTGCCAGCTTCTTGCATTTCATCTCTCCAATTCCGTTCGCCCTTCTCCCCTCGCGCGTTAGGCGGGGCGTGAAGTTCCAAAAGAGGCATGCCCTTACATCTGGACATTCCTCTTAGGGCATCGAGGCGCATTCTCGTGAATTGGGCTAAGCTGGCCGCTCTCCTCCCCCGCGGCTTGCGCTATCACCGCTGCGCGGCAATCCATCGCGCGATGACCGGCCAATGATCCCGCAGGTTGGCGGCGCCCATGAAAAGCCCGATATGGCCGCCGGGGACGGTCTTCTCCGCGATCTTGCTCTTAGGTGTCCCAACGTAGTTCTTGGCGCCAAGCACCTGCTCCGGCGCTGTGATGTCGTCGGCCGCGCCGGCCAGCAGATAGAGGGGGCAGGTTATGGTCTTAAGATCGAGCCTGCGGCCGAGCCCCACGAATGTGCCCTTGGCGAGGCGGTTCTCCTTGAAAAGCTGAGTGATGGCCTGAAGATACCAGCGCCCGGGCAGATCGATCGGGTTTTCGTACCAGCTATTGAAGGTCTCCTCCTTGGCGATATAGGCGGGATCGCCGATATGCTCGTAAAGGTCGATGTGATCTTTAATGTAGTGCTGCGAAGGGTTCATGTTCTTCCACCCTTGCAGCATGAACTCACCCCGCATGAGCCCACCGCCCATCTCCACCAGCTCCTCGTAAAAGGAGAGCGGAGACTCGTGGGCCATGCGCTTGACTTCGCCGCCGCCGGCATCGGTATCGATGGGCGCGCCTGCCAGCACCAGCGAGTTCACCTTGTCCGGAAAGCGCGCAGCGATCATGGCCGAGTGCCAGCCGCCCTGACACAGTCCCACGAGGTTCACGCGTCCGCCAAGATCGTCGATGGCGACGACCATCTCGGCGAGATAATTGTCGATCTCGAAATCCTTCATGTCGGGGGTTGCTGACTTCCAGTCCGTCAAAGCCACATGACCGGCGCCGTTGGCAAGGAGCGTCTCGACGAGGCTCTGCCCCTTGTGATAGTCCGCGATCATGGCGGTGTGACCGGCGTAGGGGGCATCGACGAGCGTTGGAATGCCTCCGGGTGTGCCGTAGTCGCGAAGCACCATGGTGCGCAGGTTGAGCCGCTCCTGGTTGGGCGTCGCAAGAGCGGGCCTTAACTCGCCGTGGATTTTGATTTCCTCCGCGGCGAATTTCAGGTTCTTCGCGTAAAGCTCCGAGCCTTGCTCCATCAGCGAGGTTGCCAACGCTATCGGCCAGAAAGCCGGCACGCTCAGTGCCGGCAAATCGGAAGTCTTAACAGGTGTTTGTTCCGGCATGAGACTACCCCTTAAGGTCTGGCGAGTTTGAGGTTCTATCCGGCAGGCAAGCACTTTTGAGGGAAAGAACGGGCCCTAATGCGCGCCGGAACCATAGCTATGCCCTTTTTTGAAGGCGATTTAGTGAAACGGTGTTGAGAGATAGGAAAGGGGGCAAGCCAATGCGGCTTTACCGGTTTTTGATCCTCGCTTTGGTCTGCCAAGCGATCGCGGTTTTGCCTGCCGGCGCCGCAAAGCGCGTCGCGCTCGTGATCGGCAACGCAGCCTATGTTCAGGCCGGCGCGCTGACCAATCCCGTCAACGACGCGGCCGATATGGCCAAGGCCCTCACGCAATTCGGCTTCGACGTGACGCTTGGCCTCGATCTCGACCGGCGCGCCTTCGACGAGAAGCTTAGGGCGTTTGCGCGCTCTCTCGACGACGCGGACACGGCGGTGCTGTTCTATGCAGGCCACGGGCTGCAAGTTGCCGGCCGCAACTATCTCGTGCCGGTGGACGCCGGCCTTGCCACCGAGCGCGATCTCGATTTCGAGGCCATCGGTCTCGATTTCGTGCTGAGGCAGATGGAGGTGGGGCGCGACGGCAAGACAACGATCGTGTTCCTAGATGCTTGCCGCGACAACCCGCTCGCCCGCAATCTCGCGCGCTCCATGGGGACGCGGTCGGCCGCCATCGGCAAAGGGCTCGCCGAGGTGCAGACGGGCGTCGGCACCTTCATCGCTTACTCGACGCAGCCGGGAAATGTCGCGCTCGACGGCGCGGGGCGCAATTCGCCCTTCACCGCCGCTCTTGCCGCCCGCGTTTTGGAGCCGGGGCGGAATTTGAACGCGCTGATGATCGAGGTGCGCAAAGACGTGTTGAAGGCAACGGATGGCCGGCAAGTGCCCTGGGATCATTCCGCGCTGACGAGCGATTTTTTCTTCCAGCCCGAGGCACAGGCGGCAAGCGCGCCCGCGCTTGCCCCGGCCGTTCAGGAGGCGATCCAGGCGCGGCTGCGCGCAATCGAGGAGCAAGTGAACGCGAAGGCCGACCGGCAGCAGACGCTTAGCCTCGTTAAAGTGGAGCAGCTCAAGGAGCGCATCCGCCAGCTCGAAGAGGCCATGCGCCAGGATCAGCAGCGGATCTTCGATACTTATAACAAGAACCGGCCCTCCAGCGATGCGGATTCCCGGCAAAATCTGAGCCTGGAGATCGGCTCCATCCAGATCCAGATGACGCGGCGCGGGCAGGAGAAGAAGGCGCTTCAGGAGCAAATCGAGAAGCTCAATGCGGAGCTGGGGCTGGCGGAGGCGAAGGCGAAGTAGGGTCGAAAGCGGTCCTGCCAGTTTTTTCGCGATCCCATTCACACCAGGGCGGCTTTGAGATCCTGATGCGGTCTTCGCTGAAAACGAAATAAGCATACCTGCCCTTGCCCCTTTGTGGCCGGTTTTGGCACGAGCCAAGCCGTTGCCAACGAACGTTGCCTGCGTCGGATTTGCCGATTAAGCCGCGCCCAGGCATACTAAGGGATCATACCGCTAATCCGCTCTCAGATTAAAGCTTGGCTCTGCTAAAATGCTTATTCCCGGTATTATAATCGTTTTTGCTGTTTTGTCCTGTATAGTCTCCATAAAGGGGTACGAGTACTGGAACGAATCAAGTTCTGACACTGTACAAATGGTTGCAATCTGCGTTATTGCAGTGGGAGTACTAGGATTTTCTGAACCTCTCTGGCTCCGGTTTCTTCCTCGCGATACTCTCAATCGTTTTGAACTGCCAAACACGTTAGACGCAGATCGCTTCACCGCTCCGGATGGACATGTCTTCATCGTGAGTACTTCGATTCTTCATGTTCAACGTTACGGTTCCGAAGGCTTTGAGAACGGCTTTTTCTTCGTGGGAGGCGGCAAGCACTCCAGCGCTGCGGTTTCGGCGTCCGGCAACCTGGTGATTTGCTCTTCTTCTCGCAGAGAAATGATCACATACACTCCAGATGGCGATGAGATTCCTCCTCGCAAACCGTGCTGGGACGGCTTCGAAGGCTCATTCTCTTATTACCCTAGCAGCGCCAAAGTTCCGGGCATCGCTTTCAATCTATTCTCAGCCCTAGCTGTCCCATTGTGGCATCCCTATGTGGGAATTATGATCCTGATGTTCGGCGTTGCTATTTTGAAAGACCTTTCGCCTAGAAAGCGGGAGGTGCCATAAGTGCGATCCTTGGTCGAAGGGGTCCCTGCCGGAGGGAAACCAGAAACAAATTTTTATAAGCGCAGGGACGGGGCACTTACCGACTCAGCCGCTTTGGCCTCGATCGTTAGTCCGGTATGGTATCCGAAAGCGGAACCAACGATCTAACAAAGTTTTTAAGACTGCTTCTTCCGCTGTCGGCCTGCAGCGGTCCAGCGCAATCCTTCCTAAGCGCCCGGAACGAGCCATCCGGCGGCCGTCTCATGAAGGCGCATGGCGCTCTTCAAAAACGGCAGGAGCGCCTCAACGCGTTCGGGCACCGTGTAAGGCGCATTGAACACGATCAGCCCGCAGCCATTCAGGCTATCCGGCCGCTCCCTTGGCTGCACGAGCACCTCCGCAAACCAAGTGCGGCGCAGGCCCAGCGTCTCTGCCGCCTCCTTCAGCTGCGCCACCGGCAGGTGCGCCTTGATGGGATACCAGAGGATGAAGACGCCCGTGGCCCAGCGCTTTTTCCATTCCCGCATTTGCCGGCCTAGCGTTTGGAACTCGTCCTTCAGCTCGAAGGGCGGGTCGGCGAGCACCAGCCCGCGCCGATCCTTGGGCGGAATATGCGCCCGGATGCACGCATAGGCGTCCATGTGCATCGCGCGAGCCTGCCTGTAAGGCTTGAGCACGCTTTGCAGCGCCTCGAAGGTTGGCTCGTGCAGCTCGGCTGCGATCAGGCGGTCTTGGCTGCGCAGGCGCCTAGTGATGAGAAGCGGCGAGCCGGGATAGTGCCGCGCGTCAAGATCGCCCGTAACGGCATCGAGATAAAGCTTGAGATCGGCGGGCGGATCGGCCGCGCCCGCAATGCAGCCGATCCCGTTCTCCCATTCGCGGGTCTTCAGCGCCTCCCCGGAATCGAGGCCGTAAAGCCCGGCGCCGCCGTGGGCATCGATCGCGCACAGGGCGCCGTCTTTTTGCAGGAGATAATCCAGGCACAGCACGAGGACGATATGCTTCAGCACATCGGCGAAGTTTCCGGCGTGATAGACGTGGCGGTAATTCATTCTCGCGCGCCCTTGCCCGCGCCAGCTGTCTGCATAGCAATTCGATGGCGAAGTGCGGTTGCGCCTAACCGGCCAGCCCGGGCTCCCAAGTGGCAGCGGACTTGCCCGGCTCTTTCGCCGGCTGATGCACGATTTTTGCGAGCTTCAAAAGCGTTTCGCGGACGTTCTTGCCGGCCACCGCGGACAGGAGCAGCGGCTTCTTCCGCGCTGCGCGCTGCAGCTCGGCAGCTTTTTCCGCCGCGACCTCCGGGGTCACCGCATCGCACTTCGACAGCGCCACGATCTCGCGTTTGCGATGAAGGCCGGCGCCGTAAGCTTTCAGCTCGCCGCGCACCGTCCGGTAGGCTTCGGCGACATCCGGCTCCGTCACATCGACGAGGTGCAGAAGCACGCGGCAGCGCTCCACATGGCCGAGGAAGCGGTCACCGATGCCTGCGCCTTCATGCGCGCCTTCGATGAGTCCGGGAATGTCGGCGAGAACGAAGTCCGTGTCCCCCGCTTTGACCACGCCAAGATTGGGATGCAGCGTCGTGAACGGATAATCGGCGATTTTCGGTTTCGCCGCGCTCACCGCCGCCAGGAATGTGGATTTACCCGCATTGGGTAGGCCGATGATGCCGGCATCGGCGATGAGCTTGAGGCGCAGCCAAATCGTCATCTCGATGCCCGCCTGCCCTGGGTTCACCCGGCGCGGGGCGCGGTTCGTGGAGGATTTGAAATGGGCGTTGCCGAACCCGCCGTTTCCGCCGGCTGCGATGAGCGCACGCTCGCCTGGATGCACGAGGTCGGCGAGAAGCGTCTCGTTGTCCTCGGCAAAAACCTGCGTACCGGGCGGGACCTTGAGGACAGCATCGTCACCGGAGGCGCCGGCCCTGTTGGCGCCCATGCCATGTTTGCCGTTGCTGGCTTTGAAGTGCTGCTGATAGCGGAAATCGATGAGCGTGTTGAGATTGTTCACGCACTCAACCCACACACTCCCGCCGTGCCCGCCGTCACCGCCGTCGGGCCCGCCGAATTCAATAAACTTCTCGCGCCGGAAGGAGAGGCAGCCATTGCCTCCATCCCCCGAGCGAATGTAAACCTTTGCTTGATCTAAGAAGCGCATAAACCGCAATTAAGGAGAGTTGCGCTCCGAAGCAAGCAGATCCTTGAAGCTTGCCTGTAGATTTCGTCCGCTTGCAGAGGCTGTCTGAGGCGGATGGCCTCGAACTTAGTCTGCGCGCTCGAGATTAACCGCCTTAGGCCCCTTGCCTTTCGGATCGGGTTGCGTCTCGTAGGATACGCGCATGCCTTCGTCGAGCATCCCAACCCCTGAGCGCTCCACGGCGGAGATGTGCACGAACACATCCTTTCCGCCTTCGTCCGGTGTTATGAAACCGAAGCCTTTGGCTTGGTTGAAAAATTTGACCGTGCCGCTCTGGCGCATGGGATGTTCACTCCTCTTCCCCAACGAAAAAAACATGGCCGATAGACCATGTTTTGACTTTTGCAGGCAAGACAGGTATCGGGGGGAGGACATGCGCACTATGACCGCTCGCGCGGTTTATCCGGCAACGCGTAGTTCCACGGGTTCCGATAGTTTGCCCGGTTGCGCAGGATTATGCTCGAACATTGCCTTTTCGTAAAGGCCCGCGCGGTAAGTTTTCAGACAGTTCCGATCCCGAAGCGCGACAGTGATGCAGGTCTGCATCAGTGAGATGCGCTAAACCGGCCGGGCCGCCTCAAATCCCGCAGCCAAAGCCCAGTTTTTCATCTGCGCGCGGCCAGCGGCAGCCAATATCGGCCGTTACTTTCGCTGCCCCCGCTCTTTCTCAAGAGCGTCATGCGCTTCTTTGGCAGCCTTCAGGGCGTCTTCCTTATCTTTCTCTGCCTTGTTCAAGGCCTCGCGCGTACCGGCCGCAGCTTGTGTGGCGTTAGCAAGCTCGCTCCGTATTTGGGCGAGCTGCTCATTGGCTGTCTTCACTGCTTGCTCGGCCTTATCGCGAGCGCTTTGTTCTTCGGCCAATCTGGTGGAGGCAGCTTTGGCATCCTTCTCCGCCACCTGGCGGGCCCGCTCCTCAGCGGCGAGCTTGTCGTTCAGAGCTTGCAAATCTCTGGCTGCCTTATCGCGTGTATCGGTCAAAAGCTGGGATTGCTTCTCCGAGTCGGCAGCGAGCTGATAGTACCCATATCCAAGTATGGCCAATAAAACGGCCAAAAAGGCGATAATAAAATTGCGGGTCATTATGTCCCTCCTGGCGTGCTGGCTCGAGCGCGGCGGTTGGTTCTAACGAGGATGGCCGCTCTTATCATAATGGCTGTATTGCCAATATGGCATTTCCGCAGGCGAATTAAATTTTGGAAGATTGTGGCAACCGTGCAAGGCGAATACATCCCGCGCGCCTTATGGGAAAAGCGGTAGCTGCTCGAGGCCGGCCGCTTCGGGGAAACCGCACATGAGGTTGAAGTTTTGGATCGCCTGGCCGGCCGAGCCCTTGACGAGATTGTCGATGGCCGAAACCACGATGGCACGTCCGGGGATGCGATCTGCGTAAACGCCGATCATGCAGTAGTTGGATCCGCGCACAAACTGCGTCGAGGGGAGCGTGCCCTTGGGCGCGAGCTTGACGAAGCGTGCGGCTGCGTAGCGCTCGTTGAGCGCGGCGGCAAGGCCGGCGGCCGTGTGGCCGGGCGCCAGACGGACATAAGCCGTCACGAGCTCGCCGCGGCTCATCGGCACGAGATGCGGTGTGAAGTTCACGAGCACCGGCTCGCCCGCCGCCGCGGAGATTTCCTGCTCGATCTCGGGCGCATGACGGTGGCTTGCGATACTGTAAGGCGAAAGGCCCTCGCCCGCTTCCGAAAACAGAATGTTCTGCTTGAGCGAGCGCCCAGCACCCGAAACGCCCGATTTCGCATCGATAACGATGTCGGAAGCGTCGATGAGCCTCGCGTGCACGAGCGGTAGAAGCGCAAGCAGCGCTGCCGTCGGATAGCATCCGGGGCACGCGACGAGGCGCGCGCCAGCGATGGCCTCGGCGTAGAACTCGGTCAAACCATAGACCGCGTCTTTCAAGAGATGGGCGGCGGCGTGCTCGCGCCCATACCACTTCGCGTAGGTTTCTGTGCTTTTCAGCCGGAAATCCGCGGACATATCGATGACTTTGACGCGTTCCGGCAGCGTCGCAATGATGTCCTGCGCCGTCCCGTGCGGCAGCCCGCAGAACACAGCATCGCAGGCCGCCCAATCGGCGTCCTCCGCCTTCACGAGCGGCGGCGCAGCGATGAAGCCGAGATGGGGGAAGACCTCGCCGAGAGGTTTTCCCGCATGCGTATTGGCCGCAAGCACGGCGATTTCCATGCCAGGATGGCAAGCGGCCAAGCGGATGAGATCGGCGCCGGTATAGCCGCTGGCGCCGATGACCCCGATCTTGACCTTCGCCTCTCCTGGCATGAGCCCTGCTCTTAGCGCTTCGAGAACTGGAAGCTGCGCCGCGCCTTCGCCTTACCGTATTTCTTACGCTCGACCACGCGCGGGTCGCGGGTGAGGAAGCCCTCTTTCTTGAGAACGGGGCGCAGTTCCGGCTCGTAATAGGTCAGCGCCTTGGAGAGGCCGTGGCGCACCGCGCCCGCCTGCCCAGAAAGGCCGCCGCCGGAAACGGTCGCGACGATATCGTATTGGCTCGCCCGGTTCGCCGTAATCAGCGGCTGCTTCAGGATCATCTGCAGCACCGGCCGCGCGAAGTAAACCTCGTGTTCCCGGTCGTTGATTGTGATCTTGCCGTGACCGGGCTTCAACCAGACGCGGGCCACGGCATTTTTGCGCTTGCCGGTGGCGTAAGCGCGCCCATGGGCATCGAGCTTCTGGACGTGAACCGGACGCGACCGGTCCTCGGCGGCAGGTGCCGTAGCGCCGGCGCTCTTCTCGAGGCCTGCGAAAGACTTCGTTGCGCTTGTCTCAGCCATTAGCGCGCCCTCACTGCATTTTTGGGATTTAAGGCACGGATATCGAGTGCTTCCGGATTTTGCGCGGCGTGCGGATGCTCGGGCCCGCCATAGATGAGCAGATGCGTCATCTGCCGCCTTCCGAGCGGCCCGCGCGGAACCATGCGCTCCACCGCCTTCATCAGAACGCGCTCGGGGAACTTGCCGCCGAGGATCTCGAACGGGCGCCGCTCCTTGATGCCGCCGGGATGGTTCGTATGGCGGTAATAGACCTTGTCCTGCACCTTGTTGCCGGTGAAGACGATCTTCTTCGCATTGATGACGACGACATGGTCGCCGTCGTCCATATGCGGGGTGAAGGTGGGCTTATGCTTGCCGCGAAGGCGCATGGCGATGATGGATGCGACGCGGCCGACAATCAGGCCCTCGGCATCGATCAGAATCCACTTTTTCTGAATGTCCGATGGTTTTGCGGAATAGGTTCTCATGGCTCAAGTCCGGTAAGAAGCGGACGAGCCGCTCCAATGAAAAAAGGGCCGCGAGGCCCATTTGCAGAAGAAATACGCGAAGAGGAACGCGCTGTCAACAGCGCAAATGGCGCTGTAGTGGAAAATTACGCTGTAAAAACAGTGCGATAAAAATGCGGTGCTATGATACCGCCGCCAAAGTTGAGCGTTCGCGGTAAGAGCCGCCTGGCGATGGGCGGCTTCACTGCTGGTGGGGGTCCATTCACATCTCAATCGTGTCGGGCTTATGAGGCGTCCGCATCTCCGCTATCACGGAGGTGAGTTCTTGAAGTGAGCGCTTAATTTGGGTTTCCACATCATCAAGCACGAGCGGATTGGTTGAAGCGACGATGGAGGGATTGCCTTCGAGAAGCGCTGGCACATCAGCGCCGCGATGGCTATCGTCAATCGCTCTCCACTTTGCCACATACATAGAAAGCTCTTCCGCCGTCCAATTCGCGATCACCTTCTCGTAGAGCTTTGCTTCCTTCAGCAGTTTTCGCGCTTCTTCGCTCATCTCAAGCCATATCAAAAGCTCATTGATGGGCGGAGAGCCGGCATAACTCGCGCGGCGGCGCTCAAGGGTGACGCGCAGCACATGGCCTGGATGCAAGGGCGCGGACTGTGGCGTTTCGACAGGATCGGCGGCTATCAGTTTCGGCAGCGGGCTTCGCGACATGAAAACGAAATAGCCGGCTGCGCCAGCGATCAGAACCAAGCCCAACGTGCTCAGAGCGCTCACCTCCCGCGATAGCGCGATCAACGCGAGGCCAAGGCAAGATAGGATGATGAGCGCGATCCAGCTTCCGCGAAAACCCTTGGGGTGCTTGCGAAAGTCTTTGCCCTTTTCCGTCATGATCCCCTC
>Ga0074046_10002642_pt1 | contig 15362 bp, 11 predicted proteins | sample BogForMeECP23OM3_FD_94441 | JGI IMG/M metagenome (GOLD analysis project Ga0074046, IMG submission 94441) | Bog forest soil microbial communities from Calvert Island, British Columbia, Canada - Bog Forest MetaG ECP23OM3 | ecosystem: Environmental > Terrestrial > Soil > Wetlands ...
CCTGGTCCGGGGACCGTGAACGATTTCCAGGAGTTCGGCGCCGACTTCGGCGTTAACCGCTAGCTAGACCACGGGCCGGGCGCCGGACGACCCTCTCGACCCCGGTTAAGGCGGCCTGCTCACGGCGGCACGTACCCATGATCTTCACGTGGCCGCCCGAAGGTTTGCCAGCCCGGCCCGTACATCCCCCGGTAACGCAAAATGCCGGGCCTGGCACGGCCGCCTCAGGGGACCGTTCAATGCCCCGTGAGGCTGCCATGCCTGGCCCGCCGTCCTCAACCAGCAGAAAACCCGCACTGGAGGTATTCAATGAGGATGCCGTTGCCGTCGCCGCTGGTCGCGCGGCGGCCAGCAGACTGGTTCTGGCATGCAGCCCCGGCGGGTCCGCCGTCGCCCGCCAGGCGGTTGACGGACTGGTTCTGGCATTACCCGGGTGCGCAGGGCATGGTCATCACCATGGGCTGCGTCCTGGTCCTGCTCGTCGCCGTGCAGGCTGCTTACTACATCCGGCACCGGGTCAGGCGGCAAGGGGAGATGGTTCCCGCCGCCCCTGGTGATCATGAGCATTTCTCCTACTTCAAGCATCAGTGGCGGCGGTCGCTCACCGTCGTGTACGCGATTCTGTCAGCGGGCGGCCTGTACGGCTTGTATGCGGTGTTCACGAAATCGTGGGTGTGGTATCCGTTCCTGGTCACTCTCGCGGTGATGGTCCCGTGGACCCTCTACATGATCATCGTCACCTTGCGCCGGCCGACCATTAATATTGACACCCATAAGATGATGGTCGCTGACCTGCGCCGCCCGTCCGTGGACGTGTTCATCCCCACCTGCGGGGAAAGCCCCGCCGTGGTCCGTAACACCTATGAGCATGTGCGTGCCCTCACCTGGCGGGGGGATCTCCGCGTGTACGCCCTGGATGATTCCCCTGACGACAGGCTCCGCGGCCTCGCGGGAGAATACGGGTTCACGTACCTGCGGCGACCCGACCGGCCGAGGGGAAAGAAATCCGGTGGCCTGAACAACGCCCTCAGGCATTCATCCGGGGAGTACATTGTCGTGTTCGACGCGGACTTCGCGCCGGCGCCGTCGTTCCTGGAGCAGACAGTCCCCTATTTCGGTGACCCGGATGTGGGGATCGTCCAGACATCCCAGTATTTCGGGATCACCCGCCGGGACACCGTGAACTGGATGGACCGCCTGTCCGGCGTGGTGCAGGGCATGTTTTTCTGCTGGTCCCAGCCGGGGCAGCAGACCAGGGACGCGGCGATATGCGTGGGTACTAACGTGCTGTACCGCCGGGCTGCCCTCAATGTGGTGGGCGGGTTCCCCTGGTGCGAAGCCGGCGGTGAGGATGTCGTCACCAGCGTGGCGCTGCTCGGTGAAGGCTGGCGGACCGTGTATGTCCCCCTGAACCTCGCGAAGGGGCTGTGCCCGGACACGTTCACCGGAGTCATCAACCAGCAATACCGGTGGTGCCTCACAACGCTCGGGCTTATTTTCCCGGTCCGGGGGATGGACGGCGCCGACCGCGGCTTCTGGGCGTGCAAGATGACCCTCACCCAGCGGGTCAGCTACCTGTCCGGGATCCTGTACTACCTGCAGTCCATGCTGACCCTGGTGATCAGTGTCATGCCGGCTCTGATCATGCTCTGGTGCTACCCGTACCAGGTTGGTCCCGGGAACTACCTGCCGATCGCGCCGATGATGCTGTCGATGCTGACGCTGCCGCTGATGATCCCCGGGTGGCGTCCGGAGATGCTCCGCCTGTCGATGGTGTACGGGGTCGCGCACCTGCTGGCGTGCGTGGACGCGGCTACCGGCCGTATTCAGGGGTGGGTGCCGACCGGCAGTACCAGTAAGCCGAAGAAGAACCGGACTCCTGCCCGTGCCGCGATCATCCTGCGCGGCTGGGTGGTGGTGACGCAATCACTGATGGCGTGGGCGCTGATACGCGATGTGCCTGTTTATGGCCTTCCGGCGTACTGGGTTCCGGCGGCGCTGGCGGTCATGCAGGCGGTGGTGCTGCTGCCGCTGCTTTTGCCGGGTTACGGAACACAGGGAATCAAACTGAGGAGGATAACTGATGCTGACTTTTTCCGACACTTTCGCGGCTCCCGCAGGGGCACCGCCGGACGGGAGGTACTGGACGTGCTGCGTGAACCAGCAGGGGGGCGGCAACCAGGAGCTCGAGTACTATACGCGGGAGTCGGTGGCGTGCAGTCCCGCCGGGCTGGTGATCACCGCAAGCCGCGACAGCGGAACATACCCGGCGTGGAACGGCCCGTCGCAGTTCCTGTCCGGCAAGGTGTGGACGAAAGGCAAGCTCGAGTTCCGGTACGGGCACCTGGACGTGACCGCATCCATCCCGGCGGGCCTCCCTGGTTCGTGGCCGGCGATCTGGATGCTCGGCGCTGACCTGGATGAGGTTGGCTGGCCGGACTGCGGCGAGATCGACATCATGGAAAGCTTCGCCGTGAACCCGAACGCCAGCGTCATCTCCGGATCCCTGCACTCGGGGACCGATAACCCCACCGCCGCGCACACCCTGGCCACCCCGGCGACGGAAATGCACACGTACTCGCTGGATTGGCGGCCGTCCTCGCTCACGTGGTCCGCAGACGGGGCCGCGTACCAGACGATCCTGAAGAAGAACCTGGCCTCGTGGCCGTTCGACGGGCCGATGTTCCTGATCCTGAACCTGGCTGTCGGCGGGACGATGGGCGGGGCGGTCCCGGGAACGGCGCCGCTGCCGTACCAGATGGTCGTCAAGTCGGTGGAGTTGTATAACGCCGAGATCTGGAAGGGGCCTGGGGGTGGCGTCCTGCCGTAGCGCGACCACGGGCCGGGCGCTGGCTTTCGCATACCTCAGCCGGTTACAACAGCGCCCTGAGCAGGGCTCCTTCATGGCCCGAAGGGTGATAGCCCGGCCCGTTCATCCCCCCTGGTAACGCAAAATGCCGGGCCAGCCCCCAAAAAAGGGACTGGCCCGGCTTCACCTGAGAAGGGATGGTTTTAACCCGGCAGCGACGGGTAGGGCAGGGGGACGTTCAGCCTCTCCCGGCCGCGCCCGCCTGGGGGGAGGGGTGGCAACGCGGCCGGTTGAGGCCTTCGTGTCGGCGGGACGGGACAGCGCGCCAAGTTGACGGCCAGGCGCGATACCGGGCGGCGGATCGCATACGCGGCCCGGCACTGGTTGGTTGCGCTAGGTTGATACCCATCCGGAGACGACGAAAAACACCGGGCACTCCCGATCCCGTGAGGGACCAGAAGTGCCCGGTGTCTCTGTTGGGCCAGCGGCCAGCCTACATGCGGCTCAGCCCCCAGCCGGGGCCGGGGCAGGCGGCGGGGCCGGGGCAGGCGGGTTCGCGACCGCGGTCACGTTCGACACTGCCGTGTCCAGCGCCGCGTCCGTGCTGTCCAGGGACGCCTGCACGGCCGCCACGCTGGCGACAGCAGCGTCAAGCGCAGTGGTGCTGACTGGCTGCCCGGCGGCGATCAGCGCCTGGATTGCCGTCAGGTCCGTGCCGAGCGTCGCGATCTGCGTGTTGGCGTCGGCCACCCGCGCCTGAATGTCGGACAGCAGCGCCGTGATCGCGGTCGTAGCCGCGTTCACGTCGGCCTGGGTCTGGGTTACCTCGGTCATGATGGCACTCTCCTTCTGGTTGATTTGCTTGAGCTGCCCGGACATCTGGGCGAGTTGAGCCTGAATCTGGGTGAGTTCCTGGGTGACCTGCCCGAACCATCCGAAGGGGTCCGTTATCGTCTCCGCCGCCACGGTCACATCCCCGTGGGCGGCGGCGGCTCTTTTGGGGAGCTCGACGAGTTCGGCACCGCGTACACGCCCAGCGCCCCGGCTACGGCGACGGCCGCGGCGACCCAGTGGTTGTTCCCGTAGTAGAGGGTGGCGTAGGCCAGGCCCTGCCCGATGACGGCGGTGATGGCCTTGGAGTAACGGCCGAGGTTGATGTTCACGGTGACCTCCTTAGACGTAGGCCATGTCGGCCTCAAGCTGGCTCAGCGCGATCCCGTCGCAGCTTGACCCGTTCGTCTCGATCCAGTCGGGCGTCACGACGGCCCAGGCTTCCTCGGTGAAGTGGGTAAGGAACGAGATGGTCGCCGGCTGCAAGGCCCCCCAGCTGGCTAGGTCGAAGACGCCCACGCGGGACCCGTACGGCTGGCGGCGGTGAAGGCCCACGCAGTGGCCGCCTTCGACTGGGGAGCCGGGCACGTAGGTCCACGGGGAGACACCGAACTCGTCCTGCGCGGACTGCGGGCAGTTGATGCCCAAGAAGACGTAGCCGAACGTCTTGAGTACCTGGGATAGCAGGTTGATGTCCGTGGGGTTCCGCAGCACCGCGTAGGCCAGGACCTTGTGGACGTTCCCGCCCGTGTCGGGGATGCCGGTGGAGCGGCAGTAGGCGAGGACATCCTGCATCTGGCAGCCGTTGTCGTTCGCCCCGGTGCCGGGGTCGTACCCGGAGACATCGGAGTACGCCTGGATGACCGCTGCGTCATCGAACAGGACTTGCGGTTTGCCCGCGTACACGCCGAGGGCGGTGAAAGCGTGGGCCATTTCGGCGATGGTGCAGTCCCCGATGCCGTCGGGGGATGCGGGGGGGTTGCCGGGGTCACCCTGACCGTTGGCGTACATGGGCCAGGTGGTGACCTTGGTGGCGCGGTCGACGTCCTCACTGTCGGCGACGGGTTCGAGGCCCGTCTTCCCGCTGACTGGGTGGGTGCGGAGGTAGTCCTCGAGGGCTGGTGCCCACCGGGTGGTGTCGCGGGGGATGCGGCCATACCTGAATCGGGGCACGGGACCTCCGGGAATGTCGGGGGACGGTGTTACGATGGGCGGCTTTGCTCAGGGAGCCCCAGTGACCAGCACGCCCCACGTCTGAGGGCCGACAACCTGGTCTTGCGCGATGCCAGCGTGGGCCTGGACCGCGCGGACCGCTGCCGCCGTGGCGGCGTCGAAGACGCCGTTAACCGCCTGGCCGGCAGCGTCGGGGGTGTTCGTGATCTCGCCGTAGACCCGCGTGAGAGCTTGCAGGCGGTGCACCCAGAACACCTCCCCTTGCCGGTCTTCCGCGCCTTCAGTGAGGACGGGGAGCTTGTTCATCAACGCCTCCTGCCAAGCGGGGATCGGTGACGGCACTGGGGCCGGCGGGGGCTTGGGTTTCCCGGACTGGGCAGCCAGCCAGTCGGCCCGGAACACGGAAACGTCATACGGCCCGGCGTCGGTGAACTGGATCCCCACCACGGGAAACGGACCCGACGCGGCGAGGACGTCAGCGAGGGCTTGCGCTTCGGTCAGGGACCAGTTCGCTACGACCAGTCCGACCCCGGAGGTGACTCCCCCGGAGATCAGGGCGTTCACCACGGCACTGACGTTCGACGCGGACATGTAGATGGCCGGGGACCGCTGTCCGGGCCTCCTGGCCGTCTTGAAGTCCGCGAGGGCGCGCTTTGCCCACCATGGGCAGTCCGCCACGGTCGCCGCGCCGCGCTCAACGTCGAGGATGTCGGCCGTGGGATCAGAGGCGGCCGGGTCCTGGTCGATGTGGAGGCACGGCCCCAGTGCCGTTGCGTGATCCGCGAAGTCCTGCTCAGTCCAGGGAACGATGCCGCTGCCGGTGCTGTAACCAGCATAGACCTGCGCACCCGAGGGCAGTGACGGGATGTTGACCCGGATCGCGTCGTAGGCGACCGCGAAGCCGCTCATGAAGCGCTCCCTTCCTTGCCGCGCTCGGCCTTCGTCGCGAGCCGCTTGGCCGGCGCCGTCTTCGGGGCCGGTATCCGCGCCGCGAGGGCGTCCACCGCATCAAGAACGGCCTTTAGCCCGCCTTCCGTTCTCTCATCAAGCCGATCTAGGGCGATAGTGAGGTCCGCCCTCAGGACTTCAACATCTTCGAACGCCTTCGCGGCCCGCGCGTCGCTGGCTTCGGCCTGCACGTTGGAGCCGACCAGGATGATCGACAGGAGCACCAGTTGCAGGAATGTCTGCGCGATCCACGCGACGAGGGCGATCAGCCCGACGGAGATTAGCCACGATGGGAAGACATGCAGGTGGAACGCCTGGGTGAGGACGGCGGGGAGGCTGGCGAGGGCGAGGAGGCAGAAGATCCACGCGCAGGACATGGAGCCGACCCAGCCGGTGATTTTCACGGCGAGGGCCTTGTTCAGCCGGGCGTAGGCGTTGTGTACGGGCAGGTGGTCGATCGTGCGCAAGTGGACTGGCAGGCCGTGCCTGGTATGGCCGTAATGCGGTTCATGCTCGCTCACGGGCAGCCTCCGGTCGGGTCGGGGAAATCGGCGGGGGCCGAACGGGAAGACGATCGCGAGAACCAGGAACACGAGCCCGGCGGCGGTGAACACGCCTGAGATGACGTGACTGCGGCCGGTCAGGTCCAGGATGAAAGCGGTGAGGAGAGCGGCCGCCATCCCCGCGGCGAACACCGGCCCCGCCCGGTTATCTGCAGCCGAGCTGCCGTGCCCGCGCCCGCTGGATGGCCTCAAAGGCCGCCTCCCACTCGCGGCTGGGCCCGGACTGCGGCAGCGGTATCGTCGCGTCGGCCAGGATGCTGACGCACCGCGCCCGGTTGCCGGCCTGCACCACGTGCGCGGTCCACAGCATGTTCGCGGCGGCCAGGAGGACGTTGAGGACGAACAGGAACACCAGTGCCCGGCGCACGGGAACGCTCAGCCCGGCCACTCCGCGTTCGCCTCGTTCGCCGCGCTCACCCTGACTGCCCCGCTCACCCTGACTGCCCGGGTTCCCCGGGTTCCCCGGGTTTCCCTGGTTCCCCTGGTTCCCCTGGTTGCCTTGCGGGCCGCGCGGCCCCGGGAAAACGGTCAGGCGCTCATCCTCTTCGCTCACCGGGTCACCCCTTGCAGCCCAGGTCGGGGCCGAACTGGGCGAGCGTGCCGTGCTGAGCTTGCAGGTAAGCGCGACCCGGGTTACGCGCGGCCGGTCCCGCTGGCGGCTTCAGGGCCGTGAGCCGGCTCAGGGTCGTGCACAGTCTCTCCTTGACGACCTCATCCTGCCGTTGCTGCGCCGCGTCCTGCTTCTGCTGTGAGGACTGGAAGGAGCGGACGGTGTGCGCGGTCCACAGCAGGTTCGCGCCGGTCACCAGCAGTGCCAGGAGGACGAGGACGGCGACGGACCGCAGGGCGCCGCGGGTCAGCATCGTGCCGCGGGGAACGTCCAGGCCCGCCGGGCAGGTGGCGGCGTTTCCTTCTCTCACCAGGGGGCACATGGCCGGCTTGTCAGTCACCAGCGCCCTCTGGTGGCGGCGAGGACGGCGACGGTGGTGAGGGTGGCTCCCCATGCTGCCCCGATGACTGTGAGGATGACGGCACTCCAGGCCCGGACAAGATCGACGCGGCGTGCGACGCGGCTGAGGGCACGGTGAGCGCGAGGCCGGCGACCAGGAGGACATCTGAGGGGGTTTTCGACCAGATCTGGATGATGATGATCGTGAGTCCGGTCCCCGTGAGCGCGATGTCTTTGACCAGTTGCCACGCTGTCTGCCACGTCATCTTCCTCGTCTTCGTCTGGGTCGCGGGGGGCACTGCGGTGTGCCAGGTCAGCGCGGGGAAGGCCTCCTCAGAGGGGGGTCAGTTGCGGCGGGCGGTTTGATCAGCTGCGCGGTCAGAGCAGTGTCAGCTGACCCGGGCTGAAATTCGCTGGGTGCGTCCCGTCCAGGCGGACGGTGATGATCGCGCCCGGTCCCCGCCCGTGTACCACGGCGATCGTGCCTTTCCGGTGGGGGGCGGGGATTTCCTGCACCCGCCTGCCGATTTTGTACGGGAACCCGGATGCAGCCTGCTTTGCCTTTGTCATGTCATGACCAGTAGCTACTCGGCTCGTAGTCGAGCTTGAGTGTCACCGAGGCCTCAGTGTTCTGCTCGCGGTTTTCCAGGTGGCGGTGTATCTCCGACACCCGGAACGTCCACGTGGTTCCCGTGGTGCCCCCGATGTTCCAGTTCTGCGCGGTCACCACGTCCCCCACGTTGATCCCCAGGATCATCTTCCACAGCACCGGGTCGGGGGCGGCGTCGAACTTCAGGTTTTCAACGCGGATGTGCAGGTACCCGTAGTTGCTGAACAGCCAGTTCGCCTGCGACTGCATCTCGGAGGTGGACTGCAGGTAGGAGATCACCTGGTAGGGCTGCGCCCCGAACTGCTTCTGGGAGGCGATCACCGCGGCCCCCTGGGAGGGGACGTACAAGGCGGGGGTCTGGTTGTCGGGGCTGTACGGGGAGATGTCGATGGCGTTGAAGATCCGCTGCGGGTCCGCGAGCCACTTGATTTCCCGGTAGTACGGGTTCTCCCCGCCCCCGGTGTTGGGGCCGAGAGACCAGACGGGGGCGGAGTACTGGGATGCCAGGTGGGTGCGCTGCCAGTAGGTCAGGTTCCCGGGGTTGTCGACGTACAGCAGCCCGCCGTCGGAGTTCGCGATGTTGGTGACGTTGTTCCCGGTCTGCTGCCCGCCGATGTCCGTGCCGGCTTGCACCAGTTGCGCGGACGGGTCGATGCACCGCATCGGGGATGTCGCCTGCCCGTACCCGAGGCACCGTTCGACCCGCTGCTGCACCGTGTCCCCAAGGGTGCTGGGGGAAGTCGGGGGGGACGCCCCGGTGCCGCTGGCGACCTGGCAAACCCCGTTCCCGGTGGCACCCGACCCGAACCCGGTGGAGAATGAGTCCCCGGACCCGCTGACCTGCGCGGCTTCGGTTTCCCCGGATGCGCTCGCGGCCGTGTAAATGTCCACCACGGGGGCGAGCGCGGTGAACGAGATCCACACGGCGGTGCCGGTGTAGATACCGCCGGTGTCCAGTCCGAGCCCGGAGAGGGTGACCCGGGCGGACGGACCGGACGTGATGGACCCGGCGATCGAGGCTGCCAGCCCTGAGAAGCTGAAGACGGTGACAGCTGATCCGGTGGTGCCGTAGGAGGCGGTGTCGATCTGGTTCCCGGCGTTGTACAGGCTCCCGTCCGGGGTATAGCTCGTTCCCGCCAGGTGGTTGTTCACGGTGGACAGGGCGAGGTCCTGCGGTGCGGGGAGCAACCCGAACCCGGTGACCGCCGCCGCGTAGTGCGCGTTGATCCGCCACGGGGACAGGATCTGCGGGAACACCTGGATGTGACTGTAGGCGACGTTACCCATGTGGGTGGCTGAGGAGATGGAGCTGCCGCCGCCGCCTGCGCAGTCAGCGCCGATGAACAGGTACGTCCACGCGGACGTCATCCCCGCCGACGAGCCGGAGGAGGATGCGGTGAGTCCCGCGTCCACATAGCAGTTCCAGGAGGACCCGTTGGTGGTGAATGTCACCTGATGCCAGGATGCGCCCCGCAGGTCCGAGGAGTTGTAGATGGTGTGCGTGGTCCCGGATGCCCCGTTCCAGGTTTCCAGGATCAGGTGCCCGGACAGGTCCAGGTAAATGCTCGCGACCGGGTTGGATGATGTTGCCAGCAGTGCGAGGGTGAGCTGGCTGTACGGCTGCCCGCAGATGTCGTACTTGGCGGCACCCGTGGATGTGAAACCGGTGGCGGACCCGAAGAACGCCGAGTTGAACCAGAAGCTGAACGTCACCCCGTTCGCGAGAACAGGGAAGCTGGCGTCGTTGACGTACATGAACCAGCCGTTGGAGCCGCCGGACCCGAGCAGCCCCGTCTGCTGCCACGCCGCCGACCCGGGACTCGCGGTGACGGGGTTGGTGGTGTTGTAGGACGTCTGGGATGCCAGCGGGTCCCCGTACATCCACCCGGATTGCTGGTTTACCGCGTAGGTGGCGACGGACGCGGCGATTCCCGGTGCCCCGACGTTCGCGGTGGTCGCGTCGACCCCGGTGGTCGTGTAGGAGTCCCCGGAGGTGATCCCCCCGGACGCGGCGGTGATGTTCAGGACGTTCGTGTTCCCGACCGCGGAGTTCCGCAGGGTCGTGGGCTGCACCCCGGCGTCGAGGGTCTGGTCGTCGCACGCCCACCAGGCGTACGGGGCGTCCTGGATGACTTCCCCCCGGTAGGGGGTGGGCCCGGAGTCCGACATGGTGGACCAGATGTCCGTGGCGGTCGCCGCGACGTACCGGCGGAACGCCGCGTCGATCTTCTGGGGCCACTGTTCCGCGTACCGCTGGATGACGTACCACCTGTTGGTGGCGACCCCGCCGAGGGTCCCGATGGCGGCGCGGATCCGCAAGGGGACCCCGGTCGCGATCAGCCCGGTGCTTGTCACCAGCGCACCCGGGTTGAGTGCTGCTTCCGCCACCCAGTACGCGGTCGCCGATGGGGTGCCGGAGAACTGGACAGTGACCTCGGCGAACGCGGCGTTGCTGGGTGAAGTCTGGTTCAGCTCCGTGACCTGCGTCCAGGTTGCCGCGGGAATTGCCAGCGCACCGGAGGTGACCGTGGAAATGACGGAACTCCCGGAGGTGAGCCAGGTGATCGCCACCTGCGCTCCTGTCGCGTATCCGGCTGCGGAGTAAAACCAGGCGCTCGCGGAATACACGGTGCTCCCCGTGACTGTGATCTTCTCTGAGATCGCGCCAGGAGATGCGGTGGACCCGTCGGGGGTGACCTGCATCGAGTACAGCGCCACAGCCCCGGGGGATGATGCGTATGCCTGCGCCGTGGACTGGGTGAGCGTCGAGTTCCCTGTCTTCGCCCAGGGGGACAGCCCGGACTGGAAGCTCATGTTCGCGTTGACCGCGTTGCTGTAGTAGATGGAGCCGGGCCAGTCTGAGGCGAGGTTGTTGTCGTAGTTGTCGAGTTCGAGGTCCAGGCTGGTCGCCTGGAGTTCCCCGAGCTGGTACTGCACCCCGGTGGTCTCATCCCAGGACCACAGCCGGTTCGTCAGGTCAGACCAGGTGAGCTGGTCGGGGGGGGTCTGGAATCCCCCGCCGAACGCCGCCTCGAATTTCAGGTACGGCCAGTTCGGGTTGTTCGACGCGGGGACCGGGGACGATGCGCTGATCTGGAATTCGATGAGGACCCCGGACAGGTCGGTGGCGCTGACGGCGGAACCGCTGACGGAAACCGACCCGCTGACCGAGGCGTTCCACGCGCTGGTGATCACCGCGTCGCACGTGTGGTCGGTGCCGTTGGTCGCGGTCACCGTATGCAAAGTTGTCCACCCGCCGGGGGCGAACGCCTGCGTCACCGCGTCACTGTCCCCGCAGACCACGGCGACGGCGAACGACGTGGCGCTAGGCGCCCCGAGCGCCAGGGTGAGGGAGGTCGCCGCTGCCGCGTAGTTCGTGTTGATCCCGGTGACCGTATCCCAGGGACCCGCCCCGGCGATCTCGATCACCAGGTACGCCATGCCCGCCTGAACCCCGTTCGGGGCGACGTAAATGTTCCCCGGGGCGAGCGTCAGGTTCGGGGTGTACCAGATCGCGGCGCGAGTGTTCCCCGTAGCCGTGGACACCGCCCACGTGCTGGTGGTCTCGTTCCCCGGCCGCCAGAACGAGTGGATGTCATCCGCGACGGCGACGGTGGAGGCGGGAAGCCCGTTCTGGTTCCAGCCGATAATGCAGACAAGCCAGTTCCCGGCAGTGGGGGTGCCTGAGCCGCCGCCGACCGAGGTCCCGGCGGTCAGTGCGATCGGGGTGGACTGCAACGCCGGGGCGGTCGTCCCGAACGTGTTCGTCTGGTTGAAGCTGCCGGCCCATGAATTCACGAGGGTGACCGCCAGGACACTCACCCTCTCCGTAATCCTGAGAGGGGGATGTGCGGGTTAAAGGCGGCCGGCGAGGAGGGACCGCCTCCGGTTAAGAGCCCTTGCCCCGTGCCTGCAGGCCCGTCTTGTTGTTTCTCCTTGCTTGCTGGAGGAGCCGCGCCTGGATTTCCCTGACGATCGCGTTGATCTGGTTTTCCGTCAGCGGCAGGTTCCCCGACCCCCCGCCGGGCGCGTTCACGTTGATCGTGATGTTGTTACTGGAGAACGTCCCGGATTTCAGGTTGGGTGCGATGAACCCCCCGTACTGCGCCATCGCAGCCTGCGCGCCGAGCCCTTTACTGGCTTGCCCCATCTGGTTCCAGGTGGCGTTGACGGCTTTCACCCCGCCGTAGTCGTTCAGGATCGACTGGGCGAGCGCATCCCCCTGCGTGGGACCCGCCGCGACCAGCTGCGCGATGATCGCCTTGGACAGGTGCTGTGCCCGCAGGGTGGCAAGATCCTTCGTGAACGACTGCTCAGTCCCCAGGTATGTTTGCATCTGCTCCAGGACGGTGCCATTCCCCGTGCCCGGGGTGACGTCCATGCTCCCGAAGATCCCCGTGCCTTTGCCGGTGGAGTCGAAACCCTGCCCGTACAGTGCCGCGCCCGCCACGTTCCTCGCCAGGTTGAATGCCGCCTGCACTTTATGCCCCAGGGCGGCGGCGCCGGCTGCTGCCTGCTGGACCAGCGCGTTCCCCGAGGCGGTGGCGTTCTTCCCCAGGGAGTAGGTGATCCCGTTGATGATCGAGACCCCGACCTGGTTCCACGCACCCGACTTGGACAGCTGTTCCAGCAGCGCGTCCAGGACTTTCTGTGCCGCCGCAGGGATGGGAAGTCCCCCGCCTCCGGCTGCCCAGTCCGGGCTGTCCATCGCGTTCGGGATTCCCCCGGCGGCGAACCCGGGGATCCCGTGTGCACGCAGGAACGGGGCGAGCCTGGGTACCAGCCACCGGGGGACGACCGCCTCACCCGGCTCCAGCATCGCGGGAACAGTATCCCCGCTGCCCCACCCGGGCACCATGTACCCCCCGGCATACCCGGGGATAAGCCCCCCGCCTTGCCTCCTGAGGTAAGTCTGGGGGACGACGTTAGCGGCGATGCCCGCCGCCGTGTACGGCACCCCGCCGGGACTGCCGGTAACCTGCCCCGCCATCTGGACGACGTACGTGATGTACCGGGTGATATTCGGCACTGACTCAGCGGCGTTTTTAGCCACTGCTATGTTCGCGAGCGCCTGTGCGACATCCGCGTTAACGTGGAATTCCTTGTTCGCGATCTTAGCGGCGGAGAGGGCGTTAAGCTGCGCCTTAGCCTGATCCGCCCCGAAGACCTCAACATCGATCTTCGCTATCATCGCCTTACTGACCCCTGCCCCTGACAGGATCGCGTTCATGCTCTGCTTCAGGGCAGCTGCACCCGACACCCCTGCTGCCCTCAGCTGACCGACGATATCCTGGGCGTTCACCTTGACGTTAATGCCGCCCTTGATGTTCATCGCGTCCTGCGCAGCCTTGGCAACCTGCTGTGTCTGCTCGGTGGCTGCTGCAGCAGACACGAATGACTTCGCCACCGCAGGCAGGTTCGCGGTATGGACGGTGATCGAATCCATGTTGCTTTTCACCTGCGCGGAACTGTACGCCATGGACTTGATGGCGGCAGCCTCAGCCGCGTAATTCTGCCCCTGGGTTTTCGACGTGTCGTAGTAGCCGCCGACGCCCATCGCCGCGCCCTGCTGCATCAGCATCGCGAGAGCCGCCGGGCTTCCCTTTACCATCGGGAGCATCTGCTTCATCTGGAACGCGGTGAGTCCCGCCGTTTGTCCCGGGGTTGCCGTGCCCAGCGTCATGTACGTCCGCATCTGGTCTTCATACTGCTGCAACTGGGTAATGACTCCAGGCGTGGTGGTGGAAGTACTTGCGAACGCCTGCCATGCCGCCGCGCTCCCGGGGGCGGTATAGGAGGTGAGGGCTTTCGCGATGGCAGATGCAGGCAGGGCTTTCGATGCCGCCGCCAGTGCCGAGGTTCCGGTGGGACCCCCCGCGATGATCTGCTGGTATGCATCCATCGCCTGGTTGACTTTGGACACATCCTGCATCTTCTCGGAACTCATGACCGTCTGCGCCGCCATCGCCGCCCCGAAAGCTCCCGCGTTCTGCGTCATCGGGGCGATCGTGGAGACGTAGTTCCCCAGCATCGTCTGAGCTTGCTTTGTCAGGTTCCCGTGCTTATCGAACGCATGCGACAGGTCCAGCAGGGAGTTCTGCGCGATCTGGAATGCGTCCGCCAGTGACGCGCCTTTCAAGCCCGCTTTCGCCAGGGCGGCCTGCAATTGCGGACCGGAGTTCACCAGGTTGCTCGCCTGCTGGGTGAAACTCGCCATGGCGTTCTTGTACACCTGCTGCGTCGTCGGGCCGATCGTCCCGAACCGGATGAAAGAGGCAACGCTCTGTTCTGTCCCGATCTGGGATGCCATTCCCGAGGGCGGGGCGTTCGCGGCGTCGAGCCCGCCTCTCACCGTGGTGATGGCGTGACCCAGCGGCTGCCACGCGGAGGTGAAACCCGCCTGGTTAATCCCGGCTTGCAGTCCCGCTACCTGCCGCTCGGCACCCGAGGGCATGGATGCGTACAGTTTCTGCCCGAGGAACGCGGAAGCCGCCAGGGCTGCCACCTCGGGACCCCCGAGCGCGGCGAGAGCATCACCCCCGACTCCGAGGACGCCCGCGAGACCCGACTCACCTACCGTCCCGAGCCCCAGTGTTTCCGCAAGGCCCCCCAGTCCGGAAAGCCCTCTCCCCGCCAGCCCGACGAGGGGAAGCCCGATACGCGAACCCGCTTCGGCAGCCAGTCCCGCGCCGAGCACGTCCCCCAAGCCAGCCTGGTTCATCCACCGGGTTCCGCCCGCAAGCCCCCCGGTGATGCCCTCCAGGACAGACAGGTAATCTCCGCCGATACCGGGGAGATGCGGTGCCATTCCCAGGAAAAGATTCCCGACGTTGCTCCCGATATCCCCCAGCTGCCGCAGGTATCCGGTACCCCCGGACAGGATCTGCGCGAGCTGAGCCCCGGTTCCCCGCTGCGCCATGTTGATCTGCATGTCCGCGACGCCTCGGTCGATCATCGCGATCGTGTTCAGCCCCATCTGCCCGAAGGAAGCGCCACCCTGGTTTGCCTTCAGGATGTTGATCCCGGCTCCGGCAAGCTCGTAGACGCCCCCGGTGGCGAGGTTCTGGTATTTCTGCAGCTGACCGCCCACTCCGAGGAATGAGCCTGTCGTCTTCCCGTACGCACCCCCGAGCGCCTCCGCGGTGGTGGCGATCGCCTGGTACCGCCCGACCAGCTGCTGTCCGCCTTGCAGTCCGACGAGAGCCGCCGCCCCTGCCGCGACCGCCGCGGGTCCGATGGTCGCGAGGATCTCGTTGGTCGCCATCATCGCGTAATGCAGCCGGGGCAGCCACGTGCGGGCGAAGTTGATGACTTTATCCGCCGTCCTGCCCGCGCCGCCCCCGAGCTGAAAGAAAGACCCGCCCCCGCCTCCGCCGCCGCCACCTCCGGCACCTCCGCCGGCAAGGAGCCCGCCGAGGAAGCCCGCACCCCCCCCCCCCCCCCCCCCCCCCCCCCCCCCCCCCCCCCCCCCCGGCTCCC
>Ga0074046_10002643_pt1 | contig 15362 bp, 12 predicted proteins | sample BogForMeECP23OM3_FD_94441 | JGI IMG/M metagenome (GOLD analysis project Ga0074046, IMG submission 94441) | Bog forest soil microbial communities from Calvert Island, British Columbia, Canada - Bog Forest MetaG ECP23OM3 | ecosystem: Environmental > Terrestrial > Soil > Wetlands ...
ACGCCGCGAAACTCCTCGGCGTGCACCCCAATCACTTGTTCCGCCTGGTTCGCACCCTGAACCTCAAGCCCAAGCGTCAGCGGCAGGGCTAAGGGATATCATTCTCAGTCGACAGTCTGCCAATCGGTCGGCCCAACGGAGACTCAGAAAAAGCTCACATGGCATGGAGTTGCAGGAGGACATGGGACATACAGAACCTCCTGCCCAAGGTATATAAGCATGCTGTGCCAGAAGTAGAACCCGAGAAGGATCGCCAAAGTTCCCACCCCGATCAGGAATTTCGGTTTGCTCGGCAGCGATCGTATCGCCGCCCCTGCGGGGGCACACAAAACAAGAGTCGCGGGAGCCAGCAAAGTCATCGGTCCCGCTCGATTAGTCACGAACCATGAAACGAAAGCCAGGAAGGGAAAGATAATCAAAGCCAGGGGACAGAGCGAGGCGGAAATCAGGCCCACCGACCGGTCCGCGTTTAGCAATACCGCAATCAGGATCGCGAGGTACGGAACACTTAGGAGAATGCAACCCTGGAGAACTGATGGGAACGTCATGCCGCTGGCGATCGGACGGTCGCCAAAAACAAAGAATACCCAGATAATGCCGATGCCGGACACCGCGACGGCCGCCGCCCACCTGCGGCAGGCGAGTGTCAACCTCAATTCATCACTGCGATTTGACAATTCGGAGCTTTCGAACATCGATCATCAGTATGGTTTGTTCGGCGCAACATCCGATTGAAATTCGGTCGTTTGCACATGACCGACGTAATGCAAACACCATTTCACTCCCGATTACAGTCTGCACGATGTGCGTTTATTGGTGACCTTGGCAGTTTCCAAGGTCACCCAGTCAAATCGCTCTGGCTTGACGAAATCCACCCCTGCTCTTACGCCGCCTTCGTCTCCACCAGCGCATCATATTCCTGCTGCGAAGCACCCGGCAGCAGCACCCACATCGTGTACACGCCGATCGCGGTGCCGAACGGGATATTAAACAGCGAAATGAACGACAGCACCAGCGTCACGACGCGCGCCCAGGGTTCGCGATGCAGCAATCCCCAGCCCGCGAAGAATCCGCACGCCGCCTTGACCAGAACAATGATCCCCAGCGTAGTCACCAGCGCGCTCAGAAATCCCGTAGGCACTTCCGGCGGCGCTCCCATTTCATGCAAATGCGCGAATAAGGTGCTGCCCAGAACCACCAGAATTAATCCGCCCACCGCGTTGAATGCCGACATGGCCAGCCACAAAATGCCCAGCAGATGTACGTGCGACTGCACCCGGCCCGGCAGTGGCTGCATCAACGACACGGGCCCGACGACCTGCTTGCCGCACCGGCTGCAATACGCCTGCCCCGGCTGTGCCGCTGCGCCACACCCATCGCAGAACATGATTCCCTCCCCAAGGTCTGCCGCCGACCACCCTGCATTTCACAAAACACGCTCAACATCACTCCATAGAGGATACGCAGAAATCCCGCCGCAGTTCCGTGTTTCGCAGTCACGCCTTCCCGCGCGATCTCCTCGCACACAGAATCAAAAAACGAAGAGGCCGCCCGGCAACAGGGCAGCCTCTTCTTCAAGGGAGAATAGTTCCAACGGAGCTTAGAAATCCGTCAAAACTTTCTGCGCAAATCTTATGAGTCTAAAAACGGGGGTGTCAAGCGATTTTTGTGAAATAAATGTCTTTGTTTTCAATTAGATACAGAATCAATCAATACTGCCCGCGAGTGTGCCAATTTGAGACAAAAGGCCCCCAGGAAGACCCTAAGCCGATCTATCTAAAGGCACTTACCGTGCGTCGGGAGGGCCTCAGGCCGGGTTTTGCGGAACCTGCCGGCTGCCGTCCGTCCCCGTTTCGGGCGGTCCTTGAACGATGGTTTCAGCGACGATCGTTTCCGTCAGACGGAGCGAAATGAACTCCATCTGCTCCGGCCGGTCAAAGACTTTGTCGGGATACCAGCGCTTCATCAAAATGCGGATTCCACCAAACGCCACGCCCGCCACAATCGCCAGTCCCGCGAGAATCCCGCAGAGAACCACGATATTGAGAATCAGCATGTACAGGTCGCGCACCTGCGGATTATCGGTCGGCTGATTCCAAGTGACGCTGGCTTCGTAATTCACCATCCCCAGCAGAGACTTCGCGTCGCTGTCCGACACGCCTCCGCTGGCGATCACCACGATCGGCCCCGTGCGCTTGTCGAAGAACGAACCCGCATTTTCAATGCTCGAAACCCCGTCCTGCGGCTGCGCCATCTTACGCGCGGCGTCGATGCGCTGCAGATGCAATGCCGCGAGTTGCGGCGTGGGATACGAAATCAGCATCAACGTCGCTTCCCCGCTCGGCGTGTTGTAGCGCCCCAGACTCACTTCCGAACTGGTGTTAAAGTCCACCAGATCTGCGGAAACCGGCGCTGCCAGCGCCGTCAACGCGGCCGGACCCATCACATATTTTTGCGTGTTCGTAATGTAGCCCTGGTGCGGCATGAACTCGATAAAAGTGGGCAGATTGGCCAAACTTCCGATGGGACGCGGCAACTCTCCCGCCAGTTCGCGCAACTGCGCTCCCGACATGGCCGACTCCCGGCTGAACTGCGCGTCCACCAGCACATGCCCGCGGTAGAAGAGCACGCGCTGTCCCAGAGCCGCGGCCTGATCGCCGATCTTGTCTTCTTTTGTGTTCTCCGCCATCATCTGCGGCTGCAGATAAAACGTGTAGGCGCCGAACGCGCCGGAGGCGTCAGCAAACCGCGCCGCGCGGATCTTCAGCGTGCGCCCATCGTCGCGGGTGTAGGTGGCAAGGGCTGCGTCCGAGAAGCCGTACTCTTTCAGCACCTCAGCATTGGCCGGATCCGCAACTGTGGGGTCCGTGCTCGTCTGGGCCGAGCCCTGCATCTGCCATCCGCCAAATTGTGGGGGAAGAATCGCGGGAGCCGGCTCCGGCGAACGAGCCGGTTTTTGGGCCGCTGGCTTATCCGCCGCGACAGCCATGCCCAACAGGCAGGCGAGAGAAAACAAAACACCAGCAGAACGGGAAAAACTCATGCATCTCCCCGGATTTCGCGAACCGTCACGCTAATTAGACCACAAAGCGCCAAGAAAAGTTTCCATGGCCTCATAAGTGCTTGATTGGACAGCCTTTTGCCCGGCCGTCTCGCCCTTCCCCCTGCCCGGCCACGAGGTTGGTTACCTTCAGGCATCACCCTACACATTGGGGCCATTCACAGGGCGCGACTCTCACGGCAAACTAGCAATGGGTAAACGAATGCCATCAGATGTAACCGCGAATAATCGACGCGGGAATCGCACCAAAGCGGTGATTCCCGTAAGAGTAAAAGGCCAGGACAGCGATGGAAAACCTTTTGAGGAGCTGGTCATTACCCTGGATGTGACTCCGGACGGAGTGCGTCTGGGCTCGGTCCATCACCAACTGAACCTTCAGGAGGAGCTCACGATTTTCTATCGCCAGCGCCGCAATCAGTATCGCGTGGTCTGGACCAAGAAAATGAAGGGGACCTCTGAGTTCCAGGTCGGACTGCAGGCGCTGACTCAGGACGCTGAAGTGTGGGGGCTGAATTTTGCCGACTATAAGCGGCAGCCCCTTCCACAGCCGGCGGTTGCTCAGCCCGCAGTCGTTGCATAAGGGAAAGGAAGTTCACGGATAAATTTATGGCGCATTCATTCCGCAATCTTTCATTCAGCCATGCGTGGCTGAACCGGCTCTGGTCCGACGAGCAAGGTCAGGACATCGCAGAATACTCGGTCATGCTGGCCGTGATCCTCGTCGTCGTGGTGGGCACGGTCCGTCTGATCGGCTCGAACGCCAACAACGTCTTCTCGCAAGTCGGCAGCGCCATCCAGTAGTCCGAAAAGCTCCCCAATCAGGATCGTGTGCCCCACTCTTGTCGCGCCCTTTGCGACAGAGCCTGCCCTCAGCGGAGTCGAAGGGGTGGGGTTTTTGATTTTCGACGTTTAGCGTGGAGCAACCATCGTTTGTTCCTCTTCCGAAAATGATTAGTCCAAGGTCACCTCAGACAGGACCCCGGATCGATGAGTGTATGGCGATTTCTCGCCAACAACCCGTGGAGAAGGTATGCTGTTAGTTGATCCCCGAAATGAAAGAGAGCGGCCAGACGACGAGCGGGAGTTGGTGGTGGACACCGCTCCTACATCGAGTCGCAAGACTTCAAGAACGTGAAGATCAGGTTTTTCTGATCCTGTCGCTGGTGATCGGCGCATTGACTGGCTTGGCGGTCGTCGCCTTTATCGTGCTGACCGAACGAATGGGGATGCGGCTGTACCCGGTCGGCGGTGCTCGATGGCGACGCCTCCTGTTTCCGGTCGTGGGTTCGCTCGGCATCGGATACCTGCTGTATCGCTATTTTCCCAATGCACGAGGCAGCGGCGTGCCCCAGACCAAGGCTGCGCTGTTCGCGCGCGAAGGGCGCATTACTCTGCGCACCGTGCTCGGTAAATTCTTCTGCACGTCGGCAACACTTGCCAGCGGAATCCCCCTCGGGCGCGAAGGGCCTTCCGTGCAAGTTGGAGCAGGCATCGGTTCCGTGCTTGGACGGCTTCTCGGCCTGCGCCCCGAGCAAGTAAAGAAGCTGATTCCCGTGGGAGCGGCGGCAGCCATTGCCGCCGCCTTTAATACGCCACTGGCTGCCGTGGTGTTTGCGCTTGAGGAGATCATGGGTGATCTCCACGCGCCAGTTATGGGCGCGGTGGTGCTGGCCTCGGCAACTTCGTGGGTGGTCCTGCGCGTGTTCCTCGGCAATCATCCCCTCTTCAAGGTTCCGCAATATGCACTGGTCCATCCGATGGAGTTTGCGGTCTATGCGGTGCTCGGCGTGGTTGGCGGTGTGGTTTCGGTGGCCTTCACGAAGCTCCTGCTGGGCATGCGAGCACGCTTCTTGCGGTTCTCGCAGAAAACCGTTTGGTTTCAACCGTTGGCGGGCGGGTTGCTCGTTGGACTGATGGGTTGGTTTGTGCCGCAGGTTCTGGGCGTTGGCTATGGGTTTGTCGGCGACGCGTTGAATGGAAATATGGCGTTCAAAATGATGCTGCTACTGGTGGTGCTGAAACTTTTCGCGGTCACCACCAGTTATGCTTCGGGCAACGCGGGCGGTATTTTTGGGCCGTCCTTGTTCATTGGCGCGATGGTGGGGGGCACGGTAGGGACCGTGGCGCATCACTTGTTCCCCGCTTACACGGCGACGCCGGGGGCTTACGCGCTGGTTGGAATGGGGGCGGTCTTTGCCGGAATCGTGCGCGCTCCCATGACGTCGGTGCTGATGATCTTTGAAATGACGCAGGACTATGCGGTGATCGTGCCCCTAATGATTGCCAATCTGGTGAGTCTTTTCATTGCTTCACGATTGCAGCATGAGCCGATCTACGATGCTCTGGCCGTGCAGGATGGCATACACCTCCCCACGGCGGGGACACGCCGACACGGGCGGCGTCAGGTCGTGGAAATCATGCAAAGTGCGAGCCTGTTGCTGCCTTCCGAGATCACCGTTCGGGAAGCTTGGGAACGGGTTCGCGCAAGCGAATCACGAGCATGGCTGGTGACCGATCGACGCGGCGTCGTTGGCGTCATCAACTTTTCTCGGCTGGAGCGAGAACTGGCGGAAGGTGCAGATAAGAGGCTTGGGCAGTTGCTGGATGCGCTGGCTTTCCCGCACGTCCACCCGGACCAAGGACTGGACTTGGCGCTCGAACGCATGGGGGCAAACCAGATCGAAATCCTGCCCGTCGTGAACCGTGCGGATGTGCACAGGTTGGAAGGCATAGTGACGCTAAGGGATGTACTGGATGCATACGGTGTCAAGCGCACCTGATCGGACTTGGGCTTGCTTGTCCCCCGCCTGACGCGCTAGCCGGAAGCAACTGTTGTAACCAGACGATCACCCTCTTTGAGCGCTGCCGTTGTGATCTGGCGTGACCGCCGTTACTGCCCCGCGGCTTTGTCCATCTTGCTGGCCACCTTCACGCCGCTCAAGCCATCCACATACTTCGCGATTCCGCGGTAGAGCGACTCGGCAATGCGCTGGCGGTATTCGCCGTTCTCCAGACGATGCTCGTCGGTAGGATTGCTGACAAACGAAATCTCCGCCAGGATCGACGGCATGTTGGCGCCAATGAGAACAATGAACGGCGCTTTCTTCACTCCACGGTCGCGGATGGCCGGGCTTTTCGCTGCCAAGCCGCCGTGTAGCGACTCCTGCACGTCTCCGGCGAATTCGCGGGACTCTTCGATTTTTTCCTTCAGCGCGATTTTCTTCACCAGATCCTGCAGCTCGTAAATGGATTTTTCCGAAACCGCGTTTTCCCGCGCCGCCACTTCCAGCGCTTCCGGCGAAGACGTGAAATTCAGGTAGTAAGTTTCCACGCCGCGCGCGGCCGGATCCCGGCTCGAGTTGGCGTGGATCGAGATGAACAGGTCGGCGCGCTGCTGGTTGGCGATCGCCGTGCGAGTTTCGAGTGGAATGAACGTGTCGTCCTTGCGCGTGTACACCACTTCGGCACCCAGCCGCGTCTCCAGCAACTTGCCCAAGCGACGCCCCACTTCGAGCACCAGATCTTTTTCCTGCAACCCATTGGGACCAATGGTTCCGGTGTCGTGGCCGCCATGGCCCGGATCGATCACGATCCGGCCAATCTTCAGCCCTAGGGCGCGAATCAACGACCGGTCGCCGCGCGCCGTGGGCTTGGCTTCGTGAACATCCTTCGCGTCGTGAATATCCTTCGTTCCGTGAATGTCCTTCGCTTCGTGAAAATCAAGGTCGGTTGATTTACGGCTGGCGCTCAGCCGCGATAACGACTTGCTGCGCACGGAACCAGTGGCCGGATCATCGCTTGCCGCCTTCTCGTCGGGCGCAGGCGCATCGGGATCCGGCTCACTCTCCGTCGTATGGGAAGGAGCGACAGGCGAGGCGGACGACGCATGCGAATGTCCCGCCGGAGGCGTGACCTTCGCGGCCTTCACCGGAGGCGTGTCATCATCATCGCCCGCTTCCACGATCACTTTCTTGATGGGGCCTGCGGTGGTGTTGTTGTCGACCACAACCGTCTTCACTGGCTCAGACGGATGCGGATCAGGCGGATGCGCCTTCGAACTTTCCGCTGCATCCTTCGAAGTGGCGTTCGCGTCGTCGTGAATCTGCTCCTTCTTGCTGACCGGCTTGCCCGCCAGGGCCTTCATGTCGGCCTTCAACTCAGACTTCGGCAGCTCTTTGGGCGCGTCCTTGGCGACATCTTTCAGAACATCGTTGTTCTGAAATTTGGGAACATCTTTAGAACCGTCGGCCTTCGATCCGGCCTTCGGCGGAGCTTCCACATCAGCCGTCGCAGTGTCAGCGTCCTTGAGCTCTCTCGCGCGGGCCATCCGGCTGTCCTTCCCGTGTATATCCTGGCCGTGTATATCAATAATCAGCCGGTACGGATTCGGCAGCAGAAACGCTTCATAATCCGAGAGATCGGCCACCTCGAGCACAACCCGCGTGCGCCCCGGCTGAAACTGCGCCACCCGAATCTTTTTCAGGAACCCATCATCCACGTCGAAGCTCTTGCCCACCAGCGTCGACGCCAGCTTCGTACCCCGCAGATCAAAGAAGATGCGGTCGGGACTCGCGATGCGCTGCGAGCCAAACTTGATCTCGCTCTCCAGGTCGATGGCGACCCGCGTGTAATCCGGCGCCGACCAGTGCCGGATCCCCGTAACCCGCGGCAGATGTCCCGCCCGCGCAACGGACGACTCCGGCGCACTTGCATCAGTCTTAGAATCCGCGTTCGCTTCAGCTTCAGAATCAGGATGCGAGTCAACGTCCGGCCGCGGAGAATCCTTGGCCGTTTTGCTCTTGTCGGCGATCTCCTTGCCCGGCTTCTTCAGAACAGCCGCCTTTTTCTCGGCGGCGGCATCACGCTCAAGTTCCACGACCGCCTGCTGCGCGTCTTCTACCAGCCGGTTGTGCGGATAGCGGTGCAGAAACTCCTGAAACACGCCACGGGCCTGCTCGGGATCATTCAAGTCGTCTTTGTAAATCTCGCCAATCGTGAACAAAGCGTCGCATCGGTACTTGCTGCCGGGATACTCCTTCCTCAGAAACTGATACTGGGCAATGGCTTCATGCAGAATCTTGTCGTCGTCGAAGCGCCGCCCCATTTCCACCAGCGTCTCCGCCACGGCCACCACGCTCGGGTCGGCCTTGGTCGACGTAGGGGCTCCGAAATAGACGTTGCGATAAGAGTTGATGACCCGCTGGTAGTCGTGCCGCGTGCGGTCGCCCGGAGGACGCCCGTTCAGTGCTTCCCGCATGCGCTCGGCGGCGGCAAAGCGGTCGCGCGCCCACGCTTCACTATGATGTGACTCACTATGATGCGCGCGGGCATGGACCTGCACTCCAGGAAGCGCCACCAGCAACAGCAGCGCTCCCCAGCGCAAGCCGCGCTGGCTCGATTTCATTGTCAAAGTCGTCGGTCCGTTACTGTCTCGATCCAACGTTGCAGTTGAACTGCCTAGGTACCTGAGAGATTCCAAATACAACTTTGCTTAGGGTGCCCCATTTCTCGCGCGTCCTTTGCGCGAGAAGTGGGGATTTTGAAACCGCTTGCTTCCAAAACAGATGCCGCCAACCTAATCGGTGTTGCTAATGTAAAGCACCCCCCGCGCATCTCGTTGCACCCGCACGGGATCATGCGCCGGGCCAGACGGAGAAAGATCGAACCCTCCGTAGTAGAGGTTCGTAATCCTCCGCACATAATTCTGAGTTTCGGCATAGCGCGGGACGCCCGCACTGCGCGCCACCGCCCCTGAACCCGCGTTATAGGCAGCCAGGGTCAGATTCACGTCGCCGCCATAGTTTTCCAGCAGTTGCTTCAGATGCCGCACTCCCGCATCCACGTTCTGATCCGGATCAAACGGATTTCTTACTTTCAGCTCCCGCGCCGTCGAGGGCATCAACTGCATCAGCCCCATGGCGCCCTTGCGCGAAACCGCATTGGAGTTGAAATTCGATTCCACCTTGATCACCGCCCGCACCAGGTTCGGATCCACATTGTGCCGGGCCGCAGCCATCACGATCGACGAGTCCACTTCTTCCTGCGTCGCCTGATGTCCCCGGGCGTTGGCCGCCAAAATTTTCGCATTCGCCGACTGCACCGAATCGTGGCCATAGTACTGAGTGACGCCCTGAGCGAAGCCCTGGCTGACCTCAGCCGCGGCCGATCGCGCCGCCTGCATTGAGGGCGTATTCGCCGACGGCACCGGCTTCCAGCGATTTTCCTTGCTGCTCCAATAAACGAACCTCGAGCGTTTGGGCTGCGGAGCTTCCACCGGCCGCACGTGCACTGGGGCGGGATCGTTCACATAAACCTTGCGCCCGTGTTCGTCGGTAGGAGTAATCACCTGAGGCGTATCTTCGCCTTCGTTCACCATCACCGCCGCCCACGCACGCGGCGGGGCACAAAACAAAGAGAAGGAGGTCGCAACTGCCGTCGTAGCCGTCAGCATCAGTGCGAGTTGCAGGCGCTTTCGCATCATCCGGGCGTTTCCCTTTCACCGAACCTTCGCTGGAGGGCCATCCAGACAAATGTTTACCCTCCTACCTGTTCTACCCGGAACCTGACGGAGAATCGCTTACCAGAGTAGAACGATTATAGGCGGGAGCTAGGACGTGGGCAATCTCTCCGAAGGGAGTAGAACCATCGGAGTAATCGTGGTAACTGGTTGAAAAATATATCCATTAGAACGCTCTAGCACGAATAGTGGGCAAGCCCAAGGTAACCACCGAACCGGTTACCCCAGTTCCTCGCCGGGAATGCTCCCACGACTCGTTGTATTGGGGGGGAGTTCTGTCCACTCTCGGACAGTGAGTTTCGAAATCCGGACGCCTTTCGCCGCCGCCCGTCCCGAACGTGACCGCCAGGTCTCGTGGCAACAATCAGTTACCCCAAACCGCTCTTGGGCACTTAGGATGCTCTCTACTCCTCCACTTCATACCCAGGAGCCGCCAATGCCCTTCCACAACCTGCGGATCGCCACTCGCCATCTGTTGAAGTCGCCGGGCTTTACCGCCACGGCCGTGCTGATGCTCGCCCTCGGAATTGGGTCCACGACCGCAGTCTTCTCGGTCGTTGAGAGCGTCCTGTTGCGGCCGCTGCCCTTTCCGCATCCCGACAAGCTGGTCTCGCTGGGCGACATTCTGCAGGGCGCCGATGTGGGAAGCAACGGCGAAGCCGGGGTCACCGCTCCCGACATTCAGAACTACACTCGCGATACCCATAGCTTCGAGAGCCTGGGCGGGTACAAGCCAGATAGTTATGAATTCTCCGGAGCGGGCGAGCCGGCACAGGTGAACGCGTCGCGGCTCTCGGGCGGGGTCCTGCCGGCTCTGGGCGTCGCGCCTCTGATGGGGCGCTTCTTTACCCAGCAGGAGGACGACCAGCAAGTGCCCGTAACGGTCGTCAGCTACTCGCTCTGGCAAAACCGCCTGCACGGCGATCCGGTCGTGCTGGGAAAAAAGATCCTGCTCGATCGCAAGCCGTATCTAGTGGTCGGCGTCATGCCGCGCAACTTTGAGTTTCCCCTGATGCCCGGGCACCTGAACAGCAGCGAGCTATGGATTCCGATAAGTTTCACCCAGCAGGAGCTGACCACTGGAGCGGCCTCGTGGAGCTTCAGGATGGTCGGCCGGCTCAGGCCGGGGATCACCGCCGCGCAGGCGGAGACCGACGCCGCGCGAGTCGCCGAAGAGACCATGCGCAATTACCCCGCGTTCATGTCGAGTCTTCATATACGCGCGGTGGTGCACTCCCTGCATGAAGAAACGGTTTCCGAGGCGCGTCAACTGGTGCACACGTTGTTCCTGGCGATCTTTGTGGTGCTGTTGATCGCATGCGCCAATCTGGCCGGGTTGCTGCTGGTCCGCGCCATCCAGCGCCGCCGCGAAATTGCGGTACGCATGGCGCTGGGAGCGAGCAGCGGGGCGCTCCTGCGGCAGGCAATTCTGGAAAGCCTGGTATTGAGCGTGAGCGGAGGCCTGCTTGGCCTGGCTCTGGCCGCGGTCGCGGTGCGTGTGGGCGTAAGCCGGTTGCCCGACACTCTGCCTCGCCTCAATGAGATCTCCCTCGATTGGCAAGTAGTCACTTTCGCCATGGTCCTTGCGGTGCTGACCGGCCTGGTTTGTGGCCTGGCTCCGGCTTTCGCCGCCCTCCGGACCAGCGTGAATGACACTCTCAAGGAAGGCGGCCGCACTGGCACGCCCGGCGGCGCCCACGCCCGGCTGCGTTCCGCCTTAGTGATCGGCGAAATCGCCATCGCCTTAGTGCTCCTGGTCGGTTCCGGCTTGCTCTTGCGCAGTTTTGAGAAAATGCGCGCCGTCGATCTCGGCTTCCGCCCCGATCATGTCCTCGTAGCTTCCTACTCGCTGCCGCGTCAACAATATCCAACCCAGTCCGCGGTCGATCAATTCAACCAGGAACTCCTTCGCCGCTTGCGCCAGCTTCCCGGCGTGAACTCGGTGGGGCTTACTTCGTTTCTTCCGGCCGGGGGCAGCCAAGGCAACACCTCGTTCATCGCCGAAGGCTACGTCCCCCCCAAGGGCGCCGGCCTGAACCTGGCTACCTACATCCAGATCCAGGGTGATTATCTGCAGGCCATGGGAATTCCGTTGCTGGCTGGCCGTTTGTTCACGCCCGCCGACAACGAGAACTCGCAGCTGGTCGCAATCGTCAACCACAAATTTGCCGAACATTACTGGCCCGGCGGAAACGCCATCGGGAAACGCTTCCGCATCGGCATGCCGGAGACGCCGGCGCCCTGGTTGACAATTGTCGGCGAAGTCGCCGACGTGAAGGAGTATTCGCCCGACCTGCCCGCAAAAGAGCAGTACTATCAGCCCATCGATCAGAACGAAAAATCCTTAGGCTCCCTGGCCTCGCCAGCCGATCTGAATGGCAACGGAGGCTACATCGCCCTACGCACCGCAATGGAGCCGGAGCAGATGGCAAATGTTCTGCGCTCCACCGTGCGCTCGATCGATGCTCAGCTGCCGCTGACCCAGGTGCAAAGCATGCAGCAAACGGTTTCCGATAGCGAAGCCGAACGCCGTTTCAACACCGTGCTCATCTCCACCTTCGCCATCGCGGCCGTCCTGCTGGCGGCGCTCGGCATCTACAGCGTGATCGCCTTCTCGGCCGCACTCCGCGAGCAGGAGATGGCCATCCGCATGGCCCTGGGCTCGCAGCGGGCGGGAATTCTCAGCCTGGTGTTTACCTCCGCGGCCAAGCTGGCCCTGACAGGTTGTGCCCTGGGATTGCTGGGCGCGGCGGCCGCCTCGCGTTTGCTGCGAACCCTGGTATTCGATGTGAGCCCCTTCGACCCGCTCGTACTCACACTAGCCGCTGTCCTGGTGCTGATACTCGCCATGGCGGCCTCTTTGCTGCCAGCCCGCCGCGCCGCTTCCATCGACCCCATGAAATCACTGCGCGCGGATTAGTGCAGGGACTTTTGAGTAAGTCACCGCGCCTGGTCATCCCGAGGAAAGCGATGGGAGTGGTGCATTCCCCCTTACACGAGTTTGTCATCCTGAGCGTAGCCGTTCTTCAGGCGCAGCGAAGGATCTCCCGCTTAACCGGCCTGACGCGTAAGCCAAGCTGCACCACTGCCAAAGCGAAGGACCGCTTGCAACCCCTCACCACCAGCGGCTCCCAATGGAGTTTCCAACACGCGGCCTTCGGGACTACTCCTTCTCCAGCGCCGCCGCAAACGCATCCAGCGACAATGACCGCAACAAATTCCGCCGCATCCCGCGCTCAACTTCCGCCAGCCGATCGGACGCAGCCGTGATCCACTCGAAGTCGGCCGACTCCGCCAGTCGTTTCAGGTCAGCCGAAATGTCGGTATTGCGAATCAGCTCCGGCGCACCCGCCTCCATCGACGCCAGATCGCGCAGCAACGAATAGAGCGTGCGAATCAGTTGCTCGGTCTTCTCCCGCCCTTCCGCCCCGGGCCGGTACGACTCGGTGACCTTAAACAACTCGCTGTGCTCCCCACCCCGCAAAGCCGAGTTCAGGATCGCCAGCGCATGTCCGCGCGCCGCCACATAAGCCGCCAGATCGAACCCGCGCGCCCGTCCCACCGCCCCCTCCGACAGCCGCGCCACCAGCGCCCGCTCGGCCGCCTTCCACTCCGGACGATACTCGGCCAGATATTTTTCAATCTCCCCCGCCGGCAACGCGCCCAGCGTAAACACCATCGACCGCGAACGAATCGTCGCCAGCAGTTCCCCCGGATTCTCCGTCAGCAGAAAAATCGTCGCGAACTCCGGCGGTTCCTCCAGCACCTTCAGCAGCGAATTCGCCGCTTCCTTCATAAAAGCCGAGTCCGTAAAGATGTAAACCCGCTCCCGACCCTCCGCTGGCCGGTAATAAATCGTCTCAATCACCCGCCGTACCTGGTCCACCTTAATCATCATCTGCGGAGGATCGGGCGGAACAATCAGCACGTCCGGATGCGTCTGCACAAACAGCCGCGTCTCTTTCTTGTCCGCGTCGCGCAGATTCTCGCGCGCCTCCACGGCCTCGGCAAAGCGCGCGTCCAGATCGGCCGCCTGCGCGATGCGGGTGCAGTTGGCGCATTTCCCGCAGAAATCCGGCAGGCCGCCGGGCACGGTGGGCGAAAGACAATTCAGCGCCTGCGCCAGCATCAGCGCCAGCGTGTACTTCCCCGCTCCCTGCCCGCCCGAAAGCACCACCGCATGCGGAAAGCGCTCGCGCGCCAGCATATCGCGCAGGCGATGGACGGTTTCCGCGTTGCCGTAGAAATCAGAAAACATAAAAATCAATCCAATAACATGTCATCCTGAGCGAAGTGACCGGTCGGCAAAGCCGAGCGGTCATGCAGTCGAAGAGCCTGCCCTGAGCGCAGCCGAAGGGACCCCGGGCCCGTCGGCACAACCCGCGGCGCGTCGAGGAGTTTCGGCCGGGCGAATCACAACTTCAACTTCTTCCGCACCACTTCCACAATTCTCTCGTGCGTCTGTCCCGGCGTGCCGCGCGCGTCGACCATAACGACCCGCCCCGGCTCCCGCTTCGCGATCGCCATATACCCGTCGCGTACGCGCGAAAAAAAAGCCCGCGTCTCCTGCTCAAACCGGTTCTCGTCGTGACCGCGGCTAGCTGCTTTCGAATTGCGCTTATTCCTTCGCCGCGCCCGGCTCACGCTGGCCGCCGCGTCCGAATCCAGCAGAATCGTCAAATCCGGCTGCAGATTCCCACACAGCACCCGATGCAGCTCGCGCACCGCCTCACTGCCCAACCGCCGCCCACCGCCCTGATAAGCCTCCGTCGAATCCGTGAACCTGTCACATAAAACAATACTGCCCGCGGCCATCGCCGGTTCGATCACTTCGGCAATATGCTGTGCCCGCGACGCGAACATCAGCGCCATCTCCGCCAGGGGAGCCAGCCCCGCCGTCCCGGAATCGAGCAGCACCTTGCGGATCTTTTCTCCGGTCGCTGTTCCGCCCGGCTCGCGCGTCTCCACCACTTTATGTCCAGCGGCGCGCACCACCTCCGCCAGCTTCCGCATCTGCGTGCTCTTGCCAGTACCGTCAAGCCCTTCGAAGGTGATGAATTTTCCGCGCCGCGGCATCTGCGGAATCATAGCAGCGCCCGCGTCTCTCTGTACCATCGCACCCACAGACTGCTATAGTTTCAGCTTCGCATCAGTGGGATTCACTTCATCACACATGGGGGCCCGGAAAGAATGAAACTCGCAAGAACCTTGGGAGCAGTCTGTATGGCACTCGTGGCAGTCTCCGCATTCGCCGCAACCACACCCACCGTCACCATCGCGGTCGACGCCACGCACGCTCCCCGAAAAATCTTCCACGCCTCGCTGAAGATTCCCGCCGCCCCCGGCGACCTCACGCTGTATTACCCCAAGTGGATTCCCGGCGAGCATGCCCCCGACGGCCCCGTCATCGACCTGGCAGGCCTGAAATTCTCCGCCGGCGGCAAGACCCTCAAATGGCGCCGCGACTTGCTCGACGGCTTCACTCTCCACGTCGAAGTCCCCGCCGGCGTAACCGAAATCACCGCCGAACTCGACTTCCTTTCGCCTGCAACCTTCGAAGGCGGATTCTCCGCCGGTTCCTCCGCCACCGACAAGCTGGCCATCATCAGCTGGAACCAGGTCCTGCTTTATCCCAAAGGCTGGAAGTCCGACGACATCAACTACTCCGCCAGCCTGAAGCTTCCCGACGGATGGAAGTTCGGCACTCCCCTTCCCGTCTCCGGCCAAAGCGGAAATGAAATCCACTTCGCCACCGTTTCCCTCACCACACTGGTCGACTCTCCC
>Ga0074046_10002644_pt1 | contig 15361 bp, 17 predicted proteins | sample BogForMeECP23OM3_FD_94441 | JGI IMG/M metagenome (GOLD analysis project Ga0074046, IMG submission 94441) | Bog forest soil microbial communities from Calvert Island, British Columbia, Canada - Bog Forest MetaG ECP23OM3 | ecosystem: Environmental > Terrestrial > Soil > Wetlands ...
CGGCGCTTTTCAACGAGACGCTTGGCGAATATCTTCTGCCATACGATGCGGTCCGCAATGCCGCCGATCCCGATGCAACGCTGCTCGCTTTCCTCAACACAACCTATGAAGCGGCAGCCCGCACCGGGAAATGGGATCGTGCCGCTCTCGAATGTCCGGCTGGGGTCCCAGGAGTTCCAACGCCGCCCCGCTGACGTCCAAGCAGGATTAAGCGGGCGCGCCAACCGATCGCCGCCGCCGTCATCCCGGCCAAGCGAAGCGAGAGCCGGGGGAAAAAAATAGACGTTTCAATCCGTTACGGTCCCGGATAGGGCTTCGCCTTTCCGGGACGGCGAAGCGTGGCGCGAGCGGCTTCCGGGATGATAATCCGTTTGTCAGATCAGCCAAATTTGCCTAGGGCTGAGGCGCGGGCGTGAGCAAATCGCTGATGTCTACGCCATCGAGCGCCATGTCGCCGAGGAGATGGCCGCCCTTGTCGCGTTTTGCGGCCAGATATTTCTCGTTATGAGCCGTCGGCCGCGTCAGCACGCGATGCGTTGAGACAACCTCCAGGCCGGCTTCGCGCAGCGCATCGATCTTGCGCGGGTTGTTGGTCATGAGGCGCACCGACGTAAAGCCGAGTTGCTTCAGCATCTCACCCGCAAAATCGAATCGCCGCTGATCCTGGCCGAAGCCGAGCATCTCGTCGGCGTCGTAGGTGTCGAAGCCCTGGTCCTGAAGCCGGTAGGCCCGCATTTTGTTCGCGATGCCGTTTCCGCGCCCTTCCTGATCGAGATAGAGAACAACGCCGCCCCCTTGCTCGGCCATGGCCTTGACGGTTCCGCGCAGTTGCTCGCCGCAATCGCATTTGAGGCTGCCGAAAAGATCGCCGGTCAGGCAGGCGGAATGGATGCGTGCGAGGACAGGGCGTGAAGGGGAGGGATCGGACACCAGAATAGCGATCTGGTCGCGAAAACCGTCGCCGCCGCGGAACACGACGAACTCGCACGCGCCGGCCCCCTCCAGCGGGACAACGGCGCGCGATACGATCTTGAGCGACTTCGCCGCCCTGTCGCTGAATGCAAAAACATCTCCGGCATCCACCGTAAGAGTGGGAAGTGCCAGGATCGCATTCAGGTTGGCGTCGGCCACCACGACGGCGGGCAGGAGAAGCGCCAGATGGGCGAGCGTAAGTGCTGCGGTCTCGGCTGGATCGGTCACGGCTACGCCGTCTGTCTTCTCGTGGTGAGCAAGATAGGCTTCCAGCTTTTTGAGAGTGAAGGGCTTTGGCCGGACAGCCGCCGGGGGCCTGATCCAGGTACCCGCCGCGTTCAACTTTTCGCCAGGGACGATAAGGCGTGCGTGGCGGTCCTTTTGTTGAAGAAATGTCACGACCTTGTCGTTCAGCCCCTCGGCGGGAAATGCGAGGACAGTTTTCGTAGCCGACCGGATCGCGACCGGCCTTGCCGCGCGGAACTCGGCGAGAGCGCGCTCGACCGCGATCTGGCGCGCATCGCCAAAGGACTCTAGAGGCATATCGCTTCCCATAGCCTTTTCCTGTTTACGCCAAAGACGCCGAACGGGGCAGGCGTGCTGTCTGAAATGGAACCAAAAGGACCCGCATTGATATAGGAGCAGCATGACCAATGCGGAACGTGCACTCGATGTCGTAAGAAGAGGCGGTGCTGCGCGGCCCTTTGTTGTGGCGCAACTTGGGCAGTCGCTGGATGGACGGATCGCGCTGCCGTCGGGCGAGAGCAGATATATCAACGGGCCTGCCGCACTCGATCACTTGCATCGGCTCCGCGCCGCAGTCGACGCCGTCATAGTCGGGATCGGCGCGGTTTTCCAAGCGAAGCAAGAACGCGCACGGCGCCGGCCGAGCGAAAGAATTTGAGTTGAGCGCAGATGATGGTCGCGGATGTTGCCAGGACCAGCATGGAGAGTTCCGTTACTAACCCTAGGCCGAATGTAAGCAATGTGGGCAGCCCGAGGCAGAGAGCCACCGGAAGAGAAAAGCGATGATGCCGCACTTTCTCGGCGATCCCTCCCGCAAAGAAATATAGTCCGCATGCAATGACGGAAGGGCTGAGAAACGGCAGCTGGAACAGATGCCAGTGGTCGAGCCTGTTCAGCAGAAGGAAGGCGAAGCCGCCCGCGCAGGCGACCTTGAAGCTGGAACCGAGCGCTCTTATCACGACGTAGAAGGTCAGGTAGATGAGTATTTCGGCCGAAACGCTCCAGATCGGTCCATTGAACGAGTAGGGCTGCCAATCGAACCAATTAGAGGCCATGAAAAGCTGGGTGCCGAGGTTCAGGCAATCGTTTTTTTGATATATGAACGGCGCCTCATGTCCGAGCAGGTAAATACTCTGGAGAACGAGAACAAGAAAAAAGGTTGTTATATAGAGTGGATAAAGCCTGGAAAGGCGTCTGATTGCAAATGATTGGAATGTAACGCGATAATGAGATATGCCTTCCGAGTATCTAATAAATAAAATAAAGCCTGATATCGTCCAGAACATTTGAACAGCCTAGTATCCGCTCTCGTAAAAGGGCCTCAAAATATTATAGAACGGGAAACTCGATCGCATGGCAATCGCGACCGGGGTGCTATAGGCACTATTAAATAAGAAATGCTGATAATACCAGATAAGTACGGCTATCGAAGAGATGAAGCGGATTATCTCTATGCCATGCAACTCAACATGAGATTGTTTTCTTTCCATTCTCGAAAACGCTTGAAATAAACGGGGCTTGGCGGAACATTGCTATAAATACATTAAGATATTTCTTCAAGAAGGCGACCTTTTTATTCGAATGAATTTCAACTTCAATCGAATGAAAGTCCGTATAATGCGCTTGCTGACTATGGAGATCGATCATGTTTTCAGGTTCTGTGACCCGGCGCGGAGGCCTGCTCGGGTTTTTTGCCGGAGCCGCCGCATTTCCTTTTGCAACTCCTTCCCGCGGCGCACCCGCTTCCAATTGCGGACTCGTGGTCCTGACCGTCGGCGGGCTTGTCGGTTCCCCGAACCGGCCGCAGTTTGATGAGAAGCGCGACCGCTTCTTCCATCACAACAATCTCGATTTCAAACAGGCGCGGGCCTACGCATTGGCCGATCTCCTGGACTTGCCTCAGCAATCGGTGCCGGTCGTGGAAGAAAGCGGCGAGATCGTGTTCAAGGGGACCGCGGCTGCATGATGTTCTTGCTGCCGCGAAACCGCTGAATGAAGCAAAAACGGCGCGGCTTTCGGCGCTTGACGGTTACGCTGCGGAGATAGCTCTTGCCACGGTCGACCGGGAAGGCTGGGTCCTGGCTGTCGAGGTGGGTGGCAACGCGTTTGGGATCGGTGATTTCGGCCCACTCTTTGCCGTGCGTCCATTGGCAGCGGCTGAAAAAAGGACCGAAGAAGAGGACGCCAGATGGGTCTTTTCCCTCTATTACATCGAGCTAATGCCTTGACATTTTCGGCACAGATTTGAGAGATGCCGCAAACGAGGGCTAGAGCAGGCCCCGTCCGCTTGGACGCAGATAAGCTGCTCTACCACTTTAGAATCGATCAACTTTTCCGCCGTTAATCGATTCCGGTTAAAGGCGGGTTGATCTAAGCTCGGCTGGAGACGGTAATGGTGAAATCGGTTTTGGGAATTATCGGCGGATCTGGTCTCTACGATCTGCCGGGGCTCGAAAATAAACGGGAAGTGGCCGTGAGTTCGCCCTGGGGCGAGCCTTCCTCGCCCGTGCACATGGGGGAGATCGCCGGGCTTCCGATCGCCTTTATTCCTCGCCACGGACCTGGGCACAAACAATCGCCGAGCTCGATCAACTACCGCGCGAACATCGACGCGATGAAGCGCGTTGGCGTCACCGATCTCATTTCGGTCTCGGCTTGCGGCTCCTTCCGCGAGGAGTTGCCACCCGGCACGTTCGTGCTTGTGGACCAGTTCATCGACCGGACCTTCGCGCGCGAGAAATCCTTTTTCGGCGCCGGTTGCGTCGCCCACGTCCCCATGGCCGATCCGGTCAGCCCCGGCCTTGCCGACAAGATCGAGGCCGCTGCCAAAGCCGAGGGCATCCCTTATGGGCGCGGGGGCACCTACCTTGTGATGGAAGGCCCGCAATTTTCGACCCGCGCCGAGTCCTTCCTCTATAAGTCCTGGGGGTGCAGCGTCATCGGCATGACGAACATGCCCGAAGCAAAGCTCGCCCGCGAAGCCGAGCTTTGCTACGCGACTGTCGCCATGGTCACCGACTTCGACTGCTGGCATGACGACCACGCCGATGTTGACATCTCAGCGATCCTGAAGGTGCTGAAAGAAAACTCGGAGAAAGCTGGCCGCCTGATCGCGGCCTTGGCCAAAAGCTTTCCGAAAGAACACGAGCCTTGCCCCGTCGGCTCGGACCGTGCACTCGACCATGCTTTGATAACAGCCCGGGAATCTCGGGATCCCGAACTTCTCGCAAAGCTTGATGCGGTGGCGGGGAGGGTTCTTCGTAGACAATGAAGCAGCGGGCGCCTTATGCAAGACGCCCCTTCCTTTCAACATCGCTCACAAACAAAAACCCCGCCGGATTGGCGGGGTTTTTTGACGGCCTTAGGTAGGTCGGCGCACGATTTAAGCTGCTAAATGCGTTTGGACAGCGGCTGCGAGAGCCCGTGGATTGAATGGCTTCGATATAACGAGGTCGTCCTTGCGATCGCAGGTCGCGGCAACCTCGTCCGGGTGAGACGTGACATAGATCACGTTGGTGCTCATTTGCTCCCGAATGGCTTTGACGACTTCGACGCCTGTGTCATCCCTCAGCCTATAGTCAGCGAGAATCAACTTCGGCTTCGTAAGCCCTGCAATCCGCAATGCCTCCGCGCGGTTCTTGGCGATGCCGGCAACCGAGAAACCAAGGTTCCGAACGATCTGCTGCAGGTCGAGGGCGATGAAAACCTCGTCCTCGATGATAAGAACGGCAGCGGGCTTATCCCGCAACGTCAACAGGGCCTCGCAGTAGGTGCGCCGAACGCCCTTCTCGGGCATATCCATAATGGAGGCGATGTCGCTATAAGGAAGCCCCACGACGGCGCGCAGAGACGCGACCTGGCGCTGCTCTCTCGAAAGGCGTTGGAACTGAGCATACAACCCGCTCGCAGCAGCCGCGCTCACATTGCCAGGCGTGGCGATCGCAGCCACATTGACCTTCCTGTAAAGATCGAGCCGGGAAACCGCGCGCCCGCTCACAGAATGGATGTCCGAAACGAGGCTATTGAGAGCGACCTCAACTGCGATGTCGCTCAGCCGTCGGTTGCCGAGAATGCAATACGCATATCGCCGTAGATTTCTCAGCTCTGCTAAAGCCAGAGTTTCGTTCATGATTGACGGCACCCCAGTATTCCGTTCTGCGGGACCAACCCGGCGTAGGAGGTTGCGCTCCGCGCGTACTCTTTAGCTGAACATACAGCTAAAGAGTGGGGTTCGAAAAGGGGAAAGACTCGGGATTTTCCTCAAAAATTTATAATTAGTTGACGACTTAAAAAAAATGCCGGCGCGACAGGGCAAAGGGAGATCCCCTGACGCAAGCCGGCGGAGGAGTTCGCGTTCCAACTTTGGTCACGTCACGCAGCTATGTGAACCGCGCAGCGTGAACAAAATGCAGCAAAGTTCATGCCAAGCAGATGAGCGCGTCAGCGATCAGCGGAGCAAGCTTTGCCATCGCTCATAAGTTATTTGTCTGCGCCAAACGGTTTTGCCATTAATTTCCCTATGGATGATCTTCTTCAGAGGATAGCGCGGGATCGCGATCCGAAGGCTTTCCAAGACCTCTTCAGGCTTTTCGGACCCCGTATTAGGGCCGTGATGATGAGGCAAGGCGCCGATGGCGCAGCTGCGGAAGACATTGCGCAAGAAGCTCTTCTTACGGTTTGGCGGAAAGCGCATCTCTTCGCCGCGCAAAAAGGGGGCGCAGCGACCTGGATTTATACGATCGCGAGGAACCTGCGCATCGACCGGCTGAGACGGCAGGCGCCTTATCAGGAACTGCCTGAGGAAATGAACGACGTTGCAAGCGATGAAGATTTACCCGATGAGGCATTGAACCGGAATCAGCGACGCGAACGTATCCGGAAGGTTCTTGAGACTTTACCGTCGGAGCAATATGAAGTCGTCCACCTCTCTTATATCGAAGGGCTATCCCACGCCGAGATCGCCGGAGTGCTCGGCGCTCCTATCGGGACGGTGAAATCGCGTATGCGGCTTGCCTATGAAAAGATCCGGGATGCGGTCGGGGAGGAGATATGACGGCGCTGCGCCACCATGCGCACGGCGAAACGCTGATGAGCCAAGCCGCGGGCACGCTGGACCCAGCGCTATCGGCCGTTTTGAGTTGTCATCTTCAGTTTTGCGGGAGATGCAGGGCGCATCTCCGCGCTATGGATGACGTAGGCGGGTTTCTCCTGGAAGGGTTCAACGCGCCGGAAGACGAAGATTTTTTCAAGCGGACGATGCAGCGCTTTTCCGAGGACGTTGCGCAAAATCTGGGCAGTGTGCTGCCTCCCAAAGCACTCGATCCGGGAAACGACGTCCTCATGCCAGCCCCGCTCGCGCGCGCCACCGGCCTGCGGCGAGAGACCATCCCATGGAAAAGGATGCCTCATGGACTAAGCCGGTTCGACCTGCCGAAAGTCGAAGGCGCCGCGGCGTCCTCGCACATCGTGCATATCGAGCCAGGCGCCATTCTTCACTCGGAAAGACATGGCGGCCAGCTGATCGTCGTCTTATGGGGCGCTTACGATTACGGCGGCGATCATTTCGAGCGAGGCGACCTTCACGATATCAGCGAAAGCGGCTTCAAAACCTTCATAGGCGCAAGCCCGGAGGGCGTGACCTTCTTCACGGCTGTCAGCCCGGTCCCGCAACCGGCTATCTTCCGGACCGGGCATTAAGGGCTAACAAGCAGGATTTCGCGGACGCGCCAACGGATGGCCACCGCCATCATCCCGAAAAGGCGAAGCCTTATCCGGGATCGTAACAGATTGAAGCGCTTACGTTTTTTCGATCCCGGCTCGCGCTTCGCCTGGCCGAATCGACGAAGCGCAGAGCGAGCCGCGTCCGGGATACAATCCTGGCTGATTACCTTGCCGTCGCAAGCTGTCCGGGCCGAGCCTTACACTTCGTGCCAGCGGCCGTCGGGCCCTCTGCAAGCCCTGCCAGTCATTGTCGCCGGCTTGCCGTCGACGTAAGCGGTTTGAGAAAACTCCCGGCACTGCATGTCGTTATAGTAATAGACCGGCCGCGGCTCGATATAACCATAATGTCCGTTGGGGCTGCGCCACTCAGCGCGATTGCCGTTTTCAAAGGCGGCATATTGCGCGTCCGCAGCGCGGCGGCGGTCTTCCTCGTCCATGGAGGCGCCGATCCGGTTACCGACGAAGCCGCCGACTACCGCGCCTGCGACCGTCGCCGCAACGCGTCCGCCGCCCCTGCCGAACTGATTGCCGATCAAAGCGCCAGTTCCTGCCCCGACAAGTGTGCCCGTATCCTCGTGATTGGCGCATCCGGCTGATAGAATCACAAAGGCAAGCGATGTAAATATAAGTCCTAACTTTTTCATGTCCCCATCGAGGCAAGCGAATCGCCCGCTCCTCCAAGCCTATTTCTTACGCAACCGTAGGCGGTTGTTTCGGGCGATTTTGCGTCATCAGGCGGCCGGGAGTGTCAGGCAGGCCCTTAAACCTCCGGTTGTTGCCTCTTCGAGACGGAGCGACCCTCGATAGAGGTGCGACAGGTCGGCGACAATGGAAAGTCCAAGGCCGGAGCCGGGTACGCTTTCGTCGAGACGGCGGCCGCGTTTAACGGCTGAGCGCCGGAAGTCTTCCGGCAAACCGGGGCCGTCGTCTTCGATGATGAGCTGGAATGTGCGGTCGCCTTGGGGGAGAGCGCCGTCCGGGGCCTGGACCTTTACCAGTACGCTGGACCTCGCCCATTTGCAGGCGTTGTCCATGAGATTGCCGGCCATCTCCTCGAAATCCTGTTTTTCTCCAAAAAAGCGCACACCGTTGGGGCAGTCGATCTGAAAGTGTAAAGCCCTGGCTTCGTAGATTTTCTGCAAGGCACGGGAAAGCGCATTGAGTTGAAAGCCCACGTCGGTTACGCCGCTCGCCGGCCTGATCTGCGCGGCAATACGCGCTCGATCGAGATGATGGGAAATCTGCTGCTTCATGAGCGCGGCCTGTTGCGCAACCTTCTCAGCGAAGTCGGGATTCTGCGACGCGGCCTCGTTAATGATGACGCTCAAGGGGGTCTTCAGGGCGTGGGCAAGATTGCCGACGTGGGTTCGGGCGCGCTCGACCACGCTTCTGTTGGCCTCGATAAGGGCGTTCACCTCCTCTTGCAGCGGCAGAATCTCATCGGGCGGCGTGCCTTCCAACTTCGCTTCCTCCCCCGACCTGATCGCGGCTATTTTCTTGCCGATATCCTGAAGCGGACTGAGCCCGAAGCGGACCTGGAAGAATGTCGCCAGCAAAAGGCCTGCCCCGAGAAGGGCAAGCGTGAGCACGATCGTGTTTGTAAGATAGCGGGCCTCGTTATCGACCTGCGCCGTATCGAAGGCGACGGATATGGAGAAAACCCGGCTCTCGTTCTCCTGCCCGAAGTCGATGTCCCGCTCCAGGATTCGAAGGATCTGGCCGTCCGGCCCGTCGATGTAGCCTTGGCGCATCTGCTTTGAGTCGGGCTTGATGCCGATCTCGCTCGGGGTTTTGTAGGTTTCACCCGCCAGCGATTCGGATTTGAGGATAGGTTCGCTTCCCTGATCTGCGGGCCTTATTTGCCAATAGGCGCCGGAGAATGGCTTAAAGAAGAGCGGCTCTCCGATGTCGTCCGGCTTTCTGATATCCAGGGAGCCCTGAGGGGCGGCTTTCGCGATAATGTTCTCGAGATACTGATTGAGCCTCTGATCGAAGCTTTCTTCGAGAAAGTCGCGGCACAGCGAAATCAGAATCGCGGCCGTGACCGACAGGATCATGAGGGTCCAAGCCGCTGATGAAATCACGAGGCGAAGGGCGAGCGAATTGGCCCTCATGTGCCTCTCTTCGCGTTCCCGTCGACGTCCGGCGATGGCGATAGACAGTATCCGAGGCCGCGCACGGTGTGGATGATGTCGGCAGGAATTTTGCGCCGGAGCCGTCCTATGAACACCTCGATCGTATTCGAGTCGCGGTCGAAATCCTGCTGATAGAGATGGTCCACAAGTTCGGATCGAGAGACGACCCGGGACTGGTGATGCATCAAATAAGAGAGCAGCCTGAACTCTAGGCCTGTCAGCTTGATGGCCGCGCCATTGAATGTGACCCGCGCCGTGCGGGTGTCCAGCCGCAGGAGTCCGCATTCGAGCTCCGGTTTGGCCACGCCCGCGCTTCGGCGCAAGAGAGCGCGGATCCTGGCGATGACCTCCTCCATCTGGAAGGGCTTGGCGACGTAATCGTCGGCCCCGGCATTGATGCCCGCCACCTTTTCGCTCCAGCGGTCCCGCGCCGTCAGGATAAGAACCGGAGTTTTTATGTCGGCTCTGCGCCAGCGATCGAGGATGGTCAGGCCGTCGATCTTGGGCAAACCCAGATCAAGGATAATCGCGTCGTAGGGCTCGGTCTCCCCGAAGTGAGCGCCTTCTTCGCCGTCGAATGCGGCATCGGCTGCATATCCGGCATCGGTCAGCGCCGCGACGAGCTGACGGCTCAAGTCCAAATCGTCTTCGACAACCAGAACGCGCATAACCGGCCTCCGACTTTAGCGCGCGGCAAGGTGAAGGATGCGAACCTTGCCGGATGGGTCAAGAACAGTGACTTGAAAATAATGATCGTTAGCGTTGCCGCAAAGCGAGAACCTTAGAATTTTACCGTTTCCAAGCCGCCCCTGAAGTTCGTCCTGAACCTGCTTGAACGTCTTGTAGTCGCCCTTGCCCCATGTGTGCGTGCAGGTATCCTTGGCGGAAACGGCATCACTGCGGCAAACCGCCATCGCCAGGATCAAGGCTGCGCAGAGATATCTCATGGCTCTTCCTGCATCGAACGTCCGGAAGTGAGCGTATCCTTCCTGAATTACAGATGAACAGCCCTTCAAAATCTACGCCGATTTCAAAAAATTCTTAGCAAGGAACATGCCCGCCGCGGCGGTTCCGCAGTCGGCACTTGCACCGCTTGCGCAGCATCAAAAGAAGGCTTGCTCGCAAGCTGCAGGACAAGATCGAACAAGTCTGGCTCATCGGCTTTTCCAAGTCGCGTCACCAGAAAAAGCGCGCGCACGGTTCCGACTGTCGGAATCGTTATTTTCCACTCCAAGGTAAGCCGGGACGCCATACAGTCCGCCACCGCGCGCCGGATGTGTGCGGCCCGGATGGTGCACCGCCCCGCGACCCTGGTTGCAAGCACGTGAATGACGACAGGTTTCAACTCGGGGTCTTCGCGATAAAGAAGGAGGTCCCGAACAGCCACGCTCAAGGCAAGAGAAGGCTCACGAACGACGCCTACGGCGGAAAACGTCCCCGAGCAGGAGAGGTCCGCCGCTAAGATAAGTTCGCTGGCGCGTCTTGTCGTCATGCCGTGGTCCCATGCGGGCTAGAAGCGATCTGCCAGAATATGTGCGTATTTCGTTCTCTGATCCGGGGCTCTGGAAGAAGATGACCAAAAGCACTCCTGGCATATCCCTTTTTAATAAAAACTTCGTTTAACCATGATGGCAACACTTTACGGGTCTTTCCTTCCGGCGTTCGACGGACTACTCAGTCCCGGTTTGTCTGGTTTCAGGATTAAGCCGCTGTTCCTGAAGGAAAGGTTTCGCCCAGCTTCAGGAGACGCTCAAAACCTTTTGAAAAGCGAAACCGCGTGCAGAACTATTCGTGAACGTGGCCGCTCCGAACGAGATTTATCCCAGCATTTCGCCAGCCTTGTGACCGATGAGCCAAGCTAAGCAGGCTTTCGCGGACGCGCCAACACATTCCGCGCTTCGTCATCCCGGCCAAGCAAAGCGCGAGCCGGGATCGCAAAAAGGTAGGCGCTTCAATGCGTTACGATCCCGGATAAGGCTCCGCCTTTCCTGGATGACGAAACGCAGAGCGAGCGGCAGCCACAATGACAATCCGTTGGCCAGATTGGCGTTTGCTTAGTATCTTTTTTGCTCAATCCATCCGACGATGTGAGCCGGGAAGCGATCCTCAGGAATTTTCTTTTCGCTAATGGCCGATCCGCGAATCGCTACGCCGGCCTCGAAAACTGTTTGTTGCGTACCCGAGACAAGCGGATGCCACCACCGAAGGTCCTCACCCTCATCGAGGAGGCGATAGGCACAGGTCTCGGGGAGCCACCCAAGACGGCTGACATCGCCGGGAGTAAGTTTCACGCAATCGAAAACATGCTTCTGCCGGTTAGCGTAGTCCGAGCACTGGCACGATCCAAGATCGAGCAGCTTGCAGGCGAGCCGCGTGACGGCGATTTCGCCTGTATCCTCATCTTCGAGCTTGATAAGGCAGCACTGCCCGCAGCCGTCGCAAAGCGATTCCCATTCCTCTGCCGACATTTCATTGAGGGTCTTGCTCTTCCAGAACGGCACGTTTCCATCCCTCGGCGCGGACATATTTTTGGGAGGAGCGTCGCCGGCAGCCCCTTTTTGTTGTTTTGCAGACTCGTTTCTTGGCATAGTACCGGCGGTTAAGAACAATAGCAGCGGCGAACAAAGGTGCGGGACTGGATTTTCAAACCGAACCGGCGCAATCGTTACATCGTCAATTGGCTTGCGCTCGACTCGTGGATCGACTCCACCCTTTACGGCTTGTACGCCAGATTTAAAGACTGGTGGGCAAACTACAACAATTTCTTTGCCCGCTTCCGAGTGAGCGGGTTCAGGCGGTTTGCGACCGAGATTGTGTCCGATGTCCTTACTCTGGGCACGGCGGCCGCCGCTGTGGTCCTGATGTTCGAGTTGCCCGCCATCGAACTCACCAAAAACCCGAACTGGCGCACCGGCAGCGAGTTCAGCGTCACGTTTCTCGACCGCTACGGGAACGAGGTCGGAAAGCGGGGCATCCAGTTCTCGGATGCCGTACCGCTGGAAGAGATACCCGATAATCTCATCAATGCGACGATGGCGACGGAGGACCGTCGCTTCTTCGACCATTTCGGCATCGATATCTTCGGCACCTTTCGGGCGGTTGTTCAAAACGCCCGCGCGGAACAGGTTGTCCAGGGCGGCAGCTCGCTGACGCAGCAGCTCGCGAAGAATCTGTTCCTGTCGTCGGAACGCTCCATTCAGCGCAAAATTCGCGAAGTCTATCTTGCGCTCTGGCTCGAGTCCCACTTGACTAAGAAAGAGATTCTGAAACTTTATCTTGACCGCGCCTATCTTGGCGGCGGAACTTTCGGGGTCGAGGCGGCGTCGCAATTCTATTTCGGCAAATCCGTGCGGGACATCAACCTGGCCGAAGCTGCCGTGCTCGCCGGCTTGTTCAAAGCCCCGACAAAATACGCGCCGCACTCGAACCCGGCCGAATCTCACGCTCGGACAAATCAGGTTCTGAGCAACCTCGTCGAGGCGGGATTCATGACGGAAGGGCAGGTCCACAATGCCCGGCTCAACGCCGCGAAGATAGTCGATCGCCAGGAGGTCTACGTCCCGAACTACTTCCTGGATTGGGCTTTCGAGGAAGTCCAGCGGCTCATGAAAGGCAAGGGCGAGTACGTTCTGACCGCACGCACGACCGTCGACGTGCCGCTGCAGAAGCTCGCCGAGCAGGCCATCGAGACGACGTTCGAGAGAGAAGGCCGCGGTGCACGTGCGAGCCAGGCCGCGCTCGTTTCGATGGACACCGATGGGGCTGTTCGCGTCATCGTGGGCGGCCGGGACTATGGCGACAGCCAGTTCAATCGCGCGACACATGGTGAGCGGCAGCCCGGCTCCTCCTTCAAGCCCTATGTCTACCTCACGGCCATCGAAAACGGCATCCGCCCGAACAAGGTCATGTCGGACGTCGCTCCCACTTGCGGCAACTGGTCTCCGCACAATTACGGCGGCGGAATCAGCGGACGCTCGATGACGCTGTACGAGGCCCTGGCCAAGTCGATAAACACAATTGCGGTGAAGCTTTCGCTCGATGTCGGCCGTGAAAAGGTGGTGGAGACAGCCCACAAACTCGGGCTGGCCTCCGTCCGCAAGACATGCTCGATGGCGCTGGGCGACTCGGGTATCGCACCCATAGACCACACGGCGGGGTTCGCAGTGTTCGCAAATGGCGGCAAGGCCGTTAAGCCCTACGCCATTACCGAGCTCCGCAATACCCGTGACGAGGTCGTCTATTCCCGCGAGCGTAATGAGCCGCCTCCCGCGCAGATCTTCAAACGCGAGCACATCGAGATCCTCAACACGATGCTTGAAAAGGTTGTCAGCGAAGGGACGGGGCAGGCGGCGCGGCTCGACTTCACGACCGTGGCTGGAAAAACCGGAACGAGTTCCGGCCCGCGTGACGTCTGGTTCGTCGGCTTTACCGGGCAATATGTGACGGGCGTCTGGTTCGGAAACGACGATTTCACCGATATGGCGAGCGGTACAACAGGCGGCCACATGTCCGCGCCCGCCTGGCACGAATACATGATGGCCGCGCACTCCAGCATGGATATACCGCAAATTCCAGGGCTTCCGCTCCATCCAAGGCAGATCGAGGAGCGTCAACGCCTGTCCGAGATCAGGCGCGACGACCCGAGCTTTGCGAGCGGCACGCAGGATGCGGCCAAGCGCATGCCCGGCAAGACTCGCAAAATGCTGACCTCGCTGTCAAAGCTGTTGAAGGAAGCGCCTAAGCTTGATGCCTCCTCGGGTCCTGAGAAAGGCGCAAGCCTGGACAAACCGCCCGTAAGGACGCAATAACGGGCACTCAGAAGCTATTCGCCGACTGGTTGCGCACATATAGAGACCAAGGTGTAGGTTAACGAATCGATGCCCTTTCTGACCCGATTCTTGCTGTTTGCGAGCGTCGCCCTGGCTCTGGGCCTTGGGTCGGCTTGGCGCACGGTGAGCCACGGTTTTTTTGCGAGCACGGTTCGCTTCGGGCCGTGGGCTTACTGGTTCCGGCAGGGCACTGCTGATGCGGATCCCTATACGATCGCCCACATTGCACGCGATGGCACGCTTCCGATTACGGCGGCGAGCGCCATGACCTTTACGGCGACACGCGACAGCGCGGGCGCGCGATTGTCGGGCGACTGCACCTACGAGGTGCGCGGCTACCCGGTTCCCGCTCTCTGGTGGAACATCGCCGCGTTCAGGGCGGATGGAGAAGTCATGCCGAACAAGACCGGCCGGTCCAGCTTCTCCAGCGCCAACATCATCACCGCGCCGGACGGGTCTTTCCTGGTGCGCTTGTCGCCGGAGGTGCAGCCCGGAAACTGGCTTCCAGCCGAACGCGGAAAACGCGTTGTTCTTCGCCTCGAGATCCTAAGGCCGCTCTCACCTGATGGCCTCCTCAAATCGGGAGAGGACATTTTGCCCGCCATCACGCTGGTGGAGTGCTCGTGATGGGAAGCTATCCCTGGGTCTTCGGCGGGGTTGTCGCTGGCGGCATCATCCACATTCTCTGTGTGCTTGGCATTCCGGCCCTTGCGGAGCGCGACGCGTGGTCTCGGTTGTCCGCCGCCATGAAGCCGAACACGCTTGTCGTCTCGGATGAGAAAAGTGGAGTTGGCCTCCCATTCTCGCCGCCGGATGTAGTCAGCGCCTACTGTCTTTTCGATATCTCGGAGCGAAATGTCATTGTCCGGTCGCCGCTGAGCGATGGGCCATGGTCCCTTGCCGTGTCGAGCCCGTCAGGAGAGAATTTTTATCTCGTCACCGGCGCCGACGCCAAGAAGTCCGAGGCGCGCCTTCTTCTCATACGGCGCAGCCGGCTTTCCGAGGAATCGGCCACGGAAAAGACGGAGGAGGGCGAGGACCAGAATATCGTCGTTTCTCCAAGCGAGACAGGATTCATTGTGATCCGCGCCCCTCTCCAGGGGGAAAGTTTCCGGGCGCAAACCTTGAGCGAGCTTAAAAAGGCACGCTGCGACCTCCAACCTTCGGAGCCGGTTGTCGCCGTGGTCGCCGAGCCGCCCGCTCCCGAAGTAAAAAGCAATGGCCCCAACGCCGCCGATATGCAAGGGCGATCGAGGCGGCACAGGACGCGCTGAGCTGTCATCCCGGCCAAGCGAAGCGCGAGCCGGGAGCGCAAAAGGCGTTTCGATTTGTAACGGCCCCGGATTGTATCTCGGGACAGCTGACCTTTCTATCGCCAACGAATCGGAAAGCATCAGCCCATGAGGAAGGGCGGCCGCCCTTCCTCATGGGCGGCGCACGGTCGCGCCCCGGATAGAC
>Ga0074046_10002646_pt1 | contig 15358 bp, 16 predicted proteins | sample BogForMeECP23OM3_FD_94441 | JGI IMG/M metagenome (GOLD analysis project Ga0074046, IMG submission 94441) | Bog forest soil microbial communities from Calvert Island, British Columbia, Canada - Bog Forest MetaG ECP23OM3 | ecosystem: Environmental > Terrestrial > Soil > Wetlands ...
AGGTGCCCTTCAATGCGCCCCTGGCTGATCCATACGTAATGGGTTGGCGCGGTGTTTTCCACGCTTTCAACTTGGGCTTGTGCAGGCAGAAGACAGAACGCAGAAAGCAGAAGGCAGAAAGCAGAAAGCGGAAGGCAGAAAGTAGAAAGCGGAAGGCAGAAGGCAGAACTCAGAAGGCGCGGTTTATCTGCTCGAGGAGCTACTCTGTCGGGCTTCCCTATGCCTTTGATTGGGACAGCATCGCGCAGCCCGCCTTTACTGTCCTGAGTCAGAAGTCCCCTGGAGCACAAGCAGTCAGCTTCTTCTCGCGCTGCGAAGATTTCCTCTCTTGTCGCTAGCGCCTGCGCCCTGCACGATCCGGTGCGGGGCCCCGTGTCCTCCGTGGCCAGAAGAGCATCAACACAGAGGTCACTGAGACACTCTGTGCGCTCTGTGTTAGAGCTTGAGGGGCACGGAGGACACAGAGAGTCTCGCTTTGGTTGCGGCCACCAAGCCGCGCTATTAAACGATTTCAGCATTTGAGATTCGATGCACCAATTCGCGGTCGGCCTCAAGGAAGTTGAATTCAGTGAGTTTGGCTCGCCGCACCCACTCGACGGCCTCGAACACCTGATTGCGGATCGTCCCACGAAAGCTTCGGACCGCGAAGAAAACCACTTCGACATACCGATCCGGGTAGCGGTGACGTACGCGAAAGACCTCCTCCCCGATTTCAGCCTCGATCATCAGCTCCTCAGCCAGCTCGCGGCGCAACGAGGCTTTCAAGTCTTCGCCGTCTTTCACCTTGCCTCCGGGAAATTCCCATTGCATTCCGTAAGCGTCGGAATGATGACGCTGGCAGATCAGGATGAGGTCGCCATCTATTAGGATGCCGGCGGTGACGAGGATGGATTTCTGCTCAGTCATAAGGGAACGGTATTCTAGCAGAGGTCGTACGCGTACGTGGTAGGTAGTATGTGGCATGTGGGGCTTTGCCTTTTGCGTTTTGCGCTTTGCCTTGTTCTTCGCGATGCAGGGACGAGCAAGTCAAAAGGCAAAACGCAAAGTGCAAAACGCAAAAGTAAGACCTCAACAGAAATGCCCATAGTGAGCCTTTGTCCTGTGCTGTGGTGTGCGGGGCTTTGCCTTTTGCGTTTTGCGCTTTGCCCCTTGCCTTGTTCTTGCCCATGCAGAGACGAGCAAGTCAAAAGGCAAAACGCAAAGTGCAAGACGCAAAAGTAAAACCCCAAGGGCTGGCTACGCCCCCTTTTCCCCCACCTACCAGCTACGACATACTAGGCACGGTCCGCCTTTCCCCACCTACCACATACCGTCTACCGCCTACCTCCTTTGTTTTCACCAACATTCCCGCCTTAATGAGCTAAGTCCATTTGTTTTCACAGAGATTCCCGCTTCCACCCCAGTTTTCCACAGCGGGCCTTTGTTTTCATAGACATTCCCGCATCGGTCGTTCATTTTTGAGCCTTCCATCCCTGCACTCTGAACGACGCCCTGTAGCGCGGGCGTCCCGCCCGCTGTCGCACGGGCATCCTGCCCGTGTCCTCCCGCCCCATGTGCGGCACTCACTGCGATCCGGGACGAAATGTGGGGAACTTCCTCGATGCTCTCCATCCTCGTACCATCGTCTTGGCCACGAGGGGCGCTCGGGAGGTCGGCAGATTCCTTCCGCAGCCTCATCAGTATCCTCACTTTGCGGTCAATGGAGCGGTCCAGTGCAGCTTCTTGGCGCAGCATCATCTTCCACGTTTCCCCCTCCGGAGCAAGGCAGGCGTCGCGTTCTATCGCCGCTCTCTCCTCGTTCGCCTTTTCGGCATATTCGAATTCTTCCCGCACGCTGGCGATTTCCTCCTCCAGCAGACGCAGAAGCTCCTGGTACTGAGGTTCGCCCGCCGACTCGCGGGGACCGGAGTTTTTGTGCAGGGTTTGCTCCAATTCCGGGTTTTGCCGGTCCGCTCCGGGCGCGAACGACTCCATGAAAAGGCGCAGCAGCGCGAGAAGCCGCGCCTGCCGCCAGCCCACGTCGTTGTGGTAGAGGGTTTCGATCTCGGAGGCCTGCCGAGGCTTGAAATTGCGCTGCTTGACCTGGGCGCGGATAACCTCGAGGAAGGAAAGCAGCATTCTCAGGCGCACACCGGGATCGGCGGGCTCCGTCATGTCGAGGTCGATGGCCCAGGGCTGCGAGGCGTCGAAGGTGATGCGTGCCATCTCCTGCCGGCGCTGGTGCTGCCAGTCGTCGATCGCCTGCAAGGCGCGCCGCTTCAGGCCGGCTTGCGCCCGCTCCACCCTTTCGCGGCGGCAGTAGAGCCAGGCAAGGTCCTCGATCTGCTTCTCCCAGAGCGCGTCGCCGGGACCGAAGGCGCTCATGAGTTGCTGCTTCAAGTTCTCGAACTCTTGGGGATCTTCGCCCAGCGCCAGCATGGCTTGGCAGCGGTTTTCGTCCTGGACGCGTCCGCCGTGCTTCAAGCCATTGAGCTTGGAGTTCTGCTTGGCGGCGGGGCTGCGCGGTCCGGTGGAATGCTGGGCGTTGCTGCGCGCGGCGGCGAGCAACGCGGGCGTAAGTTGGGGTGATTTGCGTAAGGACATAGTTCCTCCTGAAACGGGATGTTAGATTAGCGGGGAAAGGACTTCCCCGCGGCTTAGGCTTCTCACGTTAGTAGGCTATCACAAGGGTGGGATGTTGTCAAGAGAAATATGTTTACAGGTGTAGCCCACAAGTCAATTGGGTCATTGAGTCATCGGGTCATTGAATCATTGAAGGGCTCTTGCCTCATTTTTTTCGGCGGAGTTGAAACCTATTCGACGCCGGGGCTTTTCCGGTGGCTTCATCAGTTCCCGAATGGCGTCAAAAACCACCTTGAACCGCGCGTCATATTTCCGTTCCATTTCATCCAGGCGGCGGGCCAGATCGCGATTCGAGGCCAGCATTTCCCTCAGCTTGACGAATGCGCGCATGATGGCGATATTCACCTGCACGGCCCGCTCGCTGCGCAGCACGCTCGAAAGCATGGCGACGCCCTGTTCGGTAAAAGCAAGGGGATTGTAGCGCCTGCCGCCCCTCCCTTTTGAGGTCACAGTTTGTGACCTCAAGTTTGAGGTGCCAAAATGGCGCCTCAAACCCCCGAACTCGCCCGCCGTGAGCTCGAACATAAAGTCTTCAGGGAAGCGCTCGATATTGCGCCGTACAGCCCGGTTAAGGGCTTTGGTTTCCACCTCATACAGCTCCGCAAGGTCCGCATCTAACATGACCTTTTGCCCGCGAATCAGCAGGATTCGCCGCTCAACGCGTTCCGCCGGGACCGCCAAACTTGAGGTGCCAATTTGTGACTTCAAGTTCTTCACGGCTTTGTCTTCCTTTTAAGCACGGGGACCCCATGCTCGCCGGCAAAAGAGCGCAATGATCTTGAGATCGCAAATTGCGATCTCAAACTTGAGGTGCCAAGTTGGGACCTGAGGTTCTGCATGGCTCCCTCTCCGCTCAAGATCCGACTCGGTTCGCGGCTGGTCACAATTTGTGACCACCTATCATCCCTTGACCTCAATCTGGATCGTCTTGGTCGTGTCGTTCCCCAGGATGTCGATCACCTTCACCACCACCGTGTACTCGCCGGGTTCGGAGTACGTTTACTTTGCTTCCAATTCGATCCTCGGGTCCTTGCGCGTGCGGTACGATTGCCACTGGTTGTGTAAGGTGTCGCCCTTGTAGTCCCAATCCGCCGCCCAGTAGTCCACCATTTGGCTCCAGTGCTTGATGGCCTTGCGAACTTCCTCCGGGATATCGTCAACGGGGATAACGAAATCGCTCAGGGTGAGCGTGGCTTCCCGTTTCTTGACCTTCGACTCCACGGATAGAGCCCCGAGTTCAAAAAACTTGATGTCGCCCTGCTCGACGGCCTTTTTATCGGGCGCCTCATGGGGAATCTTCTTGAAGGCCACGCTCACGCGCGATTCCGCCGCCACCTGCCTCGCCGCTTCGTTCAGTTCGAGCGCGAATTCCCACCCCAGAATGTCCAGGGCCGCTTTGGTGGGGAATCCTTTCCACCCGCTACCGCCTTCCATCGTCGCGCGGTGGATGTTGTCACCGGGCGGCGCATTGTCTTTCATGTATGCGCCCCACGAACACGCGCCCCCCCTCACCGCGTCATGCGTGACCCATCCTGGCTTCTTAAGGGGCGCCGACATAAAGGACGATCTCGGCGCCACCCGCGAGGTAGTGGCTCAAGTCGTGTTGCTGGCCTATCGGTGCAGCGTGCATATGCAGCGGTAATAGGCGAACACGAGAATGGAAAACCAGCCCACGAAAAACAGACCTGGAACCGCACGCATCAGGCCATGGTAGCTTGGCCAGGAAAGTTTTGGGATGCCGTACATTCGGGCGTTGAGATCGTAGTTTGAGACAAAATTCAAGGGCCACGGCGGTTCTTTTTCTCCCTCAGCAACCGTCGGCCAAAGCGCTTTCTCCATACTACCTAGCGATGCCCACCAGTATGCAATATAAGAACCTGCCTTTACATCATTGAGAAGCCAAATCAGAGTTAGCACGATCCCCAACAGTGCCGCAGCGAAGCCGCTCACCACATGCCCCTCGCTGATGATCTTCCAGGTGCCTCCGAGCAAAGCCGTCTCGAAAAGAGCGAAATAGTTGGTTCGCTGCCAATTCGAGTTGACCTGAAATCGCCAGTTTTCCATGATCAAGCCGTACAACCGGAAGAATTCATCCTTGGTCATTTTCATCCTCATCTATTCTGCTCACAGCATTTGGTAATGCTCTCCTGTGAACCTTAATGAGCTTGAACGGCAGCCGGAGCTCCTCAGCATTTCCACGAATCCAATCCTTCTGGTCTTCTTTGAGCCCGTCACCGGAGAACTTAACCTCGGCGAGGAAGAAGTCGCTGGCGTTGAAGAGCAGTAAGTCAGGCCATCCGCAATGTCTGCGCCAGTAGCTAGCCGCGAGATACTTCAGAACTCGAAGGGTCAAATCGGGAGGCAGCACCGAGATCAATACGCGTGCCCTTGCCACGTCTTCGTTTCGGTGAGCCGCAAGGTAGGACCTAAGTTCGTAGCTTAGATCGAGCCATTGATGGAATATCGCGAGAAGGTCCGCTCGGCGCTCCTGTAATGCGGCAAAGTGGTTTTCTAGGGCAACAGCCCGCCTATCGGAATACTGCGGCGTTCCAAAATCAGGAGGCATCAGCGCCCAAATCAGTCCCTGGTTTCGCCATTCACCAGTCGGAAGCTTTCGTCCGATCCCGACTCTTCGAATCTTAGGGTCACTGGGGTCCTGAATTACCGGCCACATAAAGACTCCAAAGAGAACGTGCAACGGGCAACTTTCAAGAAAGAGACAACTGTATCCCTTTTTTTCGAAATTTCGCCTAGCAACATCGTTTGCAGACTGAAGTGATTCGCCTTCAAACTCGAACATGGAAACGCCTGAGCACTGTACCCGAAGAGGGAACAGTTCGACGACCTCAACAGAGTGTTTTTCCAGGACCTGGCTAGTCGATTCGTCACCGTAAGTATATTTGGGGGACCTGGAGTGCATCTGCTTGATTTTCTCAACTGCCTGAAGATAGAAGGCACGATGCACGTCCTTATGTGGCGCGACAGCATCGAGCCAGTTCTGATAACCGTTGTCCTCCGCCCATTTCGCAAAAAGCGGAATCCTAACGAACGAAATCTCCCGCCAATAATACCGCCTGATCTTAGAAGCAGTTCCTGGGCGGTCTGATTTCGGGCAGCATGGCCCCGCTAGCCCACGGCAGGTGTTGCAAACGCTTTCCTGGAAACCCAGGGTGACTGGAATTCGCTCACGACCGGCCACCGCCGCTCGGCTCAACTGATGGGGCAGGTAGCGTTTTGCGAAATCCTCCTCGCAACCGCACATCATGATTCCGCCACACGCCAAGCACTGATACTTGCGTATGAGCTCATATTGGTTTAGGCAGGTGAGGTCAGGGTGCGTGCAGGCCGTCATGTAAAGTCCTCAGCGCAACCCAAAGTATCAATGGGCAGCGCACTCCTCCCTTCTTGGGCTCCGGGGTTCTTCTTTAGGAATAGCCGAAGACCTCACCGACGGAGGCCTGCGCTACGCTTGATTTGGAGCACCAGCGGAAAAGCCGGTCCGTATTGAAACTATTATTGGTTGTTTCATAATGACTGAAGCCACTTACGTAAAGCATCTGTACTTGCTAGTTTAATAGGACTGCATGAGATCCGGTCATGCTCCTTACTCATGAAAATCCCGGCATATTCCGGCAAGCCAGCCCAAGAAAGCGATTGCCGGGGTGTCATGGCGCCTCTGGTTTCATACAGGAATTCCCCTTGGACGAAGGCCACGGTGGCGATGCCGTAAACCTTTGCATACTCGAGCGCACCTGATTGAAAGCCAGATGTGGCGAAAATCATCGCCTTGTGCGCCTTCACATCTTGCATTTTCGCCCAAAGCGAGAGTAGCTTTTCCCTTTCAACGGGTCGGCTATACCGCTTGCACTCCACCAGAATAACTATCTGAGCACCGTTTAGAATGGTAAGGTAGGCAACGGCATCAAACTCGTAGTCGCCGCCAGAGCCGCTTAAATGCCTGAGAGTCCTCACCTCAAATTTGTCGAGCGTTCCAGCAGCCTCACGCAGCCAACCAACAACCTGCTTCTCGTACTCTTCGGGCGATATCTCCGCGGGATTTGCTGGGTTCCACGGCGATTCTGGGTTTCGCTTCGACACCGTTCCTCCCATGCACGCAATGAACTTCCACCCCGACGCGCATTAGGCGGCCGGGGGAACGACCTGCACCGCTGGAAAAGCCGCAGGGCCGGAGCGCGGGCCTTGCGCTACCCTTGCTGCTGCCCTGGCCGCTAGGGGGCGGGCAAGGATCTTACAAGCTTAACGGTCTCAAGGCTCACGCGAATAACCTGGCCCACGAGCCGTACGATGTATTCGGGGTCGTCGGCGCGGTTGGGGTCCGAGCGGATGCCGCTGTGTTTGCCTTCCGTCACCTGGTATTGGTCAATCACCCATTCGAGCGCGCTGCGATTTCCCAGGCGGTATTCAAACGTCTCGGGTGGGATACCCCCAAGGGTCAAAGAGTCGTTCACCTTCAGCGAGCGGCGGTCCTTTGCAAGGCGCATCTTGTCTTCCACGCGATAGGACAGCGGCATGTCCTTGTTCTCAAGGAATTTCAGCTCGTGGGGTTCAAGCTTCTCGTATTCGACGTGCAGCCGGCACAGTTCCTTCCCGGCTTTCGAAAATCCCCAGAAGTCCTTGGCGAGCGGAATGCGCGGCAGTTCTCGCTTCAGGTTCTCGGCGTATTTCGCGCGGTATTCGGGATGATGCAGAACGCCGTAGACGTAATAGAAGATGTCCCACTTGCTGATTTTCTTATCCTTGTAATTCTTGCCGAAGTGTTGAAGCGCCCAGTCGGTCATGTTTTCGTGCCGCGTCAGGCCGTCAGACTCGTAGACGTAGAACGGGAAACATTCGTGCCCATCAACTGAGGCACAGAGATGCAAGTCCGCAGGATTATTGGCCGCCAGCACGTTTATGGAAGGAGACCGGTACGCGAGGTCGCTCGTCACGAGCACGCGGTTGTCGATTCCAGCAGCATCGCTTGGGAAGAATGCTCGGCAAAGGCCCGGTGTGTCGTTCAGCAAGTCCGCCAGGTACAAATAGCGTTTGGTGAAGGGTCGGTACGCCGCGGTTCTAATCTGAGCCTCGACAAACTGGGCGAACCTTCCACGCTGCAGATCCTTCTTTAGGTCGCGACTCCACTTCACCTTGGAATAATCGAGGAAGCGGTCGAAGGCTTGCCCTTCGAGTTGGTTCCCGCTGCGCTTATAGCGGTCGACCTCTGCGTTGTAATTTTCACAGAATTCTCGCACTCGATCTGCCAAGTCGCCGCGACTGAAACTGTAAACCACTTCATCCCGATTAGTCGAGACCCCTAGAGAATAGGTCTTGAATATGGTCTGGGGTTCCAGCTCCGCAGCGCGGCCCTTCTTCGTCGCAAGAGCGGGGAAAGTCTCGAATTCTTGCGCGCCAATTGTCAGCCATTTCCCCGGGGCCAGTTTTCTCCAGTCAACTTTGGCGATTGCGCCCGTGCGCGACAGCCAATCCAGTTTTTGTTCCTTGCGCCACTTCTCCGGCAGCCGGTGGTAACGAAGCCGGTGTTTTTTCTCGTCGCCGCGGCGCACCGCGACCGTTATCCCAACTCCGACTTGTATGCCAAATACGTTATGCGTCGTTCCGCTTAACTTGGGATTCTTGCGAACATTCCCGTGAAGGTCCACGTGGTAGATGTCTGTGAAATCCTTTAACAGGTGTTCCTGCATGCCATCAAAAGCCTGCTGATCGATAAAGCTGTTATTCGAAACGAAGCAAACTATGCCGTCCCGTCCTTCAAGGCGGTCCGTAGCCCACCGAAAGAATTTGACGTAGGGGTCGTACAGCTTCGTTTTCAGAGTAGCTTTTGAGGCTTTTGCGTATGTCTCCTTGATCCTGCCGTCGACCTCCACATACTGCCGGTTCTTGTTATTGTCGTTCTCATTTTGCTGTCCCATGTTGTACGGGGGATTTCCGATCACCACCGTAATGGGGGTGCGGCGCTCGCGGTCGACGCGCTCCGCGTTCTTTTCCGTCACGTAGAGGTGTGCCTGTTCCTTCTCTGTTAAGTCCAGCGTATCTACAAAACACAATCCCTCAAAGGCCTCGTAAGTGTCGGTCAGTTCGAAGTAGGCGTGTTCAATGTTGAGGGCGGCGATGTAATAAGGCAGCAGCATCACTTCGTTGGCGAAAAGCTGCTCCCGGTACATGCGTGGCAAGTCACGGCCAGGCATGCGGCGCATTAGGTTCACGATGAAGTTCCCGGTGCCCGTGCAAGGGTCGATGATGTACACATCGGGGCTCGAAAGGCTCTTACCAAATTCCTTTTCCAGCACCTCGGCCACGCTTGCGCACATGAAGTTGACGATTTCCTGAGGCGTATAGACGATGCCATGCGTATCCGCCAGCTTCACCGAGTAGCCCTGGAAAAAGCGCTCGTAAACGGTGTTCAGGAAGTGCTGCTTTTCGCTGAAGTCAGGGAGCAAGCGCGCGGCGCCTTCGATGGCCCGGTAAAAGCGGTCCAAGCTCTTCAAATACTCGGTGCGGTCAAAGCTATGGCTCACCAGGGCGTCGATGACGCGCTCCACTTCCGCCGCAATGGCGTTGCGCTTTACGAATTCCGGGTTATTGAAGACAGTGCGGAACAGGCGCTCGGTGAGCAGGTGCTGCACCAGCATCTCATCCACAGCCTCAACGCGGATATTGGGATTGAGCGCCGTGCGGCAAAGCTCAAAGAACTTTTCGAAGGCGGCCTGGAATCGCGCGTTGTCCTTGTGCGCCTGCTGGATTTTCTCCACCAAGCCGCGCGCGAGCTCGGGCACGCGCTCCTTGAATTCGTCAACCGCCTCCTCAAAGCCTTCAATATCGGGCTCGGTGTAGGAAAAGAATTGGTTGAGAAGGCCGGCCAGCTCCTTGGGGTTGCCGAGAGTGTACGGCCCGTTGATCTTCTGCTTGTCCTGAAACAGGACGCCAGTTTGGGTATCCTCAAAGATGATGTTGGAAAGAGGGTAGCCGCGGGCGATCTTCTTTTTGATTTCTGTGTCGAGATCGTCCTGGGTGTCTTTGGCCTCCCAATAGCCACGCGGCAGACTGTTGCGGTCGCGCAGGGTGCCGTCAGGACGAATCAGCGCTCCGCCGGACTTTCCCGAAAGCTCGGCGATGAATGTCCAGTCCTTGAGCCGGGCCGTCTCCTGGAGCAGGGACTCGAAGGGCGAACGCACGCTCATCTCGTTTAGCACGCCCTGGTCCCGCAGGGCTGCGACATTTTCATAATACCTGCGGATCGAGCGATGCGTAGGAGTTACGAGATTGTGACCGGTCATAACAATAGAGGTAATACTATCACTTTAGCCGTGGGCAGGCCAAGCACGAATGGTTTCCGTCGCGCGGTGGATGTTGTCACGGTTGGCACATACACTCCCTTTCACGCATGCGCCCCACGAACACGGGCAACATCTCTGTCACCACCTTCTAGGCCTGCTGTGGCTTCTTAACGGTCGGCGACATCCGTGGCGGGGTGCGATCTGCGCACCGCTTACTACTTCTCCGAATCACGAAAGAGAACGACGTCAGAATCAGTGTGGCCACGGATCAAGGCCAGCTCGCTGCCGTCAAACGACAGATGAAAATCATAAATAAATTCAGACTTAAAGTTCGTAATCTGTTTTCCAGGTGATCCATCCAAAGGCTGGAACCAGAGGTTGCCGGCATTCTTCTCCCGGAAAGGATAGAGCACAGCTTTGCCGTCATGGACAAAACGTATGGGAGTATCGGGTGGGCGCTGGAATTTCACCAGTCGCATATTCTGGGGAGAATCAACCGGCACCAGGGCCAAAACCATTTCCGTGCCGCTGGGAGAAGCGAAGGCGGCAATCTTACCGTCAGGAGAAAGATCGAAATCATTCATGGCAGGAAGCTCGGTAACCTTCTGGGTGACGCCACCTTCGAGAGGCACTCTATTTAACGTTGCACCGCTCGCTCTATCCAGGTAGTACACCCACTGCCCGTCCGGCGAGCACCTGCTTTGCTGATCGAGTTTGCCGTAGCTCAACTGCTTCAGGCTGCCCCCCTCGGAATTCATACGCCAGATATTGGTGGTCATCGTATCGCTGGCGTGCGTGAACACAACGTAGCGACCATTGGCGCACGCAGAGGGTTGAAACACGAGTACATCACGTTCCAGCGAGGTGAGCGGTGTCCTATCGCGCGATTCCAGGCGGAAAAGGTCCAGACGATACAGATCTTGAGGGATGATGAGTTGGCCGCTGGGCGTCCAGGAGAAGCCAACCGCTCCGGAGAGGGAGAAGAGTTGTTCGGCTTGAACACTTCCCAGGCTCCAGGCTGACGTCAGGTAAAGCGCGGAATTGCTTTCCCCAAGAACTGTCGCCAAGGCATGTCCATCGGCGGAGAGACTGAGATCGGAGTAATCGCTGAGGTCGTGGGTTACGCGCCGGAACTTTCCCGCCGGGTAAGAGACGTGCACGATTTGACTGCGCAGGAAGTTGGTTTCTTTATCCCGCAACAGCACGAGCAAGCCATTGCCGTCAGGCAACCATGTGGGTCGCTCCAGGTAGCCTGCGGTCGCAAAGAGGAGAGCTTGCTTGCCTGTGAGCGGGTTTATGGCCACCAGGCCAGCCAGGGAACTGATGGTGGGCTGATGGATCATGCAAATGACCGTCTTGCCGTCGGGAGACCACGCCGGGTCATCCAGATATTTATCCATCGTGCCGGTTACCAGGTCGTGTTCCTCACCGGTTTCGAGTGAGTGAACTGCCAGACGGAACTTGCCCAGCTCCGGGTTATCGGCCACGGCGTAGGCGAAAGTCAAGCCGTCAGGGGAAAAAGAGATGCCGTTCGTTAAACCGGTGACAAGCTTCTGCGCAACACCACCGAGGACGGGGACCCGATAAAGGTCGTTCCGGCTCTGGCCCGTCTGCCTGCGGACCAAATACGCATAATTTCCATCTTGGGAGAATTGGACACTGAGGTATCGAAACGGCCCGGGCGGCAAGATTTGCGTGTTGCTGTTCGCCGACTGATACTGCCACTTCACAGGTGTGGGGACGTTGCGCAACCAGAGACTTTGCTGGCCGTTCTCTTCCTCGACATTCAGGACGAACTTCCCGTCTGGAGAGATGGCGGCCAGTCTGGCTTGACCAGTAACTGTCATTTTATTAACAGAGAAGTTTTGAAAGGGAGCGGGCTTGGCGCGAGAAAGAAGCGCGTAGATTCCGTAGCCGGCGGCTCCCAACACCAGAATCGCAAACAGGGTAGTGATGCTAGCGCCAAGTTTGTGCTGAGAGGCAGCGGTAACCACGATTGAGCTGCTTGAGGAAGCAACAGGCAAGGCCACCGGCACTTGTTCTGGTTTTGAATCCGGAGGAGTGGTAACCAGCTTTGTTGAACGGCCGGAATCTGCATCGCGTTTTAGCCGCTGGAGGTCAGCGCGGATGTCAGCGGCGTGCTGATAGCGCAGGTTGCGGTCTTTCTCAAGAGCCTTGTTGATGATTCGGTCCAGCTCAGCAGGACACTCGGGCTTCAGCCGCAGCGGGGAGGTCGGGGCCTGGGTGAGGATGGCCGTGAAAATCATCGCGGAGGTATTGCCCGTGAAGGGCTGCCCGCCCGCGACCATCTCATAGAGCACTGCGCCGAAACTGAACAGGTCCGTCCGTGCGTCGAGTTCCTCCCCACGTGCCTGCTCCGGTGACATGTAGGCGATGGTCCCCATCACTGCGCCCGGGCTGGTTAAGTGCTCCTCCGCAGTTCCGGCAGTGGCGGTTGGCATGTCGCCTGGGAGCGCGGGCATGTCGTCTGGGAGCGCGGGCATCTTGCCCGCTATTTCTTGACCTCTCGTAGCGGGCGGGACGCCCGCGCTCCCAGCCGCCAGCTTGACCAAACCAAAGTCCAGAATCTTCGCCACTCCCCTGCTGGTCACAAAAATATTCGCCGGCTTGATGTCGCGATGGATGATGCCTTTGGAGTGGGCAGTCTCCAGCGCATCGGCAATCTGGATGGCCAGATCCAGCACTTCGTCCGTTCGTAGAGGCGGCTTTATGCCGCCAGGTTCGTGCTGGCGGGGTAAACCCGCCGCTACCGCTAGCCGCTGCTTGAGGGTCTGTCCCTCCAGATATTCCATGTCAATGAAGGGCTGGCCCTCGTGCTCCTCAATAGCGTGGATAGTGCAGATGTTGGGATGGTTGAGCGCCGAGGCGGCGCGGGCCTCCCGCTGAAAACGCTCCAGCGCCTGGCGATTCCTGGAAGGTTCTTCAGGCAGGAATTTGAGCGCTACCAAGCGGCCGAGCTTGGTGTCCTCGGCCTTATAGACCACACCCATGCCCCCGCCGCCGAGCTTCTCAACGATGCGATAGTGGGAAACGCACTTGCCAATCATGAGACGACCGCCGCACAGCAACGTGCAGGCGAACTTCCATTGGCGTCAGCATACGCCGCGTGTACCGGCAAGTCAACGCGCGCGCGTGGCGTCCGGAAGCAAGCAGATGGATCACTATCCATAAGCCAGGATTCCGAAGCCGCTGAGTGCGAGGCGATAATAAAGCAAAGCGATACGGGTTGTGCTAGCATCAGCGGCAGGTTCAATCGCGGTTCCAGAAAGAACTACCCTTGGGCAGCGTTTTCTGGGCAAGACCACAATCGAATCTAGGAGGCTCAACCACGAGACAGGCATGGGGGATGACCCTCCTGGTAGGGGCCGGCGTGGGGCTCTTTCTTGGGCCGCCACGGGTTCTCGCGCAGGCTTGCAAGGATGAGGTGTGGATGGTGGCGGGATCCGAGCAGGCCTTGGTGGAACTCAAGGAGACGGTGAAGAAGGAAAGCCTCCCGGATTTCGTACGCCTTAACCACCAGAAGAGTGTGGTGAACAAGCTCACCATGCACAACAGCATGTTGGGAGGACTGATGAGCTGCCTCGAAAAGGCCGCACAAGACACGACGGCGCCCAGAGAACAAGTGAAGGCTGCAAAAGGCCAGCACGATGCATCTGCCAAGTTGCAGGAAAAGATCCAGCAGGAACGAGACGCCATCAGGGATACGCAAGTGTCGAAGGACGCAAAAGCTCTTATCGGGAAACTAGTCTTGACGCACTGAAGATCAATTGGTCCGCCACCAAGCACGGAGCGCGCGGTGACGAAGAAATATCAGTCGGATAGAAAAGAACGATCCCGCAACGCGGGACGACACATCGATGGAATTCAGCACCGTCGGGGGGATCACCAATCTGTACGGCGAGCGAATAGTTGAGTATCTATCTGCTTTGAGGGCTTAAGCGCTGGAATTACTGCAGCTTTGCATACTCCGCCTTCGCTTGCTTCAAGATGGGGATGTCCGGGTCGGCGTCCTTCCAGAGGGCAAGGAAGTCCTGGTAGGCCATGCGGCTCCTGGCCTTATCGCCCTGAAGGGCGTAGGCGCGTGCCAGACCGAGCTGTGCCAGCGACATTAGAGGAGATTGGGGATACATATTCCGCAGGGCCAAGACCTTCTGAAACTCCTGTGCGGCCTCACTTCCATTTCGTGCAAGCAAGTAGGCGTTCCCTCGAGTGTGCCGGACTCTGAAAGGCCTTCAGAGCTTCGAGCGAAGAGGTGGTCGCTTCGTCAAGTGGCTTATCGTATTTTTGAACGGATGCCAGGGATTCGCCCAGTTTCGCCCGCAGCTTGGAGGCAGCGCCGCCCAGCGCATTAAGCACCTGCTCCTTGCTCGCCGCCTGGGTCTGCTCCTCAGCCAGCATGTCACCCGTCGCGGCGTTCACCGCCTCGAGAGTGATAACGGATTGCGCGCCGAGGCTGGCGATGGAACCTGTCAGCATGGCCTTGATGCTGTTGCGCTGGCAGATTTCGCGCCCAACCTCACTTGTGATGCGCGAGCGTGAATAGTGCAGATGTTGGGATGGTTGAGCGCCGAGGCGGCGCGGGCCTCCCGCTGAAAACGCTCCAGCGCTTGGCGATCCCTGGAAAGTTCTTCAGGCAGGAATTTGAGCGCTACGAAGCGGCCGAGCTTGGTGTCCTCGGCCTTATAGACCACGCCCATGCCCCCGCCACCCAACTTCTCAACGATGCGGTAGTGGGAAATGGTCTCACCAATCATGCGAGGGACCAGGCGTTGCGTACCATCTTAGGCGGCGTTTGCAGCTAAGTCAACGCAACAGGTCTTTCGCTTCTCCGTGTCCTCCATGGTCAGAAGAGCTTCAACACAGAGGTCACTGAGGGGCTCAGCGTGCTCCGTGTTAAAGCTTGAGAGGCACGGAGGACGCAGAGGGCCTCGTTCTAGTTGCGGCCACCAGACGCGCTGTACACCTTGCCCCATAAAACCGCTCGTCGCCCGTGAACACTTCATTATTGGAACGCAAAACCTCTGACCGGTGTCCATGGGAAGTACACAGGCCGTGAAAGCGGCTCTGGCGGGGCATCTTCGCCTCTCCACCGTGTATCCATGTGGGGAGGAGGAACTGACCATGAGATCGACTGTCGTCACAAGGTGGAGGACTAAAAACTGAAGACCATTTGAAAATCAATGCGGCGGTTCGCCGCCTGGGACGCGCCGCCAAAGCCGCCGCCGAAAACGCCGCCCAGCGAGTTCGATTGGTCGAATAGCGGCGACCCGATCACACCAACGGGTGACCCGAGATTTACATTGTTCAGGAGGTTGCGCGCATAGGCGCTGAACGTGATGCTGTAACGCCTGGTTCCGGTATTCCCTGAACCAAAGATGCCGCCGCCCTGTCCACCACCGCCGGCCATTCCGCGGCCGCCC